>Ga0070681_10004174_pt1 | contig 13673 bp, 18 predicted proteins | sample KBSC83BmetaG_FD_65650 | JGI IMG/M metagenome (GOLD analysis project Ga0070681, IMG submission 65650) | Corn rhizosphere microbial communities from Kellogg Biological Station, Michigan, USA - KBS C8-3B metaG | ecosystem: Host-associated > Plants > Roots > Rhizosphere | place: USA: Michigan... | reverse complement strand
TCGTCCTCGGTGGCAAGCCCGCGGCGAACCACGACCTCACCGAGACGCTCGCCGGTGCGACTTCCTTCGTAGAGCGCATCGTCGAGCTGCACCTGCGTGAGGAACCCCGCCTGGATCAGAAGCTGACCCAGTGGGACCCGAACGGGAGTCTCGGGCGTATCGGCTCCGGCCAAAGCCTTCTGACTCACTCGCTCATCCTCCGCTGTTGCGATCTCTCACCCAACCCGCCAAACACTTTTCGGCGAATCGCGCCCGAGACTTGAGCGACTCACTCGAACGAGTGAGCGCAGGGAATCGTTACGTCGCGTGCCAGCGCTGGCGCTTGCGCGTCTTGAGCAGCGCGCCGCCGAGCGACACCACGATCATGATCCCGGCGACGACGGCCACCGACCCGCCCACGAGCTCGAACGTGTGCCTCGACGGTCCTTTCGGGTCGGCGCGGTGATACGTCGTCTGACCCAGCTCGGAATCACGCTTTGCCAGGTTGTTGGACGTGTTGTCGACGTTGCGACCGATGTAGTACGCGCCGAAACCCACGGCCCCGAGAATTGCAGCGATGAGCAACAGGTCGACGATGCGGCGGACCACGTCCCGTCTATCGGCAGACCGGCCGGTGAGCTTGACCCTTTTGCCGGGTCAGGTACGGCCGTCGCGAGCCGCGTGGACGATCGCGGCGAGCCCGCCGGCTAGTAGCAGGATCCCGGCGACGATCGGCAGGGCGCTCCCCTCGCCGACGGTCTTGCCGGCGACGGGACCGGACGCGATCCGGAGCGGCCGCGTCCGGGTCACGACCTGGGGTCTCTTCCGCGTCGCCGGCCCCGACGGAGCCGGCTTGGCCGGACGCGGGTGCACGGCGAGGAGGCGGCGGAAGTCGGCGGCCGACCCGAAGCCCGCCGGCGCGCCGCCCGGGAGCCCGACCGGCGGCAGGACGTTCACGTGCTCCGGCAGCGACCACGAGCGGAGATAGGTGGTGGGATCGACCGCGCCGTCGTAGCCGAGATAGAGCAGCCCGCTCGGGTGCACCTCGAAGTGCAGATGCGGCAGGGTCGTGAACGCGTCGCCGGTGTTGCCGACGAACCCGATCACGTCGCCGCGGTGGACGGCGCGGTTGTTGCGTCCGAGCGTCGTGTACCCGGAGAGATGCGCGTAGTAGAAGTCGTTGCCGGCGTGGTCGACGAGCCACAGCCGCCAGCCGCCGACGCGATTCCAGCCGACCGCGAAGATCGTGCCGTCGGCGACGGCGACCACTGGCGTTCCGAGCTGGGCGAAGAGGTCGTCGCCGTGGTGCCAGCCGCCGGGAACATCCGAACGCTCGCCGCCGTAGGAGTCGCCCCAGTCGGCGCCGCCGGCGACCGGGAAGACGTACCGGCCGGCGAGCGGCGGCGTGCCGGTGAGCGGCTGCCCGATCTGCGGTGCCTTCTTCTTCGGCTTCTTCGGCATCTTCTGCGCGTGCTTCTTCGCCGACGGCTTCGGCTTCGCCGTGGTCGTGGTCGTCGTCGGTGCGGTCGTGGTCGGTGCGGTCGTGGTCGTCTGTGCCGGTGTGGTCGTGGTCGTCGGCGCCGTCGTCGTGGTGGGCGCGGTCGTCGTCGTAGGTGGCGGCGGAGCCGGCTTCGCGGGCGTGCGATTCGCGGCTGCGTACCCGATCAGCACGAGCGTGCCTGCCGGCAAGCCGGCGTGCGCGCGGGTGAGCTTCAGCTCGAGTGCAGCGGCCCAGTAGCGGAGCGGCTGCAGTTTCGGCAGGTCGGCTTGTGCACCGACGGTCAGCGTGCCCCAACTCGAGACCGGCGCGGTCGTACCTGCGACGACGTCGACGTCGCGAGTCCCGACGCGCAGCGTGTCGATCGTCGTGCGTAGGTGCCAGCCGGAGCCGTCGCCCGCCGTGGGGACGAGGTCGGCGCGCAGCGAGTCGCCCGACACCGCCCCGAGCACGCTCCAGTGGCCCGAGACGGCGTGCGTTCCGCCCGGTGCGGTCGAGCGGACGCAGCCTGCGCCGCCCGCCTGCGCGCCGGTGAGGTCGACCGCGTACTGCGCGTCGTGGAATGTCGGTGCGTCCGCGCCCGTCGTCACGGCGGCGGTGACCGCGGGGCCGAGCGTGGTCGGCTCGGTCGCGGTCGGCGTCACGATCGCGACGAGCCCTGCGCCGACGCACGGCGTCGGAACGACGTCGGCGGCGGCCCCGTGAGCTGCAACGAGCGCAGCGACGAAGGCGCACAGCGCCGTTTCGCGAACGCGCCTCACGTTCCCATGATGCCCCAGGTTCAGGCTGAGGCACTCAGAAACGCGCGAGCGCGTCCAGGACGCGAAGGGGAACGCGGGCAACACCGTGCACATCGGCAGGCGCCGCGACGTCCCCGAGCAGGAGCCGCTCGACGGAGCGCCAGAGGAGCTGCGTGCGCGCGACACGCCAACTCGTACGCGGCCAGCGATCGAGTGCCTTCTTCAGCTTCCACGAGGCGCTGTGGAGGCGCCCGACCGCGGCGTCGAGCGCCGCCGGGTAGGCGTCGAGCCGGCCCGCGAGGATCGCCTCCGCCGCGAGCCTCGACGAGACGAAGCACTCGTACATGCCGTCGCCGGACACGGGATCGACGAGACCCGCGGCATCGCCCACGAGAAGCGCACGCGTTCCCGCGAGCATGGTCGCGCCGCGGCGGAGCGGGAGCCGGTGACCCCGGAGGCTTCCGAGCTGCGCCTGATCGAGGCCATGCGCCGCGCAGACGCGAGCGAGATGCTCGCGGATGCGCGGCCCTTCGTCCTGCCACGCACCGACGCCGATGTTGACGTGGTCGCCTTTCGGGAACACCCAGCCGTAGCCGCCGGGGATGTCGGCGAGCTCGACGACCGCGCGGCGCGCGTAGCGATCGCGCTCGACGACCCCGTACGCCACGTTCCCCTCGTACGCGACGCCGTAGACGATGCCGCCGCCGAGCCCGAACGCCTTCGCCGTCGTTCCGTTCGCGCCGTCCGCACCGACGACATAGTCGGCCGGCGCGGCAGTCGCGTCGATCGTCGTTCCTTCTCGCACCTCCACCCCGCGCTCGCGCGCCGCGTCGAGCAGGAACGCATCGAGGCGCCGTCGCTGTGTCATGCGGATCACCGGTGAGCGCGACTGCCGCACGACCGAGTCGCCGTAGCGGAACCGCAGCTCGACGACGTCGACGTGCTCCTCGACGACGGGGGACGGATCGAGCGGGCAGTGTGCGAGCGCGCGCGTCGTGATGCCGCCGCCGCACGGCTTGTCGCGCGGGAACGTCGCCTTGTCGACGAGCAGAACGCGGGCGCCCGCATCGGCGAGCCGGATCGCCGTCGTCGACCCCGCCGGGCCGCCGCCGACCACGAGGACGTCGTAGTTCCTCACAGGCGAGAGGCTACAATCGCGCTCCCCAGGGGGTGTGCCCGAGCGGCCAAAGGGAACGGGCTGTAAACCCGTCGGCTCAGCCTACGGAGGTTCGAATCCTCCCGCCCCCATCATCATCATCATCGAGTGCTGCGTCGGTGATGGTGCCGCGGCCGGCGATCGAGATCGCCCGCGGGGTCGACCCTCCCCCGTCGGCGTGATAACCCCAACGATCCCTCGAACGGCGGGGCTGCCGGGCCTCTCAAGGGTCTCCTACTTTGTGACGATAAAGGCGACGTGCGGAGCACGGCCCGTCTCGTCTGGCGTAACGCCCCGCTCAGCCTGGGCGTGGTGGGCTTCGCGGTGCTCGCACTGCAGGTCGAGACCGGTTTCGGCGGCGCCTGGCTCGCGAACCTCAACAACAAGTACACGTACGACGCGATCCTCGTCCTCGCTGCGCTGAACTGCTTCTTCGTCGGGCGCGGACGCTCGGACCGCGCGGTATGGGTCTGGGTCGGTGTCGCGATCTCCGCGTGGACGGCCGGCGACATCTACTACACGTGGTTGCTGGACGGGAAGGCCAACATCCCGTTCCCGTCGCTCTCCGACGCGGGCTACCTCCTCTTCTATCCGCCGGTCTACATCGCGCTCGTCGTGCTGTTCCACAAAGAGGTGCGCGGGATCGTGCGGAGCCTTTGGCTGGACGGTGTGATCGCGGCGCTGACGACGGCCGCGCTCGCGGCCAGCGTCGTCTACGCGATCGTGGAGCGCTCGCTCGACGGAAGCGGCGAGACGGCTGCCGGGGTAGCGACGAACCTCGCGTACCCGCTCGGCGACATGCTGGTGCTGGGGATCGTGGTCGGCGCGGTCGCGTTGTCCGGTTGGCGGTTCTCTGCGAGATGGCTCGTCTTCGGCAGCGGGCTCGCGGTGTTCGGCGTCTGCGACAGCGTCTACCTCGTCGAAATCGCGAGGAACACGTACAGCTACGGCACGCTCGACCTCGGTTGGCCGGCCGGCATGTTGCTGCTGGCAGGCGCGGGCACGCTGCCGACGCGCCGCATCCGCGCTGCTCAACTCGACGGCTATCGCCTCATCCTCGTCCCCGCGCTGTTCGGCTCGCTCGCGCTCGCACTCGAGATCGTCGACCACTTCCAGACGCTGAACACGCTCGGGATCACGCTCAGCTCGCTCGCGCTCGGCGCGGTATTCGTGCGGATGGGCCTGACGTTCCTCGACTACCTCACCTTGCTCGAGCGCACGCGCCACGAGTCGAAGACTGATTCGCTCACCGGCCTCTGGAACCGGCGCGCCCTGATCGGCGATCTCGACGCGATGATCGAGTCCGAACGGAAATCGGTGCTGATGCTGTTCGACCTGAACGGCTTCAAGTCGTACAACGACCGCTTCGGTCATCCGTCGGGCGACGCGCTGCTGGCGCGGCTCGGGGACCGGTTGCAGACAGGCCTGCCGGCGGGCGGACGGGCCTACCGTCTCGGCGGCGACGAGTTCTGCGTGCTGGTCCGCGTCGGCGACGCGAGGATGGCGGACGTCGTCGCCGAGACGACCGCGAACCTCGTCGAGGAAGGCGAGGGCTTCCGGATCACGTCGTCGGTCGGCATTGTGGTCCTGCCCGACGAGGCGACCGACACCACCGAGGCCTTGAAGATCGTCGACCGCCGGATGTACCGCGACAAGGGCGGCGACCGGCCGGTGGGCGCAGAGGGCCGCGGCGCGCTGCTGGGTGTGCTCGAGGCGCGCGACGCCGTCCTGGCCGAGCACACGAACGAGGTCGTGCGGTTGTCGCGCGCGATCGCGCTGCGCCTTCCCCACGACTTCTCGATCGAGACCGTCATCTCGGTCGCGCAACTCCACGACATCGGCAAGCTCGCCGTGCCGGACTCGATCCTCTTCAAGGCCGGCCCTCTCGACGCGAGCGAATGGGAGATCGTCCGCCAGCACACGCTTGCAGGCGAGCGCATCGTCGGCCGTGTCCCCGGCCTGGACGCCGTTGCGGACGCGGTTCGGTCGTCACATGAACGCTGGGACGGGCACGGGTATCCCGACGGGCTCGCCGGCCACGACATCCCGCTCGCTGCGCGGATCGTCGCGGTCGCCGACGCGTACGCGGCCATGACGACCCCCGACCGGCCGTACCGCGAGCCGCTCTCGGCGGCGGAGGCCGAGGACGAGGTCATCCGCTGCGCGGGCACGCAGTTCGACCCGCTCGTCGTCGAGGCGTTCCTCGCAGTGCTCGCCGCCGACCGGGCGACGTCGGTCCAGGCTGCCTAGACGAGGATCGCGCACCGGCGCGCGTCGCCGGGCAGCGGCGACGGCCCGACCTGCCAGACCGTGTAGGACGAGCCGTCGTAGTCGACGGTCGTGCCCGCCGACGGGGGCGGTGCGTCGATCTCCGAGAGTGCGTACCCGGACGGGGAGCAGAGGAGCCTCGTGTGGGTCGTCGCGGCGAGCACGGCCTCGTGATCGATCCCCGGGTGCTCCTCGATGGCGCGCAACTTCGCCTCGAGCTCGTCGATGCGCGCCGCGAGCGCCATCTGACGCTCGGCGTACGACGGATCGAAGAGGGTCGCGCGGAGGTTCTTGCGTTCACCCTGCGCCCCCCGCGCAAGCGAATACGCGGCCACGACCCGGGCTTCGTCGCCCGCGCGCCCGTTCCTTTTTCCGAGGTCTACCGACCCCAGATGTCGAGCTCGGCCTTCAGCGCGTCGATGCGCCGGTGCAGCGCGCGCCGTGCTTCCGAGATCTTGCGCTCCTTGACCTGCGTCGCGTCGTTCGGGAACGAGTCGAGCCGGTCGTGAAGCTGACGCCTGATCGCCGACACCTTGCGTTCCTGCTGCTCGAGCCGCTCGAGCTCGACGATCATCGCGTTGAAGTCAAAGAACGTCTGGGTCGCCATGCCGGTCCTATCGGCCCCCGTCCACGCCCGACGATCCCTCGTTCGGGTGACGGCCGGCCACCCCATCCCGGGGAGCCCGGCGCGCGATCGCGATCGTGAACCAGACGAGCGTGGCGACCAGCATCGTGATGTCGGCGATGCCCACGAGCAGGCCGGTCGGGCCGTGAACCGCCACCAGGGAGACGAGGGCGCCGACGGTTGTGAGGAGCGCGACGATCGCGGCGCCGTACGCCCCCCAGCGGAGATACCACGGCGTCGGAAGGGGGGCGAGGCCGCGGTCGAACCGGTCGAGCGCGCGCTCCAGCTCCTCGAGGCGGCGGAGCGCGCGCTGGGCCCGAAGCCGCTGCCCGCGCGCGCGCCGCTCGTCGAGCTCGACCCGGGTGCGTTCGGCGAGCGAGACGAGGACGACGCGTCCGAGTGCGCGCCGCCCGCCCCCGGATCTCCCCTCGGCCGCCAAGGCTACGGCTCCTCCGGACGGCGGAGGAGCGGGCGGATCTGCTCCTCGAGCCGGGCGATCTCGGCCCGGAGCGCGGCATCCTCTCCACGCAGGTCGTCGAGCGTCTTCTGGGAATGGTCGCTCGGGAACTGGTGGTGGCGCTCCTCGGTTCGCTCGATGACGCGGGACAGGTCCTGGACGCGGTGGCGCAACTGGACGAGCTGCATCGCGATCTGGTCGAGGTCGGGGAGGTCGGGCAAGGACATCTGGAGTGGATTGTGACGGCCCCGAGCTGGTAAAGCTAACGGCATGGACGAAGCTGAATTGAGAGCGAAGCTCGTACAGCTGCAGGACGAGGAACGCGTCGTCTCGGCGCAGCGTGTGAAGCTGCACGAGCGGCTCGCGAGTTTCTCGAACGAGGTCGCGCAGGAGCAGGAGCGGGAGCTCTCCGCCAAACGTCGCGAGCTGCACGACGAGATCGACCGCATCCGCGGCCTTTTGGGCGAATAGATGCCCGAGCCGTTTGCTTTCCGCCCGCAGTACGACTATGAAGCGAGTGGGATGGGGGAACGGAGGGGGCGGCTCCTCACACTGTGGCTGCTTGCGTCGACGTTGGCGGCGTTCGACCTGTGGGTCAACGTCTTCGTGCCGACGCCCGACTGGGCGTTCCACCAGCGTTCGTCCCTGTGGGCGTTCGGCTGCGTCGTGCTCCTCGTCGCGATCGTCCCGCTGACACGGCTTCCCTCGCCGGCTGTGACGATCGGCGCCGGGTTCCTGGCCGGCGGCGTGCTCGGCAACCTCATCTCGGGCGCGAGCGACCATCTCGCCGTCCCGAACCCGCTTCTGCTCCACACGAGCGCGGGCGGCGGCATCGCGTTCAACTTCGCCGACGCGTTCATCATCACGGGCAACGTGATCCTCGTGCTCGCGCTCTGCACGCTCGTGGTCAAGAACCGCCGCCAGCTGCACCACAAGGGCGTTGTCGCCCACATCTTCCGGCGCAACGGGTAGCGCTCCCGCCGCGCAGGAGGAGACCCCGCGACGGCGTCGACCGCCGCGGGGCGTGTGGTGCGCTACTCGACCGGGATCTCGAACCGGGCGATGATCCCGGGGTCGCCGCCGGTCGCGAGCAGGTCCGGGTCGGGATTGCGCGTCGCCACCCATGCGTATCCGTCCTCGGGATAGGCGACGACGTCGGGATACGTGCCGTCGCCGATCGCGAGGACTTGCGCAGGCTCGTCGCTCGCGTTGCTGAAGGTGTGGAGGCCGGCGCGTCCCTCGGGGCAGAAGACGAAATCGCCGGGAGCGAGCACCTCCTCCCCGTGCCGGCTGCGGAACGTCGGCCGGCCGCTGAGGACGAAGAACATCTCCTCGCCGCCGAAATGCATGTGCAGCCGGCCGCCGGTCGCGCCCGGAGCGAACTCGTAGAGCGTCGCCCCCATCCGGGCGTCCTCCGGCCGCCAGAACACCTGGTGCTTGAATCCGAACTCCTCGTTCGCTCCGTCCCACAGGTCGGAGAACAGGTTCTGTCGTGTCATTGTGATCCTCCGAGGTAGCAGTGGCAGGCAGCCGCGGAGGCTGGCGCCTCGCTGCTGCCGATCGACGACTCGCGACTACCTCGGTGCCGGGTCCACGAGGGAATCCTAATCAGGCAAGCTTCGGCGCATGCGTGAAGTCATCGCCACGCCCGACGCGCCGTCGTCGCCGCTCTACAGCCAGGCGGTGAAGGCGGGCGCTCACGTCTACGTCTCGGGGATGGCCGCGATCGACACGACGACCGGTGCACTCGCGGGAGCGACGATCAAGGAGCAGACCCGGCAGTCGCTCGCGAACTGCGACGCCGTCCTGCGCGCAGCCGGCGCGACGCTCGGGGACGTGGTCGAGGTGGGCGTCCTCCTGACGAACCCGGCCGACTTCGCCGAGATGAACGAGGAGTACGCGGCGTGGTTCCCGACCGCGCCGCCGACCCGTTACGTCACCAGGCTCGGCGTCGAGTTGCCGGGTGTGCTCATCTCGATCCGAATGACAGCATTCGTCGGTTAGTTGGGCGACAGGCTTCGTCCGCTCTGGGACTTCAACGACCTCGACACGAGCGAGGAACGGTTCCGCGCGCAGCTTGCCGAGGAGACGACCGACACCGGCCGCGCCGAGGTGCTGTCGCAGCTCGCGCGCGTCGAGGGCCTGCGCGCGAACTACGAGCGCTGCGACGAGCTGCTGGACGAAGCCGAGGCCCTCGGCGGCGCCGAGACACGGGTGCTGCTCGAGCGCGGCAGGCGAGCCCGCTCGTCGAGTCAGGCGGGAGCGGGACAGCTGCAGTTCGAGGAGGCATTCGAGCTCGCTCGGGCACGCGGCGAAGACGTGCTCGCGGCAGACGCAGCGCACATGATCGCGATCGTCGACGACATGGAGGCGTGGACGGCGCGCGGCGTGGAGATCGCCGAGTCGTCGGACGACCCCGGAGTCCGCTACTGGCTCGGCCCGCTCTACAACAACGTCGGCTGGGCGCGGTACGAAGCCGGAGATGCAACGGGCGCGCTCGAGGCGTTCGAGCTCGCGCTTGCGTCACGTGAGCGCGACGACCCTCGCCCCTACCCGCTCGCAGTCGCCCGCTACGCGGTCGGTAAGGCGCTGCGCGCCGTGGGCCGTAGCGAGGAGGCGGCGGAGATGCTCGAGCAGTGCGTCGCGTGGGCGGAAGGCGCCGGTGTGGAAGACGATTACTTCCACGAGGAGCTCGCCGAGGACTACGCCGCGCTTGGCCGTGACGCCGAGGCGAGCGAGCAGGCCCGCCTCGCGCTCGCGCTGATCGGCGACGACGACGAGCGCGGCGCTCGCCTCCGCGAGCTCGCCGAGGCCTAGCCCGTGAGTTCGCGGCGTGTGATTACCACGCCCGGAGAATCGATGACCTCGAACCCGACCGACAGCCAAAACGGGAGCGCCTTCTGGTTGTCCGGGTGCACCTTGGCTTCCAGGTGCGCGGCACCCGCGCTGCGCGCAAGGCCCGCAACCGCGTCGATGGCAGCGCGGCCGACACCACCGAGGCGCCGGCTCGGAACCACGTAGAACTCCGCGATCGACCACCCGCCGTCGCGTACGCGCACGAGACAGAGACCGACCGGTTCGCCGGACTCATCGATCAGAAAGGGCAGCCGCGCCGGCTCCGACCAGTAGGCATCGAAGTACGGGTACGGCGCCGTCTGACCGTCGAACTCGAACAAGTAGTCGGCGAGCAGCTGCCGCAATGTATCGCGATCGCCCGCCTCCGCTGGACGCAACTCCACGCGCCTGACCCTAGCGGCGGCGCGAAGCGCCGCTGCCGCTCTCTCTCTACTTGATCAGCGTGAGGAGCTTGAACATCGGCAGGTACATCGCGATCACGATGGTGCCGACCATGGCGCCGACGCAGATCATCAGCAGCGGCTCGATGATCGACGTGAGCGAGGCGATGCTCGCGTCCACTTCGTCTTCGTAGAAGTCGGCGATCTTGCTGAGCATCTTGTCGAGCTCTCCTGTCTCCTCGCCGATCTTCACCATCGAGCTGACCATCGGCGGGAAGATGTCGTCTTCGGTGAGCGGAACGCTGATCGGGAGTCCCTCGCCGACCCGCGTCGACGTGTTGTTGAGCGCGTTCTCCAGCACCCAGTTACCGGCCGTGCCGGCGGCGATGTCGAGTGCGCTGATGATGTCGACACCTGCGGCGACGAGTGTCGCGAGCGTGCGCGAGACGCGGGCGAGCGCCACCTTCTGCACGACCTCGCCGATCTTCATCGGCAGACGGAGCTTGAGGCGGTCCCATGCCTTCGATCCTTCCTCCGACCGCTTGAGCCGACGCAGCAGGTAGATGATCAGCCCGATCATCGGGAAGATGATGAACCAGTAGCCGCGCAGCGCATTCGACATGGCGATGATGATCCGCGTCGGCGTCGGCAGCTGGCCGTTCAGCTCGTCGAACACCTTCTGGAACACGGGGACGATGAACATCAGCATGAAGATGAGGACGAGCGTCGCGAACGAGATCACGACGGCCGGATAGATCATTGCGCTCTTCACCCGGCGCTTGATCTTCGTCTCCTTCTCGATCTGCGTCGCAACGCGGTCGAGCACGATGTCGAGCGTGCCCGACGACTCGCCGGCCGCAACCATCGCGACGAAGAGGCGGTTGAAGATCTTCGGGTGCCGGCCGAGCGCGCGCGAGAAGATCATGCCCGACTCGACGTCGGCGCGAACCTCCCCGACGACCACCTTGAGGTACTTGTCGTCGGTCTGGTCTTCCAGCGTCACCAGCGCGGCAACGACGCTGACGCCCGCTTCGATCATCGTCGCGAGCTGGCGCGCGAAGACCTGGAGCGACTTCGGCTTGATCTTCTTGAACATGCTGCCGAGGCTGTCCTCACCCGCAGCTGCCTTCTCGGCCAGGCTCTTCGGGAGGAGACCTCGCGTTTGCAGCTGCTCACGCGCGCTCGAGATGTCCGGCGCGCTGATCACGCCAGAAGTCAGGAGACCCTGCGCGTTGATTGCGTCGTATGCGTACTCGGCCATTGTTGTTGTCCCCTACTTCTTGGTCTTCTTCTTCGTGACTTTGTGCTTCGCGGTCGCCGGCTTCGCCTTGTACATGACGAGCTGGCGGATGTACGCCGTCTTGAAGCCCGAGCCGTGGATCGTGTCCGCGGCCGTGCTGACCTGGGCGAGCGTGTTGTACGGGCCGGTGTAGACGACCCAGTACCCTCCCCGCAGCGGCTTGCTGTTGGACGAGTTGAGCACTGACACGGCGCCGAACCCACCCTTGCGCGCGGTCGCTGCGAACGAGTTCGCGGCAGTCGCGCCCTGCGCGGTCGGGATCGAGGCGAGGATGACGATCCAGCCCTGGACAGTGACTTTGTTCGCTCCCGGGGTGCCGACGATGATCGTGCCGGGAAGCGGAGACGCCGCCACGGGCTTCTGCGTGGGCGGAGCGATCGCAGCCTGTGACGTGTGGGGCTTCGCGAATGGGTCATGGAGGCCGGCCGGAGTGGCCACAGCGCCGAGCGTGTTGTCACTCGACAGCTGCCGCACCGTGAAGACGTCGTGGGGCGCCTGCTTCAGCGCCGCGCGATAGGCCTTGGTGGCCATCGTCGCCGTGGTGTCGGGAACCGCCGGGGTCACCGGCACTACGGCCGCCGGCGTGCCGGAGCTCGACGAGCTCCCGCCGCGACTGAGTAGCTTCGGCAGCTGCACCGCGAGCAGGAGCAGCAGCAGGACGCCGCCGACGGCCACCATCAGCTTCTGGCGCCGTTCCTTCGCCTGCTGATTCGCGGCGCCGCGTGCGCGCCGCGATGAAGCCATGGACGACGACATTACGGAGCCGCCACCGCCGTTGCGGACGTCGTCCCGGGTGTCGCCGACGGAACCACCGGCGCCGGCGAGTAGACGAACGCGTTAAGGTTGATCGTTGCGGTGAGCACGCCGTCGTCGCCGGCGCCTCCGAACGAGATGTTGTCGACGGTGTAGAGCCGTCCGGTGGCCGTGATCTTCCCGCCCTTGGAACTTGCGCTCGTACGCATCAAGCGCAGAAGCTGCTGGAGACCGAAGTACCGTCCGCGGAACTGCAGCGTAATCGGGATCGTCTGTGCACCCGTTCCCGCCACCGCCGCCGACGGCGTGATCGTGTCGAGCTCGGTGCGCGAACTCGCGGCGAACCCGGCGAGCTGGCGCAGGATCTCCGACACCTGCGGCTCGTCCGGCAGCGCGCGCTTCGCGGCCGCCAGAGTCGCCTTCGTCTTCGTCTCCGACGGCTTCGACACGAGGACGCGGTCAGTGGCGAGCTCGGCGTCGACCGCAGCACGCTGCGTGTCCAGCTGCGTTGCCTTCGTCCGCTGCGGCGAGATCATCATGAACCAGCCGACGGCGGCGACAACGACTACCGCCAACGCGCTGAGGATGAGAGCAGTGAGTCCGTTGATCTTTGCCATCAGGGCTCCTGGGAGACGGTCGCGGTGATGTTGAAGCTGTTGCCGGCGCCGTCGCCCGACCGCGTGGCGGAACCGAGCGTGACGTTGGACAGCCAGGGGATGAGTGCGAGCCGATCGAGGACGCGCGCGACGGCAACCGTGCCGGGCGCGGTGCCCGCGACGGTCAGCGTGGACGCCGTCGCCACCGGGGCGACCGTGGTCGTGCTCGTGGTCGGGTCGGTCGATGTCGTCGTCGTCGTCGGCGTGACTGCCGGCGTCACGATCGAGGACGTCGGAACGAGTGCTGCGAACGACAGCGATGTGAGGAACGAGTCGGTCGGAACGATGCGGGCAAAGTCGTTCAACGCCTTGTCCCAGTTCATACGGGACGTCGTGACGTTCGCGATGACCGAAAGCCTCGCGGCAGTCGAGGCCTGAGCTGCCTTGATTGCGTCGGCCTTCGGCTTGATCTCTGCCAGCGCGGCTTGATCCTTCGCGAGCGCCGACTTCTTCGAGCTGACGACGGAGCGCTCGTAGCCGTAGAGGGCGCCGAGCAGGACGACGATCGCGAGAGCTGCAAGCCCGCCCGTCCGAAGCGTCTTCCGGCCGTCGAGGTTGTCGGCCGGCGTCGACCGCTTCTTGGCCCTGACTTTGTGCTCTGGCGGAAGAAGGTTGACAGCTTCCATCAGCGTTCCACCCCCAGTCCGATCGCGATCGTCATCGACGCCAGGTCGTTGCGTGCCGAGAAGTTCGCATCAGCCTGAACCGCGCTGAGCGGGTCGGCCGGCCGCACGCGGGCGCGCACGAGGCGTTCGAGCTCCTCGATGAACCCCGGCATCCGGGTCGTCCCGCCTGTCACGAGGATCTCGGACAGAGCGAGCGAATCGGGCTGCGCCTGGTAGAACTGAAGCGAGGCGACGAGCTCGCGAGCGAGCGTTGTCAGTTCGTGCTTGACAGCGTTGCGAGCACGCGACTGCGCGGGGTCGTCATTGTTCAGTGCGAGACCGAGCTTCACGTCGGCAGCCTCTTCGGTCGTCACACCCAGCTCGCGGGCGATGGCGGCGT
>Ga0070681_10004172_pt1 | contig 13677 bp, 8 predicted proteins | sample KBSC83BmetaG_FD_65650 | JGI IMG/M metagenome (GOLD analysis project Ga0070681, IMG submission 65650) | Corn rhizosphere microbial communities from Kellogg Biological Station, Michigan, USA - KBS C8-3B metaG | ecosystem: Host-associated > Plants > Roots > Rhizosphere | place: USA: Michigan... | reverse complement strand
GACCATTATAGGGCTGCGGGCGTCGGGCTTCGGGCTCCAGGCTTCGGCTTCCCCGGGTTTCGGCTCCGAACCTGGCTTTACGTTCGGCAGGCCGTCGGTCGCGCGAAGATCCGCGAAAACAGACACCGAACGTTGCTCCAGCCGAAGCCGGGAGCCTGGAACCTGGAGCCAAAGGGCGATGTGCTAGGCTCGACCCGTGGCGAATCAGGACTCCAGCGTTCTGTTGACAAAGTCGTACGCGCAACTGCTCTCGCTTGCCGTGCACGAATTCCGAACCCCGGTGTCGGTCGTAGGCGGGTACCTGCGAATGCTGCAACGCGACACCGAACATCCGCTCAGCGACCGCCACCGCAAGATGGTCGAGGAAGCCGAGCGCTCCTGCGCCCGAATCGTCGCGCTCATCGGCGAACTGAACGAAGTCTCGAAACTCGATGATCCGATCGCTCCGCTGCCCGAGGAACACTTCGATCTTTTCGCGGTCATTCGCGAGGTGGCCGGAGAAACGCACGAAGCGTCCGATCGCGGCGTGCAGCTGAAAATGCGTGGACCCTCCACCGGCGCACCGCTCAAAGGCGATCTCGTGAGAGTCCATCGCGCCGTCAGCTCGCTCGTACGTGCGGTACTCCGCGAACAACAGGATGACGGCGTCGTCATCGTCGATTGCCAACTGAAACGTGACCGCTCCCGCGCGACAGCGGTCGTCGCGATTGCCAACGAGGCCGAAGTGGCGGCGGCCCTCGAGGCGCCACCGACCCCCTTCGATGAACGGCGCGGCGGCCTTGGATTGATCCTCCCGATTGCGCGCCGCGTCATCGAGCATCACGGCGGGCAGTTGTGGTCGCCGCCGTCGGAAAAAGCCGGATTCGGATCGAAAAGCGCCGTGGTGTTGTCGATCCCGGTTTTGGCGAAGGGATAAAGCTCCTGAATGGTGCGGCTGCCCCTTTCGCGCTGACGCGCGTCGGCCCGCCAGGAAAGCCGGACAGTACGTCTGATCTGGGTGAGCGTCGCACAAAAGATACGGTCCAAGGTGCGGCCGGATACCGATAGTGAATCGAACGACAGCTCAGCAAGCCATCGAGCGCGTTTTGAGTGCGTGATGTCGAATTTTGGTGCACAGCCCTCCGATAGAATCGCCGGCGCTCCCGGAGAACTTCCCCCTTGCGCCACACGCTCTCCTTCGCCGCCATTCTCGCGCTCTGCCTCTCACCGGCTTGTGCGCGCGGCTCGAATGCTCAGCGCTCTGAATCGCCGCTGGCACCATCGAGCACGAATCTCTCGGTCTCCGGCACCTGCCAGACAATCACGAACAACACGGGCTCGCTCGCACTCAAACAGGATCTCTCCGGCGCGGACCCGTATTGCCTGAAGGTGACGGGCGGTTCGGGTGAGTTGGATTGCCTGGGCCACGACATTCAAGGACTCGAGTTGACCGACGTGCACGGATTCACGATCCGCAACTGCCGCATGCGCGGCTTGAACGCGATGCGGTCGACCGACGTCACCGTCACGAACAATGTCATCACGGCCGACACGCACAAGACCGTCGCCGGAGTTGTGCGATTTGCAGACGGCGACAACAATCGCGTCCTCCAGAACATCATTGATGGAGGCTGGGCCGGGCAGCCGTATCCGCTGGGCGGTTTTCCTCCTGGCGCTGACGATGGGATTCTGATCGACAACACGGGCAACCTGTTGATCGAAGGGAACGCGATTCGCCACGTCTGGGATTGCGGCATCGAACGGCTTGGCAACAGGACCGACGCGGTCACGATCCGCAACAACGACATCGCCAACGCCGGTGAGTGTGGCATCGGCGGCTGGTTCGCAGCCGGCTGGCAGGACTCGCTGGTCGCGGACAACACCGTCTCTTCGAGCGAGAAATTCGGGGAGTTCTACTACTCGGCCCAGCAAAACAGAGGCGTCGATCACATCACGTTCCGCAACAACGTGTTCGAAAACAACCGGTTCATCAACACGTTGAATCGCGCCATGCCCTCGGTGACGATCGACTATGTCACGGGCACTTCACGGTTCCCGATCGATATCGGCAGCAATATTTTTCGCAACAATGATTTCGGCGGCGATATTCTCGCCCCGCGCCTGGCTCCCCCAGCCGGGTTCGTCGACGGCGGCGACAACAGGTGCCGTCAGGATGGCAAATCGAGCCTCACGTGCGTGAGGTAACCCTCCGGGCGCACTGAGACACGACGTCGACAGCTACTTCACTGCACGCCAGTCTTTGCGCGTCGAGAGCTGACGCTCGAAGCAGGCACGCGCACGACGCGTCGCATCACCATACGCTCCCACAGACAGCGGCCGGGTGAGCTCCACATCCTCAGGACACGCGAGACGTCCGGAAGGACTGTCGCCAGCGTCCGCGAAGTGTGCGGCGGCGCCGTCGCGAACCCAGGCCGGGCGTCCCTCGAGTTCAGCATCGGCCAGGGCGTGCACGAGCTGACGCCTGATAGTCCGCTCGAGGATCCCGCGATCGCGAAGGACCGTCAGCGGAACGAATTGCAAGTCGCTCTGCCCGGCATTCGAGCCCAGCGTGAACCAGGGACGACCGGATAACCGCTCGAACGCGTCGGTGGTCGGATGAAATCGAATCGTGAGGCGGGACGGCGCTTCAACACCGAGTGCAAGAGCTAGTTCATCGCGTTCGCGGCGCACCAGCGACGTAATGATTGCCCTCTCGCCCTCGTCGCCCTCGGGCAATGAAATCACGACGTCCGTCGCGGCAACGGCGACGCTCGCTGCAGCGATGGGGCTGCCCGGCGCCACCGTGCCGGTTGCTGACGACGCGCTGGTGGTGGGTGCGGCGCTGGCCCTCGGAGCCGCGGCGGCGGCCGCGGGAGTAGGCGGCGCAGTCGCCGGGATTTCGGTCGCGGGCTTCGCGGGCGTTGAACTCGACGCGGCTGACGCCGCGCTCGCGGCCGGCGTGCTGACGGAGGGCGGCGACGGTGCAACCGCCGTCCGCGGCGGTGGTGCAATTGACGGACGATCGCGATCCGGTGGCGCCGCCGTCAACCTCGGTCCGACTGTGCCGATCGTCGTCCCCGGGAAATAGCGTTCGAGGATTTGCCGCGCCGTCTCGCCATTCGCCGCCAGCTTTGCGGAGCCGATGACGCACAACCCGACGCCGTGACCGTTCCCGTGCCCGGTAAATCGGAACGCCTTGCCCGATCGCGCCAGTTGAAACGATGCACTCTGCAGGTACTGCCAGCCGAGCGTCCGTCCGATGGCTGCGCGCAGATCCTGTCCCGAGATTTCCGCGGGCGTCATCCCTTCGAGCGCGATGCGCGACGCTCGTCCCGATTCGTTGCGATCGGCAATCTTCACGTTGCGCAGCACGCCAGTAAATCCGGCGGCCCGCAGCGCGCGCTGCAGATCGTCAATGCTGAGCTCGGTGCTCCACTCGGGGAATCCCTGACATCCGTCGTCAGCCTTCGAGGGCAGATACGGCGGATCTTCCGATCCCGGCCACACGTTCGAGGGTTTTTCGGTACGTCCGCCGCACGATGCGCTGTAGTACACGGTCGCCAGTTGCCCTTTGTACAGGAGCACCTGATTCGCGGTCGCGAGCGCGGCGCGTTCCGTGGCAGGCGTTGAGGCTCGCATCACCTGACAGTGCGTTTGATCGCACAGATCGAAACCGTCAGCACGATGCCGTCCGCGATTCTCGAGCGCATACGTGCGAATCGCGACCGCCAGCGTCTCGAGTGCGGCGGGCTCACTTCCGGGAAGCGCCTCGCCAGCGAGCACACGCGCGACGTAGGTTTCGACTGGGAGCACAACAATTTCGTAGGAGCCGCTTTTGAGGACACCAATGCGAATGGTGTCGCCGGACGAGAGCCCCTGCCCGAGGGCGATCGGATTGCTCAAGCCACAGACAACCAGAAGTCCCAGGAAGACGAGCTTTCTAAAGAAGCTCCGCGTCTGCGGTGGTGAAGCATTTCGTGTCAATCGATCAACCCCAGAAACGTTTCCACGTCCTGCCAGATCCTCGGCAAGCTCTCAATGAGTTGATGGTCGTCCTCGAGCAGTGCGAGCGTCACGTTCCGCCTGCGGCTGGCAAACTCTTCGACGATGCCGGGATCGACCGATTGGTCGTGGAGCCCCTGAAAGATCAGCGCGGGCTGCGCGAACGATGCGGCCATCGGGTCGTATCGGAGTGAATCCTCGTAGAAGCCGTAGGCGAGCGGACGTTCTTCGCTGTACCCGAAATGAAAAAACGGCAGCGAGCCTTTCCGGCGCCATTCCTCGATGCGCTCGGGCGGCAGAAGGTGATGGCCGGGCTTTGCAAACATGACCGCGGGTGCGAGCAGAATAACGCTTTCCACCCTCGACGCGAGACGATCGGCGGCAAGCACGGCGAGCGCACCGCCGAGACTCGAGCCCATGAGCGTCACCGATGCTTCGTTCGCGCGTTCGACCTCGCCGGCGATCCGATCGAGCATCCGCGTGATCGTCAGCGTCGAAAAGTCAGGCTCGTTGAAATCCGGACAGGAAAAGGCCAGACCGTGGCGGCGCAGGCGCTCGCCGAAGTAGGTCGCCTTCGTCGAGCGATGAGACGAAGCAAACCCATGGAGATAGATGATCACAGGAGCGTCTGGCAACCCGGACGACAGCGGCACTTGATGAGCGCCTCGCCGTCGGTGTTGTAGTGATAGGTCAGTTCCTGGCCGCGCTTAATCGTTCTCGCGGCGCGGATCCAGATCACACCGTCGATAATCTGCACGTAGCAATTGGGCTGGCACGAATGATTGATGAATCGTGCGATATTGCCGCCGACGCCCGCATCGATCACCGTACGGTTCGTCAGCTTGAAGCACCAGATGTGCCCTGTTTTCAGGTAGCGGATTTCGCGCTTCAAGCTCTCCTGATTCGAGATCTTTTCGCCGGCGTAATGAACGATCCGCGTGTTCTTCGGTATGACCTCCGTGCTGTAGACACCCCACCCATGGATCTTCGACTTCCTTCGCTCGATCATCGGAACTAAGAGTACCAGACTTCTGCTGTTATAGTTGCTGACATGGATGGGATGGAATGGGTCATTACGGCTTGGGGTCGCATCCTCGCCGGCTACATACCGGCGCTGTCGATCGAGATCACGCGCGAATGTCCGCTGCGATGTCCGGGATGCTACGCGTACGGCGACGATCATCTGGGCGGCGAACTCACACTTCGTGAAGTCAGCGATTTCAAAGGTCAGGCGCTCATCGATGGCGTCATCGATCTCGTCGATCGCCATCGTCCGCTGCACGTATCGATCGTCGGCGGCGAGCCACTCGTGCGTTACAAAGAGCTGAACGCCATCCTGCCGCTTCTGGCGAAGCGCCGAGTGCACACACAGCTCGTCACCAGCGCCGTGCGCGAGATTCCAAAGGAGTGGGCATCCATCCCCGACCTGACGATTTCAGTGTCGGTCGACGGGTTACAGCCCGAGCACGACGTGAGGCGAACACCCGCCACCTACGAGCGCATCCTCAAACATATCGTCGGCCACAAGATCGTGGTGCACTGCACGGTGACTTGCCAGCAGGTACGGCGTCCGGGTTACCTCGAGGAATTTCTGCGCTTCTGGTCGGAGAAGGACGAGGTCCGGAAGATCTGGATCAGCCTCTACACACCTCAGATCGGGGAAATGTCGGAGGAGCGGCTGTTGCCGGCCGATCGAGCGCAGGTCGTCGGCGATCTGAAAGCTCTGCGGCTGAAATATCCCAAGCTCGAAGCGCCAGTAGGGCTCATCGACGCCTACGCCAACCCGCCCGACTCGCCCGATGATTGTGTGTTTGCACGAACCACGACCAGCATTTCAGCCGACCTCACCACGAAGATCACGCCGTGTCAGTTCGGGGGAACGCCGGATTGTCAGAATTGCGGATGTGTGGCGTCCGCGGGGCTCAAAGCACTGGGACGACATACCGTCCTGGGATTCATTCCAGTCGGCACGCTGTTCACGGGCTCAGTGCGGATTGGTGAACACATGCGCCGCCTGCGCCCCGCGGCGGCGCAATAGTCGCCCATCCCCAGTGGGATCCGCCTTCAGGCGGATTGAGCGGACGTCAGGCGGATTGAGCAGAAGTCAGGCAGCGTTGAGCGGACGTCAGGCAGACTGAGCGGACGTCAAGTGGATTGAGCCGGCGCAAGCCGGCTCCCACGTACCGCGGACCTGAAGGTTTGCACTCCTTAGCGTCCGTTCCACTTGACGCGAACGCCGCCGGTTACGAGCCGCGGCGTGCCCACAGTCGAAGGGTTCGTCTGCACGTAGTACACGGTGTTCGCCAGATTCTGAATTCCGAAGAACACTTCGAAGTTACGGACGACTTCTCGCGACGCCGAGAAGTCGATCGTGTGATACCCGGGCAAGCCAGGCGTGCCGATCCCGATACAGTTCAGGGACGGTGAGTTTGCCGCGCTCGTCACCGCGCAGCCGAGCGCCGGAATCCCGCGCGCATTCAGGTCGTCGTCGTACTGGAATCCAATCCACTGCACGCCGAACGCCACGCGCGCGTATTTGAGATTCGAGTAGACGAAGTCGATGGACCCGCGATTCTTCGGCACCTGCGCGATGTACTTGCCGACAAGATTCGCCGTCAGGCCCGTGCCTTCAGTGACCTTGCCCAGATCGTAGAGATACGCCGCCGACACGCTGAGATCCTTCGTCAGGATGTATTCAACGTCAGTCTGCGCGCCGTAAATCCGGGTCCTCGGAATGTTCTGTTTCTGCGCCAACGTTCCAGGAGTGATCGTCACGTTGAACACGGGGTTCTTGATGCGGTTGTCGAAATACGTGAGACGCGCCGTGAGATTCTTCACCGGCGCGGTGCTGACGCCGAGTTCGCCGCCAACCAGCCGCTCGGGGTTCAGCTGAGGATTGGGTTTCGTGACCAGAGCGCCCACCGAGAACTGACGGTAGAGCTCGGTTAATGTCGGTGCGCGGAAACCCGAGTTCACGGCGCCCCAGGCGGTCACCTTATCCGTCAGGTGATACAGCAAACCGATGCGCGGACTCACCACGGTATCGGTTTTATCTGGCAGCGATGGATTGTTGTTGGCGGTCGGCAACCCCGTGGCCACCGTGGTTTCGTTGAAATGGCCGTCGTAGTTTCTCCAGTGATCAAGCCTGGCACTCAGCGTGATCACCGTCTTCGATGTCGGCGTGAAAATATCCTGCGCGAACAACCCCTGGCTCAGCTGCGTGCCACCGGTGACGCGCTGTACTGAAAGGGCCGCGGCTTGCGTGACTCCGTTGAAGGAGGCGGGAACGGCCGCAACGTAAGCGTCTTCCTGACTGTCTCCGTCGACCCAGCGCCAATCAGTACCAGCGCTGAAGGCGTTCATGGTCCCGAACGCCTTCGACCACTGCACCATGCCACCCACGCCGTTCGTCGGTACATGTTGATCCGTGGCCAGACGAACCGTTTGACGCGTGACCGCTGTGGTGACGGCCAGAAAGTTGAAGTGCGCGTTCTGACGGTCTACGAAGAGCCGCGCCTGGAGCTGGCTCGCATCCGGTAGACGGATCTCGGCGCCGCCACTGCCGGTGTTCCAGTGGGTGTCGTTGACCTCGCCGATTTTGCCGTTGACCCGATTCTCGGAGAAATGCCCGATTCGGCCAAACAGATGCACTGAGTCAATCGGTTTGTACTCTGCCTTGCCACTCACGTTGCCGTACTTCACGTTCGCGTTCGTATCGATCGGGCCGGCTTCGGTCGTCACGATTGGGAAGCCGTCTGTCTTGAAGAACGTGCCTTCAAACCCGACTGCCGCTTTGCCCCACGCGTCGCTGGCGAAAATGTCGGCCTTGGGGCTGGTGTAGTTCCCGTACTGCGGCTTGAATTCGACCGTGTGCGGCGTCGGGCGGGTCGTCACGATGTTGATCACGCCGCCCATCGCGTAGTTGCCGTACAGGCTCGAGGCCGTGTCTTCCGTAACCTCGATGCGGTCGACGCTGATGAGCGGGACGCGCGTCCAATACACCCATCCGCCAAACGGATCGTTGAACGGAATGCCGTCGAGCAAGACGAGTGTGCGGCTCTGACCGCTCGGACCAATGCCTCGCAAAGACACGCCTTGCGTCGTGGGCTGCGCGGAAATGCTGTTGGCGCGGCGGAACAAGCTGAAGCTCGGCACTTGCCGCAGCACATCGTCGGCCATGACTGCCGGCGACGATTCGATCTGGGTGCTGGTGAGCAGGCTGACGCTGGCAGGCGTGTCGCCCAATCGTTGTTCCGTCTTCGACGGCGTGACGATGACTGTTTCGAGGAGGTTGGCCGGCGACAACGTGATCTCGAGCTCGGCATTGCCGTTGACCGGCTTCTGGACCTCGCCGAACCCGCCGGCGCGAACGATCACCGTCGCCGGCTCTGAGGGCGTGGTGTCGAAACTAAAACGGCCGTCGGGCCCTGTCATCGTCTGCTGCTGGATTCCTGCCGATGTCTGAAGGACAACGGCTGCGCCCGACACAGCGCCGCCGCTCGAATCCTTGACGACGCCGGTGACCGAGGGGGCCGCGGCCAGCGACAGCGAAAGGAATAGCGCCAGTACCATCGTTCCTGCTCCGTTTCTTGGACGTTTTTTCTTATAAGACCATACGTCTCGGGGGAGACGCACGCGTACGAAAAAAGCATCAAATTATAACGAGAATCAGAGAGTTACGACTAGTTGGATCGGCGGTCAGTGAAAGTCATGGGAATCGAATTCGATGGCGGCGTGGGTCATCGCCTGGACGGATTCAGCCCTGACCGAGATGACGCCGTCCTGGTGCTGGAGAATGCCGTCCACCAGCAGAAATTTCTCCTCAACGACGACCAGCCGGTCGCGCGCGAAGAGATCCGGGCGCACGATGATGTTCGCGATGCCCGTTTCGTCCTCGAGTGTCAGAAATACGAAGCCTTTTGCGGTTCCGGGACGCTGCCGGGTGATGACCATCCCGGCCACGCGCACACGGCGGCCGTTCCGCTCGGTGCGTAAGTCGATGGCGCGTAAGATTCCGCGCATGGCGAGCTCGTCACGGCGAAGCGCCATGGGATGGCGTCCTACCGTCAATCCCGTGCCCGCATAGTCGGCCACCAGCCGCTCGCTTTCGCTCATGGGGCGAAGGGGAGCCGAATTGGCCGCAGAGCTCGGAGAGTCGGCCGAATCCATTTGATCGAAAGAGATCTCTGCGAGTTCCGCGTGCTCGGCGGCCGATTCGGTGAACAGTTCGCCCGCCGGCCTGACCGCCCGTTCGGCCTGCCAGAGCGCCGAGCGGCGATCGTAGCCAAACGAATTGAGCGCACCGATGTCGGCGAGCGTGACGACCTCGTCGCGGCGAAGCCCTGTACGCGCGATGAGCTCGTCGAGCGAGCGATAGCGTCGCGAATGGTGGACGGGCACGCTGGACGCCGAAGCGTTTGACGCCAAGGCGACCCAGTCGTGAGAGCAGTTGTTGCAAAAGTAGGCAGCCTGTCTCGCCGTAGCTCGCGCATGATCCGATGCGGGCGAACGCGGAGGCTTCGGGCTCCGGGCTTCGGCACGGGCGACCGGTTCAATCATCGAGCGGTCGTCACATCCACATTTTGGACAGCGTAGCTCGCCCGAAGCCTGAAGCCTGGAGCCTGGACCCTGAAGACCGGAGCCAATCTTCTTCCCCACCTCCTGCCGCAATCCACTGACATAGCGCAACCCAAGCCTGATCGCGCCGTCGCGTTCGACCGTGCAGTCCCACGCCGAGACCTGGACATCGATCGGTTGAAAGCGCACGCCGCGACGCTGCGCGTCTTTCACCAGCGTGGATGGGTGATAGAACCCCATCGGCTGATTGTTGAGGAGTGCGGTGTAAAACGCCGCCGGATAATGCACTTTCAAATACGCGCTGGCGTACGCGAGCAGCGCGAAGCTCGCGGCGTGCGATTCGGGAAATCCGTACAACGCAAACGAGCGAATCGACAGCGCGATCTGATCAGCGGCCTCGCCGGTAATCCCCTGCCGCGCCATTCCCTCGCGCAACTGCACTTCCACCTGCCTCATCCGCCGTTCCGATCGTTTGAAGCCCAGCGCGCGCCGCAATTCCTCCGCCTGTCCACCCGTAAACCCCGCCGCCACCATGGCGATGCGCAGCAATTGTTCCTGAAACAGCGGCACGCCCAGCGTCCGCTTCAGAATCGGCTCGAGTGACGGGTGCGGATACTGCACCGGCTCGCGTCCGGCACGGCGGTTCAGAAATGGATGCACCATCTGCCCGACGATGGGGCCCGGACGAATGATCGCGACCTGGACAACGATGTCGTAGAAGGTGGTGGGCTTGAGACGAGGAAGTGTCGCCATCTGCGCGCGTGATTCGACCTGAAACACGCCTACGGTATCGGCCTCACACAGCATGCGATACACGAGCGGATCTTCCGCCGGGAGATGCGCCAGATCGACCAGTGGCATGTCACGACGATAGAACGCAGCACTCGCGGAACTCGCAGAATGGGTTTTTGCCTCTAACGACTCCGCGTGTTCTGCGGTTTCCGCGTTGATCGTTCCGGAGCCGCTGGTCGTCGTGGACTCGCCGTTGATCAACGCCAGTGCATCCTGCAACGCCGCCATCATGCCGAGGCCGAGCAGATCGACTTTCACGAGGCCCATTTCCGCGCAGTCGTCCTTGTCCCACTGCACGACGACCCGGCCCGGCATCGTGGCGTTCTCGAGAGGGACGACCGAATCGAGGCGGCCCTGGCAGATCACCATGCCGCCGGAATGCTGGCCGAGATGGCGCGGGAGATCCTGCATCTCGCCGCAGAGCCGCGCGAACAGCTGCACGCGATCGAGGTTCACGTCGAATCCCACCGACGAGAGCTGCCGGGCCAGGGTGTCCGTCGCGTCGACGAACTCGAAGTTGTTCATCACCTTCGCAAGCCGATCGATCTGCGTCGGATCGAATCCGAGCGCCTTGCCCACCTCGCGTGCCGCACTCTTGCCGCGGTAGGTGATGACGTTTGCGGTCATCGCCGCGCCGTGGCGTCCGTATTTTTCGTAGACGTGCTGAATCACCAGCTCGCGCCGATCGCCGCTCGGCAGATCGAGATCGATGTCGGGCCATTCGCCGCGTTCTTCTGAGAGAAACCGCTCGAACAGGAGATCCATGCCCACCGGATCGACCGCCGTGATGCCAAGGCTGTAGCAGACGGCGCTATTGGCCGCCGACCCGCGGCCCTGCACCAGCACGTCGTGCTGCCGGCAGAAATTCACGATGTCCCAGACGATGAGAAAGTAGCCGGCGAGATTGAGCGTTTCGATGAGATCGAGCTCGCGGGCCACCTGCGCGCGCGCCTTGTCGTGATACGGACGATAGCGATCGCGCGCGCCGATGTCAGTCATCCGGCGCAGAAATGACGCCTGCGTTTCACCAGGCGGAACGGGATAGTCGGGAAACCGGTAGCCCAGGTGCGCCATCGTGTACTGCAGCCGATCGGCGAGCTCGCGCGTGCGCTCGACTGCCCCGGGCAGATCGCTGAACAGCGCCGTCATCTCGTCGCGTGGTTTCAGATAGCGCTCGGAGTTGGGCGCGAGCAGACGGCCGGCGCGCATCAGATCGGTGTGGTGGTGAATGCATGTGAGCACGTCGAAGAGCGGACGTTCGCGTGGCGCTGAAAACCGCACGCCGTTGGTGGCGATCACCGGCACGCGGAACGTTTCGGCCAGCGCGATCAGCTGCCGATTGGCGGCCTCTTCGTCGCGGCGGAAATGCCGCTGCACTTCGACATACGTGCGATCGCGGCCGAACACGCCCACGAGCCGATCGAGCAGGCCGCCGACACCGAAGTGCCGGGTGTTGAGCGCCGGCCGTCCCGCCAGGGCAATGAGCCCGCCCGTCATGCCGTCCAGATCGTCGAGCGACAACGCGCCTTCGCCTTTGGGCGCATTGAGCTTCATGCGCGTGATCAGGCGGCACAGATTGCGGTACCCCTCGGCGCTTTCACAGAGGACGGGAAGGGAAAAGACTTGATGGGGCTGGAAAGGCGGGATGGCCTCTCCGGCTGCGTCTTCGCTCGCGCCGTCCTTGGTGCGAGCTTCGGCGCGACCTCGCCGTAGCGCCTTCGGCGCGGAGGCGGGCCCCGTCGCAATCGTCAACTCCGCCCCAATGATCGGTTTGATGCCGGCGGCAACAGCGGCTTTGTGAAACCGCGGCGCGCCGTAGACGCCGTCGCGATCGAGCAGCGCGACCGCCGGATACTCGAGGTCCGCCGCGCGATCAATGAGCAGTTCCGGGAGCGAGGCGCCCTGGAGAAAACTGAATGCGGACGCAGTGTGGAGCTCGACGTAGGACGACACAATCACCACTCACGACACACAACAAAACGCGCTGACACGGAAGGCACGGAGGTGAACGGAGAACACGGTTTTCTTTCCTTTACCGAAAGAGATTGATGGCTCTCCGTTCGTGGCCGGGGATTCCGTTTGGTGCGTTTCGTCAGTCAACAATGGCTTCGACGAACCAGGCCTCGGTCGAACGGTCGCGGAAAATTCGATAGACCGCGCCGTCATTCAACGCGACATCCCATTCGTCGCGATCCCAGCCTTCGCTCGCATGCGATCGGTCACGAGTGTTCGTTTGCCACCATTCCCCTGACGTACGCCAGGGCCCCACACACGCCGTCACGCCGCCGCCAGCAAATCCGCGGCGATCGGTGGTGACGCGAACCGGCCGGCCGTCGCCTCCAACGGCCACGCGCGCCGGCACGGGCTGCCGGCATCGCCGCAACGCCGTTGTGACATCAGCCGCGGAGCACGCAGAGACCGCAGAGTTCTTTGGCTGCAAGCCATTTTGTGAGCTCCGCGATCTCTGCGAGCTCTGCGGCTGAAGTTCCCGCTCGATTGCAAATGGCTTCATCTCGAACGCGCCGGGACGGTACGAATCCACCTGCGCCGGCGTGCCGATGCGGTCCTGCCCCATCAGCGCGCCGAGCCGCGCGAGGAGCGTCGATAACTGCTCCGGCGTCGGGTGGGGTCGCGTAAACAGCGTGTGCTGCAGCACGCGACCCGGCGTGGGATCGATGGTGATGGCCACTCGATCGATGGCGGCCGCTGGCGGATGCGATTCGAGGTCGAGGAGCGCGAGCGTGCGAAGCGTCCGGACGTCACGCAGCGGCGATGGCAGTTCCAGCGATCGCTGATGCCGCTCGCGTGTGACCAGCCCGAGCTCGATGTGCAGCGCCGCCGCCCCGCGGTCGCGCGCTTCGAGACGTGTCGACAACGGCTCGAACAGTCGCGTGAGCACGAACGACAACGGCTCGAGTCCTTCGATCGGCCACTCCAGCTCCAGCGCCGACTCGAATCGCTCGTCGGCCCGCGACGGCACGAGCGGACGCGTGTCCTCGCCCCGTGCAATCACCTGCCACGCCAGCCCGTCACGGCCAAGCCTCGCCGCGAGATCCGCAGACGGCAACGCCGCGAATTCGCCGAGCGTGCGAATCCCCCACCGGGTCAATACAGCCAGCACTGCATCGGCAGGCTTCGGGCGTCGGGCGTCGGGCGTCGGCACAGGAACCCCTCGCGCCTGGAGCGTGGAGCCTGAAGCCAGGTCCTGATCCAGTTTTTCCAGGATGTTGATGGAAATCGGTGCCAGCGCCTCGGCTTCCTGTCCAGCGTCGGCCACGCGTACACCTGGGGACGAAAGCGCGAGAACCATGGCGGCTGTACGCGTAC
>Ga0070681_10004170_pt1 | contig 13678 bp, 13 predicted proteins | sample KBSC83BmetaG_FD_65650 | JGI IMG/M metagenome (GOLD analysis project Ga0070681, IMG submission 65650) | Corn rhizosphere microbial communities from Kellogg Biological Station, Michigan, USA - KBS C8-3B metaG | ecosystem: Host-associated > Plants > Roots > Rhizosphere | place: USA: Michigan... | reverse complement strand
ACATCGCGGCTTCGTCCACCAGCCGCGCTACTGGCATCTCCTATGATCGGTTTGCCTACGGCTCCTTCCTCATTCAGGCCGCCGCAGGCTTCATCGCTCGACGGGCTGGCTTCCCGTTCGGCCGAGCCACAGTGCTTGGTACATGGGTTGCTGCGGTTGAAGCAACTCTCGGCTGGGCAGTTAGCTGGTGGATTGGACCCGGGCGCCCGACAGAATCCCTCACCGTTGTCGGTCTCGCGGGCGTAGCTCTGTTTGTCATCGTGACTGGTACGGCGCTCGGAGCCCTGGGGGCATGGATCGGCGGCCAGGGCCGATCATCAATGGCCGGTGAGGTCTAGCCGGCGCTTTCAACTAGCGGCGCGTTTCGTTAGGCGGCAGGGCGGCGTAGTGAAGCCTGAGCCGATCCGGCGGGCGGGCATCCCACTCGACAGCGGAACCTATACGCTCTGGACCCTGCCCACCGAGCGTGGGGTCCAGCTCCTCATCAACCGGGAAACCGGGCAGTGGGGCACGAAATCCCAGGCTCAGCACGACATCGCACGGGTCCCGATGAGGGTGGACACGCTGGAGGTGCCGGACTAGCAGTTCACAGTCCGGGTCGACTCGGCGAGTCGCCGGCTGGTGATGGAGTGGGGGAGCTTTCGGTGGAGGGTGCCGGTCGAGGATTGAGGCGGTAGGTTCGCCTGCACCCGGCGCTCGCGCCAGCATCCAGCCAGAGCCCACGGGTCGCCCGGGCCTCCCAAGGTCGGCCGGAGGCCGCCCCGATACCGATCGGGTTGCCGGCCTTCGGGACTGCGCGGACATGTCGGAGGGCTAAGCTCTCAGCTCTCAGCTCTTAGCCGCCTAAGACGCGCGGGCTGCGAGCCGAAGTAGGGTTGGCACAGGCGTTTAGCTTCGCGGAACGGCACGGATTGCTGCATGCAGACCAACGGTTGAGCGCTTCATAGCAGCATCGCGCCTTGCGAACCCCGCGACGTCGCAGTCTTTCTGGATTAGGCTGCGCGCCATTAGGTTGGGAATATTCGAGATACGCAACCGAGTACTTCTTAGATCGCTGGAGGCAACAGTGGCAGCAGGGGACTTGGTGCAAGATGCCCGAAAGGCCTGGTACGAATATGGTCAAGCAATTGTGAAGGCGTTCCACTTCCCGCCTGACTCAAGGATGGTAGCCGAAGAATTAGAGGGATTCCTGTCCAAAGCGTCGGATGACCGGATCCACCGCTTCATTGACTACGTGCGCGGCCAGACAGCGGAAATCGCACAGATGAAGTGGATTGGAGAGGACTAGGTCTGTGACCTAACCCACGCTGCTGCGGGCCTGGCGACGCAGGAGACTTAGGATCTGGTGCCCGGCGGAACCTCCGATTTCATACTTATCAGGACCCGCCACAGCGCCACTGCGCGCCGTCCACCACTCACTCTATCGGGTCACCATCGCCCCGCGCCGTCCCGCACTACTGGGGGTCATTACTGGAACTGCTACCGCCGAGGTCGCCGGGCATCAGCTCTAATTGTTTGCGATACAACTGTTGGGTTGCCTCGGCAAGATCATCGGACTGACTGCTGTATTTCAGGTGGTCGCCCAAGTCCGCGAACCGATGAAAAGTATCGTACGGCTCCAACTCGGGGAGCGACAAAAGTATGTGACGCTTTGGATATGCATCGGCGTCTTCCAAGCAACGTTCTAGCTCGTCGCGGGTGAAGTCCGCGAGCTTTGCGAACGTTGGATAGACATCAAGTCGTCCCCTTGGGAAGGCTGCTGCGACTGAACATATGTTACCTAGGTCGGTTGTTCCGATCTCCTTACGGTTCTTAGCTTCGCCAAAAATAAGCTGCGGTTTCCCACTCGGATCTTGGGCCAGAAACACGAAGTCGATCTCGCACGACGGCACGTCGGGTGAAGCAGGCTGGATTTCGAGGGCGGTTGTGTAGATGGTCGGATGCGACAAGTCAGAAATCGACGTATCGAGCCGCTGCAACACCAACGTCACCGGAACAGCACCCTCCTGATGGTCATCGCGCCCGAAGAGACCTGACCTCCGATACCGCCAGCCACCCTTGTAGCGTAGCTGCGTGGTCGCATTGAAGCGTGCGCCGCAATATTCGCAGTCCATCATGGTCGCCGCGTCGTCTAAGAGCACCCAAAAGTCCAACTCACACGTTGGGCACCTGAACTCGAGCCCGGCGCGAAAGACTCCCTTTCCGACGAGATACAAGAACGCATCCGTCGATTCGAGCTTTCGCTTCTCCCGTGATTCGATGAACAGCCCTTCGTAGGCGCCGAATCCCGGCCCGATCACTTGCATCGCGTGCGCGTGAGTAAATGCCTTTCGGGCTGATAGGCTCCCGATCAAGTGTCGTACGCCGGCGATCTTGAAGACCCTACAGCCTTGGATGCCTCCCATCTGGCGTATGAGTCGACGCGCAATCATGCCCGCTCGGCTTGGCTTGGCAATCATGCCGAACGCTTCGAATATCTTCTGAAAGAGTTCAGTGACTGGGAGCGCGGTGACATTACAGTAGGAACGCTCGGCCCGCATGATGATCCCGAGGCCGTCCGGCCCGACCCGGGCATGGTCCACCTCAAAGAGCATCTCGCGTCCGAAATACTGGTTCATCTCTGGGATATTCGGCGGGGCGAACGTGAAACCATCTTCCTCCAGGCCCGTGTATTGTGTCCGGATCGTCACCACCACAAACTGGCGGTCACGCTCCTTCTGGTTGAACATCTCGGGCATGTCAACCTGAAAGGTCATAGTAGGGCGCCATTTTCCAGTCGTAATGCTGGCGATCGTGGTAACGTGCGCGGTCGACATGAGAGGCGGCTTCTCATTCAGGCCGTTCCAGCTTGTTTCGCCGAGGCTGTGATGCATCAGCTTGACCGGCGGCGAGAAGTCTTTCGGCAAGCCATGTTCGCGAGACCAAAGTCCCACTGCGTTTCGCCAGTCGTCTTTCGGCAATTGCGAAAGACCTTTTTCTGCCGCTCCCCAAAAGGCCCCCATCAACTCTTCGTAGCGATCCCGGTGTGCGTGATCGTAGAAGACCAAGCCGTGGTCGGCTGCCGACAGATTCCAGAATTCGAGCAGATCATCGTAGCTCGAAGCGCTGCCCATGAACACCCCGTGGGAGGGCATCCCGCCCCGTGATGGCCAAAGCCCATGGCCGGTAAGCGCCAATGGGCTCCATTGGCGGATCATCGACCCTGGCAGCATCTCGTCCTTGTCGAGGAGCCGGCGTTCCTTGCCGTGAGCAGCGGTAAATCCCGCTTCCAGCGGGCCGCCCCACTCGTCGGCTGGATATGCGCCGAAATTTGCCAGCAAGGCATCCGCGATTGGATCGTCATTCGACCACTGAGGAAATGCACCGAGGTCCGCCTGAAGCTGATCCGTCCGACCCCGCTCTCTTCGTTCCTCAGCATGGGCGCTAATCACAAACCCCACGTCCATCAGTGCTGTTCGAGGTACGCCGCGTAAGGTATCGCTTGCCTTGCTTAGGAATGGCTCAATAAGCGGCCACCCAACATGCTTGTTGGCCTCGATGAATGCGGCGGTGACCGCATCACGCTCTGGCGCGAAGAGGGCATCGACGCGAAACAACTCGCAGAGCTGCTTGGCGTGCTCCGCATCATCGACAGGCAGCATTGGGTTGTACCGACCACCCCACAGCATTGTCGAGAGACGCATGGCTGTCCGCAGCTGGTCGAAGCTCCCCTTTCGAACGCACCATCCGATACGCACCGGGCGCAACTTTGCGGTAAGGCCCGTTGAAGACATGGCTTGGTAGTACCTCCGGTCCGAAACTCGGTTACATATAGAACCGATACGACCGCTTCGGCTCCGCATTCGGCGGAAACTCGGAAAGGATCTGCCCGACCTCCCATGCGAATGCCGTGGTAATGGGTTCCTTCCCAGCGAACATCGTAGTGTTCCAGTCCAGCTTTGTGAGGGCCAAGATCTCCTGCGCGATCTGCGTCATCGACGCGGAGCCATGATGTTCAAGGATTTCAAGCGGACGCGGCACACGCATTCCTGGATACCGGCGCAGGAACGGGACGTAGCCGCGCGTATACAGTAGCCCCTCTCCCTCCCGCAGCGCGATGTAGGTCCCGCGTAAAGGTGGTTCGTTGCCGGCGCGATAAAAGCGCACTCCCCTGCTGCCGAAGGAAACGAAATCGTGAGAATGAACCGCCGCGCTCTTGAGTGCGTCCTCGAAGCCCGCCCGCTCCTCGGGCCAGAAACGCTGCCATTTGTGGAGGACGACGCGGCCAGGGTGCACCTTTACGTGGTCATAATAGGCGTCGAGAACGCTGCGAAGCAGTGCGGAGGCCATTTCACGCGTAAGGTGCGGCGCCTTCTCGTGATCGTTTCGCCAAGCAAAGGCCTCACTTCGGATGACCAAACCCTCTCCGCGATCAGAGAACGCCTGCGCCACGCAACAGCGCAAGCTCTCGTCTCGGCGGTCCCTGTAGAAAGACAGGCCGACGAAGCACGAGTTGGCCGTCAGGCCGGTCAGCCGCCATAGCTCATTGTTGGCCTTGTAGTAGATGCCCGAACAGATATTCCACGCGCACGTCGCATCATCTTCGACGCCGATACCGTCGAGAGTGCCCTCCCACAACAGCTGTGTGGGAAGGTTAGCGCGCATCCCATGAATCTTCAGCGCACTGTGAAGAACGACATTCTCCTGTTCACCCTCATCAACGGGGATGTGATTTGCGGCAGCGACGTCCAGCAGGTTCAACTGTCCAGTCGAAGCGTCCTTTGCAAGAGACGTTCTTAAAATGTCCGAGAGCGTCCGTGGGTGCCGCCCACGACGTTTGTGCCTCGTCGGTGTCGTGCAGAGCTTTCGGAGTTCAGACGGCAGCGCGACAAGAACGACATCAGGGACGGTAGACTTGTCGGCAAGGACGGCGAGTCGTCGGCCAAGTATCTCGCCCATTCGAGTGACACGAGGCTCGTACACATCGAAGTTGTCGCGGACTTCAGTGACCTCTGCGGACGTCAGCGTCTCGACGTGCTGGTCGCTGAGCACAAACTCTGTGTTGAATACCGCCTGAATCCCGGGAAACGTCGGCACGACAGCCGGATCAGTACGGCGAGTGACAGTCTGCCCCCGAACGACGCTTCGGCGAATCGGCTCCACCTCGCCTTGGCAGCGTGACAGCCACTGCCGGACCTTGTCGATCAACGGGCCGGTGCCTATGAGCCCGAGCCTGATGGGTGCCCGACGCCCTGACTTGTTGCGATCGACCGGACCATTGATTCCAAGGCCGACGCGTGGGTCAACGAGCTGGCGGTGATCACCAAATTCCAACCCCGGCTCGGCGATGAAGGTTGCCGTGAAGATGGGGGAGCGCCTGGCGGAAAGCAGTGCAATCGGGTCGCTGTCCGGCTTTCTAGTTCGACCGCTGGCTGTGTGCCTCATTCGCCTTCCTCATCGCCGAAGCCCGGGTCGTCCTCTCCCAATGCTCCGGTCACGGCCATCGCGAGGACTTCGTCAAGCTCCTCGTCATTACCGACGCCGTCATCAGTCACCTCGCCACCTGACCCCTCGGAAAAGATCTTGTCGAGATTGATCGCGTCTCCATCAACGCCGACCGGAACTCCCGCAAGCGTCGGAACGGGATCAATGACTAGTGCACCGCAGCCGAGTCCAATCCGAATACGATCCTGGCGGTTGGCGAGCAGCATTCCCCACATCAGGACATTCCGCAGGACCGCGCCATTCCGTTCCTTGCCGCCGAACTTTGTCGACAGAACCGTAACCTGCTTCCCTTCGAGCGGCGTGACCCCGTCCGAGGTGAACATCCAACCGGGTTCAATGAGCAGGAAGATGCGCGATCCCAGAATGAGAAAGCGCATTCTGGAAGAGTAGTGAATGCCAATCGCGGACTTGTCTGGCCTCTCCGCAACTTTTGCGATCGTCCTCCCCCTCCCACCGCCGCCCCACCGAAACACCCTCGGCTTCTTGCTGTCATAAATCGGACAGTAGTACTGCTTCCGGTTGTCCTTCAAGTTCCGAATGCGCAAGTGAAAGTTGTGCTCTTGGAGCGCATCGTTGAGCAACCGGACGAGTTGGCGCGACCTATCCGGATCGCCAATCCAGTCCAGCACTCTCTCCCGCTTCCTCGCGTTCCCTGACATAAAAGGCCGGAAGGGATTGTCTTGGGCATCCGGATCGTAGAACGAATAGATTCGGCCATCAGCCAACAGGAATGGGGGCACCCTCGCTTTCTTGAGCGAGTTCCACACGTCTGTGCTTTTCTGGGTCGTCGCCGCGTCGCTCCAGATGTACTCAGGATGGTGTTCGACGCAAAGCATGTTACTTACCAGCACCTCCTGCACGTCATCAGCAGCTTCGGCGCCATGGTCGGCCTCCCCATCATAGGGCGACTGGCTTCGCCATCCCCCGCGGCGCGGACGCTCGCCTCGAAGCTTGCGTAGAAGTTCCTCGAACTCAGGTTCAAAGTTGGAGGGCTTCGTGAAATCGAAGCGGCGTATCGGCCGAAGCAGCATCGGAATATCGATGGGCTCGCGCGTATCGAGGTCGTGCTCGTGGAGCAGGATTGGAATGAGCTGGCCTTTCTTGCCGGTCGGATCGCCGATAAAGCGAGCTGTCCACTCGGCCTTCGGCCACTCGCGCTTGAGCATGGCCGGAGAGAGCACGACAGCACAGAAGCGCGCCTGCTTCAAACCCTCCTCGATCTTAGCGACGATGTTGTCGCCATAATCAATGTCCCACTCATCGAGAAAGACTTCGATGCTTCGGTTGCCGATCCGGGCGCTCTCGAGCCGAGCACCAAGCTCGCACACCCAGGCCTTGTCGGCGCCTGCGTGACACAGAAACAGGTCTTTCAATTGTCCCCCTCATAATCGTGAGCCCGTCTGGGCACCCGGAAGATATCCCGAAGGCCGTTTTTCGGGCAAGCTTCGCCCTTCGGAGCAATCGGGTCGCCGCCGCTCGATGGGCGGCGCAACCAGGTTCGACCTTTGGCTCGCAGTCAAGGATATGTGGGCTGTGGACCGAAGTGGTATTAGGACAGGCACTTGGCACCCCGACACGGCATAAATGGCCGTGTTCAATTCGGCCGGCTCGGCGGCCGGCATCACACTGGGCGCTGCGGAAGTAGCGAAATCATGGACTTTCCGGATCCGACTGCGCGGCGTAGAATGGGAAGACATAAAGCTGATGAGGCACATGAGTCCCATCGTCGAAGTCATATTCCAGCTAAGTGACACGACCCACTCTACCGGTTGCAATGAAAGATCAACGCGCAAAGTACCTATCGTTCATCGTGGGGCCGTTCTTTCGCTGGTGGTGGGCGCTGATCACCGGGCTAGCAACGTTGCTGAGCTACAAGGTCACACCGCAGGCCGGATGGCATATTGGGGCAGTTGGCGCACTCACGCTCACGCTGCTTTGCTCGACGCTTCTCTTCCTGGCTATCTCCGTTGTGTACCAAGGGTGGCAGCTGTTTCGCGGTCGGTATGCAGAACTCGTCCTCCGTGGCATCCAGAGGAGCAGAGACCTAGGCTCTGACTGGGTCTTCGTGCTTAGCGCGGGTCTCGACCTCCCGATAGGGACGATCATAGATGTCCATCGACGCTTGGGTGACGTAGAAGTTCCTTTTGCACTCATTGAAATAATCGGAGCTACTTCGGATGGACTCTATCAAGCGCTCCCGCGGTGGCTAGCGCCCATCCACATCCGAGATTACACGGGTGGTAGATTCTCTACCTCCGAGACCGTCTGCGTTCGCAATATCACATCCACCCGCGTGCGAGACCTTGGAACCACGAATGCCTAACCCGATCTTTATCAGCTATTCGCACGAAGACCACGCCATCGCAGAAAGGCTGGCGCGTGCGCTGATGGAACAAGGTCAGGAAGTGTGGTGGGATCAATGGGAGATTGCAGCTGGCGATTCCATCATCCGCAAGATCTTCGCGGAGGGTGTCGCGAAGGCCGGCGCATTTGTGATTCTACTCTCGCCAACAAGTGTGCGGTCGAAATGGGTTCAGGAGGAACTGGATGCTGCGACAGTAAGGAGGATTGAAGACCTAACGCGCGTCATTCCGGCGCTCGTACAAGATGTGCCGCTACCGATAGCGCTGCGGACCCTGCGCTGGGTCGACCTGAACAAGGACTTCGGTGCTGCGGTGCGACTCATTATTAACGCCGTTAATGGCGTCAGTGAAAAGCCTGGGATCGGTCTACCTCCGCTTCACATCGCGACTACTCTTCCGGCGATAGCTGGACTTTCCCGACTCACAACCAGCGTTGCAAGACACCTCCTCTCGCAGTCGGATTCCGACTCCGCTGGTGAGAGAGCCCTCACGGGAACCGACTTGACCGAAGCTCTTCACCTTCGGCCTGAGGAAGTGAATGACGCTGTCGACGAACTCGAGGACGCGGGCCTCGTCACAGCAGTGAAGGCTCTCGGAACCGCGCCCTTTGACTTTGTGGCAATCGAGCCAACATATCTACTCTATCACACGGCTGAAGATCAGCTCGCCTATAGCCCGTCGGCAGACGTTAATACAGTTGTCGCCGCGGTGGCCAGCCTGGGTTCGGCCGATGGGAAGAAACTCCAACAGATCACGAACTTGAGCCCTGGGCGACTCAATCGGGCGGTCGACTTCATGCGCGACAATGGTTTGGCCGAGGTCATCCGGTTTCTAGGGACATATCCTTACAGCTTCGGAATCGTCGAAGCTACGCGACAAACGCGACAAGCTGCGACCCAACTCTAATCTTGTTTCGCGTGCCGCCCAAGGAAGGATGAAGTACGCGCATGGTCCATTGAATTGCGCGTGCCTCGGACGCACGCCTCCTTGATTCCGTCGCAGCCGGCCCGAGGATAGGCTCTGATTAGTTGAAGGTCTCCGGACAATCAGGCCACTGGCGCTGGCGTGAAGTAGCTAAGCCACCTGGGTCGGCCGGCCACCGCTGAAGCGTTTGTCGTAAGGGTGAAGCCGAACATGCGCATACCACCTTGGGAAGATCACCGAACCGCTGTACCGCCGGAGGAGTATGAGTGACTCGTCTCCGAGTTACTCTTAGCTCTTGGCCGGGATCTGCCAGCGTTTCGTGTTCAGCACCAAGAGAGGCTTCACACTTCCGACGGTGCCTTCCGCATTGACGTGATCGCGCGTTTCCGTGAGCTCGGAGTCGACTTCGTAGTACTTGTTCAGTGCAAAGACCACGCCCGGCCTGTTGAGCGGGCCGAGGTGCAGGTGCTGGCCGATAAACTCCGGGCGGCAGGAGCCCTTAAGGGCATGCTCTTCTCGGCCAACGGCTTCCAGAGGAGAGCGGTGGAGTACGCATGCGCACGAGGCATCGCGCTGGTTCGGCTCCTCGATGGAGCCATCACCCCACGAGACGAAGTCCGCACGAAATCCGAACGCTCCTAGGCCAAAACCACCGCCATGGGCAGACATCCCGCGCTTTGTCGCGATCGTCAATAGCCTTGACGCAGAGGGCCGCTGGCAGCAATCTGTCCTATGGCCACAACGGACCCAGTCGCTTATCGAGTTCTTGGCTGGCTCGGCCTAGGCCGCCCTTCGAGTTGGCAGGCAGCCTTTGCACCAAGCTGTCCGCGCTGCTTGCGCTCGCTCGACCAGTATGGGGCGCTGCCTTTTCTGAGTGGCGGATGGCCCGCCACTAAATCCCAAGTCGCTAGGCCGCTCCGAGGCTTCCCATGATTACGCTCTCCAGTGGAGCTCTCCTTTCAGTTGCAAGGCGTGCAGCGGAGGCGACTACCTACCACGGCGACAATCCACTGATCGCAACAGTCTTTTCGGCATTTGGCATTGAAGCATGGGTGAATGAGCTCCTGCACCAAGTCCGCCACACCGCCGAGCCTTACCGGCTTGCACCTTTGGATCGCCTCTATCCGATGATCGCTGCGGCACGTCTGCAAGAGCGGTCGACGAGCCTCCGGACACGCCTCGATGTAATTGGTACGGTTGTTCGAGGAGACGGCTGGAATCTTGGTCAGCAGCCCTTTCAAGACCTTGATCTGCTTCTAGATGTTAGGAACGAGCTGGCCCATGTGCGCCCCGACATGACCTTGGTCGACATGTACGAGGACGACAACGGGAATCTGCATATGCGCCAAGAGGAGCTGGCGAAGATCGCTGAGCGCTTGGTGCAGGCCAACATTGTCTCGCGCCCGAGCGCCTCGGACATCACACCACTGCTTCGGCTACTTCAAGAGCGGAGCGTTGGAACGTGGGCGTACCGAACCGCGCGAGCCTCCATCGCGGCTGTACGATCCTTTGCTACCGGGACTGAATGGGAACTCGCCTGTGGAGTTGCGACTGGAAGCACCGGATAAGACAGCTTTGACGAGCAACCTAAGACGCGCTTGCACTTGGCGTGGCGCGGGTCCTTGGGCAGGCCCAGATAGGATTTGTGAATGGACGGCCCTTCAGGAGAAGAGGTCCGAGACATAATGTCGGTGCTGCTGCCTGATCCCCGAAGCGGGGACTTTCAGGTGTGCGACTTTGACACATCGGAGTGGCGGCCATTAGCACTCAAAGACCAATGTGCCGCTGTGCACGACCTAGTCCTACCTCGTAACGTTGAGCAAGAGGTGCGAATTCAGTTCGACCTCGCACGCAATCTGCTGATCTATGCATGGTTTGTGTTCCGGTTCAATGCACTTAGCCAATTGCAAGCGTTACGCTGTCTGGAGCTAGCCCTGCGTCAGCGCGTACCTGGTGAGGCCTCGGCCAAAGGCATGAAGCAGCTATTGGAACTGGCTTTGAGGGCTGGTTTGCTCCAGCCCGTCCACTTCGCTATCGAGCACTCGCCGGAGCCGCTGGGCCGAGCGGTTCGCAACATGGTCAGGGAGGCAAGGAGTCAGCCGCGGCTTGAGGAGTTCGAACATACGATCGAATTTCTGAGATCATTTCGAAATGATCTTGCACATGGCGAGCCGTGGCTCCATCCCAACAGCCGTGTTGTCCTTGCTCTCGTACATCAACTTATCGCTGCCCTGTACCCGGAAAACGCCGCCTAATCGGCAGTTACGGCAGGCGCGCCCCCTACGCCACCCTCACCGCCCTCCCATACCTCCTATCCCCGTCCAGCACTGCCTCCCCCAGCAGCGCCAGCGTCTCCAGGTGCCGGGCCACCAGCTTCGCGTCCGCCTTGGTGAACTGCGCCGCGCGGCTTCCTCCGGGGTCACCGACCCACGTGAAAGCACCGCCCCAACCGCCGAAAGCTGGTCCACTGCCCTGCTCGGCCATGCCTCGGCACTCGGCGCCGCTCGCTCGGCGGTCGCCGGCTTCTCCAGCTTGAGCGCGGCTTCCGGCAGGTCCTTGCCGAACAGCGGACGCGGGACCCGGGTCATGGTCACGGGAATTCAGGGCCCATAACCCACGACTCGTCATAAGGTCAACGCGATGGCCGTTCTCGCAGGCGAGGCCGCACCGCTGAGCAGCGAGGTTGGTCGCGCAGATGTTCCTGCTCACTCCGTATAGCACTCGCCAACCACCAGGATCATGGGGCATCGAAACTGGCCAGAGGGAGCCAATTCTGTCCCTCCGCCAATCTCAACACTGGTAGTACTTGACAGTACTGCATCACAGTACTATGATCCAGCCATGACCGAGCACTCGATCGAAGTCGACGCTGAAATCTTCCAGCTCCTTCAACAGCAGGCCCGCCCATTCATCGATTCGCCCAATGACGTGCTCCGGCGACTCCTTCTGAGCCCGGCGGAGGAGCCCAATGGGCGAAAGTTCCTGGCTACCCAGGGACCGGTTTACCCAATGCCAGCCTCCTCGCAGCCTCCCGTACCCGTCGAAGCGTTCGTGCGCGAAATAATTTCGAAACAGTTTGGGGTTGGATTCCGCCGAGTCGCCCCATACCGCATGATGTTTCAGGATGGCGATCGCTTGATCTACTTCCAGAACTTCAATAAGGCAGCAGCCCATCTGTGGTTCCGCATCACCCCCAGACCCTGGAAGAGCCTACGCGCGAAAGCGAAGAGCGCCTGGGTTTGCTTTACGAATCCAGCGGAACGGTATGCGTATCTCATCCCGGTTGCGGACGTCATAGAAAGGGTTCATCGCTCGGGATGGTCCAGAGACTATCTCGAGGTGAACATCGATCCGGGTAGCTCGCAATGGACAGAACTCAACTGGGATTTGTCTGAGTATCGGAAGCTATTCGGACGCGGTGCCTGAGGCGCCTATCCAGCCAATAGGCAGGATGGGAGCAGGTTTGGGCGATCCGCCCCTGAACCGCATTTCGCCATGCAGCCGAGGAATTGTGATGGAGCTAGGTCAATGATGCTGCTGCTGAAGACGCACGAAAATCACGTTGACGGCGTTCGCAAGCACCGGAAGCATGCATCGGACGACTGCCCTAACTATATCCGTAATGGTGATTGGCTTCTAATTCAGGTAACCTACGGTTCGACAGCTCACCCCATTCATCGAGTGAAGTACGCGATGAGATTCGTCGACTGTCATGAAGACATTCAAGGCGAAAGCGACATCATCTGGGGACGTCATTGGCAGAGGATTATCCATGGGTGCGACCTACGCATCCTTCGTCATCCTTTTGACATCGATAACATAAAGGTCTCCAGCAAACACTATGGCCAAGGCGTGATCCGATTTGCCTACATTGATCCAGCTGATGAGGCAGCAATTCTGGAGGGTGGTTTTCTCGAGCCCGCGTAGCACCACAAGCGCTGTTTTGAATCGCGCGTGCAGTGGACGGCGACGCGCTTGTCGTCAGCCGTAATTAGTTGAAGATCTCCCGATACTCTGGCCGTGACGCTGACCTGAATTCCCCTAGGCCACCCTCACCGCCCCCACGTACCGCCCCACTCCGTAAAGCGTCGCCCCTCCCAGCGGCGCCAGCGTCTCCACGTGCCAAGTCACCAGGTTCACATTCGCCCTGCTGAGCCGCCGCGGCTTCCCCCGGCAGCATTGACCTCCGTGAAAGCACCGCCCCGACCGCCAAATCCGCTCGGATAACGTCAGGCACGTGAGATCCGGCGCCGCTGCCCTTCCAAATTGGCCCGCGCGGCGTAAGATGGAACTACTTCCCGCATGATCCCACGAGGTCTTGCATGATCAGTGGTTCCATGTTCGGCTGGACTGCACACGGGAGAATCAGCGCTGAATCACGTCCCCTGCGCGACGAGGGTGCCATGCACGCCGAACTTAGAGGCACGACATGACAGCGCCCGCACGCCTCAGATCCATCAGTCCCCAGGTCTGCAACTCACCCGGGTGTGCGCCACTCAAGGCTGCCTATGATCGAGCGGTTCAGCTGGGGCCGAAGACATGGGATGAAGTGGAGGAACTGTTTCTCCGTGGCCTGGAGCAGTTCGATGCGAACGTGGCGGCCGGCACCGCCACCATGGGCGATCTACAGAACGGCAAGGGCGACTTCTTCAACGATCTGCTGGCGCTGCTGCTGGAGAACTGCGCGGGTGTGCAACTCTACAGCCGGGGCAAGGTGCCGGGCTTAATGATCCCGCAACACAACCTCGACGTGACATTTCCGGCCAGGGGCAACATCGAGTTCATTCTGGAGGCGAAGGCCGTCGGCACCCCAAGGCACCCAGGCAGTCCGAAGCAGAAGCCGATCGGCCGGGCGGGCTCGGCTGACCTCGACAAGCGAGTCAAGGAGGTCGGCTTCAAGACCATCG
>Ga0070681_10004169_pt1 | contig 13680 bp, 8 predicted proteins | sample KBSC83BmetaG_FD_65650 | JGI IMG/M metagenome (GOLD analysis project Ga0070681, IMG submission 65650) | Corn rhizosphere microbial communities from Kellogg Biological Station, Michigan, USA - KBS C8-3B metaG | ecosystem: Host-associated > Plants > Roots > Rhizosphere | place: USA: Michigan... | reverse complement strand
GCGCTCGATGAACCTGCACCCGGCCCTCGCGCGCCTTCCGCAGGGGCGGCTCGCCGACAACGTCCTGCATTTCGTCCGCGTACTGCGCGCGACCGGCGTGCCGGTCGGTCCCGCGAAGGTGATCGACGCGCTCGCCGCCGTCGAGGCGGTGGGCATCGACAACCGCGACGACTTCCGCGAGGCGCTGGCCGCCGTGCTCGTGTCGCGGCGCGAGCACCTCGCGATCTTCGAGCAGGCGTTCGCGCTGTTCTGGCGCAATCCGAAGCTCGTCGAGCGGATGATGGCGGCGCTGTTGCCGCGCGTCGCCGGCCGCGTGCCCGAGGCGGCCGCGCCGTCGTTGCCCGCGCGGCTCGCCGAGGCGATGCTGCCGCCTCGCGGCGCGCTCGACGCGCACGACGCCGACGAGGTCGCGCTCGACGCCGCCTTCACGTTCTCGCCGCGCGAGGTACTGCAGAAGCAGGACTTCGCAACGATGACGCGCGCGGAGCTCGATGCCGTCAAGAAGCTGATCGCCCGGTTGCGGCTGCCGTTGCCGGCGATGCCGGCACGGCGTACGCATCCGGCGCCCCACGGCCGCCGCGTCGATCTGCGCGCGACGCTGCGGCGGATGACGGGTGCCGCCGGTGCCGGCGCGCCGCTCGCGCTGCGCGAGCGCACGCGACGCACGCCGCCGCTGGTCGTGCTGTGCGACATCTCGGGCTCGATGGAGCGCTACGCGCGGATGCTGCTGCACTTCGTGCACGCGATCACCAACGATCGGCATCGCGTGCACACGCTGGTGTTCGGCACGCGCCTGACCAACATCACGCGGCACCTGAAGCACCGCGACGTCGACGTCGCGCTGGCGCGCGTGACCGCCGCGGTCGACGACTGGTCGGGCGGCACGCGGATCGGCGAGAGCCTGCACGCATTCAACCAGCGCTGGTCGCGGCGCGTGCTCGGTCAGAACGCGATCGTGCTCCTCATCAGCGACGGTCTCGATGCGGACGCGGGAGCCGGCCTCGCGATCGAGATGGAGCGCCTCGCCAAGTCGGCGCGGCGCGTGATCTGGCTCAATCCGTTGTTGCGCTACGCCGATTTCGAGGCGCGTCCGGCCGGCATCCGCGCGATGCTGCCGTGGGTCGACGACTTCCGGCCGGTGCACAACCTCGCGAGCCTCGAGGCGCTGGCCGAGGCGCTTGCCGGTGAGGCCGGCCTTGCACGCGGCAGGATGACCCGCGCGTTCACAAGGCGCGCGCCGGGCTCGCGCGGATTCGTGCGATCGCCGAGTCCTGCCCGCGACGACGACATGCTGTCGCTCGCGCGAATGCGCCGCGGCCGTCCTGCGGTAGCATGAGCGGCATCCCCCCGCGAACGCGAGCGCGACGACGTCGATGCACCTCTCCACCACGCGAATCGTGCCGGCGCCGCCCGAAGCCGTTTTCGAGGCGCTGAACGACCCCGAGGTGCTGAAGGCCTGCGTGCCCGGCTGCGAATCGCTGGAGCGAATCGGCGACGATGCTTTCCAGGCACGGATGACGGCGCGCATCGGGCCGGTGTCGGCGAAGTTCAGCGGCAAGATGACGCTCGCCGACGTCGACCCGCCGCGCGGCTACACGCTGCGCTTCGAGGGGCAGGGCGGCGCCGCGGGCTTCGCGCGGGGCGAGGCGCGCGTGCGGCTCGAGCCCGCGCAGGGCGGACAGACGTCGATGCATTACGACGTCGACGCGCAGGTCGGTGGCAAGCTCGCGCAGATCGGCTCGCGGCTCGTCGACGGCGCGGCGGCGAAAATGGCCGACGATTTCTTCGCGCGCTTCACCGCGCGCTTCGCGGAACCGGCCGCGAGCGCCGATGCCGAAGCGGTGAACGCGGGCGGGTCCGTGCCGCCAGGGCGTGCCGACGAGGACGGCCCGACGCCGCGCCGGCTCGCCGAGAAGGGCGCATGGACGCGCTTCATCGCCATCGGGGTGCTGGTCGTGATCCTCGCGTACCTTTATTTCAGGGGCCGCGGCGTCGGTTGACGCGGCCGGGAGATCGTTGATGGACAGCGTCGATTTCGAAGTGTTGAAGCGCAGCGCCGACTGGGTCGAGCAGGGGCGGCGCGTGCTGCTCGTCACCGTCGTCAGGACATGGGGCAGCTCGCCGCGGCCCGAAGGCGCAATGCTCGCCGTGCGCGACGACGGCCACGTCGTCGGCTCGGTATCGGGCGGTTGCATCGAGGACGACCTCATCGATCGCGTGCGCAAGGACGGCATCAAGGCGACGCGCGCCGAGGCCGTCACCTACGGCGTGTCGGCCGACGAGGCGCGCCGCTTCGGACTCCCCTGCGGCGGCACGATCCGGCTGGTGCTCGAGCCGCTGACGCGCGAGTCGGGCATTCGCGCGCTGTTGCGTGAGATCGAGGAGGGCCACCTCGTCGCGCGCCGGCTCGACATCGCGAGCGGCCTCGCGACGCTGCATCCGACGCGCGCGACCGAAGGGCTCAGGTTCGACGGCCGCACGCTCGTGACGATCCACGGCCCGCGCTACCGGATGCTGGTGATCGGCGCGTCGCAGCTCTCGAAGTACCTCGCGCAGATCGCCGTCGGCCTCGACTACCGCGTGACGATCTGCGATCCGCGCGAGGAATACACCGAGACGTGGGACATTCCCGGCGTCACGCTCGTGCGTACGATGCCCGACGACACCGTGCGCGCGATGGGCCTCGACGAGCGCTGCGCCGTCGTCGCGCTCACGCACGATCCCAAGCTCGACGACCTCGCGCTGATGGAGGCGTTGAAGTCGCCGGCGTTCTACGTCGGCGCGCTGGGCTCGCGCGCCAACAACGCGAAGCGCCGCGAGCGCCTCCGCGAGTTCGACGTGACGCCCGCCGAGATCGCGCGGCTGCACGGCCCGATCGGCCTCTACATCGGCAGCCGCACGCCGCCCGAGATCGCCGTGTCGATCCTCGCCGAGATCACCGCCGTCAAGAATGGCGTCGCCCGCGACGCGATGGTGCCGGTTGCGGAGGCGAAGGCGGGGCTCGCGGCGTCACCGGCGTGCCCGGTCGACGCCTGACGCACCGCGCCGCCCGCGCCGATGCCTTCGGCGACCACGTGACGCTGCGCCGCGAGCGCGTCGATCACCGGTCGTTGTCGCGCGCGTCCGACTGCTCCGAATACCGCAAGGTGGCGGCGCGACCCGACGACGCGGCGCGCGCGCTGCTGACGGCGTGGCGCGTCCGCTCCGCTTCGACCGCGGCTGCGCGCGCGCGGCAATAGCCGGCGAGGTCGGTGAAGCCGACGGCCGGGACGTAGAGCGTCGACGCGAGGCGCTCGCTCAGCGGGCGCGCGGCGAGGGCGAGGCGCAGCATCGTCGCGCCGCCGATGCGGAAAAGCGGCCGCAGCACGCGCGCCCACATTGGCCGGAACGCGAGCCGGTAGGCCGGATGGCGCACCTGCCCGCGCAGGTCGTCGCCGCGCGCGCGCAGCATCGCGTAGTACGCATGCTTGGCCTCGCCCATCTGCATGACCAACGCGCGCCAGTGCGCGACGTCCATGTCGTTGAAGTGGGTCGCGAGCGGCCGGTCGATGCGGCCGATCGCAACGCCCGCGGCGCGCGCGCGCCGCAGGATCGCCGTCTCGGCGAAGCGCTGGTAGCGCGGATCGAAGCCGCCGAATCGCGCGAGCGCGTCGCGGCGGATGATGCTGTTGGCCCCCAGCGAGAACGTGCCCGCCGTTGCAGCGCGGCGCTCGTGCCGCAGGTTGTGCAGCGTGACGAGGCGGCCGAGCGGCGTCGTGTCGTGATTGAAGCGCGGCGCCCACGCCATCGTCGCATGCGGATGCGCGCGGACGTACGCGTCGATCGTGCGGCAGCAATCCGCCTCCAGCGCGGTGTGGCCTTCCATGAACATCACCCAGTCGCCGCGCGCCTCCGCGACACCGGCCGCGTAGAGCGCGGCCTCGCTGGCGACGTCGCCGGTGTCGAGGTCGGTGCGCACGACGCGATCGCAACCCGCCAGCAGTGCGCGCGCGAGCGGATCGACATCGAGCGAGGCGCCGTCGCGGCCGACGACGACGATCACCTCGTAGTCGTCGTGCGGGAAGTCCTGCGCCAGCGCCGACGCGAGCGAACGCCAGCCGACGTTGCGGCGGTCGAACACCGGGAGCACGATCGAAATGGCGGGCATCGCAAAGTCGCGGGCGCGATCGAGCGCGGCCGCAGCCGCCATCATCCGACGCCGGCGAGGATGATCGCAAGCGCGCCGCGCACGCCGGGCTGCGGGCGCCGGCGCCGCGCCGCCTCAATGAAAGTCGCGCGAGCGCGTCGCCAGCGCGCCGAGCATCGGCGAGAGGTCGACGAGATGCTGCGCGAGCACGTGCACGACGATGTCCTCGCGCTCGACCTTGCCGTACACGGCGAGGAGCCGCGAGGCGAGGAGCTCGCGGCGCTGGCGGTCGCCGAGATCGCGCCAGACGATGACGTTGGTCTGGCCGGTCTCGTCCTCGAGCGTGACGAACACCACGCCGCTCCTGGTGTCGGGGCGCTGGCGGCCGATGACGATGCCGGCAGTGCGCACGAGGCGCCCGGCCGGCGCATCCTGCACCGCCTGCGCGGTGACGAGCCGGCGCGCCGCGAGCCGCTCGCGCAGCAGCGCCAGCGGATGTCGGCGCAGCGTCAGGCCGACGCGACGGTAGTCGGCGACGATGTCCTCGCCTTCGCTGGGCGCGGGCAGCGCGAGTGGCGCCTCGTCGAACCGGCCGCCCGCGAGGATCGCCGGCAGTCGCTCGACGCCGGCGACGTGCCACACGGCGTCGTGGCGATGGCCGGCGAGTGCGGCGAGCGCGTCGGCGTCGGCGAGCGCGTCGAGGTCGCGCTTGTCGAGCGCCGCGCGGTGCGCCAGGTCGGCGACCGAGGTGAACGGCGCTGCGGCGCGCGCGGCGACGATGCGCGCCGCCGACGCCTCGCGCAGCCCGGCGATCATCCGCAACCCGAGCCGCAGCGCCGGCGGCCGCGCGGCCGGCGGCTTGCGCGCGTCGCCGAGCGCGGCGACCGGCTCGAGCGTGCAGTCCGCGTCGCTCGCGGTGGCATCGGGCGGGCGCACCTCGACGCCATGGCGGCGCGCGTCCTGCACGAGTTGCGCCGGCGCGTAGAAGCCCATCGGCTGCGAGTTGAGCAGCGCCGCGGTGAACGCCGCCGGGTGGTAGCGCTTCAACCACGACGACACGTAGACCAGGAGCGAGAACGACGCCGAATGCGACTCCGGGAAGCCGTATTCGCCGAAGCCCTCGATCTGCTGCCAGATCTGCCGCGCGAACGCCTCGTTGCAGCCGCTCTCGCGCAAGCCGTCGACAAGGCGCTGCTCGAACAGGTCGAGCTGGCCCTTGCGCCGCCATGCCGCCATCGAGCGGCGCAGGCGATCGGCCTCGCCCGGCGAGAAATGCGCGCCGTCGATCGCGAGCTGCATCACCTGCTCCTGGAAGATCGGCACGCCGAGCGTGCGCGCGAGCACGCGCTCGACGGCGGCGCAGGGATACGTGACCGGCTCGCGGCCCTGGCGGCGGCGCAGGTACGGATGCACCATGCCGCCCTGGATCGGCCCCGGCCGCACGATCGCCACCTCGATGACGAGGTCGTAGAAGCACGCGGGCTTCAACCGCGGCAGCATCGACTGCTGCGCGCGCGACTCGATCTGGAACACGCCGATCGTGTCGGCGCGCTGGATCATCGCGTACACCTCGGCATCCTCGCGCGGGATGTCGTGCATCGTCATCGCCATGCCGCGCGACGCCGACACCAAGTCGAGCGCGCGGCGGATCGCCGACAGCATGCCGAGCGCGAGGCAATCGACCTTGAGGAGGCCGAGCGCGTCGAGGTCGTCCTTGTCCCACTCGATGACGGTGCGGTCGACCATCGTCGCGTTCTCGACCGGCACCATTCGCTCGATCGGGCCGCGGCCGATGACGAAGCCGCCGACGTGCTGCGACAGGTGCCGCGGGAAGCCGTGCAGCTCGCCGGCGAGGTGCACGAGCCTCGCGATCAGCGGGCTCGCGGGGTCGAAGCCCGCTTCGCGGATGCGCGCGGCGTCGATGCCGCGGCCGTCCCACCACGCGAACACGCGCGTCAGCCGGTCGATCTCGGCGAGCCCGAAGCCGAGCGCCTTGCCGACGTCGCGCACCGCGCTCTTGGTGCGGTAGGTGATGAGCGTCGCCGCGAGCGCGGCGCGGTCGCGGCCGTACTTGCCGTAGACGTACTGCATCACCTCCTCGCGGCGCTGGTGCTCGAAGTCGACGTCGATGTCGGGCGGCTCGTCGCGCTCGCGGCTCACGAAGCGCTCGAACAGCATCGACAGGAGCTCGGGACCGACCTCGGTGATGCCGAGCGCGTAGCAGACCACCGAGTTGGCCGCCGAGCCGCGGCCCTGGCAGAGGATGCCGCGCGAGCGCGCGAACGCGACGATGTCGTCGACGGTGAGGAAGTAAGGCTCGTAGCCGAGCTCGGCGATCAGCGCGAGCTCGCGCTCGGCCTGCGCGACGACCTTGTACGGGATCGGGTGGCCGCGGTCGCCGATCGCGCGCGGATAGCGGCGCGCGAGCCCGGCCATCGTCAGCGCGCGAAGCTGCGAGGCCGGCGTCTCGCCTTCCGGTACGATCTCCCGCGGGTACTCGTAGCGCAGCTCGTCGAGCGAGAAGCGGCATTGCGCGGCGTAATCGACGCTTGCCGCCAAGAGCTCGGGCGCATGCACGCCGGCGAGCCGCGCGCGCGAGCGCAGGTGCCGCTCGCCGTTGGGGTAGAGCGCGTAGCCGCACTCGGCGAGCGGCTTGCCGACGCGGATCGCGGTCACCGTGTCCTGCAGCGCGCGACGTGCGCGCACGTGCATGTGCACGTCACCGGCCGCCATCGGCGCGAGCCCCGCGGCGCGGCCGAGTGCCATGAGCGCCTCGACGCGCGCGCGCTCGCCGCCGCGCGCGAAGAGCTCGACCGCCATCCGCGCACGCGCGCCGAACACGTCGACGACGAAGCGCGCCTCGCCGGCGCAGGGCACGGCGCCGGGAATCCACAATGCGGCGCAGCCACGGCCGAGTTGGGCGACGTCATCGCGCGTGGCGACGTAGTGGCCCTTGGCCGCGCGCCGGCGCGCGCGCGTGATCAATTGCGCGAGGTCGCCGTAGCTCGCGCGGTCGACGGCGTGCAGCACGATCTTCAGGCCGTCGTCGAGCGTGAATTCGCTGCCGATGACGAGCGGCAGCTTCGCGTCCTTCGCCGCGGTGTGCGCGCGCACGACGCCGGCGAGCGAGCATTCGTCGGTGATCGCGAGCGCGGCATAGCCCAGGCGGGCGGCGCGCTCGACGAGCTCCTCGGGCTGCGACGCGCCGCGCAGGAACGAGAACGCCGACAGGCAATGGAGCTCGGCGTAGGGAAGGAGGGTGTCGGGCGGCATACCGTACGAATATACGGTACCACGCGACGAGTGCCGAGGCGCAACGAGCCTTGATCGAGGCACAGGCTAGAATCGAAACATGGCGCAGAAACAAGCGGTTGGCGATGATACCCGCGCCGATCACCATGACGGCCTCGAGGCCAGCCACCGCGGCGATGCCGCCGCGATGCCCATGCTCGCCGCTGCGCTCGCCGCTGCGGTCGACGCGGGCGATCGCCGTCACGCGGCGCTCGCCTCCGCGGCGCTCCTGATCGAAGGCCAGCTGCGCAGCACGTTCCATGGTTTCCGCGAGCACATCGAGCGGCTCGCGATCGCGCGCGACGCACGCTTCCGCTGGCGCAGCCTCGACGACGAGCTCCTCGCGCTCGCGGGCCTCCTGATCGGTCTGTTGTTCGCCGTGCCGGGCGATGGCTTCATCGACGACTGCGCGGCGCGCGTCATCGCGCTTCTCGGCGGCGACGTCGACGTCAACCTCGCGTTCGCCGCCGGCCGCGTGCTGATGTTCTACGCGCAGCCGCGCGAGAACCAGGTGCTGATGCAGCGCGTCTACGCGACGCTGCAGCCGTCGATGAAGAACGAGGCGCTCGCGCCGCACCGGCTCGCGTCCTACCTCGCGCACTGGGCGCGCGTGGTGCGCTACGCCAAGGACCCGCGGCAGGCGGATGCGGTGCTGCGCGAGACGCGGCGCCTCGCCGACGCGCACGGCCTTGACAACATCCGCTACTGGCTCGCGCTCCACGACGTGGAGATGGCGTTGCCGTCGCGTAACGTCGCCGAGGCAGAGCGCGCACTCGCCGTGGCGGAGGCCTGCGCCGACCATGCGCGCCTTGGCGACATGCCGAAGCTCGAGTTCATCAAGACCAAGGTGGCGACGCTGAAGGGCGACGGTGACCGCGCCGTCGTGCATGCGGCGCGCGCGACGGCCTTTGCGCACGAGCTCGAGTTCCCGCCGCCGCCGCTCGCCGTCTACCTCGTCAACGAGGCGCAGGCGCGCCTCGCCGTCGGCGAGTCCGCGGCGGCGCTCGCGCTGATGCGGGAGGCCGCGCCGCTCGCGCCGCTCGCCTTCGCCGACGAGATCGACGACATGATCGCGCTGATCGAGGCCGACGACGCGATCGCCGCGGGACGCGACGACGGGCGCGACCGTCTCGCCGCGGCGTGGGCGCGCATTCGCGAGCGACGTTTCTACGACACGTTCGACGGCTATCCTGCGTTCGGCGCGCGGCTTTGCGCGCTCGCGCTGGTGCACGGCGTCGAGGTCGATTTCGTGCGCAGCCTGATCGACGCGCGCGGCATCGCGCCGCCGCGCGACGCGCCCGAAACTTGGCCGTGGCCGGTCCGCATCGAGGCGCTCGGCGGGTTCACGGTTTTTCGCCACGGCGTGCCGCTCGCGTTCGAAGGCAAGGCGCAGAAGAAGCCCATCGAGCTTTTGCAGGTGCTGGTCGCGCTCGGCGGCCGCGGCGTCGCCAAGGACACGCTGCGGGCGCACTTGTGGCCCGAGTCGGTCGACACCGCGCCGGGTGCGCTCGACGTGTTGGTGTCGCGCGCACGCAAGCTCGTCGACGACGCGCTGGCGATCCGCGTCGAGGAGGGCCGCATCGGCTTCGATCCTGCGCGTGTGTGGCTCGACGTCTGGGCGTTCGATCGCGACGTCGAGGCGTTACAGCAGGCAATGAACGCGAGGGCCAACCCCGCGGCGACCGACGTCGACGCGCTGGCGCAGCGCCTCGTCGCGCGCTACCGCGGGCCGTTCCTCGGCAACGCCGAGCCGTCGCGCTGGTCGCTGCCGGCGCGCGATCGCTGGCAGGCCCGCCTGCGACGCTCGCTGGCCGACGCGGGCCGCCACTACGCGGTGCGCGGCGACCATGCCCGCGCCGCGACGCTCTACGAGCGCGTGCTCGAGGAGGACAGCCTGGCCGAGGATCTCTACCGGCGCCTGATGCGCGCCTACCTCGCGATGGGCGAGCCCGCCGAAGCCGCGCGCGTCTATCGCCGCTGCCGCGACATGCTGTCGGTGCAGCTCGGCATCCCGCCCTCGGCGGAGACCGAGGCGGTGTTCCGGTCGATCTACGCAGGCTGAGCCACGCCCCGGTCGTCGCCGCGCGGCCGGCGAGGCGCGATCCGTAAGCGATCCGAAAGGTCGGCGTTCCTAGACTCGGTGGCGTGCAGCGCACGACGCTGCGCGATGCAGCGCCCCGCGACGCGAGCGTCGCTGCGCATTTCGATCGTCATTCGCCACCGGAGGTTGTCGATGAAACGCACCCAATCGCCGCATCGGTCGTCGTTCACACTGGCCGCGCTGGCCGCGCTCGCCATCGCATCCGGGACCGCGGTCGCCAAGTCGGAGTTGAAAGGCGCCGCCGCACTCGACCATCCCTGCGGCAAGGTCGGCGTCCAGCAGATGGGTTACCTGCACACCGGCAACATCGATGCCGCCAACCGGCTGTCGACGCCGGAGATGCAGCAGCAATGGCAGGCGATGCCCGCCAAGGACCGCGCGATGATGGCCGACATGGCGAAATCGATGTCGCCCTCGTCCGACCAGTACGCGGCCGACATCCGCAAGAACGGCATGCTGGTCGTCGACGGCGCGAAGGCGGTGCTGACCGTGCAGACGACCCACAAGGACGCGAACGGCAGCAGCACGTCGACGTCGACGCAGAACTTCCACTTCGACGGCAAGCAATGCCTGGTGAGCCGATGATGCGCGCGACGACGCCCATCCTGACGGCGCTCGCCGCGCTCGCAGCACCCGTGGCGCTCGCGCAATCGGTCGCGATCACCGGCACGCCGACCACGCCATCCCTCTGCGACAGCGGCGTCATCACGCAGGGCGTGTCGGCTGGCACGACGGTGTTCACCGGCCTGCCGGCGGGGCCGAACAACGTCATCATCCTGACCGCGCTCAACGGCGGCACGCCGGTCACGACGTTCGCGACGGAGCCGGCCGGCTCGAGCTCGGTCAACACCGGGACCATCTTCCTCTACACGCCGTCATCGACGTCGCCGCCGTACACGATGGACCGATGGACGTTCCCGGCGAGCGGCGGCGTCGCGATCGGCACGGGCGTGCACGAAACCGGCACGTGCAGCGCCGCATTCGAGGCCGCGATCACGTGGACCAACGGTGTGCTGCCCGCGGGTGGCGGCGGTGGCGGCGGCGGCCCGCCGCCTGCCGCGTCGCTCGCGCCCGTGCCGACGTTGAGCGCGAGCGCGCTCGCATGGCTCGTGCTCGCGATGGCTGCGCTCGCGGCGTTTGCATTGCGTCGTTCGGGTCCCGTGCGAAGGCCTTGACCGCCGGCGCGCGGCAGGCGTGGCCGCGTTAAGATGACGGTGGACGGCGCGCGCGGGAACCTCCGGCCCGCGCGCGCCGCTTTTCGCGTCTTCATGCCTGCCGCCTCCATGCCGACGATCGCCTTCGACCGTTTTTATCGCCATGCCGAGCTGATGGAGCTCCTCGCGGCGCTCGTCCGCGAGCATCCGCGCCTCGCGAGCCTCGAGACGATCGGGCAAAGCCACGAGGGCCGCGACATCCCGGTGATGACCATCACCAACTTCGACACCGGACCCGCGCGCGAGAAGCCGGCGTTCTGGGTCGACGGCAACATCCACGCGACCGAGGTGGCGGCGTCCGCGGCGAATCTCTACCTGATCCACACGCTCTTGACCGGCTACGGCCGCGATGCCGACGTCACGCGCGCGCTCGACACCCGCGCGTTCTATGTCTGCCCGCGAATCAATCCCGACGGCGCCGAATGGGCGCTCGCCGACAAGCCGAAATGGATCCGCTCGTCGACGCGCCCGTACCCGTTCGACGAGGACGATCCGGAAGGGCTCGTCGTCGAGGACGTCGACGGCGACGGTCGCATCCTGCAGATGCGCATCTCCGACGCGAACGGCCTGTGGAAGGCCCATCCCGACGAGCCGCGGCTCATGGTGCGGCGCGACCCGGAAGAAATCGGCGGCCAGTATTACCGCGTCGTGCCCGAAGGCCGCTACGAGCGCTACGACGGCCACACGCTCAAGGTGAAGAAGCCACGCCACGGGCTCGACCTCAACCGCAACTTCCCGGCGAGCTGGCGGCAGGAATTCGAGCAGCAGGGCGCGGGACCGTACCCGACGTCGGAGCCGGAGATCCGCGCGGTCGTCGATTTCATCGTCACACACGCGAACATCACCGGCGGCACGACGTTCCACACGTGGAGCGGCGTGCTGCTGCGGCCGTTCGAGCACATGCCCGACGAAGAGATGCACGCCGAGGACCTGTGGGTCTACCAGGCGCAGGGGAAGAAGGGCACCGAGCTCACCGGCTATCCGGCGATCTCCGTCTATCACGAGTTCCGCTATCACCCGAAGGAAGTGATCGGCGGCACGTTCGACTGGATCTACGAGCATCTCGGCATGTTCTCGTGGGTCGTCGAGATCTGGTCGCCGATGCGCGAAGCCGGCATCGCCGACTACAAGTACATCGACTGGTTCCGCGACCACCCGATCGCGGACGACCTGAAGCTCATCCGCTGGAGCGACGACAAGCTCGGCGGCATCGCGCACGTGCCGTGGAAGGCCTTCGATCACCCGGACCTCGGCAAGGTCGAGATCGGCGGCTGGGACCGCTTCCATGCGTTCTCCAACCCGCCCCCGGCGTTGCTCGAGAAGGAGCTCGCGCGCTTTCCGAAGTGGCTCCTGTGGCAGGCGCTGGTGTCGCCGCGCCTCGCGCTCGTCCACGCGGATGCCGAGGCGATGGGTGCCGGCACGTGGAAGGTGACGATGGTGCTGCAGAACGAGGGCTGGCTGCCGACCTACGTGTCGAAGCGCGCGCTGGCGCGCAAGACGGTGCGTGGCATCGTCGTCGACGTGGCGCTGCCCGACGGCGCGACGCTCGGCGCGGGCAAGGCGCATGACGACCATGGCCAGCTCGAGGGTCGCGCGTACAAGCACACCGGCGTGTCGTTCTGGCCCGAGCGCAACATCACCGACGATCGCGTGAAGCTCGAATGGGTGGTGCGGGGCAAGGCCGGGCAGGCGGTGTCGCTCGTCGCCGCGCACGACAAGGCGGGCACGGTGCGCGCGACGGTGACGCTGGCCTAGGTTTTCGCGGACCCGGGCACCACCGGGCATTGCCTCAACCGCCGCGAGCGACGACAATGCGCGCGCCAACCCGGCGTCATTGAAAGGGGATCGATGAACCTCATCCTGCTGCGCCGCGCGGCGCTGGCAGCACTCGTGCTCGTCGCCGGCTGCGCGACACAGCCGTCGCCGCCGCCCGAGAGCCTCGCGAAAATCGAGCACATCATCGTGCTCTTCGCCGAGAACCGCAGCTTCGACAATCTCTACGGCGGGTTTCCGGGCGCCAACGGGCTCGCCAACGCGACCGCTGCGTCGATGACGCAGGTCGACCACGACGGCAACGTGCTGCCGCACCTGCCGCCGGTGTGGAAGGGCAAGGACGCCGACCCGGCCTTTCCGAAGAACCTGCCCAACAAGCCGTACCGGATCGATGCGCCGCCGATCGCGCTGCCGCTCGCCAAGCCGACGCGCGACCTCGTCCATCGCTTCTACCAGAACCAGGAGCAGATCGACGGCGGCCGTAACGACCGCTTCGTCGAGACCGGGGACTCGGGGGCGCTGGTGATGGGTCACTACGACGGCTCGTCGCTGCCGATGTGGAAATGGGCGCAGCAGTACACGCTCGCCGACAACTTCTTCATGGGCGCGTTCGGCGGCTCGTACTTGAACCACGTCTACCTCATCTGCGCGTGCACGCCGGTCGATCGCGACGCGCCGCAGAAACTCCGCGCGGTCATCGACGAGCGCGGATGGCTCGCGCGCAAGCCCGGCTCGCCGAAGTCGCCGATCGACGGCCCGCCGCAGTTCGTGTCGGACGGCGACGTGACGCCGGACGGCTACTCCGTCAACACCGCGCAGCCGCCGTGGCAGCCGTCGCGCGTGCCGCCGGCCAAGGGCGGCGACCCGCGGATGACCGATCCCGCGCATCACACGCTGCCGCCGCAGACGCTGACCACGATCGGCGACACGCTGTCGGCCAAGGGCGTTTCCTGGGCGTGGTATTCGGGCGCGTGGGACGCGGCGCTCGCCGACGGCATGCAGCCGCCGGACGCTGCGCGCAAGGTGATCGCGACCCGCGCCGACGGCGCGCCGTACTTCGTCACGCACCACCAGCCGTTCAACTACTTCAAGCGCTTTGCGCCGGGCACCGCCGACCGTGCCGAGCACTTGAAGGACTACAAGGACCTCGTCGCGGCGATCGACGCCGGGCACCT
>Ga0070681_10004165_pt1 | contig 13684 bp, 17 predicted proteins | sample KBSC83BmetaG_FD_65650 | JGI IMG/M metagenome (GOLD analysis project Ga0070681, IMG submission 65650) | Corn rhizosphere microbial communities from Kellogg Biological Station, Michigan, USA - KBS C8-3B metaG | ecosystem: Host-associated > Plants > Roots > Rhizosphere | place: USA: Michigan... | reverse complement strand
TCTTCAATCGCCGCAGCGCGCGAGAGTCCCCGCTTCAGCTCTTCTTTGATGCGCTCGAAAATAAGAATATTCGCATCGACGGCCATACCGATTGTGAGAATGAAACCCGCGAGACCGGCCAAAGAAAGCGTAATCGGGATCACCTTGAAAAGGCCCAGCGTGAGCGCGATATAAATGATGAGCGAGAGCGCGGCGAAGAGGCCGAACAAGCGGTAATAAAAGAGCATGAAAAGAATGACGAGCGCCGTGCCGATAAGGCCCGCGAGGATCACTTTGGTGAGCGAATTCGAGCCGAGGCTTGCGCTGATCGTCTGCTGGTTCACAAGCGTAATCGGCGCCGGAAGCGCACCTGCGTTGAAGCGCTGCACAAGCTGCTGCGCCGTGGCCACTGTGAAGTTTCCCGTGATGACGGCTTTGCCGCCGGCGATCGGACCCTGCACGACCGGCGCTTCAATCAATTGATTATCCAGAAAAATAGCGAGCGGCTTGCCGACGTTTGCAGCGGTGATGCGTTCGAAAATGCCGGCGCCTTCGGTGTTGAAGTTAATATCCACCTGCGGCTGGCCCGTTGTTTGATCGAACGTGAGCTGCGCGCCCGTAATGTATTGGCCCGTAAGATTCGTGTAGATGTATTGCGTGTTCGTCGCCGTAGAACTCGACGCATCCACTTCTCGGAAATCAAGGAGCGGCGTTTCGCCGATCTGATTGATGGCGTCGCTCACGTTTTTCACGCCGGCGAGTTCAACAATGAGCTGCGCCTGATTTCCACTCCGTGCAGTAAAAACCTGCGGTTCGCTCACGCCAAATAAGTTGACGCGCTTTTCGATGACGTCGCGCAGTCCATTCACAACGGAATCCTGATCGCCCGCCGCAACCTGCGAAAGATCAACCTGGTAAACCAAGTGGCTGCCGCCGACAAGGTCGAGTCCCAAGCGCCACGGCATCCACTGCGTGCCAATCCCCTTCGGAATCACAAAAATGCCCGCGAGAATTGCGACGATGGCGATAATTGATAAAAAGAGGCCGGGGTGGCGTCTCATGGAAATTGATTATATCAGGTTCTTGCAAAAAGGGAAGAGGCACCGTAAGATAGGCGCAGCAGTACGACAAGGAGCAATAATGCATGAGGATAAACTGCACCCACTACCCCGCTATCGAAAAGATACGATGGCATGGGCGTGCAAGCCGCGAACTCCGTAAAATGCTCATCGAGCTCTTCTGGAAACAGGTGCTTGAGGAAATGTCGCTCCACGGACGACCCGCTGAAGCATGTTTCAGCAAAGCCGCACGCATGAACGCACGGCGAGCACTGTGTGTCATGGTATATAACGCCACTTCCATAAAAGACCTCATTGAAAAAATAGAGAAACTTCAACCATGACGCCGCAGATCGAGGGGTCCCCCGCCCCTTGACTCTTGCGGCGTCGATTTGTTTTTATGAGCCGTTCCCGCTTGCCAGCCCTCAAAAAAATACATAGTATTCCTTCGAAAGGAGCGTTCCTTGAAACAAGTATTCGTCCTCCCGCCGCCGCGCGCCAATATTGCGCAAGCGATCGCATGCAACCTAATTCAAGCTATTCCGGCAAACTGGCATTTCATGTGGGGTATCCTTGATGCTCCGCAATCCGCACTCGCCAATAACGCAGAATTCGCCGCAACAAAGTTCGTCTTCGCAAGTTCGATCAACCGCATCATCGCTTCAAACGATTCGAAGATAGTTCCGGATTTTTTTGGGATTCTCTTCGAAGATAAAAAACCGGGACACGTAGAATTCGGCTACCAATTCACGCCATGTGAGCTCATGCCACTCGCTCAATCGAAGCGCATCGCCGAATGGTTCGTGATGCATGAGTATCGCGGCCGCATGCAATTCGTTTCGCGTCTGCCCGACGGCGAGGATCCGGTACCATTCCAATGCGACATCTGGCTGCCCGAAGAACCGGGAAAACTCGGCGACCTCGTCGTCGAGTTCGAATGGGATGCCGGCCGATATCCCCAGCACGAAGAAATCCTTCCCCTCATAGCAGCGTGCAAAGAACTGCACCTCGAAGAAAGGCCTGAGCTCGCGCCACAACGCTGATCAATAAAAAACATCACCCTGCCGAAATTCGGCAGGGTGGTTTCATGTTGAACATAGGTACCTTAAAACCGCTCGAGGTCAGCCTCGGCGGGCGGCATCAATAGCCGCGACATCAATTTTCTTCATTTTCATCATTGCATCAAACGCACGCTTCGCTTCTTCGCCGCCGGCCGCCATTGCTTCAATTAATGTGCGCGGCGTGATCTGCCAGGAAATACCCCAGCGATCTTTACACCAACCACATACATTTTCAGCACCGCCATTGCCTACGATCGCATTCCAGTAACGGTCCGTTTCTTCCTGATCTTCCGTTGCGACTTGAAATGAAAATGCCTCGTTATGTTTGATCTCCGGACCGCCGTTCAGCCCGAGGCACGGAATACCCAAGACGGTAAATTCAACGGTGAGCACGTCGCCTTTCTTGCCAGCCGGATAATCATCGGGAGCTTTTTGAATGGCCGTCACGCTGCTATCGGGAAACGTGGCAGAATAAAACTCCGCCGCTTCCTGCGCATCTCTATCGAACCAGAGGCAAATCGTATTTTTTGGAATCATGTGCGAGTATTTCGTTAATTATAAGACCTCTCTTCAGTTATTAATACTGGCAAAAAGTAATTTTTCGTAGTGCGCGGCGCAGTGTTTTTATTTCAAAAACACGCTTATTTGACAATATGCCATTTATATGCTATATTTAAAAAAGAAGCATTGAGAAAGGAGTGTTATTATGCGCACCATCACAGCTTTGATTATCCTCGCCGCTGCCTCGCTGGCTCCGGCAACTGCGCAGGTTTTCGACGTCCCAGCCAATGGCATATGGATAAAAATCCAGGGCGGCAGAACAACCCAGTGGTCCGCCATTTCCAGGGCGCATCCAAAAACGAGAGTCGATCTTATGAGCTATCTCAACGACAATGGAAAGCGAATCAGCTACTATCTGATTCGCTCCGCCTGTCCTGATGGCAGCAGAGTTGCATCATACGTGATCAAGCCGGGCAACAAACTCGGCATTGGCATTAACTGCAACGACGATGTCGTGGCCGGAACTTCGGCGCCGATTGAGGAGATGAAAAATCTTCCACCGGAAGCCGCCGCGCTTCTCAAGCAGTAATGAACAGTCAACTGAGCCGCTTGCGATCGCATCAAAAGCGGCTTTTTGTTGGCGTAATTCCAACCCCCTCCTCGTTCGAATCCTCTTCTCCAAGCACACAAAAGGAGGCATTCTCGAAGAGTGTCGCGGAGCCGCACTCAGCATGGTCCGAAAAACGTTTTGATGTTTTTCGGTGAGTGCGGCGAGCGCAAGGAAAAAATCATCGCTGGATGATTTTTATCCGTCTCTTCGAGAATGCCTTCTTTGTGTGTGCGCGGGAGAGGATTCGAACCTCCACGACCTTACGGCCGCTACCACCTCAAGGTAGTGCGTCTGCCAGTTTCGCCACCCGCGCTTTCAAAATGACCACAAATAACATCTAGCACAATATCAAAAAACGTGAAAAAATGAAAGAAGGAGGGATTCCATGTCCATCACTACGCGCACGCCGGCATTCGCCGTCGCCGCACTTTCGTTTCTTGTCATACTCATTATTCTCGGCACCTTGTTCCGCCCGGCGTCCGTAGGCATGCACGCCATGATTGCACTCCGCCATCCGGCCGTGCAAAAACTCGCGCCCAAAGCGCCGTACATGTGCGCTCCCACCAAATTCCCGAGCGTGAAATCCTGCATCCTCGTCTATCCGTTCGGTCCGCGCGATGATCGCACCATCGTTTTAAAAGCCCGCCTCACTATCCCCAGGCGGGCTTTACTTACCTTTCTGATTCGCTATAGTGGTACTTAGCACTGTTTGGAATAGCTGTTTCCAATGTGCGAGTCCGGATTCAAAGGAGTATGGATGTGTAGACTCTTTGTAGTCGCTTTCGTCGTCATTGCCCTAGCGGCATTCCCCGCCATAGCGATTACGACGCAACCACTTGATCACACTCCCGCGATCGCAACCTCCCCACCTTTGATGAGCGCAATGAGCGTTCATCAACCGGCCCTCATCCAGGATACGACAAATTCAATCACGACCCGACGAAGGCGTACCAAAGGGGCGACCAACGGACAAGCTCTCCCGACGCGCATCTCCACCCGGCACAAATGGAGCTGCTGGGGAGCCACCATCATTCTCCGCATTTAACAGCAGTCAGATCTATCAACCGGCCCGCTTTCCCTTTACAGGATCGCGGGCCATTAATTTATTTAACATAACAAAAAACGGCCTGAGGCCGCTTTTATTTGCATGTGAAGAAATTACAGCGAAACGTCCAGCTTCTGGCGCAACCGTGCGCCGGAAATCTTGCGAACGAAGTAAAGTTTCGAGCGGTGCACTTTCTTCGGCGAGGAAACCACTTCGGCTTTCAAAATGGCCGGCGAGTGGATCGGATAGATGCGCTCAACGCCGACGCCCGCGAGGACGGTGCGAACCGTAAACGTTGCGCCCGGCTCCGAGCCGTGCTTGCGTGCAATAACGAGGCCCTCGAACGGGGTCTTTCCTTCATACACCCGGACCTTGGCGCCCGGTTTTATTTTCTTGAGAATATCTTCGGAGATCATGATAATTATATTCGCGCGCATATGCGCTCCGCTTTACTGCACGAGCATTTTAATCCTTCCTACCAAATCGTCAATAGATACTTTCACTTTCACAAAATATTCCTTTGCGCCCAGCTCGCGCGCTTTTTCAATATCGGAATCCTGAGCGAGGTTCGAAAGAATGACAACCGGAACATCGTGGAGCTGCGGAGAAATGGAAACCGTCTGCAGCACTTCGAATCCAGTCACCTTCGGCATGATGAGATCAAGAATGATGAGGTTCGGCGTTTCACGCTTGAGCATTTGAACGGCTTCTTCGCCGTCAAACGCCTGGAGCGTTGCGAATCCATCTTTTTCGAGTCTCGCTTTCATAAGGGATGACAAAAATCGGTCATCCTCAATGATCATGATCTTTTTCTGGCCTTCAGGCATACGAGTATTGTAGCACACTAGCAAAGAGCTTTTTAGTTGCCCCAATTACCTGTCTTTCTTCCGCAAGCGATCGATCGCTCGCAAAAGAGAGACAAGTTCGACTACAGTCACACAAAATCCTTTGTGTAGTTTAATTGATCCACGCACAGCTTCCGCTACGCGTGCCTTGTTACGACTTAGCCCATGTCACCGATCTTAAGTTAATCCCGAAAAGAGACTTCACCTATTACCGGCTCCCTTGGCTTGACGGGCAGTGAGTACAGGACTCGAGAACGTATTCACCGCAGCGTGGCTGATCTGCGATTACTAGCGATTCCGGCTTCATGGGGGCAGGTTTCAGCCCCCAATCCGAACTGAGGCAACGTTTGATGGGATTAGCTCCCCCTTGCGGGTTGGCGACCCATTGTCGCTGCCATTGTAACACGAGTGTAGCCCAAGGTATCAGAGGGCCATGCGGATTTGACGTCATCCCCTCCTTCCTCCCCGCCCGAAAATCATAATGCATATATATATGCATTCCGATCTTAGGGCGGGGCAGTTTCACGCGACACTTGTAACGCGTAATAGGGGTTGCGCTCGTTACCCCACTTAAGGGAACACTTCAAAGCACGAGCTGACGACAACCATGCAGCACCTGTCCTTTCTGTCCTTGTGAGAAAGGCAATGTTTCCATCGCCGGTCAGAAAGAATTTCAAACCTTGGTAAGGTTCCTCGCTTACTATCGAATTAAACCTCATGTTCCACCGCTTGTGCGAGTCCCCGTCTATTCCTTTGAGTTTTAGCCTTGCGGCCGTACTTCCCAGGCGGCCTGTTTAACGCGTTAGCTACGCCACTCCGAGGGTCGATACTCGAAACAGCAAACAGGCATCGTTTAGGGCGTGGACTACAAGGGTATCTACAACATTATTACTCATAATCGATTCTCAGAACTCGATTATTGGCGCGGTCATTTCTGCCGCGCTCTGCATATCGCTATGCAGGTTGGACTATATCATCATCTCTCCTGAACTGCGGAAGATCGAAGATTGTTTTGGGATGAGAATATGAAGCCAGAATGAGATTAAGCACATTCTGCTTTTCATATCCCCGCCAATACCTCGAATGATCAGTGATCATCGTTTCTTCGATAAATCCAACTTTTTCTCGAAATCGTGTGATATTGATTTCGTCTTCTATCTTGATTTTATTATCACCAGAAACATTTCTTGCGGTGATACCTAAAGAATCAAGAAGAAGCATATAGTCGGATCGCAATTTTGGATGCGCACACGAAAGAAAAACTGTTCGAATTAACCATCGTTTTCCGTTCCTCGATGCCGGGTAGAGTGAAACTCCACCATCGCAGCTGAAGGCGGTTCTCAAAAAATCTTGAACCCCGCGTTCTTCAATCAACGATTTTACCGGCAAACGGGTATTTGGCAAACTTCCATTACTAAATCGTAATGTTCGAAAGGTGCCAAAACGTTCAACGAGATAATTTCCGATTTCTTTGGAATTTATTACTGCCGCGAACATCTTATTGGTATTTTTTATTGATCTGATATGAACGCGATCATATGAAATTGCAAAACTTGCAATCGCACACTCGCGAAAAAGATCGATCAAATTTACCGATTTGTTCACAAAGTAAATCCTCCAACTTTTTCCCTTCGGAGAAACACATCCATCAGTGAACAGTAAGGCAACAAACCTTGCTAGTTCACCATTCAGGTGAGGTGTTCGGCATATAGTCTCTGAGGACTCTCCGGCACTTTGCCGGGTTGCCTGCTGATTGTCTGCACCGATCATATTTTCACGCTACATCAGCAAAGATTAAATTTTCATTAATCATTTGTTGACATTTCGTAATGTCGGATACTCAGATATTCCAGCATATAGCCGAATTTTCATCTCTTTGTTTCCAAAGAGCGGGACCAGATACCATATCTTGATCCTTTTTGCTCCCCACGCTTTCGCATCTCAGGGTCAGGAAGGTCCCAGTGCACTGCCTTCGCCTTTGGTGTTCCGCACGATATCAACGGATTTCACCCCTACACCGTGCGTTCCATGCACCTCTAACCTCCTCTAGTCTCGCCGTATCTCCTGCACTTCCACCGTTGGGCGGTGGGCTTTAACAGAAGACGCGCAAGACCCCCTACATGCTCTTTACGCCCAATAAATCCGGATAACGCTTGAGGTCTACGTATTACCGCTGGTGCTGGCACGTAGTTACCCACCTCTTTCCGCTAGGTACAGTCACCGAAGTTCCTCCCTAGCTACCGCAGTTTACAACCCGAAGGCCTTCATCCTGCACGCGGTGTCGCTCGATCAGGCTTTCGCCCATTGTCGAATATTCTCGACTGCTGCCTCCCGTAGGAGTACGAGCCGTGTCTCAGTCTCGTCGTTGGGGGTCAGGCTCTCACCTCCCCTACCGGTCATTGCCTTGGTAGGCCGTTACCCTACCAACTAGCTGATCGGACCTAGGCCGATCCCAAAGCGTCTTGCGACTTTACCCTTGCGGGACTATCGGGTATTACCTTTCCTTTCGGAAAGCTATCCCCGTCTTCGAGGTACGTACCAGGGTGTTACTAACTCGTTCGCCGCTATCTATTAACATCCACCATCCTTGATGTAATCGCAGATGATTTCAAAAAATAGACCGCTCGACTTGCATGCCTTATCCACACCGCCAGCGTTCATCCTGGACCAGGATCAAATCCTCTGAAAAAAGAGAATTAATTACGGAGCTTGCGCTCCGGAAAAATCCTTAGATGTTGCAACGTTTATTTACTTCTTAACGTTGCCAAAAAGAACAAATTGGGACAACTAAAAAACTCTTTAGCTGCTTAGATTTTCAAAGGTCTGGACACGAGGTCAATTCTAGCAGGACGCGGCGCGTTGTCAAGGAACGCCTCATTTGACGAAACCGCCGATTGGCCCTATACTATAGAACGTTATGAAAAAAGATATTCATCCTACTTATTTCCCTGCGGCGAACGTCGTCTGTTCCTGCGGCAATACGTTCCAAGTCGGCGCCACGAAGGCCGATTTGAAAGTTGAAATCTGCTCGAACTGCCACCCCTTCTACACAGGCGAAGAGAAATTGCTCGACACCGCGGGACGCGTTGAGAAGTTCAAATCGCGCCGCGCACAGGCGGCCGCGCCGAAACCGAAGAAAGTTCGCGCAAAAAAATCGCAAAGCTAAAATCATTCTTGAAACCCGCGTCGGGATTTTCAAAAAACAAACAGGGAGCCGATTGGCTCCCTTTTTGGTTGATGATTGATTATTTTATTATTCCCTGACACATCCATTCATGACTGAGTGAAGCTGATGGACGGGGCGGATATAAACCCCGCCCATCAGGGTGCTGCGGCCATCATGGCCCGGACCTCTCTTTCTTGAGAGCCGAGATGACGGCACGACGATTTTCCGGACTCTTGCCTTTAGTGTCCACCGCGGGCCGTTCTTTTCCGCCGGAGACGATCTGAAAGAATCGTTCCCGCGGAATATTGAGCGGCGAACCAGTGAACCACCTGATGAGCGCAAGCGCACGACGACCGCCGAGCCCGAAGTTATAAATCTCCGGACCGACGAGATCGGTATGCCCTTCAACTTGCACGATGCAGGCCTGATGTTCGGGTGCTTGCAAGAACTCCGCCACTTTTTTCGTTGCTTCAAAAAGATCAGGCCTCTGGAGAATCCTGTCTTTCTGAAAGTCGAAATAAGCAGTGAAGGAAGGCAGCCCCTCGCACGGATCAGGCGAAGTTGAAGTATTATTCGTGAAGCTTTCCGGCGGCGGCGTTGGCGACGGTGTTGGCGTCGCGGCGGGCGTCGGAGTTGGTGTTGGTGTTGGAGTTGGAGTGGGAGTGGGAGTGGGAGTCGGCGTCGGAGTCGGCGACGGAGCAGGAGGAACCAAAGGCTGGTCTCCCTTCAAACAAACTACGTGATACGCCTGCTTTTCGTCGATCCGAGTTCTATTCTTCCCAACGAGACCGCCTGTTGCAAACGCAATCGCATCGTTGTCGGCAGAAGGTTGGGTCACTCGCGCAGCGGATGCTCCGCCGCCCACAGAAAACCCAGTAGTCACTCCTTCACGATTCCAATGCATATTGACTGCAACCCGCTCACTTCCTTTTGAAGCACAATAGTGCAGCGCGGCCGCAAGACACTCAAGGTCTGGCTCTGCCGCTTTTTTGCTAAACGCATATACCTCGCCAAGAAAATGATCTCCCGTGAAACCACGGTTCGGATCGAGGGGCCACCACGGCACGATGTGAACCGGCCGATCGGTATTCGGAGTAGGATGTTTAATCCCCTTGCCGTTTACTCGACACGCGCCGCCTCTCATCCACTCAAGATCGGACTGTTCCCAGCCGGTGTCCCGATTGGCGGTTGGATAAAAAAGAAACCATCCGCCCTGTTCGGGAGCGATTCCGGGAAAAACTCCTGGCTGAGCAGACGTGCCCGGCGCCGCACCGATGAATTGGCGCGGTGCATTACTCACGTTGCCGCCAGTATCGACGGTGACGTTCGCGTCTGCATTGCCGGTCGCTGTTGCGCCGCCTCCCGAATTCTGGGGCGGGTTGTTTTTAGAATTCTGTGCCGAAACGCACCATCCCAAAAACATGACGATCACAGCAACGAGTGCTGCTGCATTTCGTTTCATCCGTTCCTCCTCGGGTTAGTGGTGCGATCCGGAATTGCCACTGCCCGAAGCTTGTGAGCTTGCGGACGTTGACGAACTCGCGGTTACACCGGTTGCAGTTTTATTGACAGAAGTAGAACCAGTTATCTGGAGTGAGCCACTGGCGAACCGGGGCCCAGAAGCAGAAAAGTCTGCCGCGCTCTGGAATCCGGCCTGTCCGAAAAAACTGTCGGCAGGGCCACCTCCCAAAGTGCTCTGGCCCGCTCCTACGCCATGGCCGCTCACGTTCACGGAACTGCTTATGCCGTTGCGTGAGCCACCATATTCATTACCGTGATCGTCGCCATGGTGATCGCCGCTGCTATCGCAGTAATCGCCGCCCTTTTTATATCCATCCTTATCACGATTTCCGTCATGGCCATAATCATCGCCATGGCCGTCACCTGATCCGGATGAATTAATAGAGGCAGACGAACTACCCTCCGTCATCATAGTGCCCGACGAACTGGTGCCCGTCGTGTTGTGATCGACAGCAGTATTGCCGCTTGCATTCGCGGAACCTGAAAGCTCACTTGAGCCATGGCGGCTGCCAGAATCAGCTGTAAAATCTCCTTCGGTCGTATTACCGCCGCCGGAGAAATTACCATCATCTCCCGTTACCGCCCAGCTGCCCTGAGCTGCCTGCCCCGAGACCTGCGATTGCGCATTGCGCCCCGAAGCATCAGCCGCGACGTTTGTCTTTGAAAGAGCGTTGCTCTTCGCAGAGTTCGCGTCATGAGAACTGGAACCGGACGCCATGCCGTTCGTCGAAGCGTTGCCGCTCGAGCGATTCGGACCGCTGGCATCGAAACTGCCGTTACCCGTACTCATAGCAGAGCCACCGACCATATCGTCACCATGGTCAAAGCCAACCCAAACACCTGCGCTGCCATTCGCCTTCGTCGAAGAAGAAGTGGCTGACGCGGGAGTTTTTTCCTTATGGTGATAGTCGTCTCCTTGAGCAATAGCGAAGGAAGCGAAAACACACACGGCCACAAACATCGTTGCCGCACGAAATTGCCTCATATTGCACCTCTTTCATGTCTGTATTTGATGGCGTCAAAGAACAAAACGCACGCCCATGTTTTAGCATTTTTTGACAAACTTAACAAGGGCGTACTCCTATATATACGCGATTGGGCTCTGCTCGCTATTTGCTCCGATTATTGGGCCTTCGGCATGGAAACAAAGAACGATGAGCCTTTTCCCTCCCCCGGGGACTCCGCCCATATCTTTCCGCTCTGCGCTTCAACAAATGTTTTCGCCACAAAGAGTCCGATGCCGCTGCCGCGAATGGCCTGCTTCACGCGCTCATCACGCACAAACTCCTGAAACAAAAACGGCATGACGCCAGGCGGGATGCCGATGCCGGAATCAATAACAGACAAAACGACGTTCCCGTCTTTCTCCTCCACTTTCACCTGCACGCCGCCTTTTTCGGTGTACTTCACGGCGTTGTCGATGAGGTTTTGAATAACATGGCGAAGTTTCTGCGCGTCGCCATGCACGGCTACTTCATGATCGGGCCCCTCGAAGCTCAGATTCAACCCCTTGCTCGATGCCATGTGGCCGAGTTCGTCGGCGGCCTGCCGCGCGATCTTCACGAAATCGATGCGGCTCATTTGATATTCGATGCGGCCTTCTTCGACTTTGCGCAAGTCGATAACGTTATCAATAAGGTTCACTAAATCCTCCGCCGCGAATTCCATTTTCGCAAGCACCTCCTTGGCTTTCGTGTTGAGTTCGCCGTAAAATCCTTCGCGCAACAAAACAGAATAGCCGCGAATGATGCCGAGCGGCGTTTTGAGCTGGTGCGAGGTGAGCACGAGCAAATGCGTTTTGAAATGATTCAACTGCTCGAGCTCTTCTTTGGCTTTGCGGAGCTCTTCGATCGTTTCGTCGGGCATAACACCTTTATAGTACCTGAGAATTTACTTTTTGTCCGCAGCGGAATATCATAAAAGTACGCTGCTTCACATGAGGGTCGAAGTCATGGAATTACTGAGGATGCTGTTCATCGGTTGCGCGATAGCAACGTTCGGAACCGAACTCCCCTGTCTCGTAGCCGCAAACTTCGTTGCTTCGCTCAAGAATAAAATCGCGGCGTTCACCGCCGCATACATCGGGTAACCCATCCACACCTACACCCATATCATCGGAGGCCGTGCACGTCGGCCTCCTTTTATTTTTACATTACTGCGGCTTCGCTAAAACCTCCTTCACGCGTGAAACGATCATATTCAAATCACCGGTTTTATCGATGAACTCTTCAATGCCGAGTTCTTTTGTTAACTTGTCGCGCTCGGACATCGTTGAAGGCCACGGATCTTTCAAGCTGCTCAGGAATGCAATTTTAATATGCTTCGTCGCGGGATTTTGTTTTATCTCAAGCGCCGCATCGGTTCCCGTTTCGCCGCCAGGCATGTGAATATCCATCAAGATAAGATCGGGGTTAATTTTTGCCGCGGCATCCACCGCCTCCTTCGCATTATATGCGACAACCGGATCAAAACCGGATGAAGCGAGCTTCATCGACATGATCTCGAGCAGGGATTTTTCGTCGTCTACGATAAGAATGAGAGGTTTATCCCTCATTGGATTTGCACGTTAGGCAAGAAAACCTTTGATCTTCGAAACCAAAACGTCGAGGTCGTCGGTTTTTTTCAAATAGCCCTGTGCGCCGAATTGTTCGGAGAACTTGCGGTTCACGTCTTGGATCTCAAGCCGCGGATCGCCGAGGCTTGTAAGGAAGGCGACTTTCGTATCTTTAATTTCGGGATCTTCCCGAAGCTTGAGTACGGCCGATGCGCCATCCATAACGGGCATCTTGACGTCCATTAAGATAAGATTCGGTTTAAGAGCTTTTGCCTTCTCAAGGCCGATCTGTCCATTCTCTGCCGTTTCAACCCGAAAGCCTTCCGCCGAGAGCTTGGCGCTGAATATTTCCCGAAAATCAGGCTCATCATCCACAACAAGAATAAGAGGTTGGTCTGCCATGACTTTTTAATATTTATTTAATATTATGATACCATACTCGCTATGACCAACAAGCTTATTCTTGAAATCCGGGCCGGCACGGGCGGCGATGAAGCCGCTATTTTTGCGGGAGACCTCGCGCGCATGTACCAGCGCTACGCCGGCCGCCGCGGCTGGACATTCTCTATTCTTGATTCGAACCAGACGACGCTGCAGGGCTACAAAAGCCTCGTTGCCGAAGTGACGGGCGAAAGCTCCTATGAAGCGTTCAAGCACGAATCCGGCGTGCACCGCGTGCAGCGCGTGCCGAAGACGGAAAAATCTGGACGCGTGCATACATCGACCGCATCAGTCGCCGTGCTCCCGATCGTCGAAGCGAAGGAGGTGAATATCAACCAGGGCGATCTTGAAGTGACGTTTTCCCGTGCGGGCGGACCAGGCGGACAGAACGTGAATAAAGTGGAAACCGCCGTGCGCATTTTGCATAAGCCGAGCGGCATCGTGGTCGCCTCGCGCGAAGAACGCTCGCAGCACGCAAACCGCGAAAAAGCGATGGATGTCCTGCGCGCAAAACTCTATGAAATAGAACAACTCAAAGCGACGGGATCCGTAACCGACCTGCGCCGCGAGCAGATCGGCTCCGGCGACCGCTCGGAAAAAATCCGTACGTATAACTTCCCCGACGACCGCATCACCGATCATCGCATCGGCAAGAAATGGCACAACATCGAAAAGATCATGGAGGGCGACATGGACCCGATCGTGAAAGCGTTTGAAAAGAGCGCACAATAATCGGCGGCATATAGCAAAAGCGGCACGCATCTGCGAGCCGCTTGGTTTTTGTTGAGGGTCGGACCCATTGCCTATGCCGCGTGTTGAAGCGGTGGTGCCTCGGTGGCCGCTTGTACTTCAAGCGGAACCACTTCGGCTGTTTCGGCACTGGCCTTTTTTATAAAAATACAA
>Ga0070681_10004162_pt1 | contig 13690 bp, 7 predicted proteins | sample KBSC83BmetaG_FD_65650 | JGI IMG/M metagenome (GOLD analysis project Ga0070681, IMG submission 65650) | Corn rhizosphere microbial communities from Kellogg Biological Station, Michigan, USA - KBS C8-3B metaG | ecosystem: Host-associated > Plants > Roots > Rhizosphere | place: USA: Michigan... | reverse complement strand
TCCTGATGTTGCTGCGCCGCGAGCGCCTGCCGTTTCACCCGCTCCAGTAACTCTGCGACCGTAGGTGATCCCGATAGATCGAAGCGCAGAGCCAGAGTGTTGACGAAAAAGCCGATCAGGCTCTCGATTTCAATCCGGCCGCGATTAGCTGAGGGAGTGCCGACTACCACATCGTGCTGGCCGGAAAGCCGGGCCAGCAATGCCACCCATCCAGCAAGAAGGGTCATGTAGAGCGTTGTTCCATGGCGGCGGCTCAGTTGTTTCAGTTCTGCGGTCATGTGCCGGTCCAGCACCAATTCAGTGAAGGCACCGGCAAAGCTCTGCTGCAAGGGACGAGGGTGATCGGCCGGCAATTCGAGCGCTTCCGACACGCCTTCTAAGTTTGATTTCCAGTAAGCGGCCTGATCCGCGAGAAGCTTTGCTTCCATCTGCTTGCGCTGCCAGATCGCGTAGTCGGGATATTGGAGGGGCAACGGTGGCAACGCGGCAGCCTGGCCGGTTACAAAGTTTCCGTAGAGGAGGCTTAACTCCTGCATCAACACGCCGACAGACCATCCATCAGAAACAATGTGGTGCATCGCGATGAGCAGCGTGTAATCATCGTCGCCGTAGCGGATCAGCCTGCCACGAATCAGCGGCCCCTGCTTCAGATCGAACGGGGAACAGAATTCCTCCATTCTGAGACGCTGACCGGTTGCGTGTTTCTCCTGGCTTAACCTCAGATCATCTTCCGCAAGTTGGAATGTGCTTCCCTGCGCTGCTGCAACTTGCTGTTCCGGGTGTCCTGCCTGATTCACAACAAAGGTCGTCCGCAATGCTTCATGGCGATGCACAATGTGGTCCAAGGCCCTCCCCAGCGCAGCCCGGTCCAGCGGGCCACGGAGGCGGAGCGCATAGCCCATGTGGTACGCCTCTTTGCCGCCCTCCATCTGTGCCAGGAACCACAATCGCTGCTGAGCGAACGAGAGTGGAATGGAGGCTCCGCCGTCGGCACGCCTGATCGCCAACACCTGAGTAAGCTGAATCTTTGGCGCCTTTTCAAGATGGCGGGCCAGATCAGCAAGAACGGGGGTGAAAAACAGATCCTTGAATGCCAGGTCTACCCCCAGCGCCTGTCGCAGGCGCCCGAGCAGGCGGATTGCCAGCAAGGAGTGCCCGCCCAGTTGGAAAAAGTTGTCGAGCCGACTGATTCGCGTACGATTGAACAGCTCGGCCCATAACCCGGCAAGAACAGTTTCGTTTGCGGTTTGCGGCGGTTGATATTCTGCCGATCCCCTCTCCGGCAGCGGCAAAGCCGTTAGTGCCGCGCGGTCAAGCTTGCCAACTTCCGTTTGCGGCAGGTATTCCCGCAGCACGTAAACCGCGGGCCGCATGTATTCCGGAAGGTAGTCAGCAGAAAACTTCGACAAAGCCTCCACCGTCAGGTTTGATCCGGTCTGCGGAACAACGTAGGCCGCGAGGCATCTCTCCATATCGCTGCTGTTCTTGCTGATGACCGCCGCCGCCTTGACTTCAGGATGAGAGCGGAGCGTCGATTCAACCTCAACCAGCTCGATCCTGTAGCCTCTGATCTTTATCTGGGAGTCCTTCCTCCCCTGATGAAGGAGATATCCTCCTGCCATTTTGCCGATGTCCCCAGTCCGATATACACGGACGCGGTCTCCGTCACGGTGGATTTCCTCTTTTGCTTCTTCTCTCGGCCAGTACCCAGGCGAGAGATGAGGACTGCGAACGGCGATTTCACCAACTGCGCCAGCACGAACTGGATTTCCACTCTCATTCAGCACTACCACTTCGGCATCGGCGTCAATGGGACATCCCACCGGCAGAATCGGTTCGGAGACCATCGAGTTGCGCTTCAGGTAAAAGCAGCACACGGTGCTGATCTCGGAGCAGCCGTAAGCATTCACCATGGCGCAGTCATCATTGGCAATCCGCTTAAAAATTTCGAAGTCGCTGCTGTAAGCCATATCTCCGCCCATCCGGACAATTCGAAGGTCGGGCAGGATCTCGCTCCCGGGATTTTCAAAGGCAGATCGAAAGAGGGCAGGAGAAGAGTGAAAGACTGTAATTCTTTCGTCGGTCAGCCAGTCCGCCAGGGCGGAGAATCCTCGAGCGCGCACGTTGAACGGCAGTAAAGTGGCCCCACTCAGGATGGGTCCAAATATATTCCCCAGAGAAGCTGCGACGCTGCTGGAATAAAGCAACGTGACCCGGTCGCCTGGAGCGATAGCCTTGCAATTCACATAGCGTTTGGCTACTTGGAGGACCGTAGCGTGTGTGTGCACAACACCCCGAGGACGGCCGGTTGATCCCGAAGTGTAAGTGACGCATGCATTGTCATGAGCGTAGCTGTGAACATTAAGGGGTTGCGCGAAAGCGGTAATCGTCCGTTCGATATCGACGATCCGGCAAGAGCTGCCAAACAGAGCTTTGGCCGCGTCCAGGTTCTTGCGCTCGGAGAAGACGACGCTGGCTGAGGAATCGCGAACGATAACCGAATTCCGCGTGCCGGTAAGACCCGGATCCAGTGGGACATAGACGCTGCCCGCTTTCAGGATTCCCAGAATGCAAGCCACTATCGTCGCATCATGTTCCAGGAACAGCGCTATGGAGGCCTGTCGCCCCGCGGTCAGGCAAACTATTGCTGCGGCGATGGCGTTCGAGGCCGTCTCCAGCTCCGAGTAAGTGAACGAGTGGGCGTGGCCTTTTACCGCTACATGATCGCCGTAGTTTGCGGCCACCGCTCGAAACACGTCAGGTATGGTTTGCCCGTGCTGAACCCGGAACGGCACGAAGCCCTTGCTGCTTCGCTGGATTTCTTGCAGCAATGAACCCTGTTCGGCAGGTCTTTCCCAGTAGTAAAGCCGCTCCACTTCATGCTCCTGATCTGGTTAGTCCGTGGGCGGTTTCAAGGTTCCACCTTCGCGGCCAGATGATCTTGCCCGGCATCTTCATGCCGGCGGTTTGGCGCGCACTAGAATGGGCAGCCGCGGGAAAGCGAAAGTGCCGCCCTCATCATCGATGACATTGATCTGGCATGTGTATAAGCCAGGCTTCAGCTGGTCGAGAGGGACGTCAAACTGAAATACTTCCGCCCCGCGCTCCGGCGCATTCAGCTCCCGTACCTCCACCAGCGGCGTCTCAAAGCTCTTCACCTGTCCGTCCAGAAACTCGATGCTGGTGAGCAGGTGAATGGAATGCTTCTTTTCCGCACCCTTGTCCTTGCTCTTTGCCGGGTCATACACCTCGTACTGCAGATAGAGATGTTGATCGACACTGAAAACATGAGCCACATTGGGAATGAGTTCACTTCCGTTTCGTACGAGCGGGTTCTGGCTTTTTTTGTTGTTTTCCTGCCTCTGGCTGGCAAGTACGACGGAACTGATCTTGAGTGGCGCCTTCCGTAGGTCGGGAACGACGAAGCTGGTCTCGAATGATCCGACACGCCCCCCCTCATTTTCACGGACGACGAACTTGATGTGATACTTCCCTGCAGGAAGAACGAATCCCGTCGTGTACTGCACATTCTTGTGCTGAACCTGCTGCTCCGTCGGCAACGCCAGCTTCACTGTCTGCCTTACGTCTCCCACAGGGCGTTTAAGTTCATCCTGCACCTCCCCGATTACGTCGACCGAGGCTTTCTCTTGATCACCGCTGTGGTTGAATGGGATCTGTGAACCCGGCACGACAAGAGAGATGGGGACACTGAAACGGCTTTCATCCAGACGAAAGTACGCAAGCGACATGTACACCGAAATATCGGTGCTGGACAGCTCGGCATTCAATTCATCCGTGAGCTGCCGCTCCTTATCGTGGCCGTCGAAGTGTTTGAAGTCCTTCGGGGCATAGTAGCCCTTGCGAAATTCCAGCCTCACACCGGGCCGATTGATTTTCAGCTGAATGCGCCGGAAACTGCCGTCCCGGGCGGAACTACTGCTCCTGTAGCCCAGTATGTAGTAAACAGATGCATCGCGCTGTACCTGGTCAAACACCTGGCCGAAATCGTTGGTGTCCAGAAAAGCCTTGCCTCCGGTATCCCCGGCCACGGTAACTAGTGTTTCCTGGCTGGCAAAATTCTGGTCAGACTGCTGCTGTACCGCCAGGCCGGTGTACATGACATTGCCTCGCAAGCTGCCCAATGAAGCCGAACCGCCGGGAGGCATTGCTTCGAGCGCGCGGGTGTCCATCGCATAGATGGCGACATTGGAGCGCACAGCCGTGTTCACCGCGGCGCGCACTGCAGCCGTGTTCTCAACACCTGTCTGGGTCATGCCGCTGCTGAAGTAGATCAGTGACTTCTTCTCATTGAAGCGCGACAGAACCCGGCACAGTGACTGCAGCGCCTGCAGCCTACGGTCGGTATTGAATTCGTTGTAGTCGGACTGGTCCGGGATATAGGAATCGCCGTTTTCCTCCCCCAGGTCGGAATCACCGGTGGGACCATTCTCCGTGCCCCGCCCTTCCGACGGGGAGAACCGGCCCAGCGTTGCCAGCAGTCGGTTTTTGTCCGCCGTGAAATCCAGATCGAGCCGGAGCGAAGATGCGAAAGAAACCACCGCGATCATGTCGGCGGATGTCATCTTGAACTGCACGTATTTCTTCCCTGCTTCAACGGCCCGCTTCAACGAATCCGCGTCCATTGAACTCAGGTCAAAAAATAAGACGATGACCCGTTTGTTGTTCAACACCTCCTGAGCATCTTTTGCTTTCAATACGTTTCTGGGTGCGGCTGAATTGTTGGCCGCTGTCGCTTCAGCAGGTGCATGGGCTGCTTGCTCAGCCACATCGTCCAGGTTCTGGGAGTCGAAGCTGGTAATCCGCTGCTCTCGCCCATCTTCCAGCACAGTGAAATCCTGTGCTTGCAGGTTGCGTACCGGATTGCCCTGCTTATCGCGCGCTACCACATTGACCAGAACTAAATTGGTGGACAACCGGAACGTGAATTGCGACTGAGGATTTTGTGATTCCTGCGAAGCTGTTGGATAGCCGTGGAGAAAGCAGAACCAGGCAACCAAAGCGGCTGTAACTCGCCGTGCCCATCTGGCAAATTGAAAACTCGATAACACCTTGTTCCGATCCTTTCTCTCCATACCAGCGCGGCGCAAGGCGCTGAGTCGACGCGGAGCACTCCCGCTAGAATCTATAGCGGCCCGCCAGCAGGATTTTTCTCATTGACCCCACCGAGATCACCTGTCCGAAAGTCGGGGACCCGAGGGCGGTGTCAATCCCTGTAAAGTTAGCGTGATTGAAGACATTGGTTGCAGTAATCCGAAACTCGACATTCTGCATTTCGCTTACATGCATGGTCTTTGACAGCGACATGTCGGCGTCAATTGTTCCCGGACCCTCGATGATGTTCCTGCCGGCATTGCCGAATGCTGCTGCGGGAAATGTGAAAGCCGCGGTATTAAACCAGTGCTGGATACCTCGATTGCGGGCTTCGATGGATTGTCCGGGCACCAGGTCCGGACGCAGTGACCCGTTCGTGCCCCGGGCCAGGTCTGTGACGCTGCCAAATATCCGGGGAGAGAACGGAAATCCCGAAGCCACGGTGACATTGCCGCTGATGCCGAACCCGCCCAGCAACCGATCTTGCCATGCCTTGCTGTGGAGCCATCTCTGCTGTTTGCCCAGCGGAACCTGGTAGTAGTAGTCAGCGGTAAGACGATGGCGTTGATCGAAGCTCGAAAGGCCACGCTCAGCTGAAAGATCAAGATCGTTCTGCGCAACCACCACAGCGCTCCCGCCGATCGAAGAAGCATTGTCAATCGCCTTTGAAAAGGTGTAGCTGCCCCCCAATGAAAGGCCGTGCCGCATGCGCTTGCGTAGTCGCGCCCTTCCCGCGTGCAGAATCGAGGAACCGTTCGACGACTCCAGCAAGAATGGCTGTGCACTGTTCAACAAGGCGCCGTTGTTATTCAGGCTGGGGGCGCGAACGATGTCAAGGTGCGTCCCCTTCGACCCGGTGTATTCAACATTCAGTACCATGTCACCGCTGAGTTCCTGCTGAATGTTGACGTCCCAAGTCTGAACGTAACCGAGACGGTAATCAGGGTCGACGGCATAACTGTTCGTAATGGACGCCGCACCCGATGGGAAACCGTTTTGCAGGGTCAAAGCGGTCGGGTCGTTTGCATTACTGCTGTTGGTCTGGGTAAAAGCAAAAGGCGGTTGAAAGCCCAGTTGGAAAGCCATCGAGGCGTATTGGCCGAGGTTGTAGTCCACGCTGTAGCCACTGCGAACGACAGTACGGCGAAATGGCTTCCATGCAATACCGAGCCGCGGCGCAACATTATTGCGGTCGGGGCGGATCAACCCATCGGGATAGTTCTTGGCAGTGATCGGTCCAGCTTGTCCAGGGAAAACAGGTGCAACCGCGGTAAAACCTGGAGCGATATCGAGATTACTGAGCCTGCCGTTTAGTTCACTCAAAGGCGATACATACTCATAACGTAGACCCAGGTTGAGGGTCAGGTTCTTCGTAGCGCGCCAGTTGTCCTGGGCGAAGACATCAAAGGCGTTGGCGCTAAAGTGAAAGCTGCCTTCCGCGAATTGCACTGAGGTTTGCTGCGGGAATCCTAGCAGGAAATCGGCAAAGGGCGCTCCGCTGGCATTGCCGCTGAAGACAAACGTTCCCCGCGCATTCGGGGCATTGCTGTTGTCAATCAGCTGACGGCGATAGTCGCCGCCCCAAGTCCAGCTGTGCTTCCCGACTGTCCTGCTGATTGAATCGTTCACGGTGAAGTTCTGAGTAATGCGCTCCTGTGGTGTGACGTCCTGCAGGCTACTGAACTGCGGGGCAAACACCAGATTGGGCAGCCCGAAATCCGCTGGAGACTCGGAAACCCCCTCGATGCCTAGCTGGCCAGCGATGTTGGAGACGCCAGAGAAGTGGTTGAGCGTGTTCGTGTGGTATCGGTTGTAGTTGAATCGCATCGCGTTTACCAGGTTCACGTTGCTGAGGTTATACCCGAGCGTGACGTTGTAGTTGTGGACGTTCACCTGGCCGCCGAGGGTGGGAAAAGGGTTCAGCAAATCGTTATCGACCCGGTTGAAAACAATAGTGCCATTCACGCTTTGCCGCCAATGCGAATTCCTTGGTTTCCGAGCTTTCCTGTGTGACTCTTGCTGCTTTTTTTCCGGCGCACCTTCTGCGCCTGTGCTCCTGATACCAAGTACCCCGAGCAGCGCGCCTGGATCTGATCCAAACGAGTGGTTCAAACGAACCACAACGAGGTCCGTGGTGGAAGTGCCGGAAGACACGAGATGGAAATTACGTGTTGTGCCCGGGAGGTTTGGCATCGGGATGAATGCCAGCAATCCCGATGCAGCCGGATCGATATTCACGATCTGATTATTGGGAAGCGCCGCATGTGTCACCGGGTCGATGAGTGGGCGTCCCAAACCCGAGAAATCGCCCGAGCGCTCCGCTTGCGTGGGCACAGTAGAGAAAACGTCGTAGGGAGTGCTACCCCGGGCACCGACATAGCTGGCAAAGAGAAATGTCTTGAGCCCTCCCTGATACAAGTGGGGGATGTTTAGAGGAGCACCGATGACGATTCCGAAGCGGCTTTGGTTATAGTCCGCTGCCCTCTCGGGAACACCATTCAGCGAAAATGGTCTGGCATCGAGGAGAGAACCACCAAACGTATAGAACAGCGACCCATGCGGCCGGTTTACATTGAAGCTGCCAACCTTCCTGGGTCCTCCTCCGAGTAGGCTTCCAGCCATCATCATCATCATCGGGCTGGAGGCGAGCCCTCCTGAGGCACCACTCCCGCCGCCAAGCAGCGACACCGTCTGCGGATCACCCAGCGCTCCGCCGCCGCGGCTTGCCTGGTCGCGCAGCTCGGCAATCTTGTCTTGAAGTTCGCTGGGATCGAGGGCGGGCATGTCATTGCGGCCCATGGCTCCGGAAATAGCCACTGACTGGTCGGAGCCATCAACGGCTAGGCCGGCATTCGGCAGTATGTTTGGATTGGGCACCGCATCCGCTGCAGAGGCGAGCCCCGATGCCAACCCGGAGTCGGCGAGCGTGAGCTTCTGCAGGCCCTGCACACCTGCTGCTGACAGCTTCTGCCGCTCCTGCTCTTGCTGTCGCGACCGCGAAAGCAAAAGCATGGAGACAACGGCGTTGCCTTCACGGTTTTCAGTGGTGAGCAGCACCTCTTGGGTGGCGGGCGCAAATGCAGAGAACTCCGCGCGAACCACGTACCGGCCTCTCTCCGCAATATCAAACGTGAAACTACCATCGGTCAGCGTGGCGGTAACATACCTCTTGCCGGTCAGGGTGTTTGTCGCTGTAACCGTTACTCCTGGGAGGTTATTCCCCCCGGAGTTGACCGCGCCTCGTATATGTCCAAAAGACGGCGTCGAGGAAGCAACATACTGCCCGCCAGGCGCACTAGAGTTCTGAGGGGTCGGTATGGCGGCCGCATGCAAATGAACCCGTGCTTCTGCGCAGAACAAGGAGGACGCATACAAACAGGACAAAACAACTCTTCGCATTTCTCCCCCAATCGATCCCACTCCTCAGAGTTTGTAGCGTCTGTTAGTCGCCTGCAGCGCACCAACCAAAGCGATCTATTTACTGGCGTCGGCAGGTTTGCTGGAATCGCCGGCGCTGTGGTCCGGAGCTGTCCCGGCCGGCTGCCCCACATTAAGTTGCTTGGGCACGAACGTGCCATTCTGAACGGTACCTGGACCAAAAACAAAATCTTCGGCCTTGATGTCGAGCAGCGTGATGCTTTCGTTCCCTTTCTTGAAGGAGGTGTTCTCGTCCACAGCGATTTCCTGGGTCTGCTTGTCCGGGCGGAGAATGGTTAACTTCGTTCCGCTTATCGATTTGACCTGACCCGCGATGAATTTCTTGCCCAGGTCCTCACGGCTGGTCACCGCCCCAGCAGGTGTAGTAGTAGCGGGTTTTGCTCCTGGATTCAGCTGCTGCATGAGTTGAAGCATCTCCGGGCTCATCACCACAAGAATGGCGGCGTTCATTGAGTCGCCTGTAAGAACTCCGCGCGCGAGCACTTCCTCATTGACCTTAAGCTCCGCCAGCTTGGCTGCTTCGCGCCCCTTAAAGATCCGCGTGCTGTCACTGACGTGAACAGTGACCGGCGTACCGCCGGCCTTTGGCGCGACAACAACCGCATCAGAGGTCACGGCGGTTACCTTTCCTGTGACATTGTCTCCGGCAGGAATGTTATGCGGATCCATCTTCGTTTGTGCGCCGCTAAACGATGATGATAGGGATGCGCCCAGATAGGCCACCGCGGCTAGGAGCTTGTTCATATTGCTACCTCCCTCCTCTTACGTTGTAGGGCAGCAATTCTAGGCATCGCTTCTCGGCGAAGTCAACAAGAAGCGATAGTTTCGCCGCGTGCAAAAAGCTCCTGGGCTAGCCTTGGCTAGCTTTTTGTAACCGCATCGCTGTCTTCCCTGATAGACCCACTACCAAAGCTTCGAATCAATGGGCTTTCGCAGAGAGTTAGCTAGGCATCCAGTGCCAGCTTTGTCGTGGAGCCGTCCAGGACACCGCGGGACACGACAACGGCACCCGCTTCCCGCAACGCCTCCTCGAGCAGGTCCATTGCCTGCTTCGCACGGCAACGACTCTCTGGCAGGCAGGAGTCCGCAAAGAAGACAGCGCGTCGGGTCGCCGACTCGAGGCAGGTATGGGCCGAGTCACGGTGGTTCCAGGCAAAGCAGGTCACTGCCCGGGCGTCGGCGTACACGACGGTTCCTGTAGGTACTGCAATGGCTGTCCGTTCTCCCAAGCCAATAAAAGCATCTTCGGGCCGCGCCATCCGGACCTGAACCTCGCCGCTAAGCCGATCGAGAGCGTATCCCCCCATTGGCGCTCTGGCTGTGACGCTGATATGGCAGTACAAATTGACCGCTGGAATACGAGTGGAGATGAAGTCCCCGGCCAGAGCTCTCTTGCAGAGTTGCTCGACCGAAGAGCGTTTCTTGGCCGCATTCAGCCCCATTTGCCTGATTGCAGTCCTCCATTCCTGGATCCATGGCTCCTCCACAAGGCGCTGGGGGTTGATTCTCCACGATCCCACTTCCTGCTGCGCCCTCACCTTCCACTGTTCGACAACAGAGTCGCTCAAGCGGTCAACTCCATCGGCAACGAGGGCGTGAATGGAAGCATGTGGATACTGCTGGAGAAAGCGATCTTCCAGGGACAGGGCCAAACAGGAGTGGCTCATCGGTCAGCTCCGCGGCGATTGCTTAGCATGTGAGTCACGGTACTCGGGCACCATATCCATTAATTGCAGGTGGACCGACCGCATCCTGTGGTGCGGAATGGCCGGCTGGACGTGATGAAGCTTGTGGTAGGCATCCCCCGCGGGATGCAGATAAAGACGTGAGAACCAGCCAAGGTTGTTGTGCGAGTCAGTGAGCTCATCCCTGCCGTCGTAATTGTGCTCCTCCGATTCAGCCAGCATGCGAAATACCGGCAAAATGAGGAGAAATGGAAGGATCACAAGCAACAACCACCCCCGCCAGAAACCTGCGCAGAACTGGCTGCCGATGACCATCACGGTTCCGTGCAGCAGCAGAGTGCGTAGTATCTGCGACAGTTTGACTGGTGAATAAATCTGCCAGTATTCGCGCAGATAGGGGAGATATTCGCTCTTAAGGGCCGCAAGAAACTTGCGCCAGGACTTCATCTGTGCAAAATGAAACATGGAGAACCGGGTGAAGCAAGGATCGGCTGCCTCGCCGAAATGGTGGTGATGCTCGTTATGTTTCTTCCGGAAGGACTGCGCCGAAGTCACCACCCACCACGCAGCGAGGCTGTTGGCGAACCAATCGTTCAGACGAGGGCGCTTTCGCAACCAATTTCCGTGCCCCCCTTCATGTCCGCCCAGATTCTCCAGTGCCCGCAGCAGCGGGACTGCTCCCAGCATCAGCAGTGGAAGCAGCCACTGCGCAGGCTGGAAAGTGACAAAAGCCCAAACCATAGCCATAAGCAAAGCGAGCCTGAGGCCTGCCGCTGCGCAGGATGCAACAAGGCTCGTTCTCGTGGCGTCGGGGATGGTTTCGATTTGCCGGACAAGTCGCTTCCGCACGTCGTACTCTCGTCGATCTTTCATACCACGTTCCAGTTACAAATCAGCAGCTGGCTATCTCTTTCGACGCAGGCTTAAATCGCAAAATGCCTGCCGCGCTTCGCTAAGAGACGGTCAGCACGGAACAGTTACTCACCTGAGCAGTGGTCAGGTGTTCGACCGCTATTCTTCCGGTCGCCGGAGGAGCACACTGGGTTATAAGAAACTCTTCCAACAGCCATCGGAAATACTGGTACTGCAGATCCTGAATGTAGTGACCAGTGGCCGAGACAACCACCTTCACGACAGGATTTGTGCACATCTGTTTCATGGCCGCCGTGACCAGCGCGTTACTGACTATGCTGTCGTCCGATCCCATGATCACCATGATGGGCAGCTGAAGTCCGGCCAGGGCCTTGGCCATCGGGTAGCTTTCGTCTGAGGCGACCCTCCGCGCGATATTGGCGAAAGACTGCGGCTCGACCAGGTTGGCTATCATGCCTGCGGCATGGTCCTTCGCCGGCATGGCAAATAGCGCCTGCGCGCGGCCCACGGGCGCATTCTGCCAGCGGCTCCAGTCTGGAGATGCAGGTTGACATGCTATGGTCCTTGCAAGGAACGGAGCTAATGAGGGGTCTTTGTGCACGGCATCGAGTAGAGGTTGCAGGTCACGCTCGAAATTGCTCGGGCTGGCGACCACTCCCCGCACACCCTTCAACATAGGACCAAGGAGCACCAAAGACGAGATCTGACCAATCCGGCTGTTTGCCAGATGAATTGCGACCCTTGCCCCATTGCACCAACCCAGAATGTCGACACGATCCAGGGCTTCGGCATCGAGGATCGAAATCAGGTCAGCCGCATCTCTCTCAATCGTCACGTGCTGCTGGAGACGGCCCTGGTAGAGATCACTTCCACGTCGCTCCGGCACGATCACCCTGAAATTGTGAGAGGTATCTGAAAGAAACTGGGCCCAAACGTCCATTGGCGTACCGGTTGCGTGGATCAGGAGAATAGGGCGGCCACCGCCATCTCTGATGTGGTAGCGGACCCCTTCTGCGGTCGATCGCGGTATGTACTGCTTTGTAAGCACCTCACGAACCGACCCGCTGAAACGCTGATGTGGCCGCAATCCCAGCACCCCTCGAGCTGCACACAGTGAATCGAGGATGCAGCCACATAGAAACTGGCCAATCGGGTCGAGCGCGTTGTCTGCGGCGCTTGTTGCACCCGACTGCGGCCAGCGGGTTGTGATGTACTCCAAGCCCTCAATGAGAGCTTGTTCGATCGTGCGGGGCGGAACCTTGCTCGCGAGTGAGAACTGTGATGCCAGCGAAAACATCTGTCGAGGATGAATCGCAAGCGGAAAAAGCCTGGGATACTCCGGTTCGCGCCCCAACACCTCTGCAATCGAATTGTCGAGCAAACTATAGAAGGTCGAGTCCATGGGAGCAGTGGACCAGTACTATCTCGGGTTGTAGTTCACAAACGCTGTTCCCCGGGTAGTGTGTGTTCTGATCTTGTTGTGTTGGTAATCGTTGCGCCCGGAAACCAGCACGGCTCCGTATTGGTCAAGAGAATAACTGCCTCCTAGTTCTTTTACGATGTTTGTCTCTTTCATGTTGCCGTAGAGGGCGACCGACGTGGGAACGTACCGTGCCGCAACGGCCAATCGCATCTCTTTCGACTTGCCCGCGTGAGGAGTTGATGCATGCATCAGCGTCGTGGGGAAAATGAGAAACTGTCCGGCGCGACACGGCACCGTAACCGCCTGTGACTCATCGGGCGACCAGTTCGGGTCCTTCTGGAGCTCGCGCCAGTCGTAGCCGAAGAATCCGCGCAGAACACCATTGATTTCATGGTGATTGGCTTTCTTCGGGTCGTAATGCATTCCTTTGCTCTCGTCAAAGTACATGGTCCGCTGAGTGCCCGGCATAAATTGCATGCAAGACCTGTCTTCGAAGGCATCAGTGAAGGCAATCCAGGCCGTCATCGCGCCGCCGAAGTCAGATCCATGGGGCCACTGTATGTGGGGAATGCCATCGGCCCCGCCGAACGTGTCAACCTGGTGCCAGTCAGTTCCCTCGTTGCCCGGATACTTGGGGAAAAACTCTGTTCTCCAGCAAAGCACATCCGGTCCGAGGATGCTGGCCATCCTTTGCACAATCTGGGGACGGCAGATGATGTCGGCAAGTATGGAATTATCGAGGTGGCGGTCGTAGTCATAGATCCCCGTGCCTGGCTGGGCGTCCGGATAGACCGCTTTCGTCCTATCAAAAAGCTCCAGGCGTAACCGCTTCCAGAGCGCTTTTATCTCCTCGGCCGGCATGAGGTCGTAAGGACCAAGAAAGCCTCTTGTGTGGAACTCTGCCAGTTCGTCCCTGGTCAGGAAGTAGTTCTCGGGGCCACTGTACTGTGTCTGTTCTCTAAGCTGCGTTGATGTTGCCATGCGAAGCCTCCAAAGTTGTCTAGTGTTGCCGTTGAGTTCTGATTAGGTTCATGCAGCCCCAGCAAGTCCGAAGCATGAGGGGACAACATTACTCGTTTCCTTTCTGACCGCCTGTGCCAGAGCACTCACCGTCGCGCCTCCAGCGACGATGCTGGTATCCAGCGGCATCGCGAAACGC
>Ga0070681_10004161_pt1 | contig 13694 bp, 12 predicted proteins | sample KBSC83BmetaG_FD_65650 | JGI IMG/M metagenome (GOLD analysis project Ga0070681, IMG submission 65650) | Corn rhizosphere microbial communities from Kellogg Biological Station, Michigan, USA - KBS C8-3B metaG | ecosystem: Host-associated > Plants > Roots > Rhizosphere | place: USA: Michigan... | reverse complement strand
CGGGCAGCACCGCCAGCATGTCGTCGCCCCAGGTGATCGGCGTCTTGGCGCGCGTCCAGCAGCCCGACATGCCGGTGACGCCGGGCACGACTTCGACCGGAAAGTCGGCCGCGAGCCTTCGCCACATGTGCATGAACGAGCCGTAGAAGAACGGATCGCCCTCGGCCAGCAGCCCGACCGACTTGCCCGCGCGCAGCAGGCCCGCGAGCCGTACGGCCGCGTCGCGATAGAAGGCACCGATCTCGCGCTGGTAATCGGCACTTTCGGCCGGCGCCTCCTCGGTCATCGGATATTCCAGCCGCGCCTCGGCCTGACCCGATGCCAGCAGCGGCGTCACGATGCGGCGCGCGTTGCCCTGCAGGCCCCTCTTGGCGAAGAACGCCACGACGTCGACGGCGCGCACCAGCCCCGCCGCGCGCAGGGTGAGATAGCGCACGTCGCCCGGCCCGACACCGATGCCGTAGAGCGTGCCCGCGCGCGCGGTCCCGGCCAGATCGTCGAGGCTGGTCATTCGGTCTCGCTCGCCAGGGCGTTGACGGCGGCGACCGCCATGGCGCTGCCGCCCTTGCGGCCCTTCACGATCAGGAACGGCACGCGGCCGTCGGCGGCCAACGCGGCCTTCGATTCAGCGGCGCCGACGAAGCCCACCGGCAGACCGATCACGGCGGCAGGCGCCGGCGCGCCGGCGTCGAGCATCTCGAGCAGGTGGAACAGCGACGTCGGCGCATTGCCGATCGCCACCACCGCGCCACCCAGTCTGTCACGCCACAGTTCCATGGCGGCGGCGCTGCGCGTGTTGCCCATGTCGCGCGCCAGCCCGGGGACCTTGGGATCGTCGAGGGTGCAGACGATCTCGTTGGCCGCCGGCAGCCGCGCGCGCGTGATGCCGTTGGCCACCATCTTGGAGTCGCACAGGACCGGCGCGCCGCCGATCAGCGCCCAGCGCGCGTTGTCGGCGAAGCCCGGCGACATCACGATGTCGCGCGCCACCTCGACCATGCCGCAGGCGTGGATGATGCGGACGGCGACCTGTTCCTCGGCCTTGCTGAAGCGCCGGAGATCGGATTCCGCGCGGATGATCGCGAACGACCGGCGGTAGATCTCCGCGCCGTCGCGGATGTAGTCGCGCTGGCTCATAGCGTGTCCGGTTCCACGATCTTCTCGAACGCATCGCGCGCGGTGCCGCCGTGCACGATACCATAGCGGCCCTTGTCGCCGACCAGCACCAGGTCGGCCGGCGCCGAGCGCGCGCAGCCCTTGGCGCAACCCGAGACGTGGACGGTGCCCGCGACGCCGCGCGCGGCCAGCCGGCGCGCGGTACGGCGCGTGTCGACGGTGCTCGATGCACAGGCCGGCGCCCCGGGACAGGCTTCGATGCGCAGCAACGGATCGCTCTCGTCGACGATCAGGCCCAATCGCTCCGGATCGGCCACCGGCGCGTCGAGATAGAGCGCGCGCCACGGCGACAGCCGCAGTTCGGAAGCGCCCGGGGTCGCGGCCAGCGCCTCGAGCTGTACGGCTTCAAGACGGCCGAACGGTGCGCCGACGCCGAAAAATCCGCCGATGGCTCCAAGCCGCCGCGCGCCCGCGGCAGGCACGACCCTCAGCACCGACAGCAGCGGTCGCTCGCCCAGCGCCAGCTTGATCGCGGCCGGCACGGCCTGGTCGAGCGGAACAATGCCCACCCACGCACCGCGCAGCCGCAGCGCCACGCCGTCCGTCGTCACCGCCAAAGCGATATCGGCGCGCTCGCCGGCAATCGACTGCGCGCCGCCGCCATCGACCAGCCAGCCGAACTTGGCCGGGAGCGATGCCAGGCGACGATCCGAGGCGATGGCCCGTGTGAGCGCGAGCGCCAGCGCGCGCACGCCGGCATCCGCCAGCGGACCGACCATGACGTTGCGCGCGGCCTCGGTCGCGGCGTCGGGATCGAGCAGGCCCAGCCGGTCGAGCGCGTCGCGCAGATCGCCCAGGCGTTCGTCGCCGAGGCCGCGGATCTGCAGGTTGGCCCGGCGCGTCAGGTCGATGTGACCGTTGCCCAGGCGCTGGGCAATGTCGGCCAGGCCGGCGGCCTGGGCGCGCGTGAAGGCGCCGCACCATGGCCGGAGGCGCACCAGCAGCCCGTCGCCGCTCGGCATCGGCGCGAGCACCCCGGGGCACCAGCCCTTGACCTCGAACGCGGCGGCGGCGGTCATGACCCCGCCCGCTGAAGCGCCTGTTCCAGTTCGCGGTCGACGGCGTTGCGGCGGCTCACCCACAGCCCGCGCGCCAGCGCATCGCGCAGGCGTTGCGCGATGGCGGTCGTCGCGGCGGGATTGTCGCGGATCATGGCCGACAATACCGCTTCGTCGGCGATCAGGGCAGCGTGCGTTGCGTCGAAAAGCGGCCCGGAAACGACCTCGGCCGTCGCCGAAAATGCGTAGAGCGCATCGACTCCCTGGGCGATCTCGGCGACGCCGCGGTGGCCGTGCGCCAGCATGCCGGCCAGCCAGCGCGGATTGGTGAGCCGGCCCCGCACGACGCGTGCAATCTCCTCGGACAGGCGCCGCGCCTTGGGCGCCCCGGGCTGGCTGGTGTCGAGATGATAGAGCTCCGGCGCCTTGCCGAGCAGCGCCGCGGCCGCGGCGAAGCCGCCGGCAAAATCGGCCACGCCGTCGCCATCGAGCACGTCGCGCTCGCGGTCGTCCTGCGGATGCACCAGAACGTCGGCGTCCGAGACCCGGCCGCGGAACGAATCGCCGGCCGGCGCCGCGCTCTCGGCGCCGCCATAGGCGTGCGTAACGGCAGCGAGATAGGCCTCGCCAAGATCGGCCTGCGTCTTCCACGCGCCGTCGAGCGCCAGGTCGCCGGCGCGCGCGCCGTAGCTGCCGGGCGCTGCGCCAAACACGCGCGCGAGATCGGCGCCGCCGCGCGCGGCCTCGGCCAGCGGATTGTCGGCGGCCTCCTCGTCGAGCGCCGCGATCCTGCGCACGGCCAGATCGAACAGCGCGATCTGGCTCTCGAAGATGTCGCGGAACAGGCCGGAGATGCGCAGCGTGACGTCGATGCGCGGCCGGTCGAGCGTGGCCAGCGGCATGACCTCGATGCCGGTGACCCTGCTGGAGTTCTTGTCCCACACCGGCTGCACGCCGAGATGAGCGAAGGCTTGCGCGAGATCGTCACCGCCGGTCCTGAGCGACGCCGAGGCCCACAGGTCGATCACCAGCGCGCGCGGATAGTCGCCATGGTCCTGGAGGTAGCGACGCACCACCTCGCCCGCGGCGCGCGCGCCGATGGTCGCGGCCGTGCGCGTCGGGATGGAGCGCGGATCGATCGAGGTGAGGTTGCGCCCGGTGGGCAGCACGTCGGCACGGCCGCGCGTCGGCGCGCCGGCGGGACCGGGCGCGACCCTGCGGCCGTCGAGCGCAGCCAGCAGGCCCGCACGCTCGGAGGCCGCGCAGGCGCGCACCGCGGCCTCGCTGTTGGTCGCGGCGATCAACGTGTGCAGCTTGTCGTCCTCGGGCATGCGGCCGAAGACGTGCAGGCCGTCGCGGATGCTGAGGTCCTTGATGTCGCAAAGCTGGGCGTCGAGCTTGGCCACGGCCTCGCGGTTGGGCTCGCCCTTCACCAGGCCGCAGTCCTGCCCCAGACCCGACGACCAGGCGCGCTCGACGATCTCGTCCTCGAGGAAGCCGAGCCGCCGGCGGTCGAGTCCGTCGGCCGACGCATATTCCTCGATCAACCCTTCGAGCTCGCCCAGCGGCCCATGCAGGCCGGCGGCGCTGAGCGGCGGCGTCAAATGGCCGATGGTGACCGCGGCCAGCCGGCGCTTGGCCTGCACCGCCTCGCCTGGATTGTTGACGATGAAGGGATAGACGACCGGGATCGGCCCCAGCACCTTCTCCGGCCAGCACTGGCCCGAGAGCGCCAGCGCCTTGCCGGGCAGCCATTCGAGCGTGCCGTGCGTGCCGAGATGGATCAGCGCGTCGATCTTCTCCTCATTGCGCAGGCGCGCATAGGTCGCGACATATTCATCGGACGGGGCTGCATCCATGTCGTGATAGCCGCTGCCGCGATCGGGCTGCAGCAGCACGACGACCTTGCCGCAGCGCAGATGGGGCGACGTTCCACCCAGCAGCGGCGCGATGTCCTCGGCTTGCCAATCCGTCGTGCCGACGTCGTAGCCGGCCGTCCGCAGGAGGCGCAGGATCTCGAGCGCGCTCGCCGTCGTGTCGAGGCCGACGGCATAGCCCGCGCGACCGCCACGCGCCGGATAGTTCGACAACACCAGCGCCAGTCGGCGTTCGCCCGGCGGCGTGCGGCCAAGCTTCGCCCAGTTGGCAGCGAGGCGCGCGACATAGTCGATGCGGCCGGCGTCGGGTGCGTGCTCGACCCGCGCGAACTCGAGCCGCGGATCGACCGGCGCCTCTTCCTTGAAGGAGATCGCGCGCGTCAACAGCCGGCCGTCGAGTTCCGGCAGCACCACGTTCATCGCCAGGTCCGACGGCGAGAGGCCGCGCGACGATCCGGTCCAGGCCGCGCGCGTGCTGCCCGACAGCACGACCTGCAGCACCGGCACGTCGGCCTGGTCAAGCACCGTGGTGTCGTTCGCCCGCATCGCCGAGAAGGCCGTGGTGTTGAGCACGACCACGGGCTTGCGCGCCGTCAGCAGTTCCGCGAGCGGCGCCTCGATCGCCGGATCCTTGAGGCTGCCCACCGCGACGGCGAGCGGCGCCAGGCCCTGGCAGTCGAGTGCCGCCATGAGCGCCTCGATCGGCGCCATGTCGGCAGCCAGCAGGTTGGCGCGATAGAAGACGACGAGTGCCGTGGGGCGCGTGTCGACGGCGTCGCCCAGCACGGTGAGCGCACCCAGCGCGACCGGCGGCTGCCACGGCAGGCCGCCGACCAGGCGCAGCGCATTGCCGAGATTGTCGGCACCGCCCTCACGAAAGAAGCGATCGAGCAGGTCGAGCTGCTCGCGCGACACCGTTGACGCCGAGGCAAGGCGCGGATCGGGCCGGTCGTCACCCGGCAGGGCCGCGAACAGGATGCCCTTCTCGCGTGCGGTATCGGCGATGCGCTCGAGCCCGTAGCGCCAGTAGTCGAGGCCGCCCAGGCAGCGCACGATCACTGCCTTGGCCCCGGCCACGACCTTATCGACGTAAAGATCGACCGACATCGGATGGCGCAGCCGCTTCAGGCTCGCCAGCCGCAGGCTCGGCAGGACGCCGGCATGGCGCTGCCACGCCGCCGCCAGCGCCGAGAGATCGCTGTCGGAAAAGGAGAGCACGACGATGTCGGCCGGCGACTGCGCAAGATCGACGGCGGCCTCAGCCTCGTCGAGGCTCGCGATCTCGGTCGCCAGGATGTGCATGGACGATCAGCCGGCAATCAGCGCCCGGATGGCGCCCTGGTCGAGACCCTTCTCGCCGATCACGACGAGGCGGCCCTGCCGCGGCGCGCTTGCGGGCCACGGCCGGTCGAAATGGTGCTGGATGCGGTTGCCGACACCCTGGACCAGCAGGCGCATCGGCTTGCCCGTGATCTCGGCGAAGCCCTTGGCGCGCAGCACGTCGTGCACTTCGGCGATCTTCTTGATGCGGTCGACCAGCTCCTGTGGCGACGCAAAGGCCGGAAGATCGACGATGAAGGTCTCAAAATCGTCGTGGTCGTGCTCGCCGTCGGCATCGTGATGCGAGGGACGGCTGGCGAGATCGCCCTCGGCCGCGGCGCCGAGACCGAGCAGCACCGACGTCGGCACCTTGCCGTTCTGCACTTCGACCACCTTGACCGCGCGCGACAGGGTCTGGCCGATCTGGGCCGTCACATCCCGGCGCTCGCCGGCCGACATCAGGTCGGCCTTGTTCAGCACCACGAGGTCGGCGCACAGGAGCTGGTCCTCGAACACCTCTTCGAGTGGATTGTCGTGGTCGAGGGAAGAATCCTCGGCGCGCTGCCGGGCCAGCGCCTCATGGTCATCGGCGAAGCGACCGGCGGCGACCGCGGCGCCGTCGACCACGGCGATCACGCCGTCGACCGTGACGCGCGAGGCGATCGCCGGCCAGTTGAAGGCCTGCACCAGCGGCTTGGGCAGCGCCAGGCCCGAGGTCTCGATCACGATGTGCTCGGGCGGATTGGGCCGGTTGAGCAGCGCCTCGAGCGCCGGCACGAAGTCGTCGGCGACGGTGCAGCAGATGCAACCGTTCGCCAGCTCGACGATCGCGTCCTCGGGGCAGCTCTCGATGCCGCAGCTCTTCAGGATCTCGCCGTCGATGCCGACGTCGCCGAACTCGTTGACGATGACGGCGAGCCGCCGGCCCTCGGCGTTCTCCAGCACGTGGCGCACCAGCGTGGTCTTTCCCGCACCGAGAAAGCCGGTGACGATGGTGCACGGGACTTTGGCCAGGGCTTTGGTCTGGGTGCTCATTCGATTTCCTCCGGAAGGCGCATCGGCGGCACGCGCGCGATGGTGTGTTGGCGGACATGCACGGGACGTTCGCGCCATGGCGTCAGGCCGTCGGCGGCCTCGGTGTGGGCGCGGGTGAAGGCCAGCATGTCGTCGACGTTCCGCTCGGGATCGAGATCGCCGATCACGTAGGTCCACTTGCCGGGCGCGGCGACGGCGGCACTGCAGGCGCGGGTGCAGTTGGACAGGCACTCGACCGCCACGACGTCGAGGTCGGGCGCGCGCGCCTTCAGCGCCGCATGCAGGCGCGCACCCGGGCGCGGCACGGCCGGCGGATCGCCCTCGCGGCGACAGGTCACGCAAACGAAAAGTGTCGACACGCCATTCCTCACTTGGCGCCACCCCGCGCCATCGGTTCGAACTCGGGTGACGGCAGGTTTCCTGGCTCTCGGGTCGTTGCCTTTGGCCGCCTTCCCAGTTTCCCTCGCTCGGTACTCCCAGTGGCTGATGGCCGCGCGCTCGCCGACTACAGTTGCGGGGGCAGCCGCGGAATGGACCGCGTTCCCTTTTGATCCCCGTGAGGGGCACCGTCGCCCGCTTGATAGGGGCCGCGCGCCTTGATGACAAGGGCTTTGCCGCCCATTGTAGAGGCATGACAACGGCAAACGACGAAGACGCGCGGCACAGGGCCAAAATGGCCAACCGCAAGGCAGCACAAGACAAAGAGGTCGCAGCCAAGACCATCGAAAAAGGCCTGCTGATCGTCCACACCGGCAAGGGCAAGGGCAAGTCGACAGCGGCCTTCGGGCTGATGCTGCGGGCATTGGGCCGCGGCTTCCGCTGCGGCGTCGTCCAGTTCGGCAAGGGCGCCTGGCAGTCCGGCGAGCGCACCGCCATCGAGACGCACTTCGCCGACCAGGTGCAATGGCACACGCTGGGCGAGGGCTTCACCTGGGAGACGCAGGATCGCGCGCGCGACGTCGCCGCCGCCGAGCGCGCCTGGGCCGCCACCGAGAAACTGATGGCCGATCCGGCGATCCGCTTCATCGTGCTCGACGAGATCAACATCGCGCTGCGCTACGACCATCTCGACATCGCCAGGGTGGTGGCCGCGCTGCAGGCGCGACGGGCCGACCAGCACATCGTCGTCACCGGCCGCAACGCCAAGCAGGAGATGCTCGACGCCGCCGACCTCGTGACCGAGATGACGCCGGTGAAGCATCACTTCGCCGCGGGCGTGAAGGCGCAGGAGGGAATCGAGTTCTGATGGCCGCTCCCGCCGTCGCGCGCGCCATCATGATCCAGGGCACCGGGTCCGACGTCGGCAAGTCGATGATCGTGGCCGGCCTGGCGCGCGTCTTCACGCGGCGTGGCCTCAAGGTGCGTCCGTTCAAGCCGCAGAACATGTCGAACAACGCCGCCGTCACTGCCGACGGCGGCGAGATCGGCCGCGCCCAGGCGCTGCAGGCGCGCGCGGCGAAGGTGTCGCCCAGCGTCCATATGAACCCGGTGCTGCTGAAGCCCCAGAGCGACGTGGGCTCGCAGGTCATCGTGCAGGGCAAGATCGCCGGCACCGCCCAGGCGCGCGAGTACCAGGCGATGAAGCCGAAACTGCTCGGAGCGGTGCTGGAGAGCTTCGCCCTCCTCGCCGCCGGCGCCGACCTGGTGCTGGTCGAGGGCGCGGGCTCGGCGTCGGAAGTGAACCTGCGCGCGTCGGACATCGCCAACATGGGTTTCGCCCGCGCCGCCGGCGTGCCGGTGATCCTGCTGGGCGACATCGACCGCGGCGGCGTGATCGCCAGCCTGGTCGGCACCAAGGCCGTGATCGATCCCGACGACGCCGCGATGATCGCGGGCTTCATGGTCAACCGCTTCCGCGGCGATCCATTGTTGTTCGACGACGGCATGAAGACGATCGCGCGCCACACCGGCTGGACGTCGCTCGGCCTCGTGCCGTTCTTCGATGCCGCCTACAAGCTGCCGCCCGAGGATGCGCTCGGCCTGCCCATCGGATCGAACGGCCCGGGCGTGAAGATCGCCGTGCTGGCCTATCCGCGCATCGCCAACTTCGACGACTTCGATCCGCTGAAGCTCGAGCCCGGCGTCGACCTCGTCTTCGTGCGGCCAGGCGAGCCGATCCCCGGGGACTGCGCGCTGGTGATCCTGCCGGGCTCCAAGGCCACCATCGCCGACCTCGCCTCGTTGCGCGAGGCGGGCTGGGACATCGACCTGCAGGCCCATGTGCGGCGCGGCGGCCATGTACTGGGCATCTGCGGTGGCTACCAGATGCTCGGCCGCAAGGTCGCCGACTTCGACGGCGTCGAAGGTCCGCCCTCGTCCGTCGAAGGGCTCGGGCTGCTCGAGATCGAGACGGTGCTTCAGGGCAACAAGGTGCTGGTCGAGACGACGGGCGAGACGATGGTCGAACAGGTCCCGTTCAAGGGCTACGAGATCCACCTCGGCCTCACGACCGGCGCCACGCGGCCGCTGCTGCGTCTGGGCACCGGCAAGCCCGACGGCATGGTGAGCGACTCCGGCCGCATCGCCGGCTGCTACATCCACGGCCTGCTGACCGACGATCGCCAGCGCCGGCATTGGCTGCAGAAGGTCGGGGCACCGATCTCGACCTTGAGTTACGAGGCCGAGATCGAGGCCACGCTCGACCTGCTGGCGGACCATCTCGAGAAGCACGTCGACTGCGACGCGCTGCTGGCGCTCGCCCGTGCACCGACCCTCAAGACGGCAGGCTGAGCACGACCAGGAGCGCGAGCACGCCCATCTGCAGGCCGCAGGCGATGCGATAGAGCCTGAGCGCGTTGCGGATGTCGGCCACCGTCACCTCGGCGCGGCCGTCGCCCATGTAGGGATCCTCCACCACCTCGCCGTCGTAGATGCGCGGGCCGTTGAGCTTGAGACCGAGCGCGCCCGCCATCGCCGCTTCGGGCCAGCCGGCGTTGGGCGAGCGGTGGAAGCGCGCATCGCGCCGCACGGCGGCCCACGCGCGTTGTGGCGAGCCGCCGGCCACGAAGCCCGCGGCCATGATCAACCACAGCGCCGCCAGGCGCGACGCCGGCAGATTCACCAGGTCGTCGAAGCGCGCCGCCGCCCAGCCGAAGGCGAGGTGCCGGTCCGACTTGTGGCCGATCATGCTGTCGGCGGTGTTGACCGCCTTGTAGGCGATCCCGCCCGGCAGTCCGGCGACCGCGAGCCAGAACAGCGGCGCCACGACACCGTCGGAGAAGTTCTCGGCCAGGCTCTCGATCGCGGCACGGCCCACGCCCGCTTCGTCGAGCCGCTCGGGATCTCGGCCGACGATCATCGACACGGCCTTGCGGCCTTCGCCAAGACCGCCGCGCTCCAGCGCCTCGGCCACGTCGGCGACATGGCGGTGCAGGCTACGCTGGGCCATCAGGCTGCTGGCCAGCACCACGCACAGCACCATCGGCAGCAGCTCCTCGAGCGCGCGTCCGACCACGACCGAGACGACGAGCAGCAGCGCCAGGGTCGCCACGCCCCACAGACGGCGTTCGTCCGGCGATTGGTCTGGCGAATTCCACGTCCGGTCGCACCATGCTATGAGCCGCCCGATCCAGGTCACGGGGTGGCCGATCGCGCGATAGACCGCATCGGGATATCCCACGATTGCTTCCAGCGCGACGGCAATGAGGGCGAGTTCGACGGACATGAGGTGCTGCCTAACACGGGGATCAGCGGCTTGAAACCGGCCACGATTCCGATTGCACACGGCGGCGACCTGGGCGAGGTGCGCCGTCGCTTTCCCGACGCGCCGCTGCCGTGGATCGACCTGTCGACCGGTATCAACCCGGTGCCCTATCCGGTGCCCGACCTGCCGGCTGACGCCTGGACGCGGCTGCCGTCGCGCGAGGCGCTACAGGCGCTGATCGACGTCGCGGCACGGCGATACGATGTCGATCCGGCCATGATCGTCGCCGCGCCGGGTACGCAGGCGCTGATCCAGCTCCTGCCGCGCCTGTTGCCGCGGTCGCGCGTCGCCATCGTCGGGCCGACCTACGAGGAACACGAAGTGTCTTGGCGGCGCCACGGGCACGACGTGCGCGTCGTCGACATTCTGCCTGCCGGGAACGCCGACGCGACAGTGCTGGTCAATCCGGACAACCCGACGGGACGGCTGATACCGCCGGCCGATCTCGACGCCGTCGCGGGCCTGCTGGTCGTCGACGAGGCCTTCATCGATTTCCATCCGCGCGCGGCAAGCGTCGCGGGCCGCTCGGCCGTGGTGCTGCGCTCCTTCGGCAAGACCTATGGACTCGCGGGGTTGCGCCTGGGCTTCGCCGTCGCCGAGCGCGGTCTCGCGGCGCGGATACGCGACGAGCTCGGCCCATGGGCAGTGCCGGGACCCGCACTGGAGATCGGACGACGGGCGCTGGCGGACGACGACTGGCTGCGTGCGACCGCGGCGCGTCTCGATGCGGATGGCAAACGCCTCGACGTGCTGCTGCAGCGCGCGGGCTTCACGCTGCTGGGCGGCACCGCCCTCTTCCGGCTGGCACGCCACGCCGATGCTGCGGGAATGGCGGATACGCTTGCCGCGCGCGGCATCCATGTCCGCCGCTTCGCGCGCGAGCCGTCGTGGCTGCGGTTCGGTCTACCCGGCGGCAAGGCCGCGTTCGGGCGGCTGGCCGACGCGCTCGGAAGCTAAGACAGGGCGTAGAGGCAGACGCCGACCCAGAGCGCGACGGTTGCGATCAGCGGCTTGTCGGTCACCGCCACGTCGGTCGGCGACTCGCCGCCGTCGAGCGCCTCGACCACGTACCAGTAGCGGAACAGGCCGAAGATCACCAAGGGGATGGTGAGCGCCATGCGGTCGTTGCCCGACGACATCACGAACAGGCTGTAGAAGATCAGCGCGCCGACGGCGGAGATCTCGGCGTAGCGGTCGACCAGCGCCACCGAGTAGCGCTGCAGGACCTCGCGACCGCCGCTGCCCGCGGTCGCCAGTTCCTGCCGGCGCTTGATCGAGGCGAGATAGAGCGCCAGGCAGAGCGTCGTGATCGCCATCCAGTTGGACACCGGCACGGTGATGGCCACCGCGCCGGCGAAGATGCGCAGCACGAAGCCCGACGCCACCGAGAAGATGTCGAGCACGGGCTGGTGCTTCAGCCAGAACGAGTAGGCGAAGTTGAGCGCCATGTAGCCGGCGATGACGACCATCGTGCGCGGCGACCAGAACGCGCCGGCGACCAGCACGGCATAGAGTGCCACCAGGAGCGCGATCGCCGTCCGCGGCTTCACCGTGCCGGCGGCCAGCGGCCGGCTCCAGCTCTTCACCGGATGGCTGCGGTCGCGCTCGATGTCGCGCAGGTCGTTCATCACGTATGTCGCCGACGATGCGACGCAGAACAGGCCGAAGGCGATCAGCGCGTCGGACAGGGCCTCGATGTCGCGGAACTCGCGGGCAAAAACCAAAGGCGCCAGGACGAAGCCGTTCTTGACCCATTGCTTGGGTCGCGCGAGCCGCAAAAGCTCCGGCAGCCGTATATTAAAAGGAAGTTTCATGCCGCTCCGTCGCTTATACTGGCAAACAATGCGGCTGGCGATCCTCTACACGGCCCTGGCGCTCATCGCGATGGCGGGCAACATCGGCGCTCAGGAACTCACCATCCGCGCCTATCACGGACCGTTCCAGGTCGCCCTGTCTGTGTTCGTCGGCACCGGCGTCGGGCTGGTCGTGAAGTACATGCTCGACAAGGCGTTCATCTTCCGCTTCCACGCCCGCGACACCCTGCACGACGTGCGGACCTTCGGCCTCTACACCGTCATGGGCCTGGTCACGACGGCGATCTTCTGGGGTTTCGAATTCGGCTTCAACGCGCTCTTCCACAGCAAGGAGATGCGCTATCTCGGCGGCGTGATCGGGCTCGGCATCGGCTACTGGACCAAGTACCACCTCGACAAGCGCTACGTCTTCCGGAGCGCCGCGACATGAGGCCGGTGTCGTCATGGGGCCGCCTGTCGGCTGCGCCTCACGACGTCGTCGAGCTGGCCGACCGCGACGGGGTCGCGCACGCCCTGGCCGGCCGCGCGCCCGGCATCGCCTACGGCGCGGGCCGCAGCTACGGCGACGAGTGCCTCAATCCCGACGGCACCTTGTGGAGCACGCGCGGACTCGACCGGCTGATCGCGTTCGACGAGACGACCGGCCGCCTGGTGTGCGAGGCGGGCGTCGTACTGCGCGACATCCAGCGCCTCATGATCCCGCGCGGCTGGAGCCTGCCGGTGGTCCCCGGCACGCAGATCGCCACGGTGGGCGGCGCCATCGCCAACGACGTGCACGGCAAGAACCACCATGCCGCCGGCACCTTCGGCGACCACGTCACCTCGTTGCGACTGGTGCGCACGACCGGCGAGACGATCGCGTGCGGCCCCGAGCTGCGTCCCGACTGGTTCGCCGCGACCGTGGGCGGCATGGGCCTCACCGGGCTTGTCGTCGAGGCGGAACTGCAGCTCGAGCGCACGCCGGGCCCCTGGCTCGAGGCCGAGACCCTGCCCTTCGCCGGCCTCGACGCCTTCTTCCGCCTGTCCGAGGACTCGGTCGCGGACTGGGAGCACACGGTGTCGTGGATCGACTGCACCTCGGGCATCGATGTGCGCGGCCTGTTCCTGCGCGCGCGCCCGACGACGCACGAGGCCGGCCGGCCGTGGCGTCCGGGCCGGCGCACCGTGCCATTCACGCCGCCCGTGTCGCTGGTCAATCGCCTCACCCTGCGCTCGCTCAACACCGCCTACTACGCGCTGAACCGCCGCCGCGCCGGTCCGCGCATCGTCCACTACGAGCCGTTCCTCTATCCGCTCGACGGCATCGGCGCGTGGAACCGCCTCTATGGCCCGCGCGGCTTCTACCAGTACCAGTGCGTCGTGCCGCCGGGACCCGGCCCGCGGGCAGTGCGCGACATGCTCGACGCCATCGCCCAGGCGCGCGAGGGCTCGATCCTGGCCGTGCTCAAGACCTTCGGCGACCGCCCGGCGCCCGGCCTGCTGAGCTTCGTGCAGCCGGGCATCACGCTGGCGCTCGACTTCCGCAACAGCCCGGGCGTGCTCGGCCTGTTCGAGCGCCTCGATGCGATCGTGCGCGCCGCCGGCGGCCGCCTCTATCCCGCCAAGGATGCCCGCATGCCGCGCGAGATGTTCGAGACAGGCTATCCCCGCCTGCCCGAGTTCCTGCCCTACCGCGACCCCGGCATGAGTTCCGCCATGTCGCGCCGACTGATGGGAAGCTGAGACATGAATGACCGGACCCGAATCGTCGTCATCGGCGCCACCGCCGCGA
>Ga0070681_10004160_pt1 | contig 13695 bp, 13 predicted proteins | sample KBSC83BmetaG_FD_65650 | JGI IMG/M metagenome (GOLD analysis project Ga0070681, IMG submission 65650) | Corn rhizosphere microbial communities from Kellogg Biological Station, Michigan, USA - KBS C8-3B metaG | ecosystem: Host-associated > Plants > Roots > Rhizosphere | place: USA: Michigan... | reverse complement strand
GGGTCGAACGTCGAGTAGTGGCACGGGCAGACGAGTGCCGGCTTCGGCGAGTCGGGCGCGAACTTCGGCGTGCGGTAGAGCGAGATCGCGCAGCCGGCGTGCGTGCAGATCTTCGAGAAGGCGAGGATCCCGTCCGCGTCGTAGCCGCGCAGCTCCGCGGGCAGCCGCAGCGACGCCTTCGGCAGCCGGACGAGCACGAGCGCCGCGCCGAGCGCCTCCCGGTCCGGGTCGTTCTCCGGGAACGCGGTGTAGAAGTCCTGCTCCTCGATGTCCGAGGCCTTCCACGGCCGGCCGTTCTCGTCGACGAGCCGCCGGCCGGGGCGCCACGGCGTCCCGAAGAAGTACTTGATCCGGAGGAACGGCCCGAAGGACACGGCAGGCGTGAGCGCCGCCGCCGCGACCCCGCCGCCCGCCGCGGCGAGCCCGAGCTTGAAGAGCCGCGCCCGGGTCAGCCGGCTCCCCGACTCCTCCACGACGTCGGCGATCAGCTGTTGCTCGTGCGGATGCTCGTTCGGCGGGTACTCGTCCGCGAGCTCCTCGGTGACGATCAGCTTCAGCCCCGTCGTGATCAGCGCCGCGGCGAGGAGGACGAACGCGCCGCCGATCGCGAGCCCCAGGAACTGGGTCTGGTGCGGGATCCGGTCGAGGGCGTAGACGACGACGAACGCGACGCCGCAGAGGCCCGACAGGAAGAGCAGCAGGATCGCCGCCGTCTCGGCGCCCGGATTCGGCCCGGCGTCGGGCACGATCCGCGCCGCGTCCTTGCGCGGCTTGCGCCGCCCCCGCGACGCGACCAGCACGAGGCCGGAGAGCAGGATGTCCTTCGCCCTACTCACGCAGCCTCTTTCCGATCACCATGCACACCGCGACGAGCACCGCCGCCGCGAGGAACCACGTCACGAGCCCCTCCGGCACCGGCCCGACGTGGCCGAGCGACCAGCCGCCGCGGTCGTCCGGGTGCTTGGCGTACTGGACGTACGCGATGATCGAGTTCAGCTGCGCGTCGCTGATCGCCTTCTTCGAGAACGTCGGCATCACGTACGGGCCGATGCGCACCGCCTCGGCGATCTGCGTCGAGGTGGCGTCCTCGAGCGGCGGCGGCAGCGCACCGGTGACGACGCCGCCCTCGGCGACGACCTGGTGGCAGCCTGCGCAGTGGTCGGTGAACTGGTGCAGCCCCTGGGCGAGGTTGCCGCTCGCCGGATCGGGCTGCGGCACCGGCGGCCCCTTGCCGAGCGACGCGACGTAGGCGATCAGATCCTGGAGGTCGCGCTCGCCGAAGATGAGCTTGGAGCGCCGGGGCTGGATGCCGTTCCGCTTCAGCGGCATGTAGCCGGTGCGGAGATAGAAGTCGGCTGCGAGCGCGCCGACGCCGTGCAGGCTCGGCGCGAGGCCGGTCAGGATCTGGTTGTCGCGCCCCGCGGTGCCGCCGTAGCGCTGCCCGGTCGCGCCTTCGGCGTTCGGCCCGTGGCAGGAGACGCAGTACTGCCCGAACAGCTGCTTGCCGTGCTCCACGTTCGCGGCCGACGCAGGTAGCGCGAGCACGAGCGCGACGGCGGCTGCCGCGAGGACCTTCATGCGACGTGACAGGTCCGATCGACGACGGTCCCGACCGTCGTCAGGATGATGATGGTCAGGAAGATGACGTTGCCGGCGAGCGCGGCGGCGGAGAAGAAGTGCAGGCGACCGTGGGGCGGCGGATCGTGCTCCTCGTGGTCGCGTGTCTCGCGGAAGACGATCGCCGAGGCGGCGAGCGCGACCAGCACGATCGTTCCCGCGAACGCGCCGAAGCCGATCTGGATCGCGTCGTGCGGAAGCCCCCAGTTGCCGCTCGCGCTGTTGCACCTCACCTGCGACTCCGCGATCCCCGCGAGGTACTCCGTCCACCAGATCGTCCCGCCGGCGAGCAGGCCGATCCACTGCAACTGCGACAGGCGGCGCAGGCTCACGTGAACGACGGGGAGAGGGTGGTCAGGATCACAGCGATCGTCAGCACGATCACGGCGTGCCAGAAGAAGACGATCGCGCGCAACGCGGTCGTGCGGTAGCGCGTGAAGCCGTGGCGGAGCTTCCAGAGCAGCCAGAGGACGAGCAGCACGGCGACGGCCACGTGCGCGTGGTCGGCCGCGAGCAACGTGTAGTAGATCGAGTCGTAGGCGTCTCGCTGCGGCGTCGATGTGTGCAGGTCCTGGGTGAACTGCCAGACCTCGACCCCGAAGTAGCCGGCACCGACGAGCGCGGACAGCACGAGCAGCCACCGCGTCGGCCGCAGCCTTCCGGCCCGGCCGGCGATCGACGCGAGTTGCATCGGCACGGCCGTCGCGATCAGGCAACCGAGCACGACGAGCGGGACGAGCACATGCGGCTTCGGCACGCCTTCCGGCGGCCAGCGGAGGTTGCGGAAGCGCAGGTAGAAGTACGTCCCGATCATCATCCCGAAGAGCACGCTCTCGCTCACGATCAGGATCGCGGCGCCCCACCACCCGATCGGGAAGCGCTCGCGCGCACGCGGGTCGAGCGTCTCGGCCGTGATCTCGCTCACTGCTCCTGCGGCTCCTTCGAGTGCCAGCCGAGCAACGTCAGCAGCAGGACGATCGCGAGGAAGCCGGCGACGACGAACTTCTCCACGACGAGGACGGTCGCCATCATGCAGAGCACGAACGCGGTGAGGATCGGCCACGGCGAGGAGTGCGGCATGTCGGCGATCCCGACGCGCCAGCCGTCGATCAGCGCCGAGATCGGCTGCTGGTGGCCCTGGTCGTGCACGTCCTCACCCGCCGCGAGCCGCTTCCCGTCGCGCTCGCGGTCCCCGTGATCCCAGTTCGGATACGGGCTGGAGACGACCGGGATCGTGGCGAAGTTGTACTCCGGCGGCGGCGACGGGATGCTCCACTCGAGCGTCGGCCCGTGCCACGGGTCGTGCCCCGCCGGCGCGCCGCGGAAGTACGAGACGACGAGGTTCGCGAACAGGACGAGGATCCCGATCCCGGTGATGTACCCGCCGATCGTCTCCACGAGGTTGTACGACCCCCACCCCATGTTCGCCGGGTACGTGTAGACGCGCCGCGGCATCCCGAGCAGGCCGACGATGTGCATCGGGAAGAAGAGGAGGTTCGTCCCGACCATCAGGATCCAGAACGAGATCTGCCCCGGGCGCTCGAAGTAGAGCTTTCCGGTCACCTTCGGGAACCAGTAGTACATCCCGCCGAAGATCGGGAAGACGGCGGCGCCGAAGATGATGTAGTGGAAGTGCGCGATCACGAAGTACGTGTCCGTCGTCTGCTGGTCGAACGGGATCGCGAGGAACATGATCCCCGTCAGGCCGCCGACGACGAACATGAAGATGAAGCCCGCGATGAAGAGCAGCGGCGTCTTGAACTGCGGTCGTCCCGCGATCATCGACGTCGACCACGCGAACACCTGGATCGTCGAGGGGATCACCACCATCGCCGTCGCGCCGGCGAAGAAGATCAGCGTCGTCGACGGGAGGCCCGTGGCGAACATGTGGTGCGCCCACACGCCGAAGCCGATGAAGACGACGAGCAGCTCGGCGATCGCCACGAGCGGGAACGCGATCATCTTTCGCTGTGTGAACGCCGGGATGATCTCCGTCGCGATCCCGAAGGCGGGGACGATGAGGATGTACACCTCCGGATGCCCGAAGAACCAGAACAGGTGCTGCCAGAGCAGCGTCGACCCTCCGTGCGCGACGTCGAAGAAGTGCGTGCCGACGTTTCGGTCGAGATAGAGGAAGACGAGGTCGGCGGTCAGCGACGGAAGCGCGAAGAGCAGGCCGAGCGACGCGGCCAGGAACGCGAAGCAGAAGAGCGGCATCCGGTTGAACGACATGCCTGGTGCGCGCAACTTGAAGATCGTCACGATCAGGTTCGCCGAGGTCAGCGTCGACGAGATCCCGTTCAGGATCAGCGAGAGCGTGTAGATCTCGATGTTCCGGCCCGGGTCGAAGACCTTCGACGCGAGCGGCACGTAGTCGAACCACCCGGCGTTCGGCCCGTTGCCGGAGAACAGGCCGACGTAGAGGAAGATCCCGGAGGCGAGGAAGATCCAGAAGCTGAGCGCGTTCAGGCGCGGGAATGCGAGGTCGCGCGCGCCGACCATCAGCGGCACGAGGTAGTTCCCGAACGCGCCGGTCGTCATCGGGATGATGAACCAGAAGATCATCGTCATCCCGTGCACGGAGAACAGCTCGTTGAACAGCGTCGGCCCGACGAGATGCGCGTTCGGCTCGATCAGCTGCGTGCGCATCGTCAGCGCCTCGATCCCGCCGGCGCCGAAGAAGACGAGCGTCGCCCAGAAGTAGAGCAGGCCGATCCGCTTGTGGTCGGTCGTGGTCAGCCAGCCGAGCACGCCCGGCCGCTCCACCCACATCCGCTCCAGCCGATCGACCCGCTCGGTGACGGTCGTCGTCACTTGAGGCCTTCGAGATAGGTCGCGAGCTCGTGCACCTGCGCGTCGGTCAGATGGAGCTCGGGCATCTGGTTGCCCGGCTTGACGGCCTGCGGATGCGCGATCCACTCCTCCATGTGCGCGAGCGTGTTCGTGATCGTCCCCGCGGCGAGCGTCGTGCGCGAGCCGACGTGCGTCAGGTCCGGCCCGACCTGTGCGGTCGCGGGCGTGCCCTGGATCCGATGGCAGTTCGAGCACCGGTCCAGGAAGAGCTGCGACGTGCGGGTCGCCGGCCTGGCTTCGTCGCGCAGCCAGCGCGCGAACACGTCCGGCGGGTCGGCGAAGACGTAGAACGCCATGTGCGCGTGCTGCAGGCCGCAGAACTCGGCGCACTGCCCGCGGTACTTCCCGGCCTTGCTCGCGTAGATCTCCACCTGATTCGTGCGGCCCGGCTCGAGATCCATCTTGCGGTTCAGCTCGGGCACCCAGAAGCTGTGGATCACGTCGCTCGAGGTGACCGAGACGACGACCGGAGTGCGCACCGGGATGTGGATCTCGTTTGCGGTGACGACGTCCCCGCTCGGGTAGCGGACCTCCCACCAGAACTGGTGGCCGACGACGGTGATCTTCAACGCGCGCTTCGCGACGAGCGAGGTGGGCGAGGGCGCGGACGTGCCGCGGATCAGGAAGATGTCCGAGTAGGAGAAGAGCGCGGCGATCACGAGGACCGGCACGGCGATGCCGAGCACGACGACGGTGACGGTCGCCGGCCGTTCCCGCCCCTCCCGGTCGCGCCTGAACCACGACGCGACGAGCAGCGCGACGACCACCGCGAGGCCGAACGTCGAGACACCGAGCATGATCCACCAGAGCGTCGCGATCGAGCCCGCCTGCGGACTGTGCGGCTGCAGTGCGTTCTGGCCGTTGCCGCAGCCTGCCGCGAGGAAGGCGACGCCGCCCAGCACGACGAGCCGTGCCCCCCGGATCCTGTCCCCCGACTGTTTCACCGTCTGCCAGCGGGCTACCCGAGCGCAACCGGGTAAAACGATTCGGGATCCGATGGCCCAGCTCGCGCTCACCCTCCTCGCCGCGGCGCTCTACGTCGCCGCCGCCGCGCGCGTGCACCGGCGACGCGGGACGTTCGACCGGCTGCGCGCCGCTTCGTTCGCGCTCGGGATCGCGCTGCTGCTCGTCGCCTTCCTCTCTCCGCTCGACCGCCTCGGCGAGGAGCGGTACTTCTCCGCGCACATGGCCCAGCACCTGCTGATCGGCGACCTCGCTCCGCTCTTCTGCGTGCTCGGGCTGAGCGGTCCGCTGCTCCGTCCGGCGCTCGCGCTGCGGCCGGTGCGCGCTCTCCGCGTGCTCACGCACCCGCTCGTCGCGCTGCCGCTCTGGGCGGTCGACCTGGTCGCGTGGCACACCACCCCGCTGTACGACGCGGCGCTCGACCACGACGCGGTGCACGCGCTGCAGCACCTGCTCTTCTTCACGTGCGGCGCGCTTCTCTGGTCGGCACTGCTCGAGCTCCTGCCCGGGCCCCGCTGGTTCCGGCTGCCGCACCGGGTCGGCTACGTGGGCGCGATGTGGCTCGTCTCGCTCGCGCTCTCGCAGGTCTTCCTCTGGTCGGGGCACGCCTACTACCCGCGCTACGGCGGCGACGTGAACGATCAGCGCGTCGGCGGCGGGATCATGCTGCTCGAGGGCTCGCTCGTGATGATCTCCGTGCTCGTCTGGCTGCTCTGGAAAGAGCTGTCGCCGGCCACGTCCACCGCGAGCGTCGCCCAGCCGAAGCCGCTCGCGCCGCAGGGCGTCCCGTCCCAGTCCTCGTAGAGGCTCCGGTACGGCGTCTCGTAGACGTAGTACGCGACGAAGAAGCAGCCGAGCACGAGTGCGGTCGCCACGAGCCCGGGCATGAGCGCGAACCTCTGCGTCTCGGGATATCGCTAGTCTCACGCCACCGGGGTGCCGCCCGAAGCGGCTGAGATCACACCCGTCGAACCTGATCCGGCTCGTACCGGCGAAGGGAGTGGATCCGAGATGTCGGAGAGAACGCCGTCCTGGGGGATCGACCCGGTCCCCGCGCGCCTGCGCACGCTGGGCGCCCTCGACAACGCGATGCTCTGGAGCAGCCTCGGGCTGAGCCTGCTCGTGCTCGTGGCCGGGACGGTGCTCGTCCCGGCGCTGTCCCTGCCCCGAGCGCTGCTCGCGATCGTCGTCGGCGGGATCTTCGGGAACGTGCTGCTCGGCCTCGCGGCGCTGCTCGGGGCGGAGGCGCGCGTGCCGGCGATGGTGTTGCTGCGCGCGCCGCTCGGGCGCGCGGGCTCGTGGCTGCCGACGGCGCTGAACGTCCTCCAGAACCTCGGCTGGACGATCTTCGAGGTGCTCGTGATCGCGACGGCGGCGCACGCGCTCGTGCACGGGCCGATGTGGGTGTGGAAGGTCGCCGCCGCGGCGGCTGCGACCGCGCTCGCACTGCTCGGCCCGGTCGGGTTCGTGCGCGAATGGGTGAAGCGGTTCGCGCTCTGGGTCGTGCTCGCGTCGCTCGTCTACCTGACCTGGTGGGCGCTGCACGACGCCGATCTCTCTGGGCTCTGGTCGCAGCCGGGCAAGGGTGGCTTTCCCTCGTTCTGGCAGGGCGTCGACCTGATGGTCGCGATGCCGGTGTCCTGGCTGCCGCTCGCGGCGGACTACACGCGCTTCTCGCGCGACGGCCGCGGCGCGTTCTGGGGCACCGCCCTCGGCTACGTCGTCCCGAACATGTGGCTGTACGCGCTCGGCGCCGTGCTGCTCCTGACGCGCGGGCTCGCGGACGCGCCGTCGGTGCTGACGGCGATCGCGGGCGGCGGCGTCGCGGCGGCGATCGCCCTCGTCGCGCTCGGCGTCGACGAGACGAAGGAGCCGTTTGCGAACGTCTACTCCGCCGCGATGTCGCTGCAGAACGTCGTCCCGCGCGCGCCGCAACGTGCGCTGATCGTCCTCGTCGGCGCGGTGTCGACGGCCGGAGTCTTCGTGATCGACCTCGTGCAGTACGCGAACTTCCTGCTGCTGCTCGGGTCGTTCTTCGTCCCGCTCTTCGGCGTGCTGCTCGCACAGTGGCTTCTCGGTCACCGCGACCCGTTCGCGGCGCCGCGCGTCCGGCCCGCGCAGATCGCCGTCTGGCTGGTCGGGTTCTGTCTCTATCAGTGGCTCTCGCCGGTCGGGCCGGCGTGGTGGACGCGGCTCGTCGAGCACACCCATCCGGGCATCGGTGCGATCGGCGGCTCCCTGCCGAGCTTCTTCGCGGCGTTCGTTCTGTCCATGGCGCTTACGCTTCCTGCCCGTGGCCTCGCTCTGCGTGATCGGACATCTGGCGCGTGACGTCGTCGCGGGTACGGCACCGCGGATCGGCGGCGGCCCGTTCCACGCGGCGCGGGCGCTGCACGCGCTGAGTCATCGCGCGATAGTCGTCGCGAAGTGCGGCGAGCCCGACCGCGACGCGTTCGGACGCCAGCTCGCCGCCTTCGGCCTCCCGGTCGCGGTGAAGAGCGGCGGCGAGACGACCGCGTTCTCGTTCTCCTACGACGCAGCGGGCACGCGCACGATGGCCGTCGATGCGATCGGCGAGCCGTGGCAGGTGAGCGACATCCCGCAGACGCTGCTGCGCGGCGTCGGCTGGCTGCACGTCCCGGCGCTCCTGCACGGCGACTTCGACGAGGAGGCGTTCGCCTGGCTCGCGCGCGGACGGCGCATCCTCTACGACGGCCAGGGGCTCGTGCGCACGCGGGCCGTCGGCCCACTCGAGCTGAGCGGCGCGCTCGACCGCGGCGTCCTCCGCCACGTCGACGTGCTGAAGCTCGCCGAGGAGGAGGCGGACGCGGTCGGCGACGTGCGCGAGCTCGGCGTGCCGGAGGTCCTCGTCACGCGCGGCCCGGTCGGCTCGACGATCGTCACGCAGGACGGCGAGGTCGACGTCCCGGCACGGGCGGTCGACGCCGACCCGACCGGCGCCGGCGACGCCTTCTCCGCCGCGTACATGGCGTCGCGCGCCGACGGTCACACCTCCCTGTCGGCGGCGCGGCGGGCGACCGCGCTCGTCGGCGCACTTCTCGCGGGGCGGGCGTGACCGCCGCGGTCGGCACGGTCGCGGGCGTCTTCCTGGTCGACGTGGAGGCCGAGGAGGTGCTCGGCGAGGGCACCGAGGTGCCCGCCGCCGAGGTGCCGGACGTCGAACTGCCGCGCGTCGTCGCGGCCGCGCAGGTCGGGCCGACGCTCGTCGCCGTCGTCGAGCGACGCCCGCCGCTCGCGATCTCCCGCGACGGAGGGGCGACGTGGACCGAGGCGGGCGGCGGCCTGCCGCCGGGGTTCGCGGTCGCGATCGCCGAGGACGATCCGGACCGGATGCTCTACGCGGCCCGGAACCGTCTCTTCGTGTCGCGAAACGGCGGAGTCTTCTGGCAGGCGCTCCCGTTCGAGCTGCCGGACATCGAAGGAGTCGGCTGGCTCGACTAGAACGGAGAGGGTAGTGCGACCGCTCGGTCCTTGGCGCCCCTAGTCACCGCCGCCACCCTTCGCTTCGAGCCCGCCCAGCGCGTGAGGCGTCTCGCCCGCGCCGAAGAAGGAGACAACGCCGCGCTGGCGCTGTCCGCGTCCTACCGCGGCGAGCGCGTGATCTCGATCGGTTTCGGCGACCTCGAGTCGGTGCGGCAGGGGCCGGCGACGCACCTCGTCCGCGAGGCGTGCTGGCTGCTGAAGCCGTGGGGCCGGGAAGGGCGGGTCGAGCTGCGCAGCCTTCGCCGCCCGGTGCGGCGGACGCTGCTCGAGTGGCTCGGGACGGTCGAGGACGTGACGGTCGTGGTCACCGCGCGCCGCAAGCTCGTCCTCCTCCCCGCGCCCGACGACCTGGCGCGGGTCGAGTCGACGCTCTCCTCCACGCGCCGCAAGATGCTGCGGCTCGGCGAGCGCGACGGGGAGCACTGCGTCTGGTGCAGCACCGAGCTCTCGTACCGCAGCCTGCACGCGACGCTCGATCATGTGCGCTGCCGCTCGCACGGCGGCGCCGACGGGCTGGACAACCTCGTGCTCGCATGTGCCGCCTGCAACCACGCCCGCGCGAACGCGCCCGCGTCCTCGTGGCTCGAGCAGTGCGTCGCGGACGGGCGCGACGTGGACGCCGACGCGGTGCTGCGCGCGATCGCCCGCTCGCACGCGCAGCGCGGGCGCACGCTGCGCAGAGCCGCCTGAGCAACGTGGTTGCTTAGAGCTGGAACTCGCCGCGCGCCACGATCACCGCGCTGCCGCCGACGCGGAGGTCGTCCTCGGCGTGCGCGGTCGCGTAGAGGATGGAGCGGCGGCCGATCTCCTCGCCCTGCACGAGCTCGATCTCGTCGCCGAACGGGATCCGCCCGTGACGCGCGAGGTGCAGCGCGAGCGGGCCGGCGGCCGAGCCGGTGGCGGGATCCTCGGCGACGCCGAGCGCCGGCCCGAACATGCGCGTCTTCCAGCGGCTGCCGTCGCCGGCGAAGCAGTTGACGCCGATCGGCCCGAGTTCCTCGATCGCACCGAGGTCCGGGCGGAGCGCCGCGACGGCGTCGCGCGAGCCGAGCGCGACGTACACGTGCCGGATGCCGTTGTCGTAGCTCTCCACGGGCAGCACCGGCTCGACGCCGCCGAGCGCGGCGAGCAGCTCGTCCGCCCGTTCGAACGGAGCGATCACCGGCGCCGGCTGACGCATGCGTCCGAACGTGATGCGCGCGCCCTCGCGCTCCAGCTCGACCGGCACCGTGCCGCGGCCCGTCTCGAGCTTGATCTCCACGAGCTGCAGCGGCCCGGCGAGGACGAACGCCGTCCCGAGCGTGGGGTGCCCGGCGAACGGCACCTCCGCGGCCGGCGTGAAGATGCGCATGCGCACATGCCCGTCCGCCTCCGCGGGATAGACGAACGTCGTCTCCGAGAAGTTCACCTCGCGCGCGAGCCGCTGCAGCTGCTCCTCGGGGATCTCGCGCGCGTCGGTGAACACGGCGAGCTGGTTGCCCTGGAGCGGCTGGTCGCTGAACACGTCGACGACGACGTAGCGGAATCGCGCCATGCGCGCGACTGTAGCGCCGTCGTTCAGACTGTCGCGCATGCGCCGGCTCGACGTTGCCGCAGCGACGATCCTCGTCGTCGTCGCGGCGATCTCCGCGTGGGGCGCCTGGACGGGCCCGATCGCCTGGACGCCGGACGGCTACTTCTACGAGGCGCAGGTGCGCGAGGTTCGCGGCGCCGACCGGACTGCGGCGCTGCGTGCCGTCTTCGCCGGGCCGCTGACCGCAGATCGGCGCGCGCGGGAGCGCGCGACGCTCGCCCCGCGCGACCGGCGCGTCTCGAACGCGCGCTGGGTCGGCTACAGCGCACGCTTCTACCGCCGCCGCTGGACGGTGCCGCTGCTCGCCGCGGCCGTCTACCCGCTCTTCGGCACGCGCAGCCTCGACCTGGTCAGCATCGTCGGCTATCTCGTCGCCGCGGTCGCCCTGTACGCGCTCGCGCGACTGCGCTTCGGACCGCTGCCGAGCGCGGTGGCGGCGGCGGTCGCGACGCTCCTGCCGCAGTACCGGACCGCGGCGCTCGCACCGCTCACCGACAGTTGGGGGATCGCGCTCGAGGCACTCTGCATCGTGCTCGCGGTCCGCTTCTGCCGGAGCGGACGACGCACGCACGCGCTGCTCTTCGCCCTCGCGGTCGTGGCGCTCGCGTTCACGCGCGACAACGCGGCCGTCGTCGCGCTCGCGCTGCTCGCGGTCGGGATCAGGTCGCGTCGCGCGCTCGCTCTCGGCGCTGTGGCCGCGATCGCTGCCGTGGTTCCGTCGCTCGCGTTCGGGACGCACTACGTCGTGCTGCTCGCGTACACGCTCGCGCAGTCGCACATCCCGCCGTCGACGAGCATCTCCTGGAGCCTCCACCACTACGACGACGGCCTGCGCGCGCTCGCGCACGGATTGAGCTCGCCGCGCCGCTTCGGAGTCCCGCCCGTCACCGGAATCGGCCTGCTCGCCGGGCTCGTCGGCCTCTTCGCGCTGCGCCGCGGCGGCCTCGCGTGGTGGATGCTCGTCGCTTCGGTCGCGGCCGGGATCGCGTACATGCTCTCGCTGCCGCAGGAGGGCTACCGGATCGCGCTGGTCCTGCTTCCCGCGGCGACGGCGGGTTTTGCGGCAATCGCGTCGGTACTCCTGCAAAGGCGTAAAAGTCCTGTTAACGCCGTTCCCGACGTCTATCCAACGGGTACCGATCCTCGTCGAAGCTGATGAAAACACGAGGAGGTTCGATGACCCGTAAAGCTCTTCCGCGCCTGTTGGGCGCCGCGGCCGCACTCGTCCTGCTCGTCCTCGCCCTGACCGCGATCGCGGGGACGGGGATGGCACAGAGCTCGGCCGCCGAAGCGAACTACGCGCCGCAGAACACGGCGGCACCCACGATCAGCGGCAGCGCCCAGGTCGGTCAGACGCTGACCGCGGCGAACGGCACGTGGAACAGCAGCACCACGCCGACGTTCACGTACGAGTGGCGGCGCTGCGACACGGCCGGCAACAACTGCGCGTCGATCTCCGGCGCGACGAAGCAGACGTACGTCGTCGCGAACGACGACACGAACCACACGCTCCGCGTCGTCGTGACGGCGAAGAACTCGACCGGCTCGAGCTCGGCGACGTCGGCGCAGACCGGAATCGTCGGTCAGAGCGGGCCGCCCGGTGCGATCAAGACCGCGCAGGGCCAGACGTCGATCCCGGCGTCGAGTGTCTCGCTTCCCGAGCGGATGATCATCGATCGCGTCACCCCGGCGACGATCCCGTCCCGGCGGCCGTTCACCGAGCGCGTACACGTCGTGGACACGCGGGGGTACGTCGTCCGCGACGCCCTCGTCAAGCTGACCGGGCTGCCGTACAACTGGACGCGCGGCACGCCGGAGGTGCGGACGGACATGAACGGCTGGGCGACGATCAGCGTCGTCCCGACGATCAACATGCCGACCCGCCGCAACACGGCGATCGTGATGTTCCTGCGGGCGCGCACCGAGGGCCAGAACCTGCTCGTCGGCTCCTCCACGCGCCGGCTCGTACAGGTCAGGATCCGCTAGCTCGTCCCAGCGGATTGAGCTGCGCCGCCTTCGCCTCGGCGAGGCGGCGCAGCTCACCGCTCGAGACGCCGGCGAGCCGCTCCCACAGGCTCCAGTCCGCCGGATCGAGCGCGGTCGCGCGCCGGTAGGCCCGGACGCGCTCGGCCCGCACGGAGGAGACGTCGCCGAGCACGCGCCAGGGCTCCGGCGAGTACGGCTGCCAGCGCAGCGCGCTCCGCGCCTCGGTCCGGGCCGCGGCGAAGTCGCCCCGCCGGGCCGCATCCTGCGCCGCCGACAGCCGGGCGTTGCCGAGGTACGCGAGCAGCGCGGCGACGCCGACCGCGAGCGCGAGCGGACGGACGGGCAGCGGCCGGCGCCGCCGTGCGTCGGCGACCGCCAGGGCCGCGACGATCAGCGCCGGCACGGTCACGCCGGCGAGCTCCCAGTCGAAGTCGACGGCCGCGCCCGCCGCATAGGCGGCGACGCCGGCGGCTAGCTCCGGGCGCCGGGTCACGGCGAGCGGCACCGCGAGCACGACGAGCACGAGCGCGAGGCCGACCGGGCCGAGCTCCGCCCACGTCTCGACGTAGAGCGAGTGCGCCTCCTCGGTCTGCTGGGGGACGCTGCGCTCGCGCAGCCACCAGTTCGCGTACGTTCCGGCGCCCGAGCCGAGGACGGGGTGCGCGTGCGCGTCCCGCGCGGCCGCACGCCAGTAGCGGTCGCGTTCGTGCCCGCCCAGGAGGAACGGCGACGCCAGCAGCGCCGCCACTCCGGCGGCGGCGAGCGCGACGCGCAGCGCGCGCTGCCGGACGACGTACGCGACGAGGCCCACCGCGAGCGCTGCGTAGGCGCCGTCGCTGTGCTGCAGGACGAGCACGACCGCGAGCGGAATTCCGGTGAGCCACGCGAGCCGCGGCAGCGCGGGCAGCAGCACGATCCCGAGCACGCAGAGCAGCGCGAGCGCATTCGCGTAGCCGACGGGCTCCGAGCCCGCGCCGGTCGAGCGCCCGATCCCGTTCGCGCGCGTAACGAGGTTCCAGCAGGCGGCGACGGTCGCTCCGCCGACGACGCTCCACGCCGGGACGCGCGGCGCGACGAGCACCACCGCGACCACGACGGCGGCGTACAGCGCCAGGCGCTGCGCCTCGTCGAGCGCGACCGGCGGCGATTCCGACCAGAAATACGAGAGCGCCGTCCACGCCGCGAGCGCGACGGCCGCG
>Ga0070681_10004159_pt1 | contig 13697 bp, 11 predicted proteins | sample KBSC83BmetaG_FD_65650 | JGI IMG/M metagenome (GOLD analysis project Ga0070681, IMG submission 65650) | Corn rhizosphere microbial communities from Kellogg Biological Station, Michigan, USA - KBS C8-3B metaG | ecosystem: Host-associated > Plants > Roots > Rhizosphere | place: USA: Michigan... | reverse complement strand
GCTTCGAAGTCGTGAACGCGGGTGTCTCCGGCGATACCTCCGCGGGCGGCCTTCGACGGCTGCAGTGGTCGCTCGACGGTGACGTTCGCGTGCTCGTTCTCGAGCTGGGTGCCAACGACGGCCTTCGCGGGCTTCCTGTCGCCGACATGAAGGCGAACCTGAAGACCATCATCACGACCGCGAAGATGCGGGATATCGCCGTGCTCCTGACCGGCATGGAGGCGCCACCGAATTACGGTGCGGCCTACACCGCGGAGTTCCGGCGTGTATATCGCGACCTTGCCGCCGAGGAACACGTGTCGTTCATGCCCTTTTATCTGTACCAGGTTGCGGGCGTGCCGGCGCTGAACATCGCGGACGGCATCCATCCGAATCCGGCGGGCGCACGCATTGTCGAAGCCAATCTCTGGCGTGCCCTGAAGCCGCTGCTGGACGCGCACGCTCGATGATTCAGCTGCGCGGCGTATCAAAGACTGTCGACAGCGGCGGGCGGCCGCTGACCATTCTTCATCCGCTCGATCTCACCGTCCGATCTGGACAGTTCCTCGCCGTTCTCGGCCCGTCTGGCAGCGGGAAGTCCACGCTGCTCGGACTGGTGGCCGGGCTCGATGCCCCCTCGACGGGTGAAATCATCATAGACGACGTGGACATCACGAAGCTGGGGGAGGATGCGCTCGCGAAGCTGCGCGGGGAGAAGATTGGCTTCGTCTTTCAGTTCTTCCACCTGGTGCCGTCGCTGACTGCGCTCGAGAACATCCTGGTCCCGATGGAGATCGCGGGCCGGCGAGACGCCGCACAACGCGCCAGACGGCTGCTCGACGAAGTGGGGCTCGGTGACAGAGGCCATCACTATCCGTCGCAGTTGTCCGGAGGCGAACAGCAGCGCGTCGCCATTGCGCGCGCGTTGTCCAACGATCCGGCGATCATCCTGGCCGACGAGCCGACAGGCAATCTGGATTCCGCCACGGGCAAGCTGATCATGGAGCTGCTGCTCGACGTCCGGCGTACGCGCCACACGACGATGATGCTCGTCACGCACGACGTGGATCTGGCGGCGCTCGCGGACTCCCGTCTCGTGTTGCGTGACGGTCGTCCGGTCGACGCCGAACTCCGAACCCCGAACCTCGAACCGCCGATCCGGGATCCCGGTTCCCGGATCCCGCACGGCGCCACCAGATGAGCTTCATCCTGCGCATGGCGCTGCGGGAGATCCGCTCGTCGTGGCAGCGGCTGCTGTTCTTCTTCGTCTGTATTGCGGTCGGCGTGGCGGCGATCATCGCGCTGCGCTCTGTCATTCAGAGCGTCCGCGCGGGAATGGCGCAGCAGGCACAGGCGCTCATCGCCTCGGACATTCTGCTGACGAGCAACCGCGACTTCACGTCGAACGTGCTCGAGACCTTGACAGCCGAACAGCGCGCCGGACGGATCACGGAGGTTTCACAGTCCACCGAGATCCCGACGATGGTCCGGCCTGCGGATCCGTCCAAGGCCGTCACGCGCATGGTCGAACTGCGGGCCGTCCAGGGAAATTTCCCGCTCTACGGCGAACTGACGCTGGCAGATGGCACCTACTCACACGACCTGCTGCTGAATCATGGCGCCCTGGTGCGTCCGGAGCTGCTCTCACAGCTCAACGTCCGTGTCGGCGACCGCATCCTGATTGGCAACGTTCCGTTCGAGATCCGTGGCGTCATCGCCTCCGAACCGGGACGCAGCCTTGGCGCCTTCAGCCTGGGTCCGCGGGTCATCATCGACTATGGCGCGCTCGGCGATACCGGGCTGCTCTCGTTCGGCAGCCGCTCGGCGCGCCAGATTCTGCTGCGCGTTCCGGCACCGTCCCTCGAGGGCGTGACAACCTCGCTGCGCTCCACGTTTGCGAACGAGTTCGTCGGCGTCCGTTCGTACCGGCGCAGTGAAGATCAAATGGGGCAGAACCTGACGCGCGCCGAGAACTATCTGAGCCTCGTCGGTTTGGTGGTTCTCATTCTCGGCGGCATTGGCGTGTCCAGCGTGACGCGCGTGTTCGTCCAGCAGAAGTTGCGCAGCATCGCCATCCTCAAATGCGTCGGTGCCTCATCGCGGGCGATTCTCGCGGTGTACATGACGCAGGTGCTGCTGCTCGGCGTGGCGGGAAGCCTGCTCGGTGTCGTTTTGGCGGCCGGCGCGATTGCCGCAGTGCCGGCCCTTGTTGGCAACATCGGCGCGATCTTTCATGTGGAGTACGGTCTCACCTGGACGGCCGTCACGCAGGGTCTCGCGGTCGGTCTCCTGGTGTCGGTGCTGTTCTCTCTCGTGCCGCTGCTCGACGTGCGGCACGTGAAGCCGGCGCTGCTGCTGCGTCGTGACATTCCGCCGGCAGACGGAATCGATTGGGTGAAGTGGGGAGTCACGGCGATGGTGGCCGGCGCGCTCGTCGCGGTGGCTGCATGGCAGGCCGGGTCCCTGCGGGTCGGCCTGATGCTGTCGGGCGGATTTGTCGCGACCGCGTTCGTGCTGCATCTGGCAGGTGCGGCGCTGGTGCGCGCGGTGCAGCCGCTCCGTCATGCGCGCTCGTTTGCGCTGCGCCAGGCTGTGCTGCACATCGCGCGTCCGGGAAATCAGACGCGCGTCATCCTGCTCGCCGTAGGCCTGGGCACCTTCTTCATTCTCGGCGTCCGCACGCTGCAGGCCAATCTGCTGCAGGAATTTTCGGTGCAGGTGGGCGACGATGCTCCCGATATGTTCCTCATCGACATCCAGGAGGATCAGAAGGACGGCCTCGCGGCGTTCATAGACCAGCAGAACGGCAGCGAGCCGCCGCCGAACATCATCCCCGTACTACGCGCGCGGGTCACGGCCGTCCGAGGCAGCGAAGTCAATCTCGATTCCTACGAGCAGGTGCGCGGCCGGGGATCGCTGTCACGCGAATACACCATCACCTATCGCCCGCAGCTGAATCCGAATGAAGAGATTGTCAGTGGGCAGTGGTGGGACGCGACTCCCACGACCGGGGAAGCCGAAGTCTCGATCGAAGACAGTCTTCAGGAGCGGTTTCACATCGGCATTGGCGATCAGATGCAGTTCGACGTACTCGGACGACGTATTCCCGCCCGCGTCACGAGTATCCGGAAGGTGAACTGGCGCGACTACCGTTCGGGCGGCTTCATGATCGTGTTCCGGCCCGGTCCCTTCGACAATGCGCCGCACTCGTATATCTCGTCCGTGAACGGCCCGAAGGATCCGACGGCGCGTTCGCGGATGCAAGCGGCGCTCGTCGCCCGTTACCCGAACGTATCGGTCATCGATCTGCGAGAGGTGCTCGACACGATTCGGACCATCGTGGACGGCGTGACGCTTGGCGTCACCGTCGTGGGTGGCCTGGTGCTGCTCGCGGGCGTTCTGATTCTGGTCGGTGCGGTGTCGATGACGAAGTTTCAGCGTGTCTATGAAGCGGCGATCCTCAAGACGCTTGGCGCGAGCAGCCGTCTGATTGCCACGATGCTGCTGCTGGAGTACGGCGTGCTTGGAGCCATCGCCGGCACCGTCGGCGCACTCGGTGCGATCGCCCTCAGCTGGGGCGTGGCCCGCTACGCGCTGGATTTGACGTGGCACGCGGCGCCGGCGATCACTGTGGCCGGCATCACCATTACCGCCGTCTGTGTCGCGGTGATCGGCGTCCTCGCCAGCGTAGACGTGCTGCGCCACAAACCGCTCGCGACGCTCCGGGCCGAGTAAATCCGCTGCTGCAGTGCGGCCGCAGGGCCGCCCCGTGCGCCACGCCGGGCCCCATCCGGATCAGTTAAGATCGTGTGTTGTCCGGCCGGCGCGAGCCGGTTCCGTGGGAGCAGCACCGAAATGGAAGTCGAACGCTACCGTAACCAATTGTTGCAGAAGCGCAGCGAGCTGCTGGGAGGCACGGCCGCCAAGCCTCTGCAGTGGACCATGGAGAACAATTCGGGGCGGCAGGGCGACATGGCGGACCAGGCAAGCGGCACCAATGAGGTCCACATTCAGCTGAAGCTCAAGCAGACCGACGCGAAGATTCTCCAGGCCATCGAAGACGCGCTGCGGCGCATCGACGAGGGCACCTATGGCATGTGCCGCGACTGCGGCGAGCCGATTGCCGATGCGCGCCTCGACGCGATTCCATGGACGCGCGTCTGCATCTCTTGCAAGGAAAAGCAGAAGCTCTGATGACGGATCTCCCGGCATTTCTCACCGAGTTCGCGGCCGGCCGCGTCGCGCTGGTCGAGCGCCACGAGGCGAGCGCCCGCATCGTCAGCCACTACGATTTCAACAACACGTACCAGTACGTCATCAACCGCGAGGAAACCCATCTGTCGTGGCTGCAGAACGCGCTGGCCGAGTACGCGCTGGTGCTGCCCGCGGCTGGTTCCGCAGCGCTTCCGACGCCGAGCGCTCCCAAGGTGGACCGCAAGGTGGAACCGTCCGCGTTTCGCGGAGTGCTCGAAGACGACGCCCGCTACCTCGGCTCGTTCGTCGAGACGTGGCGTCCGCGCGTCGAGGCCGTGAAACACGCGCGCCACCGCAACATGCTGAACGTCATCCTTGGCGAATCGATGGAGCACAAGCGGTTCTTCGAGCAGGCTGCCGCCGGCATCGAAGACCTCCTTGGACGGCGCACGGACGGGGCCGAGCGCGTGGGCGGCGTCCTGCCGACACGCTGGCTTGAATGAAGGTACGCGCCGCGTTTCGCAGCCGTGAAGATCGCTGTCGCACTGGGGAGCAATCTCGGCGATCGTGAAGGCAATCTTCGCGGCGTCACCGCCGCGCTGGCGTCGCTGCTCGCATCCCTTCGAGTCTCCTCCTTCCACGAAACCAAACCCGTTGGCGTCACCACCGCGCAGCCGCTGTTCCTGAACGCGGCGGCGGTCGGCGACTCCGATCTCCCAGCCCACACGCTGCTGCAGCGTCTGCTGGCGATTGAAGCGTCATTCGGTCGCGAGCGCCCCTATCCGCGCGCGCCGCGCACGCTCGACATCGACCTCATCCTCTACGGTGACGAGATCATCGAAACTCCGGATGTGACGGTACCGCACCCACGGTTCCGCGAGCGGCGCTTCGTGCTGGAGCCACTGAGCGAAATCGCACCGGACTGGATTGATCCGATCACCGGCCGGAGCATCGCGGAGTTGCTGAACGCGTTGCGGCACAAGCCTTGAACCCCGGCGAATATGCCGAAGCCTCCGGTTGTTGCCGTCATCAATACCAATCCTGACCTGATCGAGTTGCTGAAGGCACGAATAGAGGCCGCAGGGTTCGTCGTCCTCATTCTGCATATCGCCGACATCAGACAGGGGCTCGATCTTCGCGCCGTGCTGACGACGCACGACCCGCGTGTCGTCGTCTATGACGTCGTCATGCCATACGACCGTAATTGGCGCTTTCTCCAGCACCTGCGGGAAACGAGTCTCAGGAACGCTCAGCTCGTGCTCACGACGCCGAATGCTTCAGCGTTGTCACGGCTGATAGGGAAGGATGAGAAAGTGTACGAGGTGCTGGACGACCGCGACGACATCGACGCCATCGTTCAGGCCGTGCGAGAGGCGGCGAGGGCGCGGCCGACGAGTTGATGTGGTGAAGGGCGGGCCTGAAGGTCCGCCCCTCCACTAGGCTTCGTGCTGCTCGCGGTGCAGCAGCCCTCTCCAGCCTTCCTCGAACAGCGTGTAAACGGCGGGGACCAGCACGAGGGTGACGAGCGTCGACGCGAGGAGGCCGCCGATGACGACGCGGGCGAGCGGCGCCTGCAGCTCGCCGCCGTCGCCGATGCCGATAGCCATGGGGACCAGACCGAGCATCGTGGCGACCGACGTCATCAGTACCGGCCGGAGACGCGTACGGCCCCCGATTTCCACGGCCTCACGCAGCGGCATATTGTCGCGCCGGCGCAGCGTGTTGATGTAGTCGACCAGCAGAATCGCATTGCTGACCACGATGCCGGCCAGCATGATGACGCCGATGTAGGCCTGCATGCTGAAGGCTGTGCCCGTGAGCAGTAGCCCACCGACGATGCCAATCGACGCCGTGGGAATCGAGAACATGATGATGAACGGGTCGCGCAGCGATTCGTACTGCGACGCCATCACGGCGTACACCAGCAGGACCGCGAGAATCAGCACGATCTTGAGCTGGTTGAAGGACTTGGCCTGTTCCTCGACTTCCGATCCGAAGCCGACGGAGAAGTCCTGCGGCACGCGGATCTGCCCGAGGCGACCCTGCACGTTGGTCACTGCCTCGCTGAGCGCGACCTCAGGCTCGGCGTTCACGCGCATGACCCGCTCCATGTTCTTGCGATCGATCTGCACCGGACCGGTCTCGCGATCGATGGCGAGGAGATTGCGCGCCTGCACCACTTGACCGTTGGGGGTGTTCACCAGCACGTCGCCGATGTCGTTGATGAGTTCGCGATCTTCCTCGCGCAGCCGAACGACGATCGGGTACTCGTTGCCACGCTGGCGGAACTGCGCCGCCGTCGTGCCGGCCACGTTGGTCTGAATCGTTTCCGCCACGCCGTTCACCGTCAGGCCGAGCATGGCCGCCTTCGGACGGTCCACACGGATGGCCAGCTCCGGACGCGCATCGTCCTGGCCGACCCGCACGTCAGCGATGCCCGGGGTATCCGACATCAGGCCGATCGCCTGCTGCTGGACACGGCGCGCATCGTCGATGTCGTGTCCGCGGATTTCGAGAGTGAGGCGTGCGTCCTGGCCGCCGTTGAGGATCTGGTTCAGCTGGAAGTTGCCGCCGCCCGGATTTGCACGGACGATGGCGCCAGGAACGCCTGACAGCCGGCGCCGCAGATCCTGCGAGACGTCATCGCTCGATCGGGTGCGCTGGTCGCGCGGGACGAGCTTGATTTGCATCTGCCCGCGGTTGGTATTGCCCACGCCACCGAACCCGCCTCCACCGCCGCCGCCGTTGGTGACGATCGTCGTCGCTTCGGGAACGTACTGCTTGACGAGATCCTCCAGGCGATTCATCACCTGTTCCGTGACTTCCACCCGCGTCCCGATCGGGAGCTGCGCGTTGACGTTGACCTGTCCCTCGTCGGTCTGCGGCAGCAGTTCCGTTCCGACGCGCGGATAGAGCACGACGGCCAACGCGACAAGACCCATCGCCGCCCCGATCACTGTCGGACGATGCTGCAGCGCCACGTGGATGACACGCCGATAGCGATCGTCGACGGCTTCGAGGAACGCTTCGCTGGCCCCGTAGAAGCGGCCGAGGAGACCCGAATGCGCCGTTTCCTCGCCTGGCGTGCGGAGCCACCGCGAGCAGAGCACCGGCACAATCGTCACCGCGACGAAGAGTGACATTGTCAGCGAGAACATCACGACGAAGGAGAGCTGGGTGAAGAGAATGCTCGAGATGCCCTGCAGGAACAGGAGCGGAACGAAGACGGCGATATGGGTCAGGGTAGAGGCCAGGATCGCCGACCAGACTTCCTCGCTGCCATCGATAGCGGCTGTTATCCGGTCCTTGCCCATGTGCAGGTGCCGGTGCGTGTTTTCGAGCACGACAATGGCGGCGTCCACGATCATGCCGATGCCGAGCGCGAGCCCTCCAAACGTCATCGTATTTAGCGTGAACCCGCCGAAGTAGAGCAGCGCGAAGGTGCCGACGACGGAAACGGGAATCGAGGTGCAGACAATGAGCGTGGACCGGAAGTCGCGGAGGAACGCGAAAATAATCAGGACGACGAGGATGCCGCCAACGACCGCGTGTTCCTTCACGTTGTTGATGGCGCGCTCGATGAACACGGCGTTGTCGTCGAGGACGACGAGGCGCACACCGGGAACCTCCCGATTGATGCGCGCCACTTCGTCACGGATGGCCTGCGCCACGGCGACGGTGTTCTCGCCCGACTGCTTGTTGATCTGCATGCGGACCGCCGCATGACCTTCGCCAAGCTTGCCGTTGGCCCCTAACGACGTAATGCGCAGGAACTGGCGCCGGTCCTCGGTGGAGTCGGTGACGTCGGCGACGTCGCGCAGATAGACGGGCACACTCTCGCGCGTCATGACCACGAGGTTGCGGATGTCGTCGAGATTGACGAACTGCCCCTGGCTGCGAACCAGGTAGGTGGAGTCACCCTGATCGATCTGACCGAGCGGCAGGTTCTGGTTCTCGGACTTCAGCGACTGCACGATGCGATCGACCGACAAGTTCAGCGCGGTGATTTTCTCCTTCGACAGATCGACGTGAATCTGCCGGCGAAGACCGCCGTTGATTGTGACGGCCGCGACGCCGGGGGCGCGTTCGAGGCGTGGCGAGAGATCGTTCTCCGCGAGCTCCCGCAGCGTCACCGGGTCGTAGTCGCCCTCGACGCCGATTTGCATGATTGGAAACGCGTTGGAGTCGGCCTTGAAGATAATCGGCGGATCGGATTCGTCCGGCAGGCGCCCGCGCACGCGATCAAGACGGCTGCGCACGTCGTCGGCGGCGGCGTCGAGATTCTCGCCCCACCCGAAGCTCAATCGGACGTTGCTCTGGCCTTCACGCGAACTCGATTCGACGCGCGTGATGCCGGCGACGGCGCTGACCGACTGCTCGATGGGACGGGTGATCAGCTCTTCGATCTCGAGCGGCCCCACGTTCTCGTACGTCGTGTTGATGGTGATCGTCGGCTGGGTGAACTCCGGCATCAAATCGACCGGCAGCTTGCTCAGCGAGATGACGCCCAGCAACACGACGACCGCGCTGAGCATGAACATCGTGACGGGACGGTGAATGGCAAGTCGTGGAATGCTCATCAGTTCGTCTCCGGGCGCGTCTGCGGTGCGCCACCGGGGCGTTGTCCTCCACCGCGCCGCCCGCGGCCGCCTGTTTCGGGGAGGCCCGTCCCCAGGCTGGGCGCCGCTGTGCCGCCGCGCTGGCGTCCACGGAATGTGGACCCTGCCTCGGTTGGACCATCTGAACCCTCTGAACCCAATGCCCCCCGGAGCCCGCGTCCGCGGCCGCCGCGGCCGCCGCCGGAACCGGCGAGGATGATCGGATCGCCGTTCCGCAGCCCCGCGGCGCCCGTAGTCACGATATGGTCGCCTTCGTCGAGTCCGTCGAGTACCTCGGTGCGATCGTTGCCTTCGATGCCGATCTTGACGGGATGGAACTGTGCGACGTCGTTCACCGCCAGGTAGACGCCGCGGCTGCCGTTGGCATCAACGAGTGCGTTGGTGGGCACGACGAGCGCGTTCGGATGTGATTCGGTGACGATGCCCACGCGGGCGTACATGCCCGGCTTCAGCCGGTACTGATCGTTGGCAATCTCGACTTCGATGGGCGCGGTGCGCGTCGACGGATCCAGTACCGGTGATAGGCGCGCGATGCGCCCCATGAAGTTCTCGCCGGGGAACGCATCGACCGTGACCCGGGCCATGTCGCCGACCGCGATCTGCTTCAGATCCTTTTCGATGATGTTGGCGACGAGCCGTACGCGCTGGATGTCAACGACATCGACAATAGGCGAATTGGGAGAGACGTAGGCGCCCGGATCGGCGGCGCGTCGCGCGACGAAGCCGTTGACCGGCGAGTTGATGATCGTGTTCTCGAGGTTGATGCGCAGCTCGTCCAGGCGCGCCTGCGACTGCGTATCTTGCGCACGCGCAAGATCGACTGCCGCCTGCGCCGACTGGAACTTGGCTTCGGCGTCGTCAAGCGTCTGCTGGGGCAGCAGTTGTCGCTGAAAGAGGTTCCTGGAGCGCTCGACGTTGGTCTTGGCGAGCTCCAGGTCCGCCTCCCGCTGGCGAATCGTGGCCTTCGCCACTTCGAACGCGGCTTCGGCCTGCTTCACCTGCTCGCGTATCTCCTGATCCTCGATGCGCGCGATGCGCTGGCCGCGGGTGACGCGATCACCCAGCTTTACGGTGATCTCCTCGAGGCGCCCCGCGGTCTTCGGTACCACCGAGACTGTTTGGTCGCCGATCAGGTTGCCGACGACGGCCAGCTCGCGATCGACCTGCGCGCGACTGACGGAGGCCAGCTCTACGGTCAGCTGGCCGCGGCCGTTGCCGCGGGCGGCGCCGGCATTACCCGCGCCTCCCTGACGTGCTCCGCCGCGACCCCCGTTGCCCGATGCCGCCTGCTGCGCATCGGCCGCCGCCTGCGCCCCATCCCCGCGGCTGAACATGCCGGAGTAGAAAACGCCGGCGAGAGCGGCCGCGACAACGGCCGCCACGATCACGATCTTTTTCATCGATGAATACCGCTACCGCCTGAATGAAAGCTTTGTCCCTGTGACGGAGCACGCGTCCTGACGAATCAATTAGTTGCCGCCACCGCCCCCACCTGCAGCGTTGAGCGTCGTCACGCCGGCACCACGCGTGGCGGGCGTTTCCTGCAGGCGTTCGTAATCGACCAGCGCCTTCCGATAATCGAGCAGCGCCCGCAGTTCGGTGTTCTGCGCGGTTGCGAGATCGCGCTGGGCCTGCACGACAAGAAAGTTCGTCGACAAGCCAACGTCGAACCGGCTCTGCTCAGCGTCGAGGCGCTGCTGTGCGAGATCGCGCGCCACGGACGCCGCCTGATACCGCGTGAGGCCGCTCTGGACCTGCAGCGCGGCGTTGGTCACGTCGGTGGCCACCTGGAGCTCCAGCGCGCGCAGCTGCGCGGCAGATTGATTCACCTGCACTCGGGCGCGCGCCACCTGGGCGTCCTGGGCACTCGCACCAAGGGGATACGAGAAGTTCACGGCCAGGTTCCAGGTCGGAAACTGCTGACCAGTCAGGGTTCTCCAGGCATCGCTATAGCCGCCAGGTACCGTGCCGGTGATTTGGCTCGTTACGCCGCTGCCGGTGCGCAGGAACTGAGTGCCGCCCAGACCGGCGGCGCCGTACATAGCTGTCAAATCGAGCGCCGGCAGCGTCAGGTTGCGCATGTAGCGGAGCGTCACGTCGTTGCTCTCGATCGTCTTCCGCGCAACCTGCAAATCGGTCCGGTTGTCCAGCGCACGGCGCACCGCGCCTTGAACATCGAGTGGTTCCGGCATGAACGTGGGCCGATCGACCGGATTGATTTCGGCATTCCACAGCGGGTCGTCTGTACCGCTGACGATCAGACGCTTGAGCGCGAGCGCCGACGTGCGCTCCTGTGCGTCGGCCTGTGCGAGCGCCTGTTGGCGCGTCGCCTCCTCGGCCTGTGCCTGCACCACGTCGAGCGGGGCCAGCGCGCCGACTTCCACGCGGGCGCGGTTATCCGCCACCAGCTTGCTCGCCAGGTCGAGCGACCCGCGCGCCACATCCAGCGCCTGAATGGCGAACACCAGCTCCCAGTACGCATTGCGCACGTTCGCGAGCGTCGTCGCAATGGTGCCGCGCAGCTGGATTTCCGACGCGTCGCGGTTCAGCGCGGTGACGATGAGCTGCTGACGGTTGTTATCGATGAGAAACCCGCGCAGCAGCGGTTGCGTCAGCGTTAACGCAAAATTGTTGTTGTACGCCGGGTTGTAGTTCACCAGGTTGTTCGAGGTGACCTGCCTGTTGTTATTGAACTGAAACGACGCGGAACCGCCACCCCACGGAACCAGCTGCGAAAGGCCGGTGTTGTAGGTGGTGGTCGTGTTCTCAACGCCGCCCTGGCCGCCGTTCAGCGTGCTGGTCGGCGGCTGCACGCGGGACAGCTCGCCGATGGTCGAGGAGGCCGTGGGGCGGTAGGCGGCGCGGAGCCGCGCAATGTTCAAATCGAACGTCTGCGGATTGAGCCGCTCGACCGCGATGTCGAGGTTGCGCTCGAGCGCGCGCGCCGTCGCTTCGTCAAGCGTCAGATTAACCGTTTCACCAGGAGGAGGCGGCGGTGCGGTCGGCCGCGTCTGACCGTCCGGGGTGACGGTGGAGGCGGCGGCGAAGTCGCGCGCCGCCTGGCGCGCCAGGTCGTCCAGCCGCGCCTGGTCGGTCGCGGACTGCTGGGCGAACGCGGGACGCGCCAGAAGGAATACGACGACGGCATACGCAACGAAACGAGTAGATGACACAAGCCTCTTCATGGATCTTTCAGATGAACGGGAAAACTACCGGCGGTGGGTGTCACCCGGCCGGTCATGATTGCGCGTCTGCTGCTGCAGCATGACGAACTTTACGCGCTGATCCGGTGTGAGCACGCGGCGCATCCGGAGCAGCATCATGGTTCGTGACTTGTTCAACTCGGAACGCGCGGCCTCCACGACGGCGACCTGCGCCATCACCTGCGCGTCGTCGCTGGCCTCGACCATCTGGTTGAAATCCGCTTCCGACTTGTCCAACGCGTCCTTCTGCTGGCGGAGCACCGGCAGGGTCTTCTGAAAAATGGCCTCGATTTTCGTGCTCTGGTCCTGCGAGAGTCCCAGCTCACGCCGGAAGGTGTCGGACTGCCACCATTTGAACCCCTGCGCGGAGGCCGGCGCGATCGAAAGGATGGCGATACCGACCATCGACGCGGCGACGGCGGCAAACCGCCCGGAAATGGTCGCAAAATTCATGGCTGACTCGCCGGACAATACGCCCGGGACCCTCAAATCGTTTACCTGGATGGGTTACAAAGGTCGTCCAGGCCCCGGACGACCGTACCTACGAGGTTATCGGGCGTCGAGGCACCGGACGTCAAGCCGATTTTGAGGGGTCCGGCCGCCGGAAGCCAGCCCGTGGACACCCGTTCTTCTTTGGCCCCGACCAGCTTGTGGCGAATCTCGACGGGCGAGAGAAGGCATTCGGGCTCTGCGATGTGGTACGTGGGGAGCCGCGGCTCGCACATGCGGGCCAGGTTGCAGGTATTGCTGCTGTTGTAGCCGCCGATGACGATCATCAGGTCGAGGGGCTGGGCCTCGAGCAAGGCGGCAACGGCGTCCTGCCTGTCCTGCGTGGCGCTGCAGATCGTATCGAAGGCGCGAAAGCGCTGCTGGACGCCGTCCTCACCGTAACGCTCCCGTATCGCCTCGCGGAACATCTCGCCGATTTCCAGCGATTCCGAGCTGAGCATCGTGGTCTGGTTGGCGCAGCCGATCCGCTGCAGATGCACGTCGGGGTCGAAGCCCGGCGAGATCGCCGCCTCGAACGATGCCAGGAAGGCGCTGCGATCCCCCCCACCTCTGATGTAGCTGCACGCCCGTTCCGCTTCGGTGCGGTTCAGCACCACAAGGTAGTGGCCGCTGCCGTCGCTGCGCGCCTGCGAGGCCGTTGCGCGCGTTTCCTCGTGCCAGTACTTGCCGTGGATGATCGACGTCAAGCCATCGGCGGCGTAGCGCCGAACGTTCTTCCACACGTTCAGCACCGAACCGCACGTGGTATCCACCAACGTGCACCCTCGGCGTTCGAGTTGCTGGAGCAATTCGATGGTGACGCCGAACGCCGGCAAGATGACGACGTCGTTGGGTGTCAGCGAGTCTACGGATTCGTCGGGATCGGTCAGGAACCTGATGCCCTGCGCCCTGAGCTGCGCGTTGACGTGCGGGTTGTGGATGATTTCGCCGGTCAGGACAACTGGCCGATCGGGGAAGCGACGGCGCGCCTGGTAGGCGTAGTCAACGGCGCGATCGACGCCGTAACAGAAGCCGAATTCACGCGCGAGATGAATGGTCAGCCGGCCCGAGGCGTAACAGTAGTCGTGTTCCTTGATTGAGGCGACGAGATCGCTGTGATAACGCTCCGCCAGCGTTGCGGCCACCTCGTGCTTAAGATCTAAGCCTTTCCGAAAGACAACCGGTGGCATCTTCAATCTTCAATTTTCAATTT
>Ga0070681_10004157_pt1 | contig 13698 bp, 14 predicted proteins | sample KBSC83BmetaG_FD_65650 | JGI IMG/M metagenome (GOLD analysis project Ga0070681, IMG submission 65650) | Corn rhizosphere microbial communities from Kellogg Biological Station, Michigan, USA - KBS C8-3B metaG | ecosystem: Host-associated > Plants > Roots > Rhizosphere | place: USA: Michigan... | reverse complement strand
ACGTCCCGCTCAACCTGCACTTCCACAACACCCGCGGCACCGGTCTGGCGAACGTCCTCGCGGCACTCGAGCTCGGTGTCACCGACTTCGACGCGAGCGTCGGCGGTCTCGGCGGATGTCCGTACGCGCCGGGCGCGACCGGCAACGTCGCGAGCGAGGAGCTCGTGCACATGGTCGAGGACATGGGCGTCGACACCGGCGTCGACCTGAGCGCGCTGATCGAGGCCGCGTCGGTCGCCGAGCGGATCGTCGGTCGCACGCTGCCGTCACAGGTGCTGCGCGCCGGCCCGCGCACCCGCACCGTCCCCCTGAGCTGATGAGTCAGCAGCGGACAGGCCCCGTCGGATGATGTAGCGGTGACCGGTTCAGGCTCGCGGTCGCCGGCGGCGCGGCTGACCCAGTCAGGCTTTGACGTCGGCGGTGTCGTGCGCGGTGCGCTGGCCCGGAACAGCTGCCGCGTCCACCGACTTCGCCGCGGCCTCGAGCTGCGCCCTCGACAACGCGATGCCGACCACCGCGCCGACGACCGGGAACAGCCACGCCCAGGCACCGGACGGCTTCGCCGCCATCAGGAAGACCACGCCGATGAAACCGAACGTCGTGACGTGAACGAGGTCCCAGAACAGCGGTCGGGTCGCGGCGTCGCGGATCTCGGCAGTCACCGGCCCGTCGGCAGCGTCATGGATGAGCGCGACGAGCTTCTTGCCGTGCGGCGCGAGGACGGCGCCGCCGGCGGCCTCGACCGCGACGAGCGTGACGATCGCCGTGACGATCCACCCGTCGGAGAACGAGAACGCGTCGTCGGTGTGCGCACCCAGGTGCACCAGCCACGCGCCGAGGCCGAGCAGCAACAGGGCCATCAGCGGGAACAGCGGCTCGATGCGGTGCATCACCGCGGCCCACGAGCGCAGATCCTGAACGGATCGGCCGCGAGCGACGACGTTGAGCGCCGTATGCATCACGCCTGCCATCGCGAACGCCACGATGGCGACGGTGATGTGCAGGAACAGAACGACACCGAACAACGTGACCTGCATTTAGGACCCCCTCCCGGTCTGAGAAGTAGGAAAGCATGCGCATGTAGGCGGATGCAGGCTTTTCGGTCGGGTCGCTACCCTGCCGTGTCGTGACCGACGACGCCTCGACCACGCCGGCGCCCGACGCCCCGGGCCACCCTCACCTGGCCGACCTGCGCGACCGCGTGCTCGGCGGCGGCGCGCCGAAGTACCACGAGGCGAACGCCGAGAAGGGCAAGCTGTTCGTCCGCGAACGGATCCGACTGCTCACCGACGACGGCTCTTTCGTGGAGGACGGCCTCTACGCGAACGCGCTCGCGGGCGACCTGCCCGCCGACGGCGTCGTTACCGGCACGGCCACGGTCGACGGTCGGCCGGTGTGCGTGATGGCCAACGACTCCACGGTCAAGGCCGGCTCCTGGGGCGCGCGCACCGTCGAGAAGATCATCCGGATCATCGAGACGGCGTACCGCACCGGTGCGCCCATGGTGTGGCTGGTGGACTCGGCCGGCGCGCGCATCACCGACCAGGTCGAGATGTTCCCGGGCCGGCGCGGCGCCGGGAAGATCTTCTGGAACCAGGTTCGGGCCAGCGGCTCGATCCCACAGGTGTGCGCGCTGTTCGGCCCGTCCGCCGCGGGCGGCGCCTACATCCCCGCGTTCTGCGACGTCGTGGTCATGGTCGACGGCAACGCGTCGATGTACCTCGGCTCTGCGCGGATGGTGGAGATGGTCGTCGGCGAGAAGACGACGCTGGAAGAGATGGGCGGCGCGAAGATGCACTGCTCGGTCTCGGGTGTCGGTCACTTTCTCGCCAAGGACGAGCCGGAGGCGATCGAGACCGTACGCCGCTACTTGTCCTACCTCCCGTCGAACTGGGCGCAGCAGCCGCCCACGGCCGAACCGGCCGAGGCGGGGAAGGGTGACCTGCGCGCGCTCGTCCCGGTGAGCGAGCGGCAGGCCTTCGACATGCGCAAGTACGTCAAGGCGCTGGTCGACGACGACTCCTTCTTCGAGATCCACGCGCTGTGGGCCAAGGAGCTCGTCGTCGGGTTCGGTCGCTTGAACGGGAACGTCGTCGGTGTCGTGGCGAACAACCCGATGTTCAAAGGCGGCGTGCTGTTCGTCGACTCCGCCGACAAGGCGACCCGGTTCATCCAGCTCTGCGACGCCTACAACGTGCCGCTGCTGTTCCTCGCCGACGTGCCCGGCTTCATGGTCGGCACCGCTGTCGAACGCGAGGGCATCATCCGCCATGGGGCGAAGATGATCAGCGCGGTCTCCGAGGCGACGGTTCCCAAGATCTCGGTGATCGTGCGCAAGGCCTATGGCGCCGGCCTCTACGCAATGGCCGGACCGGGCTTCGACACCGACGCGACGCTGGCGCTGCCGACCGCGATGATCGCGGTGATGGGCGCCGAGGCTGCCGTCAACGCCGTCTACTACAACCGCATCCAGGCGATCGAGGACGACGACGAGCGGGCCGCGTTCGTGCAGAAGCTGCGCGACGAGTACAACGCCGACATCGACATCGTGCGGCTCGCGAGCGAGCTCGTGGTCGACGCGATCGTCGAGCCGGAGGAGCTACGTGCGGAGCTGATCCGGCGCTTCGCGGCGTACGCCGGCAAGGACCGCACCTTCAGCCGCCGCCGGCACGGCGTCACCCCCGTCTGACCGGCACGCGCCTCGTCAAACCAAGGCTTCGTGGGCGGCGTCCTCGGTGCGCTGTGGCTCGGGCTCCAGGAACACCCAGCGCTTGAACGACCAGAACCGCCAGACCATGCCGAGGCCGACGCCGACCACGTTGCCCCAGAAGTTTCGCGCGAGCAGGGAGTGCTCGTTCAGCACGTACTCGCCGAACGCGAGGCAACCGAGGGTGATCGCGAGACCGACCGCGCTGAGCAGGATGAACAGGCCGTACTCCCGGGCCAGCCCCGTGCGCGCGCGGTCCTTCCAGGTCCAGTGCCGGTTCATGAAGTAGGACGACGTGGCCGCCACGATCGTGGAGATGCCCTTCGCCGTCAGCGGCTTGTCGTGCAGCCCGACCGCGAGCAGCACGTTGAACAGGCCGACGTCGAGGCAGTAGTTGAACGCGCCGACGACGCCGAACTTCGCGATCTCGTGGATCAGGCCGTGGAACACGGCGTAGAACGCCTTCACTCGCCCGGCCATCGTCACTCATCGTATCCGTGGCGGCGAGGTGGTCGTGGGAGACTCCCCGGCATGGACTTCCGGCTCGACGATGAGCACGAGGCGCTGCGCAAAACGGTCGAGCAGTTCGCCGCGGAGGTCGTCGCCCCGCAGGCCGCGCACTACGACGAGACCGGCGAGTTTCCCTACGACGTCGTCGCGCAGATGGGACGGCTCGGGTTGTTCGGGCTGCCCTTCCCCGAGGAGTACGGCGGCATGGGCGGCGACTTCCTCGCCCTCTGCCTGGCGATCGAGGAGCTGGCCCGGGCCGACAGCAGCGTCGCGATCACCCTCGAGGCCGCCGTCGGGCTGGGCTCGATGCCGGTCTTCCGGTTCGGCAGCGAGGAGCAGAAGCGCGAGTGGCTGCCGCAGCTGTGCAGCGGTGAGGCGCTGGCCGCGTTCGGCCTCACTGAGCCGGGCGGCGGTTCGGACGCCGGCAACCCGCGCACCAAGGCAGTGCTCGACGGCGACGAGTGGGTCGTCAACGGCACGAAGGCGTTCATCACCAACTCCGGGACCGACATCACCCGCCTCGTCACCGTCCTCTGCCGGACCGGCGAGCGCGCCGACGGCCGGCCGGAGCTGACGAGCATCCTCGTGCCGGTCCCGCACGACGGGTTCCGTGCCTCGAAGAAGTACTCCAAGGTCGGCTGGCACGCCTCCGACACCCGCGAGCTGGCGTTCGAGGACTGCCGGGTGCCCGCCGGCAACGTCCTCGGCGAACGCGGCCGCGGCTACTCGCAGTTCCTCTCCACGTTGGACGAGGGTCGGATCGCCATCAGTGCGCTCGCCGTCGGTCTCGCGCAGGCCTGCGTCGACGAGTCGGTCCGCTACGCGAAGGAACGCGAGGCCTTCGGCCAGCCGATCGGCAGCTACCAGGCAGTGGCCTTCCGCATCGCCGACATGCAGATGCGCACCCACGTCGCCCGCCTCGCCTACTACGACGCTGCCGCGCGCATGGGCGCCGGGCAGCCGTTCAAGCGCGAAGCCGCCATCGCCAAGCTCTACTCGTCGACGATCGCGGTCGACAACGCGCGCGATGCGACGCAGGTCTTCGGCGGCTACGGCTTCATGAACGAGTACGCCGTCGCGCGGCACTGGCGGGATGCCAAGATCCTCGAGATCGGGGAGGGGACGAGCGAGGTGCAGCGCATGGTGATCGCCCGCGACCTCGGTCTATGACGCGCTCACCCGACGGTCTTCCCGTCGTCGGCATGGTCGGTGGCGGCCAGCTCGCGCGGATGACGGCACAGGCCGCGATACCCCTTGGCGTCTCGCTGCGTGTGCTCGCCGACCGGGCGGAGGATTCCGCGGCCCTCGTCGTCGCCGAGGCGGAGCTGGGTGCGGCCGACGACCTTCCGGCGCTCTCGCGATTCGCCAAGGGCTGCGACGTCGTCACGTTCGACCACGAGCACGTCCCGCCCGCGCTCCTGCAGGCGCTCGAGTCCGACGGCGTGACGATCCACCCGGGATCGGCGGCGCTGTTGCACGCGCAGGACAAGCTCGCGCAACGGCGCCGGCTGTCGGCGATGGGCATCCCGGTGCCGCCGTTCGCCGAGGTGTCGACCCCAGCCGACGTCGCGAGGTTCGCCGAGGAGCACGGCTGGCCCGTGGTGCTGAAGGCCGTTCGGGGCGGCTACGACGGCCGTGGCGTGTGGATGGTCTCCGAGCCACCCGAGCAGCTGCCGGGTCCTGAGGTCTACGTCGAACAGCGGGTGCCGCTCGTGCACGAGCTCGCGGTGCAGGTGGCGCGGCGACCCTCCGGCGAGATGCGCGTGTGGCCGGTCGTAGAGACCGTTCAGGACAACGGCATCTGTGTCGAGGTCGTCGCACCCGCACCGCGCACGAGCCCGGCGCTCGCCCGTGATGCCGAGCAGATCGCCACCCGCATCGCCGAGGAGCTCGGCGTGACCGGGGTCATGGCGGTCGAGGTGTTCGAGGCGCCGGGCGGCCTGGTCGTCAACGAGCTCGCGATGCGCCCACACAACTCCGGGCACTGGACGATCGACGGGTCACACACCAGCCAGTTCGAGCAGCACCTTCGCGCCGTCCTCGACTGGCCGCTCGGCGACCCGTCGCCGATCGCGCCCGTGTCGGTCATGGTGAACCTGCTCGGCGGCGAGACGACCGACCTGGCCGCGACGTTGCCCGCCGCCCTAGGCGCGGTGCCGGAGGCCGACGTACACCTCTACGGCAAGCAACCCCGGCCCGGCCGCAAGCTGGGACATGTCACCGTGTGCGGCGCCGATCTGGCCGAGGTGCGGGAGCGCGCACGGCTCGCTGTCGCAGTGTTGCGGGGGGAGGCCCGGTGAGCATCCAGGTCGGGATCGTGATGGGCAGCGACTCGGACTGGCCGACGATGCAGCCCGCTGCGGCTGCGCTGGCGGAGTTCGGTGTGGGGCACGAGGTCCGAGTCGTGTCGGCGCATCGCACCCCGCGCGACATGCTCGACTACGGGACAGCGGCAGCAGGACGCGGGCTGCGGGTCATCATCGCGGGCGCCGGTGGCGCGGCCCACCTTCCCGGGATGCTCGCCTCCGTCACCCCGCTTCCCGTCATCGGCGTGCCGGTGCCGCTGAAGCATCTCGACGGGCTCGACTCGTTGCTGTCGATCGTGCAGATGCCCGCCGGTGTGCCGGTCGCGACCGTGTCGGTCGCCGGCGCGCGCAACGCCGGCCTGCTCGCCGTACGCATCCTCGCGACCAACGACGCCGTGCTGCAGGAGCGGATGGTCGCGTTCCAGGCGTCCCTCGCGGACCTTGCGCGCCAGAAGGACGCCGCGCTGACCGAGGCCGTGGGTGAGGTTGCAACGGCCCAGGGCAACATGGAGTCGTGACCGCTGTCGCCACCACCGACTTGATCGCCCCCGCCGGGCTGGTCGCGTGGAGCGTCGAGGTCGACGACCCGGGTGACCTGCTGTCGTGGCTGCCCTCCGGGAAGGCGTTCGCGTTCCTGCGCGGCGGCGACGGAATCGTCGGCTGGGGTGAGGCGGCCCGGCTTGTGACGACGGTGCCCCGGCCGGGCGAGGACCTCACCGCGCAGGTCGAGCAGCTGCTCGCATCGATGACCTCGCGCGACGACGTCGGGGTGCCGGGCACCGGGCCTGTGGCGATCGTCAGCCTGGCCTTCGATCCGGCTGCGGCCGGCTCGGTGGTCGTCGTGCCGAAGGTCGTGCTCGGCCGCCGCGACGGCCGTGCCTGGCTGACGCTGGTCACCCCGCCCGGCGCGGTACAGGTGCCGCAGCTGCGCCGCCGGCCCGCGGAGGCGCCGGCACCACTGCACGCGCACGTCGACGCGGCGGTGCCATCGGAGCAGCGGTGGGCCGAGAGCGTCGCGCGGGCGGTCGAGGCGATGCGGGCGGGGGACCTCGACAAGGTCGTCCTCGCCCGGGCGGTCGACGTCAGTGCCGACGACGTCCTCGACCCGCGTGCGGTCGCGGCCCGGCTGGCGGCTCGGTTCCCGTCCTGCTTCACCTATGTCTGCGACGGGCTGGTGGGCGCCTCACCGGAGCTGCTCGTACGCCGGATCGGGCGGCACGTCGAGTCGCTGGTGCTGGCCGGCACGATTCGTCGCGGCGGCACGCCGGCGGAGGACGAGACGCTGGAGCGCGGCCTGCTGTCCTCGGCCAAGGACACGTGGGAGCACCGGCTCGCCGTGGAGTCGGTCCGCACGGTGCTTCGCGGCCTGACCCACGAGATCGAGGAGGACCCCGCTCCGCACCTGCTGCGGCTCGCCAACGTCACGCATCTCGCGACCGCACTGTCCGGTTGGCTGCCGACGCCGACCGCGAGCGCGCTCGCACTCGCCACCCAGCTACATCCCACGGCGGCGGTCGGTGGGACGCCGCGCGCTGACGCGCTGGCGCTGATCCGGGCGCTGGAGGTGGCACCCCGCGGCCGGTACGCCGCGCCGGTGGGGTGGATGGATGCCGCCGGCGACGGTGAGTTCGCGCTCGCGCTGCGCTGTGCGCAGCTCGACGGCCGACGGGCCCGGCTGTGGGCCGGCAACGGCATCGTCGCCGACTCCGACCCGGCCGCGGAGGTCGCCGAGACCACGGCGAAGCTGGACGCCGTCCTGCGCGCCATCGTCGGCTGACCCAGACCCTCGCGTCCCGGCAGGAGCGGCGCAGGCAGCGTCGAAGCAGGCGACACCCGCACGGACCCGGGAGCCGTCATGCGCCGTCCTGCCCCTCGCCTCACCATCGTTGCCGCGGTCGCAGCAGTGGCGGCCGTGGGCCTGCCCACCGGTGCGGCGCCACGCCTGGCCATACCGAGCGCCGCGACCGCCTTCGTCAACCCGGGTCCTGGCGGCTTCACCTCTGCGAACGTCACCTACGTCGCCTCGATCCCCACCGGTGCGGGCGTCAGCGCCCGCGTCGTGACGGTCGGCAAGCAGCGTCGTCTCTATGTGAGCAGCGCGCACAGCCTGACCATCTACGACATCACCGACCCTGCACTGCCGAAGCCGCTGGGGATCCTGCCGATCTACAACTGGGAGAACGAGGACGTCGCCGTCTCCGCAGATGGCAACACCACGATCCTTACCGAGTTCCAGAGCGAGTTCTATCTGCACGTAGTGGACACGTCGAACCCCATGTTGCCGCGCTTGGCGGGCAGCATCATCGGCGACGGTTCGCACACCGTCGAGTGTGCTGACGTGCACTGCGGCTACCTGTTCGCCAGCAACGGCAAGACCTATGACATCCGCGACCGCGCACATCCGGCGGCACTGCCGAAGGCACGGTGGTGGTCGACCCAGGTGCATGCGCGAGTGGCGCACAACCTGCATCACGATGCCGGCGGCTACTGGACCGCCGACGAGACGCCGCTGGTGATGTTCCGCGCCGACAACCCGTTGCGGCCACGTCGGATCACGTCAGGCAACGTCACGCTCAACACGGCCTACCAGCACAACAACATCCGTCCTGCGGCCGACCGCTACCGGCCGCGTCGCGCGGGCGACAGCAGCCCTGCGCTGCGCCCCGGAGAGCTGTTGATGAGCGAGGGCGAGACGAACTTCTCCCCACGGTGCAACAGCGGCAGCGGGGCGTTCGCGACGTGGTCCCTGGTCGGGTTCGACCGCGGCAAGCCGATGCGCCAGATCCACGTGCTCCGGCCGGTCAACGGCAGCTATGCCGACGGCAGCCCGGCGGTCAACGCCCTCGGCTGCTCCGGCCACTGGTTCACCGTGCGGGAGGACGTGCCGAAGCGCTACCGCGGCCATTACCTGGTCGCCGCCGGTTGGTACGAGCACGGCACCCGCTTCCTGTCCGTCGATGCGCGGAGCGGCACCATCAGCCAGGTCGGCTACTTCCAGCCGGTCCGCGGCTCGGCCTCGGCGGCGTACTGGATCGCGGGCACCGACTACGTCTACGTCGTCGACTACCAGCGCGGCGTCGACATCCTCCGCTTCGACGCGAACGCGGCGCCGCCGACGGCGGCGGCGACCACCGCCTCATGGCTGGCCAAGCTCGGCGCCGTCGACGCGGTGGCCGCCGCCGACCGGTTCTGGTGCCGGCAGGCGATGAAGCTGGAGGGCCGTCCCGTCGGCCAGGCCGACGGCCACAACGTCGGCTGACAACGCTTTCAAAGGCCCGCTTGACCCGTAGTTGTTCACACGTTACCTTCCATTCATCAACTCCTGAACGTTCTTTGTATCTGGAACGTTCAGTCCGGATGGAAGAGGTCAGCGATGTGGGATCCGCGCTACGGCGACTACGCCGCCGAACAGCTGGCGCAGGCATGGGCGCACGCCGCGAGCGCTCGGCAAGCAGCGCCCCGCGAGCGTGCCTCCCGCGCACCGGCGCGGGGTCGGGTCGCCGTCGGGCGGTTGCTGGTGCATGTCGGGGAGCGCCTGGTCGCGCAACGGGCGCATCCGGTCCGGCCGTGACGTCAGGCGAACCGGAGGCCGCGCCCGACGAGCTCGTCGAGACGCGGGTCGTGTCCGACGCTGCCGCACTCAAGGCTTTGGCAGATCCGTTGCGGCTGCGGCTGCTCGAGGTGATGTCGCTGGACCCGTCCCGGTCGTGGACGGCCAAGGAGCTCGCCGCGCAGCTGGAGCAGCCGGTCACCAAGCTCTACCACCACATCAAGCTGCTCGTCGCCGTCGACCTCGTCCGCGACGTCGAGAGCCGGGTCGTCTCCGGGATCGTGGAGCACCGCTACCGCTGTGCACAGCGCGCGATCAAGCTCGACGACCGGTTGTTCGGCGCGCCGGCGAACCGCGACGCGTCGATCGCGACCGTCGCCGGCATGGTCGACGAGGCCCAACGCGACTTTGTCACCTACCTGCGGCGGCCCGACGCCGACGTGGAGCACATCTCCATCGGACGAGCGCTGGCCAGGCTCACCGACGACGAGCGTCGCGAGGTCATGCAACGACTGGAGGCGATCATCGACGACATCGGTGCCCGCCGCGAAGCCGTGGACCGCACCGGGTTGCCGCGCTCCGCCGTGATGGTCCTGCTGCATCCGATGCCCGACGACTGAGGCTTGATGTCAATACGTCGGGGGCCGAGTACGTCGACGGTCCGGCGGACATTTGGGATGCTGACCGGGTGACGCGGCAGCACCCACGACCGCCGGCCCGGCGTCGGGGGTGGCCGCGCGTGCGCGGGCTGACCGCCCACTTCATCTCGGTGAACGCGATCTGCGTCGGCGTGTGGGCAGCGGCGGGCGCCGGCTACTTCTGGCCGATCTGGGTGCTGATCCCGACCGGCGCGATCCTGCTCCGGCGCGTGCTCAGCGGGTCGGGCGGTGATTGGCATCCCCACGACCAGGTCGACGTCGCCGCGCCGCAGCCGCGCGTCCCGGTGGAGGTGAGCGGCGGCCGCGTGGTGATGTCGGTGCTCTTCGTGGACATCGTCGGCTCGACCCAGCACGCGGCCACACTCGGAGACACGGCCTGGCGCAGTGTCGTCGACGACTTCGAACGTGCCGTTGCGACGCAGCTGCGGGTGCTGGGCGGCGAGCTGTTGTTCACCAGGGGCGACGAGTTCGTCGCCGGCTTCGCGCTCCCCGCCGCTGCGGTCGAAGCGGCGTTCGGGATCCGTGCCGACGCCCGCGCGCTCGGTGTCGAGGTCCGCGCCGGTGTTCACGCCGGCGAGGTCGAACGCCGGGGGCGCAGCGCCGACGGGATCGCGATGCACATCGGCAAGCGGGTCTGCGAGTCGGCCGAGCCCGGACAGATCCTCGTGTCGTCGACGGTGCACGGGCTGCTCGCGGGTTCGGCGATCCCGTTCCAGCCGGCGGGAGCGCGTGAGCTGAAGGGTCTCGACGGCGCGTGGGAGCTCTACGAGCCGGCGCGTGACCCCGTCATCAGCTGACCCCGTCATCAGCTGACGCGAACAGTCACCGACCAGTCCGACTCGCTGCCGACGCACTTCTTCGCCTCGCCGCACGTCGTGCGGTGCGCCTGCAACGTCGCGATGCCGACGTGACCGGCGTTGTAGCTGGCCGTCATCGTTCCGCACCCGCTGCCGACGACCGGACACGAGCTCGCCTGCACCTGCGGCGGGCCTACGGGCTGCAAGACCGACGCCTTGGGCACCATCGACCAGTAGGTGTTGTGCAGTACCACGACGACGCTGCCGCCGAGACCGACCGTGAAGGTCTTTCCGTTGGCGTTCTCGCTCAGCTGCAGTGCGGCCGCAGGTTTGCCCGATGCCCCTCCGGAGTCCGACGGTGAGCACGCCGTGGCGAACAGCGCCACGACGGCAGCGATCGCTGCGTACCTTCTCATCGGCCGGCGAGCCACGTGGCAACGGCACTCGCTGCCGCCTCGTCGAGCCGGCGATGCAGCCGCGCGTTCGACTCGCGATCCGTTCGGACCTCGACCACGCTCAATCCCTTCGGCCTCGCTGTCGTCGCGTCGTGCAGCTGTTCGACGTCGGCGACGGCGACGTGGTTCCCGCCGTAGCCCCGCACGACGTCACCGATCTCCACGCCGTGCGGCGTGCCGAAGACCCGCTCGAAAACCGCTCGATCGCCACCGGCCTGCGGCAACAACGAGAAGATGCCACCGCCGTCGTTGTTCACCACGACGATCGTCAGGTCCGGCATCGGGTCGGCAAGCAGACCGTTGACGTCGTGCAGCAACGACAGGTCGCCGGCCAACGCCCACGCCGCGCCGTCGTGCACCTGGGCCGCGCCGACAGCCGTGGACACGAAGCCGTCGATGCCGGAGACGCCGCGGTTCGCCAGGATCCGAACGTCATCTCGCGGCCGCATCGTCAGGTCGACGTCGCGGATCGGCATGCTCGACGCCACCACGAGCAGCGCGCCCTGCGGCAGCCCCGTCACCAGGTCGCGGGCGAGCCGCGGCTCGGTGACCTCACTCTCGTCGAGCACCTGGTCGATCGCGTCACGGGCAGCGTTTCCCGCATCGAGCCAGCTGCGCGACCAGCCGTCGGCGGCGACCTCGCCTTCGGCGTCGGCCAGGGCCGCGGGGTCCGCGGTGACGAGGAGTCCGGCGCCGCGGGTCGGGTCCCACCACGCGCCGTAGGAGTCCATCACGATGACGTCGCACGCGGCGCTGCCCACCCAACCGAGCAATGCACGCGACAGACCGATGCGTCCGCACACAACGACCAGGTCCGGTCGATGTGTGGCGACGAACTCGGGGTTGCGCAGCAGCGCATCGCTGCCGACCACTGCAGCGGGTCCGCGACGCGCGTTGCTGTGCGGCTCCGCGATCAGCGGCCATTGTCGTCGTTCGGCGAACCCGGCAATGCCTGCCGCCTGCGCCGGTGTGGCTCCGTCGCCCGCGACGACGACGCCGGCGGTCGCCGCAGCGATGCGGTCGCGCACCGTCGTCGGCAGCGCACGTGGCGCGGACGACGTGACCGTCCACGGACTTCCATCCGCGCGACCGTCGAGGTCGTAGTCGAAGCCCGTGCCGTCGTCGGTCGGCACCAGCGGCTCGCGCAACGGAAGGTTCAGATGCACCGGTCCGGCCGGCCCGAGGCTGCCTTCCGCTGCAGCGACCGCGCGCGACAGCGTCGAACGCCAGTAGCGCACTGCGTCGGGGCGCGACTCCGGCACGCCCATCTCGTGGAACCAGCGCACTGCGTCGCCGTAGAGCTTGATCTGGTCGAGCGTCTGGTTCGCACCGACGCCACGCAGCTCTGGCGGCCGGTCCGCGGTCAGGACCAGCAGCGGCACCCTCGACTCGTCCGCCTCGAGCACGGCGGCGTGGAACTCTGCCGCCGCCGTTCCCGATGTGCACAGCAACGGCACGACCCGGCCGGAGCCGCGGGCGAGACCGACCGCTGTGAACGCCGCCGATCGCTCGTCGATGCGGACGTGCAGCCTGATCCGGCCGTCCTCGGCGAATGCCAGCGCGAGCGGCGTCGACCGCGAGCCCGGAGCGAGCACCGCGTCGGTGACGCCATGACGCACCAGCTCGTCGACGGCGACGAGCGCGAACGCGCGGCCGGCGTTAGGAGCCGGCACGGGCCAGCTCCTGCCGGGCGGCCTCCATCCGGGCCAGCCACCACTCCCGCACCTCGACATCGGCATGGACGAGCGCCGGGTCGGGAGCGGCCGCGCGCACCGGCAGCTCCCCGGCGACGGGCAGCAACGGCTCGGTGGTGACGTCACCGTCGAGCAGCGACATGGTGCCCAGGCCGCAGGCGTAGGGAAGCTCGGGCAGCGCGGCGGCCAGCGCAACGCCGGCCGCGAGGCCGACAGACGTCTCGACCGCGGAGGAGACCACCACTGGCAGACCGCAGGCCTCGGCCACCTCCAGGCAGCGGCGGACGCCGCCGATCGGCTGCACCTTCAGCACGACGACGTCTGCGGCCTCCAGCCCCGCGACCCGAAGCGGGTCCTCGGCGCGGCGCACCGACTCGTCGGCGGCCAGCCGGACGTCGACGCGGCGGCGCAACGTCGCCATGTCCTCCAACGACGCGACCGGCTGCTCGGCGTACTCGAGGTCGAAGGCCGACAGCGCGCGCAGCGCCGCCACCGCCTCGTCGACCGTCCACGCCGCGTTCGCATCGACGCGGACCTTGCCGTCCGGGCCGAGCGCATCGCGCACCGCTTCGACGCGGGCGACGTCGTCGGCCAACGTCTGTCCCTGCTCGGCCACCTTCACCTTCGCGGTGGTGCATCCGCTCGCGGTGACGAGCTCGTGCGCCCGCTCCGGTCCGACCGCGGGCACCGTCGTGTTGACCGGGACGCGAGCGCGCACCGGTGGCGGGTAACCGTCGTCGGCCGCTTCGTACGCCGCGGCGAGCCAGCGCGCGCAGGTCGCCGGGTCGTAGTCGGGGAACGGAGAGAACTCCGCCCAGCCGGCGTCGCCGCGGATCAGAACACCGGAGCGCCGGACCTGACCACGGAACCGTTCGCGCATCGGCAGGTCGAAGACCAGCATCTCGGCGACGGTCATGCGAGCAGCAGACCTGCAGCGAGCAGAACGGCGACGGCGAGCTCGAGCCGCCCGACTCCGCCGAGTGCAGGGATCAGCGCGCGCCCGACGCTGCCGCCGCGCAC
>Ga0070681_10004156_pt1 | contig 13699 bp, 18 predicted proteins | sample KBSC83BmetaG_FD_65650 | JGI IMG/M metagenome (GOLD analysis project Ga0070681, IMG submission 65650) | Corn rhizosphere microbial communities from Kellogg Biological Station, Michigan, USA - KBS C8-3B metaG | ecosystem: Host-associated > Plants > Roots > Rhizosphere | place: USA: Michigan... | reverse complement strand
TACACCATGCTGCACGACGACGGGCAGCACACGGAGGATCTCGAGCAAGCCGATATCGTGCTGGTCGGGGTGTCCCGCACGTCGAAAACACCGACGTCGATCTATCTTGCCAACCGCGGCGTCAAGACGGCCAACGTGCCGTTGGTGCCGGGCGTCGCGGTGCCTCCGGTGCTGGAAACGCTGCAGCAGCCGCTGGTCGTCGGGCTGACCGCCAGCCCGGAACGGATCGTTCAGATTCGTCAGAACCGGCTTCTCGGACTGAAGGCCGAGCACGACGCCGATCAATATATCGACCGGCAGGCTGTGGCGGCGGAAATCGCGTCCGCCCGCAAGCTCTGCGGCAAACACAATTGGCCGGTCATTGATGTGACGCGTCGGTCGATCGAAGAAACCGCCGCGGAGGTGATGGCGCTGTTGGCCGCACGCCGCCGGCTCGCCGTCGTTTGAAGGAGCATGGAAGAGAATGCCGTTGTGGCTTGCTTCGCGCCCGTTGATTCTTGCCTCCAAAAGCACGGCGCGGCGCGCGCTGCTGGAGGGCGCCGGCATTCCCATCGAAATCGATGCGGCGTCGGTGGACGAGCGCGGAATCGAAGCGAACGCCGGGCTGCGCGATCCCGGTGCGGTTGCGGCGTTGCTGGCCCATGAAAAAGCGAAAGCGGTTGCGGCGAAGCATCCGGGCCGGATCGTGCTCGGCGCCGATCAAACCCTGGCGCTCGGCGACCGGCGGTTCTCCAAGGCGCCGGATCGCGCCGGCGCGCGCGCCCAGATCGCGGCGTTGCGCGGCAAAACCCACGCCTTGCATTCGGCCGTCGCTGTGATGCGCGATGGCGATGTCTTGTTCGAGCAGGTCGATGCCGCGCATCTGACGATGCGCGATTTCTCCGAGACCTATCTCGACGCTTATCTGGATGCCGTCGGCGACAAGGCGCTCGCCAGCGTCGGCGGCTATCAGTTGGAGGGCGTGGGCATTCAACTGTTCGAGCGCGTCGACGGCGATCATTTCACCGTGCTCGGCCTGCCGCTGTTGCCGCTGCTCGCCTGGTTGCGCCGCGCCAACCTGCTGGCAACGTAGGATTTGCGCCGATGTTCGTCATTGGTCTCACCGGCTCGATCGCGATGGGCAAGACCACGACCGCGCGATTGTTCGCCGAGGAGGGCGTGCCGGTTTATGACGCCGATGCCGCGGTCCACCGGCTTTATGAGCGCGAGGCGGTGGCGCTGATCGAAGCGGCATTTCCCGGCGTGACCCGGGACGGCAAGGTCGATCGCGGCCGGCTCGGTCAAAAGGTGCTGGGCGATGCGCCGGCGCTGAAGCGGCTTGAGGCCATCGTGCATCCTTTGGTGCGGCAAGCCGAAACGGCCTTTCTGAAAGAGGCCGAAGCGGCGGGGGCCGCGGTGGCGGTGCTGGACATTCCGCTGTTGTTTGAGACCGGCGCGGACCAGCGGGTCGATGCGACGGTGGTCGCGTCGGCGCCGGCCGAGGTACAGCGCGCGCGGGTGGTGGAGCGCGGGATGAGCCTGGAACAGCTCGATGCGGTGCTGCTCCGGCAGATGCCCGACGCGGACAAACGCGCGCGGGCCGATTTCGTGGTGGATAGCTCGCAGGGAATCGAATACGCCCGGACCCAGGTGAGGGATATTCTGGCCGCCATCGCTCACCGGCCGAAGCGGCGACCGTGACGCCGCGTCAAACATGAAATTTTGAACATGCGCGAGATCGTCTTCGACACCGAAACCACCGGCCTCGATCCGTTCCAAGGCGATCGGATGGTGGAGATCGGCTGCATCGAACTGGTCAATCGCTTCCCGACCGGCAAGACGTTCCATTGCTACTACAACCCGGAACGCGACATGCCGGAGGCGGCGTTCAAGGTGCACGGGCTGAGCGTCGAGTTCCTCAAGGACAAGCCGCTGTTCGCGCACAAGGTTGAGGAGCTGATCGCGTTCCTCGGCGACGCGCCGCTGGTGGCGCACAACGCCATGTTCGATCTCGGCTTCCTCAACGCCGAACTGGAGCGCGTCGGCCTCGGAACGGTGAGCCGCGATCGTCTGGTCGACACGCTGATGCTGGCGCGCCGCAAACATCCCGGCGGCTCGAACCGGCTCGACGATCTTTGCACGCGCTATCGCATCGACAATTCGCGCCGCACCAAACACGGCGCGCTGCTCGACGCCGAATTGCTGGCGGAGGTTTATGTCGAACTGATCGGCGCGCGGCAGGCGCTGCTCGGCCTGGCCGACGCGGTGACCGGCGCGGGCGAGAATCGTTCGGCGGTTGCGTCCGTGCGCATCCGGCCGCGTCCGCTGGTGGCGCGCGTGTCCGCCGAGGAGGGCATCGCGCACAGCGAATTCATCGCATCGCTCGGCGAGAACGCGATCTGGCAGAAGTACGGCCCCGACGAGGGGTCGGAGCCGCAGGCCAAACGCGGCTGAGACTTACGCCGCAGACGGTGGCGGCGATTGAATTTCCGCCATGCGCTGCTGATACAGCGAAACGAAATCGATCGGATCGAGCAGCAGCGGCGGGAAGCCGCCGTTGCGCACGCTGGTGGCGACGATCTCGCGCGCGAACGGAAACAGCAGCCGCGGGCATTCGATCATCATCAGCGGGTTGATGTTTTCCGCAGGCACGTTCTGGATGCGGAACACGCCGGCGAACACCAGCTCGATATTGAACATCACGTTGCCGGCCGCTTCGGCCCGGCCTTCCAGGCGAAGCTCGACCTCGGCGTCGGTGTCCGACAACGGCTTGGCGTTGACGTTGACCGTGATGTTGATCTGCGGCTGGGTGGTTTGTCCGAGCGATGCCGGCGCGTTCGGATTCTCGAACGAGAGATCCTTGATGTATTGCCCCAGGACCAAAAGCTGCGGGCCAGCATTGGCAGCGGGAGCTTCGGCCGCTCCGCCGTTGGTGGTGCTCACGAGGAACTCTCCTTCAACCGTTTGACAAACACGCGATATCAGCCGGGCTGTGGCTAACACGCCCTCCCGCGCCCGACAAGAACGGGGCGGCCGGACAAGCCGGCCTCATTCTTGATCGTCGCGGCGCTCCCTGGATCGGTTCTGAAGTTCACGGTCCGGCACGCGCTGCCACTCCTCCGGCGCGAGGTCGACCACCGAGCGGTCGCCGCCGCCCGGGCCTCCGCGCCTGTCGCCGCGATCCGGGCTCAGCCAGCGCTGAACGGCGCCGCCCAGCCACCGGCGCACCGGGCCGATCAGCAGCACAAGCCCGACCACGTCGGTCAGAAAGCCGGGCAAGAACAGCAGCACCCCCGCCAGCACGAGCAGAAAGCTGCTGGCGCCCACCTCGATACCGAAGCCGCTGGTCTCGGTGACGGTGTCGCGGAAGCGGGCGATCTGTGCGCGCCCGGCATGACGCAACAGGAGCAGTCCGATCAGCGTCGACGCAAACAGCAGGCCGAGCGCCCGGAGCAGCCCGATTGACGCAGCCACGGCGATAAATACGGCGAGTTCCGCGAGCGGAAGCAGCAGAATGGCGCCGATCATCCATTTTAGCATGCCATGGCTCCTTTCCGGGCGAGGTTGGCGTTGGGACGGGGATCGTTTATGGTCCGGCCCGAGAAAAATTTACCGGCGGCGTCGACCGGCGCGCCTCTGGATGGGTGCCGTCGCCGTCCTACATTATAACGCGACACACGCGTTATAGCGTTCGAACGGGGTTACAGCGTCGGAACGGAGTTGGTGTGCCGTGGGTTGGGCCCCTGGCCGCCCATCCGCTAGGACGGCTTCGGACAGACGGCCGCCGCGGGAGCTTGTGAGACGTGTTCGACATCTACACCATCATCTTCCTGGCGCTGGCGGTGTTCATCTTCCTGCGTCTGCGGAGCGTGCTGGGTCAACGCACCGGGCGCGAGCGTCCGCCTTACGATCCCTATTCCGCACGCGACATCCGGCCGGCAAGCTCCGGGGATAAGGTCGTCGCGCTGCCTGGGCGGGTCCCCGCCACCGACCCCGCGCAAAAGCCGGCCGAGCCGGCAGAGCCCGTCGATCGCTGGAAGGGGATCGCCGAGTCTGGTTCGGCGCTCGCCGGCGGACTCGACGCCATCGTTCATGACGACCCGGACTTCGACGCCAAGCACTTCCTCGTCGGTGCGCGCGCAGCCTACGAGATGATCGTCACGGCTTATGCGGCGGGCGACCGCCGCGAGCTGAAGGGCCTGCTCGGCCGCGAGGTTTACGACGGATTCGAGACCGCGATTCGCGGTCGCGAGCAGCGCGGCGAAACGGTCGAGACGCGATTTGTGTCGATCGACAGCGCGAACTTCGTCGCCGCCGAATTGCGCGGCAAGACGGCCCAGATCACCGTGCGCTTCCTGTCGCAGCTGATCTCGGCGACGCACGACAAGAACGGCGCCGTGATCGACGGCAATCCTGAGAAGGTGACGAGCGTTACCGACGTTTGGACGTTTGCGCGTGACACCGGCTCGCGCGACCCGAACTGGAAGCTTGTCGCCACCGAAGCCGGGCAATGATTTTCGGTTCGCGGCGGGGCATGCTCAAGGCCGCCCTTCGCGGGGCTGCCGCAGCCGCCCTGCTGGCTGCAGCGAACGGGGCGTCCGCCGAAGGACGCAACCCGATGCGGATTCCCGACACCCAGTATGAAGTGCTGGACTGGACCGCGGTCGAAGGCTGGGCCGACGACGACCACAACGCGGCCTTTGCCACATTCCTCAAAAGTTGCCGCGCGATCCTGCGCGGGACGGCGTCGATGCGCGAAGGGCGGCCGATGCGGGCCGCGCTTTATGATGTCTGCCGCAAGGCGGTCGAGGCAAAGCCGTCGAAGCCCGGCCAGGCGCGGGTTTTCTTCGAAGAGAATTTCCGCCCGATCCATATTTCGCCGCTCGGGAGCGACGACGGCTTCCTCACCGGCTATTACGAGCCGATCGTCACCGGCGCGCGCCAGCGCGAGGCGGGGTTCGATTATCCGCTCTACCGCAAGCCGCAGAACCTGCTTCCGGGCGGGCGCATGCTGATTTCCAGCGTCGCCACCGGCAAGAAGAAGGCGCACCGGCGCAAGCTCGTGCCGTTCCATGACCGCTCGGCGATCGACGACGGCGTGCTGTCGGGTCGCGATCTGGAGATCTGCTGGTTGAAGGATCCCATCGACGCGTTCTTCGCCCACATCCAGGGTTCGGTGCGGGTGCTGCTCGATGACGGCGAGCTGATGCGGCTCAACTATCAGGCCGCGAACGGTCATCCGTATTACGCCGTCGGGCGCTATCTGATCGAACGCGGCATCGTCCCCAAGGACCAGATGTCGATGGATCGCATCCGGCGATGGATGGAGACTCATCCGGACGAGGGCCGCGCGCTGCGGCGCATGAACAAATCCTACGTGTTCTTCCGCGAGACGCGCCTGGCCAACGACGAGGAGCCGATTGGCGCGCAAGGCATCTCGCTGACGCCGGGCCGCTCGATTGCGGTCGACCGCAACCTGCATGTCTACGGCACGCCGTTCTTCATCTCGGCCATGCTGCCGATCCAGAGCGAGGAGCCGACGACACCGTTTCGCCGCTTGATGATCGCGCAGGACACCGGCGGCGCGATCATCGGTCCGGCGCGCGCCGATATTTATTTCGGCGCGGGCAACGAGGCCGGCAGCATCTCCGGGCGGCTGCGCCATCCGGGCCGCTTCGTCATGCTGCTGCCGCGGGCGCTCGACCCGACGAACATTGTCGGTCCGGTGCCGTTGCCGCGCCCGAGGCCGCCGCTTGGCGCAACGGCGGAAAAAAGCTCGGCAGTGATCAAGGCCGCGGAGGTTGAGTCTGTCGGCCGCTCGCCGGCAAAGCCGGACGTCCGCGCCGCCAACGCCGCCGCCCCCAAGAAGGCGACCGCGAAAGAAACCGCGAAGCCGTCCCCCCGATCATCCGTGAAGTCTTCCGCCAAGACGCACAGGCATCCGCGTCCGCACAAGCGCAGGCGATGACCAGAAGGCGGTTAAGCGACGACGAGCGCGTCCTTTGGCGAGGCGTCACGCGCTCGGTTGCGCCGCTGCGGGCATCGCGTGAAGCACCGGAGGAAGCGGCCGCCAGCCCGGTTGCGCCAAAGCCGCGCGCCAAAACCAAGCCGGCGGTCGCCGTCGCGGTTCCGACCCCCAAACCTGTCGCGCCGCCGCTCGCGCCGCTGGAGCGCAAGCTCCGGCAGCGCATCGCGCGCGGCAGCGAGCCGATCGATGGGCGGCTCGATCTGCACGGCATGACGCAAGCCGAGGCGCATGCGGCGCTGCTGCGTTACCTCTGCGCGCGGCAGGCGCGCGGCAACCGCGTGGTGCTGGTCATCACCGGCAAGGGCGCGCGCGGCGGCGACGGTGCGAGCGAACGCGGCGTGCTCAAACGCATGGTGCCGCTTTGGCTTCGGCTGCCGGAGTTGCGTGGCGTCGTGATCGGATTCGAGAGCGCTTCGGTGCGCCACGGCGGCGAGGGCGCGCTCTATGTGCGGCTGCGGCGGACGCGGGTCGATTGACGCACGGTGTCACGGACGCGGTCGGTTTTTATAGACCCCGTCATGCGCGGGCCTGACCCGCGCATCCATGATGATGCGCAGCGGGGCAAACCTTACGGCTGGATTTGCGGATGTTCGTCATGGATGGCCGGGTCAAGCCCGGCCATGACTCGTGGCGAGGATGGTACAGGGAATTGCCGGGTCGTAGGCGAGCCAAGGGACGTCGTTCTTTGAACGGCTATGTCGGGCAACGGCTCGTGGAGAGTGCCGAATTCTGCAAGCGTAAGTTTTTATCGGCAGCGTCATGCGCGGGCCTGACCCGCGCATCCATGATGATGTGCAGCGGGGCAAACCGTACGGATGGATTTGCGGATGGTCGTCATGGATGGCCGGGTCGAGCCCGGCCATGACTCGTGGCGGGCGGCTCTACGAATCCTTCAGTTCGACCAGGATCGAATGGAACTTGGTGTCTTCGCGATTGAACAGTTCATGGGGCCCGCCGCTGGCGTCGCGATAGACCACGTTGCCGATCACGTCGACGATCTCGCGCTCGCGGCCGTCCTCCCAGCGCATCAGCGCCTTGCCCTCGGTCAAAGGCACGATCACGTAGGGATGGTCGTGCTCATGGAGCGGCTGATGACCCTTGCCGGGCAATTCCACGCTCCAGATGCGAACGCGCTCGTTCTCGAACAGCACCTTGGTTCCGATCGGCCCCAGCGGTGTGCCGCGTTTCGATGTTTTTTCCGACATGGCGTCTTCTCCGATCGAGGGCCGATGGCCGGCTATAGAATATAGCGGCTCAGGTCCGCGTTCTTGGCCAGATCGCCGATATTCTTCTGCACGAACGCCGCGTCGATGCGAACCGTTTCGCCGGCGCGGTCGGTGGCGGTGAACGAAATATCGTCGAGCACGCGCTCCATCACGGTCTGCAAACGGCGCGCGCCGATGTTTTCGACGCTGGAGTTCACCAGCACCGCGACATCGGCGATGGCGTCGATGGAATCCTCGGTGAATTCGAGGGTGACGCCTTCGGTCGCCATCAGCGCGATATATTGCTTGATGAGCGCCGCCTCGGTTTCCGTGAGGATGCGGCGGAAATCGTCGCGGGTCAGCGCGCGCAATTCGACGCGGATCGGCAATCGGCCCTGCAGCTCGGGCAACAGGTCCGACGGCTTGGAGATGTGGAACGCGCCGGAGGCGATGAACAGGATGTGGTCGGTCTTGACCGCACCATGCTTGGTCGAAACCGTGGTGCCCTCGATCAACGGCAGCAGGTCGCGCTGCACGCCCTCGCGCGACACGTCGGCGCCGGAGCGGCCCTCGCGGCCCGCGATCTTGTCGATCTCGTCGAGGAACACGATGCCGTTTTGCTCGACCGACTTGATCGCCTCCTGCACCACCTGCTCCTGATCGAGCAGCTTGTCGGATTCCTCGGCCACCAAAATTTCGTGCGATTCATCGACGGTGACGCGGCGTGTCTTGGTGCGGCCGCCCATCTTGCCGAAGATGTCGCCGATGTTGATCGCACCCATCTGCGCGCCGGGCATGCCGGGAATCTCGAACATCGGCATGCCGCCGCCGGAGGCCTGGATTTCGATCTCGATTTCCTTGTCGTTCAACTCTCCGGTGCGCAGCTTCTTGCGAAAGGTTTCCTTGGTGGAGGCGCTGGCGTTGGGGCCGACCAGCGCATCGACCACGCGCTGCTCCGCGGCCTGCTCGGCGCGCACCTGCACGTCCTTGCGTTTGCGGTCGCGGGTTTGTCCGATGCCGACCTCCAGCAGGTCGCGCACGATCTGCTCGACGTCGCGGCCGACGTAACCCACTTCGGTAAACTTGGTGGCCTCGACCTTGATGAACGGCGCCCCCGCAAGCTTGGCGAGCCGGCGCGAAATTTCCGTCTTGCCGACGCCGGTTGGGCCGATCATGAGGATGTTTTTCGGCAACACCTCCTCGCGCAGCTTGTCGTCGAGCTGCAGCCTTCGCCAGCGGTTGCGCAAGGCGATCGCCACGGCGCGCTTGGCGTCGGCCTGGCCGATGATATAGCGGTCGAGTTCGGAAACGATTTCGCGGGGAGAAAAATCAGTCATCGGGATCCTATAGGCCCGCCTGCCAGTGGCGGATCGCTTCAACGGGGTACAACAGCATAATAATGTTGAGCGTGAGGTTGTCGCGGATGAAGACGCCCAACCCCACCTCGATCGCCACGGTGATGGCGACAATGCTCCATATAGGCAGCCGGGCGGCCAGGATAAAGCCGACCAGCGCCGCGATGGTGTCCGCGATGGAATTGATCACGCTGTCGCCGTAGTAATCGAGCGAGATGGTCGCGGCGCGATAGCGCTCGATGACGAAGCTCGTGTTTTCGACGATTTCCCACGCCGTCTCGATCCCGGTCGCGAGCGCCAGCCGCAGCCCGAACGACGCGCGCGGGAACACCAGCCAAAGCACCAGGTAGAACGCGAAGCCGTGCAGGATGTGGCTGAACGTGTACCAGTCGGTGATCTGCTGCGAGTTCTCCGAGCTGTGAACCACGCCGTGCCAGAATTTGATGGTGCCGCAGGTGCAGATCGGCACCCGCCCCATCGCCAGCAGGACAAGCGCTTGAACCGCCAGCAGCGCGGCGACGACCAGCAATCCCTGCCCGAGCGACAGCGTGAACGGGCGTGACGCGGCCGGTGGCGTCATGCTTGCGCCACGGGCGGCAGCCGCCGCACGAATCCGGGGGAAAGCTGCGACGTCAACACGCGGCGCAGCGGCGCGCCGGTTTTCCGGCGCTCCCGCGAAAACGTTCGCAGGTTGTCCGCTTGGGCCTGCGTGACGATGCCGGCGCCAATCGCGGCCTCGAGATCGTCATCGTTCAGCATTCAGCGTTTCCACCGTCACGTTGCGGTTGGTGTAGACGCAAATGTCTGCGGCGATGTCGAGCGATTTGCGCACGATGGTCTCGGCGTCGAGCGGTCCGTCGATCAGCGCGCGGGCAGCCGCCAGCGCGTAGTTGCCGCCCGAGCCGATGCCGGCGATGCCGCTTTCCGGCTCCAGCACATCGCCGGTGCCGGTGAGCACCAGCGAAACCTCCTTGTCGGCGACGATCATCATGGCTTCGAGGCGGCGCAGGTAGCGGTCGGTGCGCCAGTCCTTGGCCAGTTCGACCGCGGCGCGCATGAGTTGGCCGGGATACTGCTCCAGCTTGGCTTCAAGACGCTCGAACAGCGTGAAGGCATCGGCGGTGGCGCCGGCGAAGCCGCCGATCACGTCGCCCTTGCCGAGTTGACGAACCTTGCGGGCGTTCGCCTTGATGATGGTCTGGCCGATCGAGACCTGGCCGTCGCCGCCGATGGCAACCTTGCCGCCCTTGCGGACGGTCAGGATGGTGGTGCCGTGCCAAAGCTCGGATTGATTCTGTTGCATGCGCCGGTTGTTCCTCGTCCGCGTTCGGCAAACTTAAGTAGCGCAGTTCGGATTACAAATCATCGGGTTATCGGCTTTTGCGGGCGCGCTGCCGGCGGCGATAATCAGGCGGGGTGCGGCCGAATGTCCTCATTCGTTGACAATCCGACGCCGGGACCTAAGTGTAACCCCATGTTCGCCTTGTCGCGCCCACAGTTCGATCTGTTCACCCGCGCCGGTCACCTGCAAGCAGGCAGGTAGCCCGGACGCGGCTATTTATTCGCGATCCGGGCTCGTCTCGTTACCTCAACCCCATTCACCCTTTATCCGCGCGCCAGCCCCTGAGGGCTCCGTCCTGCATTTGGTGGGATCGCCCGCCGCAACAACCTGTACGGCCTGAAAAGCCACGAGAGAAAGCTGCAAGTTATGGAAAGCATCAACATGAGCGATTCGAAAACAATGCTGCCGGCCATCGTCCTGAGCGCATCGGATCTCGCCCGGCTGCAACGCCTCGCCACCGCGGCGGCGGGCCAGTTTCCGCGCACCGCGGATTTTCTGGCGCGCGAAATCGACCGCGCCCGCGTGGTCGACCCGGTGGACGCGCCGCCGAGCTTGGTGACGATGGGGTCCGAGGTGGAGTTTCGCGACGACACCACCGGCAAGGTGCGCCGGGTGACCCTAGTTTATCCTGACGAGGCGGACATCGATTCGAGCAAGATCTCGGTGCTGACGCCGATCGGGGCCGCTTTGATCGGTCTGTCATTGGGCCAGTCGATCGAGTTTCAGGGGCCGACCGGCGGTGCGCGATCGTTAACGGTGCTGGGCGTCATCAAGCCAGCCGTATAAGCGGCGCCCGCCCGCCGGTGGCGAAACCCGCGCGTGCCTGATACAACGCCGGCACGCAATTCGAGGGTGCCCCGTGGCCAAGCGCGCAGTTCCGTCATCGTCCCGCAGCCGCCGGACCGCCGGTCGCGCCCGCCCATCGGCGGGCCGCCATCCGGGCCGCACGGCCACGATCAAGCGCGCCACCAAGGAAACCGATATCGAGGTTGCCGTCGATCTCGACGGCAAGGGCGTCTCCAACGTCTCGACCGGCATCGGTTTCTTCGACCACATGCTCGACCTTCTGGCCCGGCATTCGCGGATCGACATCACCGTGAAGGCCAAGGGCGATCTGCATATCGATCACCACCACACCACCGAGGACGTCGGCATCGCGCTCGGCCAGGCGGTGAAGCAGGCGCTCGGCGATATGAAGGGCATCACGCGTTACGCCAGCGTGCATTTGCCGATGGACGAGGCGCTGACGCGGGTCGCCATCGACGTGTCGGGCCGGCCGTTCCTGGTGTTCAAGGCCAAATTCGGCCGCGACAAAGTCGGCGCCTTCGACACCGAGCTGGTGCAGGAGTGGTTTCAGGCCTTCGCTATGAACGCCGGGATCACCTTGCACGTCGAGGTGCTGTACGGGTCAAACGATCACCACATTGCCGAGTCTTGTTTCAAGGGCTTGGCGCGGGCGTTGCGCGCGGCGTTCGCGATCGATCCGCGTGCGGCCGGCGAGGTGCCGTCGACCAAGGGCACGCTCGGCGGATAACACTTGGCGATAATGTTTGGCGGAAGCGCCGGAGATTGAACATGGCGGTCTATACGGTTCATGAGCCGCGTCCGCGACGGAACGAGGTCGCGGCGCCGCCGGAGCGGTACGCCTTTGTCCGCGACGGGTTTTACTTCTGGGCCTTTCTGTTCGGGCCGCTGTGGATGCTGTGGCATCGGCTTTGGCTTGTTCTGGTGATGTATCTCGTCGCCGATGCCGCAATTTATGCCGCGCTGTGGGCACTCGGCTTGTCCGGCGCGGTGAAGTTCGCCGTCGCCGTTTTGATTGCGATTCTGGTCGGTTGCGAAGCCGGCACGCTGCGGCGCTGGAGCCTGCGCCGGCGCTGGACCAATGTCGGACTGGTGGTTGCCCCCAATCAGGAAACGGCGGAGCGGCGGTTCTTCGAATCGTGGTCCGCCGCCGCGTCGACAGCCGGGACAACGGCATCGCCGCCCCCCGCGCCCCCGCCGTCCGCTTTTGTGTCCCCGCGCGCGCCGCAATCCTCCGCACCGGATGTCATCGGATTGTTTCCGCAGCCGCAATCGCCGTCATGAATCGTCGCCGCGATGAATCGCGATCCCATGCGTGAAGTCATTCCATGAGCGTCGCCATCGTCGATTACGGCTCGGGCAATCTGCACTCCGCGGCAAAGGCGTTCGAACGCGCCGCGCGCGAGAGCGGGCACGATCAGCCCATCGTGGTGACGCGCGATCCCGATGCGGTGCGCAAGGCCTCCCGCGTGGTGCTGCCGGGTGTCGGCGCGTTCGCCGATTGCCGCCGCGGTCTCGATGCGGTGCCCGGCATGGTGGCGGCGCTTGAAGAGACCGTGCGTGTCCGCGGCCGCCCGTTCCTCGGCATTTGTGTCGGCATGCAGCTGATGGCCGAGCGCGGCCGCGAATACACGGTGACCGATGGGCTCGGCTGGATTCGTGGCGAGGTCGACAGGATCGCGCCGTCCGATCCGGCGCTGAAAATTCCGCATATGGGCTGGAACACCCTGTCGGTCCGCACGCCGCACCCGCTGCTGGAAGGCATCGCGACCGGGCCCGACGGCTTGCATGCCTATTTCGTGCACTCGTACCAGCTTCGGCCGACCGAGCGCGCCGATGTGGTGGCCGAGGCCGAGTACGGCGGCCCGGTGACGGCCTTCGTCGGCCACGACAACATGGCCGGGACGCAATTCCATCCCGAGAAGAGTCAGAAGCTCGGACTTGCGCTGATCGCGAATTTCCTGCGATGGAAGCCTTAAGGCGGCGAATGGGCCTGCGGCCTATGAAAAATTTCATAGGCCAGCGGCCGAGCCCAACATGAGTTCATCGTGATCCTCTTTCCTGCCATCGATCTCAAGGACGGTCTCGCCGTGCGCCTGCAACAGGGCGACATGGCGCGCGCGACGGTGTTCAACCGCGATCCGGCGGCGCAGGCCCATACGTTCGAAACGCAAGGCTTCACGCATCTGCACATCGTCGATCTCGACGGCGCGTTCGCCGGCAAGCCGATGAACGCCGCGGCGGTCGAGCGCATTCTCGAAACGGTCGGCCTCTCGGTGCAGCTCGGCGGCGGCATTCGGAATATGGCCACGATCGAAGGCTGGCTCGGCAAGGGTGTGAACCGCGTCATCATCGGCACCGCCGCCGTGCGCGATCCGGCGCTGGTGAAGGAAGCCGCGAAGGCGTTTCCCCAGCGCGTCGCCGTGGGTCTCGATGCCAAGGACGGCAAGGTCGCGGTCGAAGGCTGGGCCGAGACATCGGAGCTGAGCGTGCTCGACATCGCGCGCCGCTTCGAGGACGCCGGTGTCGCCGCCATCGTCTACACCGACGTGTCGCGCGACGGCATGTTGAAGGGCATCAACTGGGACGCGACCATCGCGCTCGCCGAGGCGATCTCGATCCCGGTGATCGCCTCCGGCGGGCTCGCTTCCATCGACGACGTGAAGGTGATGACCGAGCCGCGTGCGCGCAAGCTCGAAGGCGCGATCAGTGGGCGAGCGCTTTACGACGGACGATTGGATGCGGCCGAGGCGATCCGGCTGCTGCAAACAACGCGAACGTAATCAGCCCCGCCGCACCACATACAGCACGGAATTTTCCGCGATGCCGTGACGACGGAACGTGTCGCGGCCGAAGTGCTCCACGCCCAATTGATCGACGGCGAGGCCGGATTCGGTCAAGCGCTGCACGAAATCGCGCCGCCCGTACTGGCGGGTGTGGTCGCCCTGGCCGAAATACTTCCAGCGATATTCTTCGGTGGTCTCGC
>Ga0070681_10004155_pt1 | contig 13699 bp, 10 predicted proteins | sample KBSC83BmetaG_FD_65650 | JGI IMG/M metagenome (GOLD analysis project Ga0070681, IMG submission 65650) | Corn rhizosphere microbial communities from Kellogg Biological Station, Michigan, USA - KBS C8-3B metaG | ecosystem: Host-associated > Plants > Roots > Rhizosphere | place: USA: Michigan... | reverse complement strand
ACCGCACCACAAGTAGAGTGCATTGACAGTGCATAGTGAGTGAAGGGTTTAGCGTGACTTGCGTGCTTTTGTTGCGGTTGAGTGTTGCGGCGTGCTTGGTAGCTTCGCAGGTAATCTTAGACTGTCATCGATCAGCACGTCAGTACAGACGCCCGCGATCTCTGCGTAACGTAAGAGGACCGGCAATGGTGGTTCGCGTTTACCTAGCTCGAACGCCGATATGTAATCCTGCGTGAATGGTTTGGTGAGTCCTAACAGTTTCAGCATGTCATTTTGTGAGAAATCTGCCCCTAAGTTCTTGCGTATTTTAAGCAATTTCTTCGCTAAGTTCTTAGGTCGTTGTCGGCGCTTTAGGCCCATGAAATTCTCCCTGACAAGAACTTAACAGCTTACAAATAGTTTTACATTCTAGCGCGGCTGTGCGCCTCTAGGGAAGGTTTTTAGTCGTGAGTGTGGACCATGAGCCTCGCTTAGCTGTTCTCCCGCCGTAGAGCAGAGGTACGGGCCGCACTCCCGTACCCTCTCGATCCCCTTTATTGCCCCTGCTGTGTGTGGTTTGGTTTCGTCTCATGGTTAGGCCGCGTGACCGTAAGCGCGAGTGCCCGCCTGCGTGGATGGATTGAAGTAGGTTGATTAGTGATGCCTCGAACGGTGACGCAGGGTTTACCCGGTCGTGCGCCGCACGTTTCGCATCTAGTCGTGTCAATGATCTCCCTTTCGGTTTTGCTTGCCATTGTACCCTCTTTGTGTCGGATCGTAGGTTTTGGTTTTTGCCGCACGAACTAAAACCAGATGATCGAAGGGTCGGGAGTATACGTATAAATATACGTGACAAGCAAGAGGATAAATATACGTAACGAGGTTTAACTAAAAACCTCAATGGTTAGCGGTCTGTAGTTGTGACTCAAGCTATTGCGATCTCGAGTTTCCGGTGACGACGATTCCGTGGATGCATCGTCGCATTCCGGTGCATTTGGTTAAGTCGGTAAACGGTGTCGTGCGGTCGGAAGACTTGCAGACGGCGATGAATACACGCACCGGCATTCTCTCGTTGAGCTACGTGCAGTTTTCGAATGGATTCAGATCGGATCTGGAGGAGCTCGGGAGCATCAAAGGCGCGCACGCGTTCGTCGTGAATGCGAGCCAGGCCGCGGGCGTTTTCGATATCGATGTGAAACGAATGAGGATTGATGCGCTATGTACCACGGGTCACAAGTGGATGCTCTCGGGATACGGCTCGGGATTCGTCTACATCAGCAGAGAACTTCAGGAGAGATCACGACAGCGAACGATCGGCTGGCTCAGCGTTCAGGATCCTTACGCGACCAGAAACGATGAGGTGCACCTGCGCCACGATGTGGCTGGGCGGGCTGAACTCGGCTGTCCACATTTCGCCGGAATCTTTTCGTTGGATGCGTCGATCGAATTAATGCAGTCGATTGGCATGGCGAACATCGAAGCACGCGCGCTTGAACTGAATCGTATGATGACGGCGAAGTTGGATGAGATCGGTTGGGAGGTTTTATCGCCGCTCGCGGATGAGAAGTTTCGTTCTGCGGAAACGGTGGTTGTGGCCTCCCAGGGGGTCGTTAAGAGACTTGCATCAAACAAGATCTTCGTCACCGAAAAGCCGCAAGGATTCCGCGTCGCCACTGATTTCTTCAACAACGAAGAGGATATTCAGGCGCTGGTAGAAGCTTTGTAGGGGCGCCCCTCCGTGGCCGCCCTTGTGTTCGCAAAAAGATCATTCGTGCGCAAGGGCGGCCACGGAGGGCCGCCCCTCCAATACGTCACGTCACTTCTTACTCTTCGGTTTACTTTTGGCGGCAGCAACCGGCTTGCCGAAGTTCCGATGGGCCAGCGCTACGAACTTCTGCATAATCGGCGAGTCGTAACCATTGCTCAACTGCGCGATGCCGAGCTCCCAGTTGATCTGCGCGCCTTCAATCCACCAACGAATCAGTTTTCCTTTCTCAACTTCTTCCTTCACAGACTGCAACGGCACGATACCGACACCCATGTCTTCTTCAACCATTCGTTTGATCGCCTGCTGGCGACTCAGTTCCATCGCGACGTGCAAGGTCGCTCCGGCTTGCGCAAAAAACTGATCGATTAAACGACGTGTATTGCCGCCGCGCTCACCGAGAATCAAACGCTCGCCCGCGAGCGTGTACGCGCTGATCGTCTTCTGCTTAGCGAATTTGTGACGCGGTGAGGCAATCGCCACGAGTTGGTCCTGGCTGAGTCGTTCAGTCTTGATGCCACGCACGTCAACCGGAAGCGAAACGAACGCGACGTCAACCTCGCCCGCGAGTATCTGGTCCACCAGCACCTCACTAGTTCCCGACGTAACCCCGATTTCGGCCGCAGGGTGTTGTTTGCGCAACTCCTTCAGAATCGACGGCAACTGTTCGCTCAGGACCATCGCCGACGCACTCCCGATTCTGAGTCGCCCCCGTTCGGCGCCGGCCAGTTCGGCGATCTCGTCGAGCGCCGCATCGTGTTCGCGGAGTATGTGCCGGGCGCGTCGTAAAAGCTGCTCGCCGGCCTCGGTCAGAATCACGTGGCGCGGGGCACGGACAAACACTTTCGCCCCAATTTCCGTCTCGAGCTGCCGGATCTGCATGCTGATGGCCGCCTGCGTCACATGCACTCGCAAGGCCCCGGCCGTGAATGTGCCCGATTCGGCGATGGCCACGAAGGCCCTCAATTGTCTAATCTCCACAACAAGCTCCCGATATCAAAATGGATTATCGCAATAATAAAATCTTTTAGTTTCCATTATAAATCAGCGAACCCTAGAATAATCAATAATGTTAAGTGGACTGTTTTTCTGGTCGGACTGAGCCCAACTGTGAGTAGCGAACGACGAACAGCAGATCTCTCACCGGCCAGGCGCTTGCACACGCAGAACTCGGTAGTCGGGGTTGACGGCGGCGGGACCAAGACTGAAGCCGTGATCATCGACGCGAATCAGCGTGTGATTGGCGAAGGGCGAGCCGGACCATCCAATCCCCTGCGAGTCGGCATTGCCGGAGCGGCGGCGGCGGTGCGCGAGGCGATCGACGATGCCTGTGCGGCGGCAAAACTGCGCCGCGGCGATCTGATTGCCGCTGAAATCGGGCTCGCCGGCGCGCGTCGCAGGGAACTGCGCGAACGAATGCGCGAGACGCTCGCGCCGTTGGGTATCGGCGAGATCGAAGTCGTTACCGACGCTGATATCGCGTTGTACGGAGCGACCGACGGCGCGCCGGGTTTGGTCGTGATCGCGGGTACCGGATCGATCTGCTGCGGCATCAACGCTCGCCGCAGACGTTTCTGCGCGGGCGGTTGGGGACCGATTGCGGGTGACGAAGGCGGAGGCGCGTGGCTGGCGCGCCGCGCGCTACGCGCAGTTGCCTACGCCTTTGACGGGCGTGGTCCAAAAACAATTTTGACCGATCTGGCTTGTTCATACTTTCACGTCACCACTCCTGACGATCTGACAACTGCGATTTACGCGCCGACGATCACGAATGAACGTTTGGCTGGTTTCGGTCGAGACGTCGTCGACGCCGCGAAGTCAAAAGATCCAGTAGCATTGCAGATTGTTGCTGACGGGGGCAGCGATCTCGGGCGCGCGGCCGTGGCAGTGATTCGTCATTTGCAGTTGGACCGTGAACGTTTCCAGATTGCTCACGTCGGCGGAGTGTTTCGCGCGGCCGGCGACTTAATGCTCGACACACTTCGCGCCGAGGTGAGGAAGGTAGCGCCGCGCGCGTTTTTCGAGCCGCCTCACTTCGCTCCAGCCGTCGCTGCCGCTAGAATGGCGCGTGAACGTATCAATCACATCGCTCTCGCGGTTTGATAAAGATGACTAGCAACTCTGGGCTTCCAATCACCGAACAAGAGAATTCACGTTCACAAAATCTCAGTTCACAGTCGACTGCGGAGATCGTAGAGTTGATGAACGATGAGGACGCTCTCGTGGCTGCGGCAGTGAAGCGTGTGCTCGGTGATGTCGTCAATGCGATTGATGAAACGGCTGAGAGACTGTCGCGAGGCGGCAGACTTTTTTACACAGGCACTGGAACGTCAGGACGCTTAGGTGTGCTCGATGCGTCCGAATGTCCGCCGACGTTCGGCGTTTCACCGGAGTTGGTCCAAGCCGTGATCGCGGGCGGTTACGATGCTTGCTATCGCGCGGTTGAAGCATCTGAGGATGACGCCGAAGCGGGCGCGATCGATTTGAAGCAGCGAGGTTTTTCGGCGGCCGATGTTTTAGTGGGAATCGCCGCATCCGGTCGAACTCCTTATACTGTCGGCGCTATTAAGTACGCGCGCTCGCTGGGAGCCTTCACGGTTGCTCTGACGGTTGTTCCGGGATCACCGATCACGCAGGCGGCGGAACTGAGCATCGTGCCGGTAGTTGGACCAGAAGTAGTTACCGGGTCGAGCCGGTTGAAGGCAGGCACGGCACAGAAGATGGTGCTTAACATGATCTCGACGGCGACGATGGTCCGCCTCGGGTATGTCAGCGGCAATCGCATGTCCAACCTGCAAGCACGCAACATTAAACTGCGCGACCGTGCCGTGCGAATCGTGATGGCGGAGACTGGGATGGGAAGGGAAGAAGCACTGGCGGCGTTAGAGGCGGTGAACTGGATTGTTCCGGAAGCACTGAGGCGGAAGTAGGGTTTCAGGCAAAGGCGCAAAGAAGTTCTCATGATCTCTGTTTAACTTGTGCCTTTTTGTGGCTAACAAATGAGAGCTCTCGATCTAATCATCATCTTCGGCTACCTGATCGGGATCGTTCTGTTCGGCACCTGGTTTGGTCGTAAACAAGAAACGACCGCCGACTATTTTCTCGGCGACCGTTCTGTCCCCTGGTGGGCCGTGGCGTTTTCGATCGTCGCTACTGAAACCTCGACGATCACTTTCATCTCGATCCCTGGCATCGCCTTCGCGCGTGGCGGCAACTTCGGCTTTCTGCAACTCGTCTTCGGCTACCTGCTCGGGCGGGTCGTCATCTCGATTCTTTTTATCCCCTCATACTTTCGCGGTGAACTGCTGACGGTTTATCAACTCCTGGACCAGCGCTTCGGAGGCAAGATCAAGATGGTGGCGGCGTCACTGTTCGTCGTGATGCGCAACATCGCTGACGGCATTCGCTTACTGCTGACTGCGATCGTATTGGCGGCCGTCTATGCCGCTTTTCAACCCACTGCAAACCCAGGGATGATAATCGTCGGTTCGATAATCCTGATCGGCCTCGCGATGATCATCTTCACTTACTTCGGCGGCATGGAGGCGGTGATCTGGGTCGAGGTGGTCCAACTCGGAATCTACATCGCCGGCGCTGTTGCCGCCGCAGTCGTTCTCGTCACTTATATCGGCGGTGGGCTCGCTACGGTGAACTCGCTCGCAACTCAGTTCGGAAAGTACTCGATCTTCGATTTCACGTTGGACTACACGCGCACGTTTACTTTTTGGTCGGGTTTGATCGGCGGCTGCTTCTTGACGATGAGCACACACGGTACTGACCAGTATTTGGTGCAGCGATACCTCTGCACGGATCGTCCGCGCAAAGCAGTGATCGCACTGCTGACCAGCGGCGGCATCGTGTTAGCACAGTTCATCGGATTTCTTTTTATCGGCGTGCTGCTCTTTGCGTTCTATCACCCGTTCACCGATCCAGGTTACGCAACGGCCGCATCGACCGCGTTTCCGTTCACCGTCAGCGACCGCGTCTTTCCGGACTTCATCACGAAGTACATGCCCACCGGTCTTTCAGGGCTGGTGGTGGCGGCAATCTTTGCGGCGGCGATGTCGTCGTCACTGAATTCGATCGCCGCTACAGCAGTGAACGATCTCTACAAGCCATTCCGGCCGAATCGCGACGACAAGCATTATTTAAAGGTGTCGCACGTGCTGACGTTGACGTGGGGCGTGGTTCAGATCCTCGTGGCGCTGGTGGTTCGCAATCAACCGGGCTCCGCGTTGAACATGGCGCTCTCGATCGCGTCGCTCATCAATGGTCCAATCCTCGGCGTGTTTCTCGTCGGGACTTTTCTGCGTCGGGTGAGCCAGCCGCCGGCGCTGATCGGCATGCTCGTCAGCATCGCGTTAATGCTTTACGTGTTCTTTGCGACCAGGATTGCGTGGACGTGGTACGTGTTTCTCGGGAGCCTGATCACGTTTGTGGCAGCGTGGGCGGCGAGTTTTGCTTTCGCTCCAGCCGCGCGGCAGATAGGTCCTATCGGACCTGTAGGACCTGTTCCAGACGAGGAATAATTCTCTCAAATGCTTAAGCGCAATCTTTCGATAATTTTAATCCTTGTTTTGCTCTGCATCGCTGCCTTGCCAGTCGCGCCGCAGGAAGCCGTAAAGGTCAGACCATACAAACGCGACCCTTCGAGCAAGGCGCTGAAGTGGGCCAACGATCAACTCGGCAAGATGTCGCTCGAGGAGAAGATTGGCCAACTGATCTCCGTCGGCGTCAACGCTACTTTTCTCAACCAGGACTCCGACGCTTATCGCGCGCTCAAGCACCAGATCGAAGACAACAAGGTCGGCGGCATCATTCTTTTTCGCGGCCCGGTTTATGAATCGGTGATTATCGTCAACCGCATGCAGCAGTTGGCCCATTATCCGCTGCTCATCTCCGCCGATCTCGAAGCGGGCGCGGGTATGCGTTTTGACGACACAGTCAACTTTCCATGGAACATGGCGGTGGCAGCGACGGGCAATCCGGAATACGCGCGTCGACAGGGCGAGATAACGGCACGCGAAGCTCGCGCGCTCGGAGTGCAACAAATCTTCGCGCCCGTCGTCGACGTGAACAACAACGCTGCGAATCCCGTGATCAATGTGCGCTCGTACGGCGAGGATCCGGTGGACGTCGCGCGCTTTGCCGCTGCGTTCACGGAGGGCGCGCAGGCCGCAGGCGCGATCGCGACTGCAAAACATTTTCCCGGACACGGCGACACCGCTGTCGATTCGCATCGCGGGCTGCCGGAGATCAACGTCGGACGCGAGCGTCTGAATTCAGTCGAGTTTGTTCCGTTTCGTGCATCTGTGAATGCGGGTGTCGGATCGGTGATGGTGGGTCACATCGCTTTGCCGCAGATCGATCCCACGGCAGTCAGGCCGTTACCGCGCAACGTGAAATCGAAACCCACCGACACGGACGAGGAAGGCGAGATCATCGAAGAAAGAGCTGCCATGCCCGCCACGATGTCGCCGGTGATTGGTAACATCCTGCGTAATGATCTGAAGTTTCCCGGTTTGATCGTGACCGATGCGTTGAGCATGAGCGGACTGACGATCTACTTCACGCAGGAAGAAGCGGCAGTTCGCGCGCTCGAGGCAGGCGCCGACATGCTGCTTAAACCGGCTGATGTCGATGCTTCTTTTCGCGGCGTGCTCGGGGCCGTGAAGAGTGGACGTATCACGGAGCAACGTGTCGAGGAGTCGGCGCGCAAAATACTCGCTGCAAAGTACGACCTCGGTCTGGTGGACCAGCGCATCACACCGATCGAAACGATCGATCGCGTCGTTGGCAGCCCGGACGTGGTGAAACTTGCGACTGAGATCGCCGAGCACGCCGTCACACTCGTGCGTGACGAAGACAACCTCGTGCCGCTAAAGAATCTCCGGCCCGACTCGCGCATTTTTAATCTCGCCGTGACTAACGGCGACGACCGCAACTGGATCGCAAACGCATTCGTTTCCAGACTTCACCGCAGCGGCGTGAAAGTCGAAACGGTTGTGCTCGACGAGCGATCGACCGATCAGGACGTGCAGAAAGCTGTGGAAAAGGCGAAGTCTGCTGATCTCGTGCTGGCGTCGTTGTATGGGCGCGTGCGATCGGGACAGGCGTCAAGTGTCGGTATACCTGATGCGGGTGCGCATGCGTTGTCGGCTTTGATTGCGACGAAAACGCCGATCGTGGGGATCAGTTTCGGCAATCCATATCTGTTGCAGAGCGTTCCCGGACTGCGTACGTACATCGTGGCTTATGGCGACATGCCGAGTTTGCAGCAGGCTGTCGCGCGCGCGCTCGTCGGCGAGATCGATATCGTGGGCAAGCTACCGATTTCATTGCCAGGGTTGTATCCGAGAGGGACGGGAATTCAGCTCAAGAAAAGTAAATGAGGCCGCGGATTAGACGGATCTTAAAACCGATCTTGATACTGCTGCTCGCGCAGTGTGTGTATGCGCAGGTGCCGGTTGCGCGGCCTGAGTCCGTGGCAGTGTCGTCGGAACGGTTGGGGGAGATGGATGCCGTTATCGCCGGGGAGATTGCTGAGAAGTATTTGCCGGGCGCGGTGGTGTTGGTAGGACGGAAGGGACGTGTTGTTTGGCTGAAGAGTTATGGCTCGCGTGCGGTTGAGCCTGCGCGCGAAGCCATGACGACGGACACGATCTTTGACCTCGCGAGCCTCACGAAAGTCGTAGCGACTGCGACCAGTGTCATGATTCTCGTGGAGCGCGGGAAGTTGAGACTCAACGATCCGGTTTCACGCTACATTCCCGAGTTGAAAGGTGAGGGAAGAGAGCGCATCACGATCGAGCAACTGCTGACGCACGTCAGCGGCTACGCGCCTGACTTCGATCTTGCAGAGCGTTGGAGCGGCTACGACGAAGCGATCAAGAGGCTGATTAAAGAACCGCTGCGAAATCCACCCGGCACACGATTCACTTACAGCGACATCGGTTTCATCACGCTGGGCGAGGTTGTTGCCCGCGTTAGTGGGATGCCGCTCGATCAGTTTGCGCAGAAGAATATTTTCGGACCACTGCGCATGACCAACACCGGCTTTCGTCCGAGCGCAACGCTGAAGTCGAGAATCGCACCGACCGAGAAACGGCGGGCGCAACTGAGTTATCTCGGAGATACGTCAGCAAATGTGGGCGCGGAAGGGGAAATTTGGTTGCGCGGCCAGGTTCACGATCCGACTTCGTATCGCATGAACGGCGTGGCCGGACACGCCGGCCTCTTCTCAACTGCAAACGATCTCGCGATCTACTGCCAGATGATCCTCAACCGCGGCGCGTACGGCGGCGTTCGCATTCTCGCGCCGTTGACAGTTGCCGAGATGACGCGCCCGCGTGTCGTTTCCAGCACCGGCGCGACGCGCGGACTCGGCTGGGACATGAACACCAGTTTCTCCAGCAATCGTGGCGATCTGTTTCCGCTCGGTTCGTTTGGCCACACGGGTTTCACCGGCACGTCGATTTGGATCGATCCGGCGAGCGATATGTTTGTAATCTTTCTGAGCAATCGAGTTCATCCGGATGGCAAAGGCGATGTTGGACCACTGCGCGGACGAGTGGCGTCGATTGTCGCGGGTTCGGTGACTGACACAGCCGTGGTCGATCGCGCGCGCGAACAGGAAGCGCGTTATTACAATGAAGTGGTCGAGAGCGAGGAGAAGTTCGCTTCTCGCAATGAAGGTTACGGCTCCACGAAAGTGCTGACCGGCATCGACGTGCTCGAGCGCGACAACTTCAAACCACTCGCGGGCATGAGTCTCGGATTGATCACGAATCACACCGGGCGCGATCGTGAAGGAAGGCAAACGATCGACGTGCTGAACAAAGCAGCGGGCGTCAAACTAGTCGCCCTCTTCTCACCGGAACACGGCATTCGCGGTGTCGCGGATGAAAAAATCTCGGATTCGAAAGACGACGCCACCGGGCTGCCGATTTATTCGCTCTACGGCGAGACGCGTCGTCCCAAGCCCGAGCAACTGAAGGATCTCGACGCGCTTGTGTTCGACATCCAGGACATCGGTGCGCGTTTCTACACTTACATCTCGACGCTCGGTTACGTGCTCGAAGAAGCGGCGAAGGCGAAGCTGCCAGTGTTTGTTCTCGATCGGCCCAATCCGATCGACGGTGTCGACGTCGAAGGTCCGATTGCCGACCCGGACAAACTTTCGTTCACGTCGTATCACAGGATACCGGCGCGGCATGGTCTGACGATTGGCGAGTTGGCCCAACTCTTCAATCGACAGCGAAACATCGGCGCGGACGTGCGTGTGATCAAGATGGAAGGCTGGCGGCGCTCGATGTGGTTTGATGAAACCAATCTCCTGTGGGTGAATCCGTCGCCGAACATGCGCAGCCTGACGGAAGCGACGCTTTATCCCGGAGTGGGTTTACTCGAGACGACGAATGTTTCTGTCGGTCGTGGCACCGACACGCCGTTCGAGATCGTCGGGGCGCCCTGGATCCAGGGCGACAAGCTGGCAGACGTGTTGAATAAACGCGGATTGCAGGGTGTGCGTTTCGTGCCGGTTCGCTTCACGCCGAACGCGTCAGCCTTCAAGGGAGAGGCGTGCGGCGGCGTGAACATCATCGTCACCGATCGCGCTGCCTTCCGGCCGCTACTCACTGGAATCGAAATCGCGCTCGCGCTGCGTAAGTTGTATCCGAACGATTGGAAAGTGGATAGCTATCTGCGTCTGCTCGTGAATGCCGACACACTCGAACGCGTGAAGCGTGGCGATAACGCGCGCGACATCGTCGCTTCGTGGAATAATGCGTTGCAGGAGTTTCGCAAGGTCCGCGCTGAGATCCTACTTTATTGAACGCAGATAACGCTGATCCACTTACGAACAGAATTGATTAAGAAGAACTCTTCCGGAAGTTCATCGATCATGATGACACGCTCCTCGATCTTTTCCTGGGCCAGCAAGTGGTTCCGAAACGTCCCGGCTAACAAGCCGGACGCGATCGGCGGCGTGTAAAGTTTCCCGCCAATCTCAACCACGACATTGGCGATGCTCGATTCCGTGACTTCACCGCGCTCGTTCCAGTACAAAACATCGTCCGCAGTAAAATCTCGCCGCGTAGTCTTGTGAAACAGAAAACGATCCGACGAGTCGACCGGTGTCGTCGCAAGCCTCACCTGAAGATCGACAACCGGCTTAAGTCCTGAAACCAGCGTCTCGATACGCCCATCCTTCCACAACGTCAATCTCACCTTGAACCATCCCCGCGACTTCTCGATCGCAATCCGTCCCAGATCCGCGTTAATCTGCGTTTCCGGAAACCTCAATCCGAAGTAATCCGCCGAATTCCTCATCCGCTCGAGATGCTCCGCAAATAAAAAATACTCACCATCCTCGAGCAGCATCGACTCAAACAACTGAAACTCCACCGCCGGCATTTTCAAGAACCTGCTCTTCACCAGGCACTCCTCATACTCACGCTCCGCAGTGGAGTCGATCGTCACTCCACCTCCAACTCCAAACGTCGCACGCCGCACCTCAGTATCGATAACAACCGTGCGAATCGCGACGTTGAAAACACAATCCTCGCCAGGTTTGAGAAGTCCGATCGCGCCCGTGTACGCGCCGCGCGGAAAACGCTCCAGCTCGCGAATAATCTGCATCGTGCGAATCTTCGGCGCACCCGTGATCGAACCGCAGGGAAACAACGCAGTCATCAAATCCGCCAGACTGGTGCCGTCTCTCAAAGTCGCTTCGACTGTCGACGTCATCTGCCAAACCGTCTCAAACCGCTCGAGCTCAAACACCGACGACACTTGCACAGTTCCCGGAATCGAAACCTTGCCGAGATCGTTACGCAGCAGATCGACGATCATGACATTTTCGGCGCGATCCTTCGTCGACTGCCGCAGCCATTGTGCCAACTCCCAATCTTCCGCAGTCCAGCGCCCGCGTCGTACAGTGCCTTTCATCGGTTTCGTTACGACACGATCGCCGTGACGCTCGAAGAAAAGCTCCGGCGACAGACTCAACACCTGATAGCGCCCGAGATCGATGTAAGCGGAATACTGTGCGCCTTGTGCCTCGCAGAGTGTGCGAAACCACGAGTAAGCATCGCCGTTGAATGAAGAGGTTAAGGGAAAAGAATAATTGACCTGGTAAGTGTCGCCGGCGGCGATCAACTCTTTGATTCGACTAACTGCATCGTCATATTCAACTCGACTGACGCGCGGCGCCCATGAGTCGGAAAAAAGTCGCGATTCGTTCACGGCAAGATCGTTTGCAGAGTCGAACGACGCGGCCCATGCAAGCGGGAAATCCGAAGGTCCATGCACTGCTAAAACCGGATCGAACGCAGGCGCTGCTTCATAACTCAGCATCACTGCGACATACGCGCCCGCTTTCGATTCCCGTTCAGCGAAATCGAGAACAGACAAGACCTCGCTGATGTTTTCCGCGCGTACTTCACGCGCAGGAGAGTCGAATTGCAGCGAACCGAATACAAACCTGGGCATCGAGAGGTTAGTTTTTTAGCCGCGGATTACGCGCATTTGATCCGCGTAATCCGCGGCTACTATTTCCCTAGAACTGAAACTTCAACGCAAACTGGATAACTCTCGCAGCTTCACCCGTCTGCACGATCGTCTGTGTCGAAGGTGGCGCCACGCCCGCGCAGCACGCCGAAGCAAACACGCTCGACCGGATGCTGGGCGAGCCTGTTGACGCGTCACGCGGGTTGTCGAAGTTTGTGTGGTTGAAAGCATTGAACATCTCGGTGCGGAACTGCATCTTCACTTTCTCAGTGATCTGAAACGTCTTGATGAAACCAAAGTCGACATTCCAGTAACTCGGCGCGACGAAGATATTTCGTCCCGCTCCGTTTTGTCCCGGCGCCGGAATGCAAAACGGCTGCGTCAGATCGACGCCGCATGTCAGCGCGTTAACCGGCTTGAACAAAACGGGGCCGGCGAGCGGCGAGTTCGGCAGCTCCTGCAATTGCGCAGTCACAGGAGCTTGAACTCCCGCGCGGCCTTCGTGACTGCCATTCGATGTAAACGCTCCACTACGCACCGCAAACGGCTCGCCTGTCATGTACGTGTAGATCGTGTTGATGGTCCAACCACCGAACACCTGGTTGACGATTCCCGGCGCGTTGCTGAGGAATCGTCGACCTTTGCCGATCGGCACTTCCCATACCGAAGCGCCGGTGAAAACGTGCGTGCGATCGAAATCTGATCGCGCTCGTTCTTCGCGGAAGTTGCGAATGTCGGTCGGCGTGCGCGAGTTGGTGGTGGAAAGACCGCCGCCTGACGATGCGCCAACCGGATCGACCGATTGATTATCGATGGACTTGCCAAACGTGTAAGCCATACTCAAACCAAGACCGCTGCTGAATCGTCGTCGCAAAGTGAATTGCGCCGCGTGATAGTTTGAGTCGCCACTGTTGTCAAGATAAGTGATCAACGCAAACTGCTGATTCGGTCGCAGCTTGAGTCCGAGCGTGTTGTCTTCGATGCGTCGTGCAAAGCTGCCGGCGCCGTTGATGTCCAGCTCGCTGATCGTTGTCGATGAGTTGATAAAATTCGCGGCCGCGGTTGCAGTTAGACCACCCTGCGTTTGCAGTTGTGCCAACAACGGCGGCGCCGTGCCAGTCACGCCTGCCGGACAGCCCGTTCCGGCAGGTGCACAACCCTTGGCGCGGTTCTGTTGCATGATCAAGAACGACGGCAGGATCTTGTCCGGATTGACCTGGTTGATGTCGTAGGCCATGAACAGATGTTCGCCGCGGCGTCCGATGTACGCCGCCTGCCCCACGAGACCCCATGGTAGTTCGCGCTGTATGCTGAAGTTCCACTCGTGAACTGTTGGCAACTTCATCTCGGGAGCGAAGACCGTGATCGGCGGCGAGTTAGTTCGTAGCTGTTGTGGCGGCGTTAACAACGACGACGGTTTAACTGATGGCGCGGGCAGTTGCGTCG
>Ga0070681_10004152_pt1 | contig 13701 bp, 10 predicted proteins | sample KBSC83BmetaG_FD_65650 | JGI IMG/M metagenome (GOLD analysis project Ga0070681, IMG submission 65650) | Corn rhizosphere microbial communities from Kellogg Biological Station, Michigan, USA - KBS C8-3B metaG | ecosystem: Host-associated > Plants > Roots > Rhizosphere | place: USA: Michigan... | reverse complement strand
TGCCGTCGGACGAGGGCGCGTTCGACACCGAGCTCTGGCAGGCGAGCCGGCCGGGGACGATTCCCGGCATCGCCGTGCGGGCGCCGTGCGCGCCGGATCTCCTCGCGATCGTCTGCGCACATGCGGCCGCATGGCAACCCGTGTCGCCGGTCCGCTGGGTGGCGGATGCGATTCGCATCGTCGGCGACGATGCCGCGGCGTTCGATTGGGCAAGGGTCGTCGACGCCGCTCGCGCATGGCGCGTCACGCTGCAGCTCGCCGACACGCTGGACTACCTCGCCGGGCGCTGGGGTATCGCGGTACCGCCCGCGACGCTCGCCGCGCTTCGCGCGACGCCCGTCGGCCGGATCGACCGGCAGAGCTACGCCGCCGCGGCGACGATGCCGGGCACCGCCGATTACCTGATGCGCCCGTGGCGGCGCTACCGGCTGCGCGCGCGGCACGTGCCCGGGTGGCGCGCACTGCCGGGCTTCGTCCGCTATCTCGAGATCACCATGGGGCTGCGCGACTGGCGCGAGCTGCCGCGCGAGATCGCCCTGCGGCTGCGGCGCTTCCGGCGCGACCGCCGCCTCGGCCTGCGCTAGTCGCCCGGTCGAAGCCCGTTGGCCGACGCGACCCGCACGCGCGCGGGCGCTTCGTGGCCGGCGACGTCGGCGTCATCGCGGGCGCGCGCACCGGCGGACGTCGTCGACGACGTGCCATCGAGCAACGCCAAGAGCCGGTGCTCGGCACGGCGCTGCACGGCCTCGACCTCCCGGCGAGCGCGCGTCGCGAGGCGCGAAGCGAGCGACCGGTCGTCGCGCACCGCGATGACCGCGTGCGCCATCGCTTCCGTATCACCCACGACGAGCGCATCCGCGCCCGGCGTCAGGTAATGCGCGTAGCCGCCCGACGGCGAGCAGACCAGCGGCACGCCGGCGGCCATCGCCTCGGAGACCACGCGCCCGAACGCCTCGTACCAGGTGCTGGACGTGCGGTAGACGAAGCAGTCGATGCTGCGCAGGAACTCGAGCGGTGGCATCGCGCCGGCCGGCAGGATCTCGATGCCGTCGACACCGGCCAGCTCGGCGGCGATGCATGTCCCGCCCATCAGGCGCACGCGGATGCCGGCGGCGGCGAGGCGTCGGTAAAGCGCCGGGTCCTCGGCATGATGCTTGGTGCAGTCGTCCCGCGACAGCCGGCCGACGGTGAACGGCCGCGCGGGCGCATCGCCGGGATCGCGGAATGGAAAGCGGCGGATGTCGATCGTGCTTTCGAGCACCGGCCCGCTGCCGCGATGGCGCGCGCGCAGCCCCACGGACGTGTACACGACTTCGCCCGAGCGCCCGCAGGTGGTGATCCGCGCGAGGTTGTCGCGGAGCCAGCGCGGCTGGTCGGTGTTGAAGATCACGACGACTCGCGCCGGCGAGGCGAGCGCGATCCAGCGGCCGACGCTGAAATACGTGCCCACGAACACCAGCGTGCCGCGCCGCGGGAAGCGCGCGAGCAACGGGTTGATGATGCGTGCGCCTGCCTCGTCGACCAGCGGGCGCGACGCGTTGCCCGATGCCCAGACGACGACGTCGCGGCAGCGTCGCAAGCTGCGCGCCATGTCGATCGTGCGGCGCTCGGAGCCGCCGCACGGGTTGCGCAGCGGGTTGATGAGGTGCAGCGTGGCGTCATCGTCGCGGGGCACGCAGGCGATTGTGCACACTTGCGCGGCCGATGTCTGCCGTTCATTTGCAACGGTGCGTGACCGTCGCACCCGGCGGGGACTTGGCCCGGGGCGCGGACTTTGGTTGCAGGCGCTCCGGAGTTACAATGCAAGCTTTTGATTCTTGGGCGCATTCGCCCATCGACGCCCCGGGACCGCGCGCATGACCGTCAACGAGATACGCCGCCGATTCATCGAGTTCTTCGTCTCGCACGGGCACGCGCACGTACCGAGCTCGTCGCTCGTCCCGGCCGACGATCCGACGTTGCTGTTCGTCAACTCGGGGATGGTGCAGTTCAAGGACGTGTTCCTGGGCCTCGACAAGCGCCCGTATTCGCGTGCCACCACGGCGCAGCGGAGCCTCCGCGCCGGAGGCAAGCACAACGACCTCGAGAACGTCGGCTACACGGCCCGGCACCACACGTTCTTCGAGATGCTCGGCAATTTCAGCTTCGGCGACTACTTCAAGCGCGACGCGATCCGCTTCGCGTGGTCGCTGTTGACCGACGTCTACGGCCTGCCCAAGGAAAAGCTCTGGACGACCGTGTACGTCGAGGATGACGAGGCCTACGACATCTGGACGAAGGAAATCGGCGTGCCCGCCGAGCGGTGCATCCGCATCGGTGACAACAAGGGCGCGCGCTACGCGTCCGACAACTTCTGGCAGATGGCCGACACGGGCCCGTGCGGCCCGTGCTCGGAGATCTTCTACGACCACGGCCCGCACGTGTGGGGCGGTCCGCCGGGATCGCCGGAACAGGACGGCGATCGCTACATCGAGATCTGGAACCTCGTGTTCATGCAGTTCGATCGCCAGAAGGCGGCGGACGGCGCGTTCACGATGACGCCGCTGCCCAAGCCCTGCGTCGACACGGGCATGGGGCTCGAGCGGCTCGCCGCCGTGTTGCAGCACGTGCACTCGAACTACGAGATCGACCTGTTCCAGGACCTGATCCGCGCCGCGGTGCGCGAGACCGGCGCGAAGGATCTGCTGTCGCCGAGCCTGCGCGTCATCGCCGATCACATCCGCGCCTGCGCGTTCCTGGTCGTCGACGGCGTCATCCCCGGCAACGAGGGGCGCGGCTACGTGCTGCGGCGGATCATCCGCCGCGCGATTCGCCATGGCTACCAACTCGGCCAGAAGAAGCCGTTCTTCTACCGCCTCGTCGAGGACCTCGACCGCCAGATGGGCGGCGCTTATCCCGAGCTCTCGCGCGACAAGGCGCGCGTGGCCGACGTGCTGAAGGCCGAGGAGGAGCGCTTCGGCGAGACGATCGAGAACGGCATGCGCATCCTCGACGAGGCGCTCGCGAGCCTCGCGAAAACCGGCGGCAAGACGCTCGACGGGCTGACCGCGTTCACGCTCTACGATACGTTCGGCTTTCCGCTCGACCTGACCGCCGACGTCTGCCGCGAGCGCGGCTTCGTCGTCGACGAGGCGGCGTTCGACAAGGCGATGGACGCGCAGCGCACGCGTGCACGCGCCGCGTCGCAGTTCAAGATGGGCGACACGCTCGCCTACGAGGGCCCGAAGACCGCGTTCCGCGGCTACGAGTCGCTATCGGAGGAGGCGCGCGTGCTGGCCGTCTACAAGGGCGGCGTGAAGGTCGACTCGCTGTCGATGGGCGAGGCGGGCGTCGTGGTGCTCAATCGCACGCCGTTCTATGCGGAGTCCGGCGGGCAAGTCGGCGACCGCGGCGAGCTCTCGCGCACCGGCTCGTGCCTGACCCTCTTCAACGTCGCCGACACGCAGAAGATCCAGCCCGACGTGTTCGGTCACGTCGGCGAGGTCCGCAACGGCGAGATCAAGCCCGGTGACACGCTGGGCGCCGCGGTCGACACCGATGCGCGCGGGCGCACGGTGCGCAATCACTCGGCGACGCACCTGATGCACAAGGCGCTGCGCGAGGTGCTGGGCCCGCACGTGCAGCAGAAAGGCTCGCTCGTCGACGCCGACAAGACGCGCTTCGACTTCACGCATCACGCGCCGATGACCGACGACGAGATCCGGCGCGTGGAGGCGATCGTCAACGCCGAGATCCTCGACAACCATGCGACGGAGGCGCGCGTCATGCCGATCGCCGACGCGCAGAAGCTCGGCGCCGTCATGCTGTTCGGCGAGAAGTACGGCGACGTCGTGCGCGTGCTCGACATCGGCAGCTCGCGCGAGCTGTGCGGCGGCACGCACGTCGCGCGCACCGGCGACATCGGCTTCTTCAAGATCGTGTCGGAGAGCGGCGTCGCGGCCGGCATCCGCCGCGTCGAGGCGGTGACCGGCAAGGGCGCGCTCGCCTGGGTGCAGGCGCAGGAGCGCGCGCTTGGCAGCGCCGCGGCCGCGCTCAAGGCGCCGGTGACCGAGCTCGATGCGCGCATCGCCCAGCTCGTCAACGATGCGCGCGCGGCGGACAAGGAGCTCGCGCGCCTCAAGGCCAAGCTCGCGTCGAGCGCCGGCGACGACCTCGCCGGCGCGGCCGCTGACGTGAAGGGCGCGAAGGTCGTCGCGGCGACGATGGACGGCGCCGACGTCAAGGGATTGCGCGAGACGGTCGACAAGTTGAAGGGCAAGCTCAAGAGCGCGGCGATCGTGCTCGGCACCGTCAGCGACGGCAAGGTGACGCTGATCGCCGGCGTGACGCCCGATCTCGTGGCCAGGGTCAAGGCTGGCGAGCTCGTCAACCATGTCGCGCAGCGTGTCGGCGGCAAGGGCGGCGGCCGCCCGGACATGGCACAGGCGGGCGGCACCGATGCGGCAGCGTTGCCCGCGGCACTGGCGTCGGTGAAGGCGTGGGTGGAAGAGCGCCTGTGAGCGCGCAGGGCCGGGCGGTGAACGCTCCATTCGATGTGACCGCGCCGCAGTTCGCGAGCGACAACAACGCCGGGATCTGTGCCGAGGCATTCGACGCGCTGGCGCAGGCGAACGTCGGCCATGCCGCGGGCTACGGCGACGATCGCTGGACGAAGGATGCCGAGGATGCGGTGCGCGCGGTGTTCGACACCGACGCGCCGGTGTACCTCGTGTTCAACGGCACCGCGGCGAATTCGCTCGCGCTGGCCGCGATCTGCCGCAATACCGACGCGGTGATCTGCCATGCATTCGCGCACGTCAACGTCGACGAGTGCGGCGCCCCGGAGTTCTTCAGCGGCGGCGCGAAGCTCCTCACCGTCGACACGCCGTACGCCAAGCTGACCTGCGAAGCGATCACGTCCCGCGCCGGCGTCGTGCACGGCGAGCACGCATCGCGGCCCCGCGCGGTGAGCCTCACGCAGGCAACGGAGCTGGGAGCGATCTATTCGCATGCCGAATTGCGCGCGCTCACCGAGCACGCGCACGGCCTCGGGCTCAAGGTGCACATGGACGGCGCGCGCTTCGCCAACGCGGTGGCGGCGCTCGGTTGCGCGCCGGCGGAGCTCGCGAACCGCGCGGGCATCGACGTGCTGTCGCTCGGCGGCACCAAGAACGGCCTGCCGTTCGGCGAGGCCATCGTCTTCTTCGACGCGGCGCTCGCCGACGAATTTGCGCGTCGCCGCAAGCAGGGCGGCCAGCTCGCCTCGAAAATGCGCTTCCTCGCGGCGCCGTGGTCGGCCGTGTTGCGCGGCGGCGCGTGGCTGCGTCATGCCGCGCACGCGAACGCGATGGCACGGCGAATGGCGGAGGCGATCGCGAAAGTGCCGGGCGCTGCGTTCATCGCGCCGACCGAGGCGAACGGCGTGTTCGTGCACCTGCCGCCGCCGGTGATCCGTGGCCTCGAGCAGCGCGGCTGGCGCTTCTACGTGTTCGTCGGCGACACGGGGTGCCGGTTCATGTGCGCCTGGGACACGCCGGCCGCGGCGGTCGACCGCTTCTGCGCCGATATTCGCGCGCTCGCTGCCGCGATTTGAAAGGGAGGCGCAGCTGCGCCTGGCGCCGTCCGGTGACGCGTCGATCGGCGGCGCGCCGGTGACTGAAGGGGACAGGGCAATGGGATTGCGACCGGACGCGACACTGGCGAGTGCCAATGCGCGCAGCAAGGGACGGCTGCCGGAGCTGATGGGGTTTCGCGTCACGCACCTCGAGGAAGGACGGGTCGACGCCGAGCTCGACATCCGTCCCGAGATCCTCGCGCCCAACGGCTACCTGCACGCCGCCACGGTGGTCGCGCTGGCGGACACCGCCTGCGGCTACGGCTGCCTGATGCACCTGCCGCAAGGCATGGCGAACTTCACCACGATCGAGCTCAAGACCAATTTCCTCGGCACGGCGCGGGAGGGCACGATCGCCACGATCGCGCGCGCGGTGCACCAGGGCGCCACGACGCAGGTGTGGGATGCCGTCGTGCGGCGGACTTCCGACGATCGCACGATCGCGCTGTTCCGCTGCACGCAGATGCTGCTGCCGCCGCGCTGAGCGCGGCCGCTCGCGCTACAGCGTCGGCCGTGCGCCGATCAGCGAGAGGAACTCCTCGCGCGTCGCCTGCGACTCGCGGAAGCTGCCGAGGACCGACGAGGTGACCATCACCGAGTTCTGCTTCTCGACGCCGCGCATCATCATGCAAAGGTGACGCGCCTCGATCATCACGCCGACTCCCGTGGCGCCGATCGTCTCCATGATCGCCTGCGACACCTGCTCGGTCAGGCGCTCCTGCAATTGCAGGCGGCGCGCGAACATGTCGACGAGCCGCGCGAGCTTCGACACGCCGAACACCTTGCCGGTCGGCACGTAGCCGATGTGGCAGCGGCCGTAGAACGGCAGCATGTGGTGCTCGCACATGCTGTAGACCTCGATGTTCTTGACGATGACCATGCTGTTGGTCGACTGCGTGAATACCGCGTCGTTGATCACCTTGCGAAGGTCGGCGCGGTAGCCGGACGTCAGGAACTCGAGCGCCTTGGCGACGCGGTGCGGGGTCTTCTGCAGGCCCTCGCGGTCGGGGTCCTCGCCGATGGCGACGAGGAGCTCGCGGGTGAGGCGTTCGATCTTGTCGATGTCGACGGGCATTGGTCGTCCTGAAACGAGTGGGCGTCCGGGATTGGATTATGACAGCGACGCCGGCGTTCCCGGCGCGACGTGCGGCGCGAGCGGTCGCGGCGATGGCCGCCTCGCTATAATGACCGCTCCCCGATCAGAACCGCGTGCGTGGCAATGAAAGTGCTCGTCCCCGTCAAGCGCGTCGTCGATTTCAACGTCAAGGTGCGCGTCAAGCCCGATGGCTCCGGCGTCGACCTCGCCAACGTCAAGATGTCGATGAATCCCTTCGACGAGATCGCGGTCGAGGAGGCCGTGAGACTCAAGGAGCGGGGCATCGCCACCGAGATCGTGGCGATCTCCTGCGGCGTCACCGCGTGCCAGGAGACGTTGCGCACGGCGCTCGCGCTCGGCGCCGACCGCGCGATCCTGGTCGAATCGACGGCCGACCTGCAGCCGCTGGCGGTTGCCAAGTTGATCGCGGCGATCGCCAAAAAGGAGTCGCCGCAACTCGTGCTGCTGGGCAAGCAGGCGATCGACGACGACGCGAACCAGGTGGGACAGATGGTGGCGGCGCTGCTCGACTGGCCGCAGGCGACGTTCGCATCGAAGCTCGACATCGCCGACGGCAAGGCGAGCGTCAAGCGCGAGGTGGACGGCGGCCTCGAGACCGTCGAGATCGGATTGCCGGCGGTCGTCACGACCGACCTGCGGCTCAACGAGCCGCGCTACGCGACGCTGCCGAACATCATGAAGGCGAAGAAAAAGCCGCTCGAGACGGTGACGCCGGAAGGCCTCGGCGTCGACGTCGCGCCGCGCCTCGCGACCGTCAAGGTCGAGGAGCCCGCGAAGCGCGTCGGCGGCGGCAAGGTGGCAAGCGTCGCCGAGCTCGTCGACAAGCTGCGCAATGAAGCGAAGGTGATTCCATGACGATCCTCGTCGTCGCGGAACACGATGCGCACGGGTTGAAGGCCGCGACGCGCAACGTCGTCACGGCCGCGTCGCAGATCGGCGGATCGATCGACGTGCTCGTTGCCGGCGACGCTGCGCCGGCGGTGCAGGCGGCGGCGGCGATCCCCGGCGTCGCGCGCGTGCTGCATGCGGGCGGCGCGCAGTTCGCCAAGCCGACCGCGGAGAACGTCGCGGCGCAAGTGCTGGCGCTGGCGGGCGCGAACGGCTACTCGCACATCCTCGCCGCCGCGACCGGGTTCGGCAAGAACGCGATGCCGCGCGTCGCGGCCAAGCTCGACGTCGCGCAGGTGTCCGACATCACGGCGGTCGTGTCGGCGGACACGTTCGTGCGCCCGATCTACGCCGGCAACGCATTCGCGACCGTTCGCTCGATAGATCCGGTCAAGGTCGTCACCGTGCGGCCGACGGCGTTCGACGCGGCCGCGGAATCCGGCGGCAATGCGGCGGTCGCCGACGTCGCGAGCGTGGCCGACACCGGCAAGTCGCGCGTCGTCGCGCAGGAAATGACCGTCTCCGAGCGTCCCGAGCTCGCCGGCGCGCGCATCGTCGTGTCGGGCGGCCGCGGGCTCGGCAGCGGCGAAAACTTCAGGATGCTCGAGGCGCTCGCCGACAAGCTGCATGCGGCGCTCGGCGCGTCGCGCGCGGCCGTCGACGCGGGCTACGTGCCGAACGATTACCAGGTCGGCCAGACCGGCAAGATTGTCGCGCCGGACCTCTATATCGCCGTCGGCATCTCGGGCGCGATCCAGCACCTCGCCGGCATGAAGGACAGCAAGGTGATCGTCGCCATCAACAAGGATGCGGACGCGCCGATCTTCCAGCTCGCCGACTATGGCCTCGTCGGCGACCTGTTCGAGATCGTTCCCGAGCTCACCAAGGCGCTCTGATCATGAGCGCGCAGCGCCGCCCGCAGCGCGCAACGCGGAGGGTCGTTCCATGAGTACGTATCACGCGCCGCTGCCCGAGATGACGTTCGTGATGAACGAGCTCGCCGGGCTTTCGCAGGTGGCGTCGCTGCCGGGATTCGAGGACGCGACGCCCGACACCGTCGCGGCGATCCTCGCGGAGGCGGCGAAGTTCGCGACCGACGTCCTCGATCCCCTCAACCAGTCCGGCGATCGCGAAGGCGCGGTGCGGCTGCCCGATGGCAGCGTGCGCACGCCGAAGGGATTCAAGGACGCGTACCTCCGGTTCGTCGCCAACGGCTGGAACGGCCTCACCAAGAATCCCGAGTACGGCGGGCAAGGCTTGCCGCAGCTCGTGTCGACCCCGATCGAGGAGATGTGGCATTCGGCGAACATGGCGTTCGACCTGTGCCCGCTCTTGACGCAGGGCGCCATCGAGGCGATCGAGCTCGCCGGCAGCGACTATCTCAAGGCGACGTTCCTGCCGAAGATGGTGTCCGGCGAGTGGACCGGCACGATGAACCTCACGGAGGCGCAGGCGGGCTCCGATCTCGCCGCGGTGCGCACGCGCGCCGAGCCGCAGGACGACGGCACCTACAAGCTGTTCGGCCAGAAGATCTTCATCACCTACGGCGAGCACGATTACACGGACAACATCGTGCATCTCGTGCTGGCGCGGCTTCCCGATGCGCCGCCCGGCGTCAAGGGCATCTCGCTGTTCGTCGTGCCGAAATGGCTCGTCAACGCCGACGGCTCGCTCGGCGAGCGCAACGACGTGCTGTGCGTGTCGATCGAGCACAAGCTCGGCATCCATGCGAGCCCGACCGCGGTGCTCGCGTACGGCGACCATGGCGGCGCCACCGGCTGGCTCGTCGGCGAGGCGAACCGCGGGCTCGAGTACATGTTCATCATGATGAACCTCGCGCGCTTCTCGGTCGGCATGGAAGGCGTGGGCATCGGCGAGCGCGCCTACCAGCGCGCCGTCGCCTTCGCCCGAGAGCGCGTGCAGGGCCGCCCGGTCGGTACCGCGCCCGCCGCCGCGATGCCGGCGATCATCGAGCATCCGGACGTGCGGCGCATGCTGATGACGATGCGCGCGTCGACCGAGGCGATGCGCGCCGTTGCATACGTTACCGCCGCCGCGCTCGACAACGCGCGCCGCAATCCCGACGCCGGTGCGCGTGCGGCGCATCTCGCGTTCGCGGAGTTCATGGTGCCGATCGTCAAGGGATGGTCGACGGAGACCGCGCAGCGCGTCGCCAACCTGGGGCTGCAGGTGCACGGCGGCATGGGCTTCATCGAGGAGACCGGCGCGGCGCAGCATGTGCGCGACGCGCGGATCATCACGATCTACGAGGGCACGACGGCGATCCAGGCCAACGATTTCGTCGGCCGCAAGACCGCTCGCGACCAGGGCGCCGTGGCGAGCCGCGTGCTCGACGAGGTCGGCAAGACGGCGCTCGCGCTGAAGGCGCACGGCAACGCCGCGCTCGTCGCGATGGGCGAGCGCCTCGAGGCCGCCGCAGAATCGGCGAAATCGGCGCTGGCCTGGCTGCTGCGCTCGTACGCGTCGAATCCGCGCGACGCGTTCGCGGGCTCGGTGCCCTATCTCGAGCTGTGGGGACATTTGTGCGGCGGATGGCAGATGGGCCGCGCGGCGCTCGTCGCCGAGGCGAAGCTCACGGCGGGCGACGGCGATCCCGACTTCTGGCGCGTGAAGCTCCTGACCTCGGGCTATTACGCCGAGGCGATGCTGCCGCGCGTCGAGGCGTTGGCGGAGGAAGCCATGCACGGCGGCGAGAACGCGCTCGCGCTTGCGGCGGCGCAGTTCTGACGTTCGAAAACACGGCGATAGCGCGATCGGCTCACGTGCTTTCGAGCCGACAAACGGCTCGTATCGGGGTTTGAACGGCAGCCTATACTCGCCGCAACGCCCCCCGCTCCATCCGCCATGCTACGGCCCCTCAAACTGATGCCGTCGCAGTTCAAGGCATTCGGATACGTCCCGCGACTGATGCGCCCCCTCATCGAGGCGGCGGAGCGCGGGCTCGATCCCGACCGGGCGATCCGCGACATCACGCAGCGCCTCGGCTTCGACAGCTTCATGTACGGCATCTGCCTCGACCCGCTGCCGGGCTCCAGCGCGCGCCAGTTCGTCTACACGACGCTGCCGCTCGAATGGGTGCGGACCTACGAGGCGAAGCGCTACATCGACATCGACCCCAGGGTGCGGCACATCACGATCGGCACGTTGCCGATCGTCTGGGACCAGACGACGTACCGCGGCCGCTCGCCGGCGCTCGATCGTTTCCTCGACGATTCGGCGGCGCATGGCGTCGGCAGCGGTGTCTGCGTGCCGATCCGTGACGCGCGCCGCCGGCCCGCGGTGATGGCGCTGAGCAAGTGCTGCGCGACGCTGCGCAAGTCGACGATCGACTCGATCAACGAGCGGTACGGCGACATCATGGTGTTCAGCCAGTTCCTGCACGAGATGGTGATGGTGCCGAGCGTCGACCGCATGGTGGGGCCGCCGCCGCCGACGCCGAACATCACGCCCCGCGAGCGCGAATTCCTCGAGTACGGCGCGCGCGGCCTGAGCGGGCGCGACATCGCGCTGTGCATGAAGATCACCGTGCGCACGGTCCAGCTCCATTCCGACTCGATACGCCTCAAGCTCGGCGCCGCCAACCGGCAGGAGGCGGTGGCGCTCGCGATCAAGCAGGGGATCATCGTCGTTTGACGCAGCGCGCGGGCGGATGTCCGCGTCGTTCCGACAGTTGAATCTGGCGCCCGCCGACGGCGGGCGCCGCGCGCCGCGCGCACGATCGGCGTCGTCAATCCCCGCGGATCGGAAACGATGAAACGACTGCACGGCTGCGTCGCGGCATTCTCGCTCGTTTGTCTCGTCGCCGGCGCGCGCGCGGACGTCGTGCAGCCGGCTCCGGCGGGCCCGTATCGCGTCGGCTGCAGCAGCGTCGAGCAGGACTTCACGCGGCTCGCGCCGGGCGAGAACGCGCAGCAGTATTGGGAAGGCATTCCCGCAGGCGACGGGCGGCCGCGGTACGTCACCGACCTTCTGTCCGGCGGCGCGACGCCGGTGATCGGGTTCGGCGTTCCCGACGATGGCCAGCTCTTCGGCAAGCTTGCGGGCAAGACGTTCTCGGTGGCGGTGATCGTCTGCTATCCGACGACTGCGGGCAACAGGCGGGCAGCGTATCCGCTGCCGAACGGCGTCAGCGTGCCGGCGATGCAGCGCGGCGGCGAGGCGCCGATCTTCGCCGATGCGACGACGCGATGGCCGGTCCTCGAGTTCTCGCACGGCCTCGCCGGCAGCCCGCTCGATGCCGACTACATGTACGCGATCCAGCTGTTCGCGAGCAACGGTTACGTCGTCGTCGCGCCGTTCCACGCCGACGCGCGGGTCACGGACATCGACCTGTCGGATCTCGAGGACGTCATCCACGCGATCGCCGATTTCCCGAACTACACGGCGATGCAGGCGGTGCGTGCGCTCGAGCTCAAGTCCACGCTCGACTACCTGCTCGGCGCGGGTGACTGGTCGGCGCACGTCGACGCCGATCGCATCGCCGGGTTCGGCGCGAGCCTGGGCGGCGAGGCGTTGCTGCTCCAGGCGGGGGCGAAGCTGACCGCATCGGTGGGCCTTTCGTCGCAGCAGGTCGTCGTCGACGATCGCCTCAAGTCGATCGCGACCTACGTGCCCTATTTCGGGCAGCCGTTCTTTCCCGCGTTCGGCCGCGACCAATCCGGGATCGATTTCATGAATCCGGTGCCGGTGCTGGCGATCGCCGGCACCGCGGACACCGTCGCGCCGCTTCCGGCGACGGTGCAGGGCATGGAGCGGATGGCCGCGACACACGTGCTGGTCGCGCTCACCGGTGTCGAGCACGGCTTCGACATCCCGAGCGCGCCCGACATCTTCACGTGGAGCCTCATGTTTCTCGCCGCCACCGACAATCGCGATCCGATCGCGCTGGCGCGGCTGCAGCGCACCACCGGCGTCGCCGGCGGAGGGGACGACGTCGTCATCCTGTCGGATGTGATGCCGTACGCGCCCGCGCCCGGCGAGGTCGACGTCGTCGAGTACTACAACGCATCGCTCGACCACTACTTCATGACGGCGATGCCAGTGGAGATCGCGATCCTCGACGCGGGCGAGCCCATCGCGGGCTGGACACGGACGGGCCGCGTCTTCAAGGCATGGCCCGCGAGCAGCACCCTCGGGCAGCCGGTATGCCGCTATTTCGGCGCGCCCGGCATCGGACCGGCGACGCATTTCTACAGTGCGTACGCCAACGAATGCGCGATCCTCGCCGGCGACCCGCAGTGGATCTTCGAAGGCGACGTGCTGCGCGTCGACGTGCCGGTCAACGGCGTGTGCCCGGACGACGAGATGATCGTCGTGCGCCTCTACAACAACGGCATGCGGGGCGTCGCCAACCACCGGTACACGATCTCGCCGGACGTCATCGACGCGATGGTCGACGACGGCTGGATCGTCGAGGGCCCCGTGTTCTGCACGCCGCCGTGATGGTCACGCGTCGTCGATCGACTCGATCCACATGATCTCGCAGGCGCCGTCGCCGGTGTCCTCGCGCGTCAACGACGTGTTCCAGCGGAAGCCGTTGCGCCCGCGGACGTCCACCAGGAAGCCGTGCAGGGCGACCACCTGCCCGGGGCGCAGCGCCGCCAGCCGCGCCTCGACCGCGTCGTCGGCGGGAATGGCATGGATCTGCGCGGCGTTGACCATGACGTCGTGGATCGCCACGGGAAACGTCGCAGGGTCGCGCGGTCGCCAGTAGAAGAACCGCCCCGACTGCGTGATCTCGAGCGAATCGATGACGCGCGAGTCGGACATCGGCCCCCAGCCGACGGCGAGATCCCACGGCGCGATCGATGCGCCGCCGTCGATCCGGTAGCGCTCCTTGCGCAGGATGCGCACGGTCAGGTCGTAGCGGGCGCGCTCGTTCAACGTCACGCCGCGCGCCTCGAACGATTTCTGCGTGTCGAGGTCCTGCTGCAGCGGCGTGGTCGGCGCGAGCACGCCTCCTGCCGGGACGAACGCGCGTCCGCGCCAGGCGTTCCATGCGCCGAACAGGCTGGCGGCGAAAAGCAGGGCGACGATCACGCGCACGGCGCGCGATAATAGCCGATCGAAGTCCCGCGAGCCA
>Ga0070681_10004151_pt1 | contig 13701 bp, 16 predicted proteins | sample KBSC83BmetaG_FD_65650 | JGI IMG/M metagenome (GOLD analysis project Ga0070681, IMG submission 65650) | Corn rhizosphere microbial communities from Kellogg Biological Station, Michigan, USA - KBS C8-3B metaG | ecosystem: Host-associated > Plants > Roots > Rhizosphere | place: USA: Michigan... | reverse complement strand
CCAGAGTATCGGCTTTGCTATTCCGATTAACGATTTGTTGGGTCTGATCGACAGCGTGAAGAGTACCGGCAAGCTGCAGAAGCCGTATCTCGGCGTGGTGTACATCCCGATTACGGGTGATGTGGCGAAGCAGTATAACCTCAAGGCCGACCGCGGTGCGTACGTACCGACAAGGGGTGAGGCCGGTGGTCAGGACACCGTCATAGATGGCAGTCCAGCCGATAAGGCGGGCGTACAACCGGGTGATATCATCACCAAAGTAGATGGCGCGGTAGTGAACCAGTCTAGCAGTCTGACGTCGCTGCTTGGCAAACACAAGGTTGGTGATACGGTTACGCTGACCATCATCCGTGACGGCAAGACTATCACTAAGAGCGTGACGCTCGAGTCGGCGCCAACTTCTTCTTAAACAAGAGACTTATTCGCCGCGGTGAAATAGCTGAATAAAGTCGTCGGTTTTTTCCAGTGAAAAGCCGGTGGCTTTTGCTATGGCGTCCAAGCTTTCGTGTTGCGGTGGCAGGCTTTCGGTAAGGACGTAGGTGGTCGGCTGGTCTATCAGTTGTGCGAACAGGCGCCGGTAAGGGTCGAGGCCGTCGGTGCCGCCGAACAGGGCGTGCCGCGGTTCGTGGCTGGCGGCCAGGTTGATCTCAAAGTTGTCGGGCACGTAGGGCAGATTAGCGGCAATTACGCCTGACGGCTCGGCTGCGGCTAACAGGTCGCTTTCAAAAAAGTGCACTTCGGCATCGAGGCTGGCGGCATTGCGGCCGGCTACGTTGAGGGCTTCGAGGTCGATGTCGCACGCACTGACCTGTACGCCCGACAACTCCAAATAGGCAGTGATGGCGATGGCGCCGGAACCGGTACCGACGTCGAGCAGCCGAGTGCCGGGCGCCAACCGCAGGCCTTTTAGCAGCTCGATCATGCTCTCGGTTTCTGGCCGTGGCACCAGGGTGTGCGGCGTGACGAGAAAGTCGCGGCCATAGAATTCAGCCCGCCCGCGCAAGTAGGCGAGCGGTACGTGCTCGGCCCGTTGAGCAATTTTTGTATTCAGTTTTTTAACTTCTGACCCCTGTAATTCATAATCTGGGTAGGTAAGTAGCCAGGAACGGTCATGTCCGGTCGCGTCTTCTAAAAGCACCAGGCAATCCAACCGGGCGGTTGTCACACCGGCCGCCTTGAGTGTTGCCTGGGCTTGCGTGAGCCAGCTACTGACCGTCATGAACGTGACCTAATATTTCGGTAACGATAGCGTCCGGAGTGAGAGTGGCGTCAATAACTACGTAGCCGAATTTCTTATACCGCTCAGCTAAGTCGTGGTTGGCGGCTAGGGTGAGTTCCAGCTCGTGAGAGTCCTTGCCCCAGTCATTGTTGGTTCGTTCAGTGAGGCGCTGCGTGAGGGTGGCGTCATCGAGTACTAGGGCAAACGTTGAGTCAAACAGATCTTGTAGTTCGACTTCGTTAGCGATTGCGCCGCCTAGGAAAACGGTCGTGTCACCGGCCCGTTCTCTGAGGGCAGCGACTTCTTGGCGCGGGACCTTCCAGGAGTGGCTAGCTAAGAATTCTGGCGTACGGTCCGCCTGCTTGACGGAAGACTTCGGATGCACAAAGCCGGTCGTGTTGTGATGCCACTTGGCGGTTGCCGGGCCGGCTTCGTCGACATCGTAGGCCTCGTAGCCGCGGCGCCTCAGCTCCGCCAGGGCGGTTGACTTGCCTGAACCTGAGATACCGGCGATGTAGTGCAGCGGCACGCTACTGGCCTTCGTTAATCAGCTGGCGTTCGTACTCGGCGAGTTTTTCGACGAGATCGTCGATTTCGCCGCTCAGGGCGCCGGGAATGTTGGACCGGCTGTAGCCGATACGGTGGTCGGTAATACGATCTTGCGGGAAGTTGTAGGTACGGATTTTTTCGCTGCGGTCACCGGAGCCAATCAGGGCCTTCCGGGCATCACTGAGCTGCTTCTGTTCTTCTTCGAGCTTGATGGCGAGCAGTCGAGAACGCAGCACGCTGAGGGCCTTGGCCTTGTTTTTAATCTGCGATTTTTCGTCCTGGTTGGCTACCACCAAGCCGGTCGGCAAGTGGGTAATGCGCACGGCGGAGTCGGTGGTGTTTACGGACTGTCCGCCGTGGCCGCCGGAACGGTACACGTCGATCCTCAGGTCATTCGGGTTGATCTCGATGTCGGTCTCTTCGGCCTCTGGCAGCACCGAGACGGTCACGGTAGAAGTGTGGATGCGGCCCTGACTTTCGGTGGAGGGCACGCGCTGCACGCGGTGCACGCCGGCTTCGAACTTCAGCTGCTTGTACAGATCTTCGCCGCGGACCGCAAAAATAACTTCCTTAAAGCCACCGACTTCAGAAGGGCTTTCGCTCATCAGTTCCAGCTTAAAATTGTGACGCTCCGCCCAGCGGCTGTACATGCGGTATAAATCCGCCGCAAACAAACTGGCTTCGTCGCCGCCGGCAGCGCCACGGATTTCGACGATGGCATCCTTTTCGTCATTCGGGTCTTTGGGGGTCAGCGCCGCAGCCAGGGCTTCGGTGTTGGCGGTGATCTTATCTTCCAGCTCAGCCAGTTCTAGTTGGGCGAGTTCAGCCAGTTCGTCGTTGCCGCTGGCGAGTGTAGCAGCTTGGTCGCGCTCGCTCACCAGCTGCTTCTTGGTATCAAATAGCAGAACGACGCGCTCCAGCCAGGTGCGGCGTTTGGCGAACTTAGGGTAGGCGGGGTCGCTGTAAATACCGGGGTCCTGCATGCGGGCCTCTAAATCTGCGAACTCTTGGCGGAGCTGTCGTTCTTTTTCTTCCATAGTTGTTCTCTAAAGTTAGTATAGCCTCGTACGCTGAAATCTCTCAAATTTAGACTCAGGATTCCAGAGGCTTTTCGGCCGCCGGTCTCCGACTGGCCGTTGTGAGCTTATATATAAAACCACCCGGAATGGACAGTTCTCGGGTGGCTCTTGCAGTAGGAAGCTACTGTTCCTGGGCGTCAGTGGTCTTAGCGGCCTTGGCTGCAGCGCGGGTGTTCTGCTTCTTGGCAGCGGCGATGCGAGCGTCTTTGGCGGCCTTGGCAGCTTCGGCGCGGGCCTTGAACTTGTCGACGCGGCCTTCGATGTCCAGCACGCGCTCTTCACCGGTGAAGAAGGGGTGTGAGCTTGACGAAATGTGGACCTTGACCAGTGGGTATTCGGTGCCGTCTAGCTTGATAGTTTCGTCAGTAGCGACGGTAGAACGGGTCAGGTAGGTCTGCTCGTTGTTCAGGTCCTGGAAAACGACCAGGCGGTAGTTTGCGGGGTGCAAATCTTTTTTCATGTAGGATTATTCCTCTTGCCCTTAAGTGATGATGGTTTGTATGCGTGGTAACCGGTTAGCGATCGGGCGAAGGCGCAGTCGGTATATCCCAAACAGTTAAGCGTCAGTATACCACCCCTGTTAGATCAGGTCAATATGTGACCACGGCTTTCCGGGCAGCCGGCAGTCTCATGCTAGAGTGGAGTGCATGGTACATAGTGAAAGTTTGTACGGGGAAGTTTCTGAACATTTTGCTCGTCGCCAGCATATCGCTCATGGTATGGATCACGCGGAACGAGTGGCCGGGCTCGCCTTGCACATTGCCGAGCAAGAAAGCCACGATCCGGTAGAGGCTCAAGTCGCCGGCCTGCTGCACGATATGGGGCGCACGGTCCAGGAGGAAGAAAAGGGGCATGGTCCGGCTGGCGTGCCACTGGCAGGTGAATTGCTTGACCGGCACACCGATTACGACGGCAAGTCGCGCGAGCGCATCCTGGCTGCCGTTCGCGATCATAGCGGCCTGCACACTACGGGCCGACTGACGCACATCGTGCAGGATGCCGACATGCTGGACGGCCTCGGTGCTGCCGGTCTCATGCGAGCCTATACTTCAAAGGCCCATCTGCCGGCCTACGACCCAGCTAATATCATCCCGACCGTAGGAGCGCGTGACACCACTATTCACGATCAGATTGCCTTTCAGCTCGAATGGCTCGATATGATGCATACCGATACGGGCCGGGAAATGGCGCAACGGCGCGGCGCCTTTATGCTGGATTTCCTGCGTCAATTCGAACAAGAAGTGCACGGCCAAGACTGGCGCTAGCTATCGGTTTACAGCGGCTCTGGGAAGATGCGTGCTGCGACTACTCCTGCCCGGGGAAACGAGAACGGTAAACGTCCTCAAGTTCGGGCTCCCTTTTGCATAGGGCAGGAGTAGTCGCCTTTACACGAGCTAGCTGGTTGACTCCTCGGCCTCCTCTGCGGCGCCGCCGTCCGGGATGTAGCCGAAGGTGGCCACGCCGTCGATGAAGTCGAGGGGCAGGTTCGGGTCGGTGCAGCGCAGGCCGGGCGCCTCCAGGCGGAGGGCGCGGTCCTGGTGTATGACTGCCATCAGGTGACGATTGCTGCCGGGGTGGTCGACGGTCTCGACGGTCTCGACGACGTAGTGGCGGCAGGTGGATGCCTCGATGGTCACCTGGTTGCCGCTCATGATGTGCACGGCGAACTGACGCTCGCGGGGCTTGTCGCTGCAATCCGGGATGTGTAGCACCAGGGCGACGCGCCTGACGCCCGAGTGGAAGTTGAGGCGGATGATCTCCTCGTGTTCGTACGGGTTGGCGGGGCTGACCCAGTCGTAGTAGGCGACGTGCCTGACGGCTCCGTCGACGGAACGACTGTTGTACTCGTTCCGAGCCCTCGGGCCGCTGCGGACGATTTCCGTGTAGCCGTCGCTGTATTCGACCTGTGCTGTCAGATCGAACCGGGTCCCACTGAGGGCGATGACCGTGTAGCTGAACTCGTCCGAGGCGTCCGGGGACGGGTGGTTGCCGCTCGACAGGTGGATGGACTCGCCGGGGGCGAGTGTCCTCGGGCGGCCGGTGGGGGTTCTGGGCGTCGGTGCCGACATGGCTGTGACCTAGTCTCTCTGCTAGTTTCTCGCGTGTATTTCCAAACTCTGGTTCAAGAGTCGGTGTAAAACGATAAGCTTGGCTACGAAAAAGGGCAATCAATCGACCAGGCGAAAGATTTGTTTTATACTAAAATATAGTAGACGAATAAGCAAATTGTGTCATTATAGGCGCCTTAGCTTTAGCTGCAGTGGTGGTAGCGGGCAACGACAGGCCGCCAGCTGTCGCGGCGGCGCCTGAGCCTGATCCATCTGGAAAGGCTCTGTGTTCGCGGCGTATTTGGCGATTGCTGCCCGAAGGCGTTAACTAGTAGGTACATGGCAAGACCCGAAGTACACTTTCTCGAAGCACACGAATTATCACCCGAAACCCGCCAACGGCTGCTCGATGGCATCAAGCGCTACATGGGTGAGCTAACTTTGAAATCGAACGTGTTCTACGGCTCGGCGGCGAGTCGTGACATACCGGTCGATACGCAGACCGCCGGCCAGCCGTTTTACGGTTATGACTATGTGCGGGCTTTGCGAACGCAGGCCGAAGACAAGGTAGACCGCTGGCATATCGGCGCCCAAGTTTTCACGCTCACTCGGGAGGAGAACAACCCCTTTCCTTCGGCCACGGTGACGCAGAGCTTGAGCTTACGCGAAGCGGGCGGCGAGATCGTGGCCTGGGAGTACGGCGTCATCAGCTATCACGGTGGTTACACCAAGGACGAGGCAGACGCCCGCGGCTTTACGCCGGAGCAGCGAGAAGTGTTGCTGGCAGCGCTCTAATCTGTTAAAATAACAGGGCTATTAAATAAAGCAGGTCGGGATCATTATCCTCCTGGAGGTCGTCCGTGTAGGAACCCCTAGGTACTCCCGGCTGAAGAGAAAGGATTTATTAACCCTATGGCTACAGACGTAGACATTAAGCAACTACTCGAGGCTGGTGCGCACTTTGGTCACCAGACTTCCCGCTGGCACCCTAAGATGAGCCAGTACATCCACTCAAAACGCGGTGGCTCACACATCATCGACCTGACCAAGACGGTTGATCGTTTGGAAACTGCTCTAAGTTTCTTGAGTGAAACTGCAGCTAAGGACCGTCAGATCTTGTTTGTCGGTACCAAGCGCCAGGCAGCTGACATCGTCACCAAGCTGGCCGAAGACACGCACCAGCCTTACGTCACCAACCGCTGGTTGGGCGGTATGCTGACCAACTGGAACACCATCGGCACGCAGATCAAGCGCCTGGTTGACCTGGAAACCAAGATGGCTTCCGGCGAACTGGCTGGTAAGTACAACAAGCTGGAGATCCAGCGCTTCCAGGAAGAAATTGACCAGATGAACACCCTGTACGGTGGCATCAAGGAACTGAACGCTAAGCCTGGTGCGGTTGTCATTTTCGACGTCGTCCACGACGCCAACGCCGTTCGCGAAGCTAAGAAGCTCGGTCTGCCAATCGTCGGTATCGTTGACACCAACGCCGACCCAACCGACATCACCTACCCGATCCCAATGAACGACGACGCCATCAAGGCATTGCAGCTGGTAGCCGACTACATGGCGAGCGCTGTCAGCACTGGTAAGGCCAAGGCAACCAAGCCTGCCGACAAGACCGAAGTTAAAAGCGAAGCTTAAGAAAAGCCTCGGCAGTTTTTCAAATACATAGAACTTTAGGAAGGAAAAGAATATGGCATTCGACATTGCAGAAGTGAAGCGCCTTAAGGACCTGACCGGTGTTGGTTTGACCGACGCCAAGGCGGCTCTCGACGAAGCGAACGGTGACTTTGACAAGGCACTGGAAGCTATGCGCAAGAAGGGCATGACCAAGGCCGAGAAGCGCGGCGAGCGTGAAGCTCGTCAGGGTGTCGTAGGCACCTACAACCACGACGGCCGCATCGGTGTGCTGGTTGAGGTTAACTGCGAGACCGACTTTGTGGCTCGCAACGAAATCTTTACCGACCTCGTCAAGGACGTGGCCATGCACATCGCAGCATCGGCCCCAGAATTCGTCAGCGCCGACGAGATCCCAGCTAGCGTGCGCGAAGCCAAGAAGGCTGAACTGCTGGCCAGCGACGCCCTGAAAGGCAAGCCGGCTGAGATGACCGACAAGATCGTCGAAGGTCAGCTGAGCAAGTACTTTGCCGAGCGCTGCCTGCTGGACCAGCCGTTCATCAAGAACCCGGACCTGACCGTTGGTCAGTTCGTGAAGGAGCACAACGCGCGCCTTGGCGAGAACATTATCGTCCGCCGCTTTGCTCGCATCGCCCTCGGCGAAGTTGCGTAAGAAGTATCTTTACGGCAACGACTGTATCCCTCGGGAAACCGAGGGGTATTTTGTATACCGGGCAGGCAAGGGGGCGAGGGAAAATGTACGGACCGAACATCTTGCAAGATAGTCAAAATAATGTAGAGCCTAAAAAAGTACTTGCCAAAAAAGCAAAAGCGGTATATACTTGTATTCAGTTTCGATAAGAAACAAAAACCACAAAAAAATCAAAGGGCACCTAAGTATGAGCAATTTAAAACCCATCAAACTCATCCCCCGAGCAACGGGCGATCAGCTGTCCGAACTAACTGACGAACAGCTTACCCGTATTGGCGAATTAGCCCTACTGCAGTAGCTCTTTGATTTAACCCTCCCTCACGCCAAAATCACCCCAGACGAACACTCCGGGGTGATTTTTTGGCTGCCCGCGGGCCTGTGTCGCCAGCCACTCTATCTGGTAGGTCGCTTTTGCGGTACAATTGCATGTTAGAAATCTAAGACACTCTTTAAAGGAACCATACGAAGTGAACCCAAGCCAAGTCATCACCGAAGCCAAAACCAAACTCGACAGCGCCATTGCCCATTACCAGGAGCAACTCAAGTCTTTGCGGACTGGCCGCGCTAGCGCCAGCATGTTGGACGGCGTGACGGTCATGGCCTATGGCCAAGCGATGCCCCTGAACCAGGTGGCCAACGTGACCGCCGCCGAAGCGCAGTTGCTGCAGATTACGCCGTTCGACCCCACCAATATCCAGGCCATTGCCAGCGCCATTCGCGACAATCCATCCCTAGGCTTGAACCCCAGCGACGACGGCCGTGTAGTGCGGGTACCGATTCCTGCACTGACCGAAGAACGCCGCCGCGACATCGTGAAACAGCTTGGTGCCAAGCAAGAAGAGGCTATGGTGGCCCTGCGTAACATCCGTCGTGACGCCCTCGACACCGTCGATCGCCTCAAAAAAGACAAGGAAATCGGCGAAGATGACGCCAAGCGCTATTCGGGTCAGGTGGAAGATGCCCTCAAAGCCGCCACTGCAGGCATCGAAGCTGCCAGCAAGGCCAAAGAAGCCGAGATCATGACCGTCTAGGGAACTGAGGCACGCCGAGAACAGCCCGGCGGGGGAACTGTCAGCCGAACACCACCCGGTCGCTCTTCCGTGAAAAGATTCCGAATCATACAGCCGGCCGGTAAACCGGTCGGTTTTTTGTTTTGCTGGTCGTTTGCTTGGTATACTGGACAGTAACATGAGTTCGACACAAGTTGGAGAAGTACCGCGGCACCTAGGCCTGATTTTAGACGGTAATCGACGCTGGGCCCGAGAGCGCGGCTTGCCGGTGTACGAGGGTCACAAGGCTGGCTACCGCAACATGGAGCGTATCTTGGACGCCGCCATGGAGCGGGGCGTCGAGTACGTATCGGTGTATGCCTTCTCGACAGAGAACTGGAACCGCTCGGCGGACGAGGTAAGACAGTTGATGAAGCTGTTCCTGTGGGTCTTCAAGCACGAGCTGGGTAACTTGAAGCGCCATGGCGTCCGGGTACATGTACTCGGTAATAAGCTGCGGCTGGGCCGGGCGCTCCTAAGGGCCATCCATAACGCCGAGACGGAAACCAGGGATTATAAGGGCGGTACGCTGCTGTTTTGCTTGGATTATGGTGGTCAGCAGGAAATCGTTGATGCCATGAAACGGCTGATGGCCGACGGTGTCGACGCTAACGACCTGACGGCCGAGCGGATATCCGATCAGCTGCGTGTGGACGGTGTGCCGCCAGTCGACCTCATCATCCGTACCTCAGGCGAGCAGCGGCTCAGCAACTTCATGCTCTGGCAGGCGGCTTACAGCGAGCTGATGTTTACACCGACCAACTGGCCGGACTTTAGCATTGAGGAATTGGACACGATGCTCGATGCATATGCGCAGCGAAACCGCAGGTTCGGCAAGTAAATTTAGTTTACGCTCTATACTAACGAAACGCTCACTTTAAGCTATACTAGGGGAAGTTATGGGGATTTTCTTGTTAATTGTCGGTCTGCTGTTATTCATAGGTCTCGTAGTGGTACACGAGCTGGGACACTTTTTGGCGGCCCGTCGCGGTGGGGTCGACGTGGAAGAATTCGGCATTTTTTTCCCACCGCGCCTCTATAAACGTAAGACTAAGGCCGGCTATGACTTTACGGTCAATCTGCTGCCGCTCGGCGGTTTCGTGAAGCTGAAGGGCGAGCACGATAGCGACACCGGCAAGGGTGCATACGGCGCCGCACCCACCCGCACCAAGGTACAGATCATGCTGGCCGGTGTATTTATGAACCTAGTGACCGCCCTGGTGCTGTTCACGGCGCTGGCGCTCATCGGCATGCCAAAACTGCTCGACAACCAGTTCACGGTTAAAAGCGATACCAAGGTTGCCAAGCATGAGGTGATGATTGCTTACGTGGAGCCTAAAAGCCCGGCAGAAAAGGCGGGGCTGACGGCCCGCGACCAACTGGTTAGCGTCGGCGGCGCACAGGTGACGACGGCCGATAATCTCCCCGGCTTAACGAAGCGCCACGCCGGACAACCGGTACGGATCGTATATATACATAATGGCCGCCAGCAGAGCACGACGGCTACCTTGCTCACGAGCAAGGCGGTAACCGCCAGCCAGAAGACGGACAATCCGAAAGGTTACCTTGGCATCACGCCGACCGAATTTACGCTGCAGCGCTCCACGTGGTCGGCGCCAGTGGTGGCGGTGGGTCTAAGCGCCCAGCTGACGGCACTGACGTTCCAGGGGCTCGGTCACGCGGTGGCGGGCCTGGGCGGCATACTCGCCGGTGCGGTCACCGGCAATCACGACGCCCGCGAAAACGCCCAGACCACCGCCAGTAGCCAAGTGTCCGGTCCGGTCGGCATCTTCGTGGTGCTCAAGGACGGCAGCTTGCTTGGCTACCAGTTTATGCTGTTGATCATCGCGGTTATTTCGCTGACCCTGGCGATTATGAACGTACTGCCTATACCGGCACTGGATGGCGGGCGCTTGTTTGTGATGGCTATTTCCCGACTGCTTAAAAAGCCCGTATCACCCCAGATGGAAGAGGCGATTTACGGCACCGGCTTTGCCGTGCTCATGCTGCTGATCATCGTAATTTCCATTGTTGATGTTAAGCGGTTCTTCTAAGCCGGCCACAGCCGCAGCGAGGCCGTTGCCAACTCAAACAGCTGTGCCTGAGCCCAACTGGTGGCAGCCGGCTTCAGCCATATTGCTCGCAGCCTTGTTATTCCTCGGCGTGCAAGTGGTGGCCTCGCTGCCGCTGCTCGTCTATGCCTCACTTAAGCACTGGACGTCTGCTCAGGCGACCGATTGGAGTAATGGCGCTTATGTGCAGTTCGTCTACGTAGTGGTGGCCGAGGTGTTGACGGTCGGCGGCGTCTGGTGGTTCCTGCGCATCAAGGGTCTGCACCTGAAAGATATCGGTTGGCGGAAGTTTAAGCCCCTGGCCATCGCCTATGCGCTCAGTGGTTTCGCGGTGTATTTCGTAGCCTATGCGGTACTGCTGGCGGTCGCTAGTGCACTGGTGCCCAGCCTGAACGTCAATCAGCAGCAAGACATCGGCTTCCAACAGGTCGCCGGGACAGGGGAGCTTATAGTAACGTTCTTAAGCTTGGTGGTGCTGCCGCCGCTAGCCGAGGAAACATTGTTCCGGGGCTTTTTATATACGACGTTCCGCCGGCGCATGGGCTTTTTATTGGCGGCGTTGCTGACCAGCGCGCTGTTCGCGGTGCCGCATTTACTAGAAGCCCAGCAGTCTGAGGGGTTGCTATGGGTCGCTGGCATTGATACGTTCGTACTTTCACTGGTGCTCTGCAGCTTACGCGAAAAGTCAAACAGTCTGTGGCCCGGCATATTGCTCCATGGCCTCAAAAACGGCATCGCCTTCGTCAGCCTGTTCCTGTTGCACTCTCGGTAGGGTACAATAGGGGGCAATGAAACTCGTACGCAGCATTGCTATGCCACGTCTGCTCCCGCCTCGGCGGTAGTTATTTCTTATTCAGAGTACTCTTTTTAACACTTAAGACAAGGAAACAAATCTCATGCGCGCCAGCAAACTATTTACTAAAACCCGAAAAACCGCCCCCGCTGACGAAACGGCTCGTAACGCCCAGCTGCTCATCAGAGCAGGCTATGTTCACAAGATGATGGCCGGCGTCTACGCCTACATGCCGCTCGGTAAGCGGGTGCTCGACAACATCTCGAACATCATCCGCGAGGAAATGGATGCTATCGGCGGTCAGGAAGTGCAAATGACCGCCCTGCAACCCAAGGAGCTCTGGGAAAAGACTGACCGTTGGGACGACAAGAAAGTCGATAACTGGTTTAAGACACGCCTGGCGAACGGTACCGAGCTTGGCGTCGGCTTGTCGCACGAAGAACCGATCGTCGACTCGCTGCACCCGTTCGTGGGGTCGTACAAGGACCTGCCGTTGTACGTCTACCAGATTCAGACTAAGTTCCGCAATGAGCTGCGCGCCAAGAGCGGGCTGCTGCGCGGCCGCGAGTTCATCATGAAGGACATGTATTCCTTCGCACGTACCCAGGAAGAGCACGCCGAGCTGTATGAGCAAGTGGCAGCTGCCTACTTGCGGATCTTTGAGCGCCTCGGGCTGGGCGCAAACACCTACCGCACCTTTGCCGACGGCGGCTACTTTACCGAGAAGTTCAGTGACGAGTTCCAGACAGTCAGTCCCATCGGCGAAGACACTATTTATGTCGATGAAGCTAAGCGCTTGGCGGTTAACAAAGAGATTTACAGCGACGAAAATCTTGCTAAACTGGGCCTCAAAAAAGAGGATTTGGTAGAAAAACGTGGTGTGGAAGTGGGTAATATTTTCCCGCTGGAAAGCAAGTATTCAGACGCTCTAGAACTGTTTTATACCGATGAACAGGGCCGGCAGCAATCAATTATTATGGGGTGCTATGGCATTGGTGTCAGCCGCTTGGTCGGTATGATCGCTGAGCACTTCGCCGATGACCGCGGCCTGGTATGGCCTGAGGCTGTGGCGCCGTTTTCGGTCTACCTGGCGCGCCTCGGCAGTGACGAAGCGGTAGTCAAAGCGGCCGACAGTCTGTATGATGAGCTTACTGAAGCGGGGGTAACGGTGTTGTATGATGACCGTGACGCCCGTCCAGGCGAAAAATTCGCCGACGCTGACCTACTCGGGCTACCGCATCGCGTGGTGGTGAGTGCTAAGACGCTCGAGCAGGGCAGTTTCGAATATAAGCAGCGCATTGAAACAGACAGTCGGATGCTTTCCGGCGAAAAGCTGAAAAGTATATTGACCGGAGTTAACTAAGAGGGTACTATACGTATCCGACCTAAGGTAACGCCCGTATGAGACCAATAGGTTTCAATTGAGTAAGGAGAAAAATCCATGAAGAAATTGTTTCACCTGACCCAAGCAGGCATTGACGAGCTACAGTCGGAATTGGACGCTTTGCGCATCAAACGCGTTGAAACCGCCGAAGCCATTAAGGTAGCCCGTGAACTTGGGGACCTCAGTGAAAACGCTGAGTACCAGTCCGCTCGCCAAGAGCAGGAACGCAACGACGGCCGTATTGATGAAATTGAACACATCTTAGCCAATGTTGAGGTTATTAAATCGAACGGCTCCAAGAAAGTCGGCCTGGGTTCCACTGTCACCCTTAAGGGTGGTAAGCGCGATCTCGTGCTGCAGGTAGTCGGCACCATTGAGGCTGACCCGCTGGCTCAGAAGATTTCTGACGAGTCACCCATCGGTAAGGCACTGCTTGGCAAGAAGGAAGGCGAGGACGTGGAAATCGTGACGCCGGCCGAAACGACGACCTACAAGATCGCCGCCATTGCCTAAGCGCTTGGGCCTAGAGGCTGAAACGACCCAGGACGATTGTCCCGGGTCGTTTTTATTGCGGAGCGCTTTAAAAGGGCGCCAATCTGTACTTATCACCCCTTAACAGATATAATAAACGCCAATATGGCAACACTCAAAGACTTCCGAGACGAACGGCTGCGCAAGCTGGAAGAGCTCCAAAAACTAGGCATTAACCCGTATCCGGCGCAAAGTGCCCGTACTCACCAATTGGATCAAGTAGTGACCGATTTTGACACCCTCGCCGGCCAAACGGTGAGCGTGGTGGGCCGCATCGTCAACATCCGCAAGTTCGGCCGCATTGCTTTTATTGTTATCAAGGACTTGAGCGGCGAGCTGCAGCTATTCCTCGGCGGCGACCACGTGGCGACTTTGGACGCTTCGAAGAGCCAGCTCGGCATGGAACAACTGCCACTGCTCGATAGCGGCGACTTTGTCGAAGCGACCGGCCCGGTCATCAAGACCAAGACCGGGGAGATCTCGGTCGAAGTTCACGCCCTACGGCTGCTGACCAAGTCCTTACGGCCGATGCCGAGCAAGCAAGAAGGCTTTACTAACAAAGAAGAGCGTATGCGCCGTCGCTATGTCGACATGAACGTCAACGACGATGTCCGCCAGCGCTTTATCCGCCGCAGCAAGTTCTGG
>Ga0070681_10004150_pt1 | contig 13703 bp, 8 predicted proteins | sample KBSC83BmetaG_FD_65650 | JGI IMG/M metagenome (GOLD analysis project Ga0070681, IMG submission 65650) | Corn rhizosphere microbial communities from Kellogg Biological Station, Michigan, USA - KBS C8-3B metaG | ecosystem: Host-associated > Plants > Roots > Rhizosphere | place: USA: Michigan... | reverse complement strand
GCGCCGATACCCCAGGCGCTGGCCTCGAGATCATTGATCAACAGCGTGGAAGGAAGATGAATTTGCTGGGCAAGGCGCGACTGCTCGATGATCCAGGGCAGGTTCGAAGTCTCAACCCGGCCATTGCGTACCGGACCCGCGATGCCGAAGCAGGCGGCTTGCGGACGGGTGACAGAATCATCGAGGAACCGGCAGACGATTTCTCCGAGTTCGCTGTGTTCGCGGCTGGGAAAAACGCGTTCGGAAACTAATTTGAAGTGCCCATTCTGGGGTTCAAAGTAAGCCAGTCTGGCATTGGTTCCACCAATATCGCCAGCCAGAATCATTTTTCGAAATTCCTCCAACGGCGACCATCGCGCTCCAGCAGTTCCTCGGCTTCCTTCGGCCCCCAGGTGCCCGACGCATAGTTGGGGAAATTGCGAGGGGGAAGCGCGCGCCACAGATCGAGGACGGGATTTACCACCGACCATCCGGCCTCGACCATGTCGGCGCGCTGAAATAGGGTCTGGTCGCCGATCATGCAGTCATGCAGCAGGCGTTCGTATCCGGTGCTGGGCTGCTTGCCAAAATATTCCTGATACTCGAAATTCATGTCCACCGTGCCCAGCCGCATCACCGGGCCGGGAACCTTGGCCGCGAACTGCAGCGAGATGCCTTCCTCCGGCTGGATGTGCAAGACCAACTGGTTGGGCATCAAGTGTTCGACCGGCGTATCGCGGAAGAGTACAAAAGGCGCACGTCGGAACTGTATCACGATATGAGTGTTGCGCACCGGCATGCGCTTGCCCGTACGCAGGAAGAAGGGAACGTCGGCCCATCGCCAGTTGTCGATGGAAAGCTTCATGGCGACGAAGGTCTCTGTCCGGGAATCAGGGGGAACATCGGGCTCCGAGCGGTAGGCGCCCACGCGTTTACCGTCTTCCGTGCCCTCCCCGTACTGTCCGCGTACAGTGCGGCTTAGCACCTCTTCGTCGGACATGGGCTGAATCGCATGCAAAATCTTGGCCTGCTCGTCGCGCACGGCATTCGCGTCGAAAGAAATCGGCGGTTCCATGGCAGTCAGGCTGATGAGCTGCATAATGTGATTGGGCACCATGTCGCGCAACGTTCCGGCCTGATCAAAATAGCTGCCTCGGCCTTCGACACCGACGGTCTCAGCCACCGAAATCTGCACGTGATCGATGTAGCGGCGATTCCAGACCGGCTCGAAAATGCCGTTGGCAAAGCGAAAGGCCATGATATTTTGCACGGTCTCTTTGCCCAGGTAGTGATCAATGCGGTAGATCTGTTTCTCGTCGGCCAGCTTGAGTAATTGCTGATTCAGGGCCTTCGCCGATTCCAGGTCGTGTCCGAAAGGCTTTTCGATGACCACGCGCCGCCAATGTCCATCGTTCTGGTCCATGAGGCCAATCGCGGCAATTTGCTCTACGACGGGGCCGAAGTATTTGGGCGCGACCGCCATGTAATAGAAAAAATTCTGGTGCGTGGAATGTTCCTGATCGATCTTGGTGAGGGATTCCTTGAGTTTCGCGTACAGTTCTTTATCGTTGAAATCGCCGGGCAGATAATAGAAGCGGCTGGCGAACCAGTCCCAGACATCGCTGTCGACACACTCTCCGCAGTAGGTCTTGATGTCTTCATAAACTCTCTTGCGGAATTCCTCATCGCTCAGCTGGGTACGGGCCACGCCGAGAACAGCAAACTCTTTGGAGAGCAGCCCGGCGCGGGCGAGGTTATAGAGAGCAGGGATGAGCAGGCGTCCGGTGAGGTCGCCGGCTGCGCCAAAAATCACCATGATGCAAGGGTCTCCCTGCTTGCCGATCCTGGGCGGAGGCGCTGTCGCTTTTGGTTCTTCTGTTGTCTGAGCCATCCAAACTCCTGAGAGACGTTAGGCCGATTTCTTTTTCTTTGCCGGGTCGGCCTCGACGTGGCCGCCGAATTTCTGCCGCATCGCCGAGAGCATCTTTTCTGCGAAGGTGTGCTGCTGGCGGGAGCGGAAGCGAACGTAGAGCGCCGCGCTTAGCACATCAGCCGGAACCGCTTCCTCAAGGGCGGCCTGGATCGTCCAGCGGCCTTCGCCGGAATCCTGCACGAAGCCTTCGTATTCGGAGAGCGTGGGATTTTCCGTCAGGGCCATCGCAGTCAAGTCGAGCAACCAGGAACTGATCACGCTGCCCCGACGCCACACTTCGGCGATGTCGGGCAGATTCAAGTCGTAGCGAATGTCTTCGGGCAGTTCCTTGCTGGTCGCGTTTTTGAAGATGTCGAATCCTTCCGCATAGGCCTGCATGATGCCGTACTCGATGCCATTGTGCACCATCTTGACGAAATGGCCGGCGCCCGAGGGCCCGCAGTGAATGTAACCTTCTTCGGACGTACCCCCGAGCTTTTCGCGTCCGGGAGTGCGTGGGATGTCGCCTTTGCCGGGAGCTAAGGTTTTGAAGATGGGATCGAGTCGCTGTACGGCTTCGTTCGGACCACCGATCATCATGCAGTAGCCGCGCTCCAAGCCCCATACCCCGCCGCTGGTCCCTACATCGATATAGTGAATGCCTTTGCCTTTGAGTTCGTTGGCTCGGCGAACGTCATCTTTGAAATACGAGTTGCCCCCATCGATGATGGCGTCGCCGGCTTGGAGATGTTGCGCCAGTTTCTGGACTGTGGCCTCGGTAGGCCCGCCGGCCGGAACCATGATCCACACGGCGCGAGGAGGCGTCAGCTTTGCGACCAGGTCTTCGAGCGACGATGATCCTGTGGCGCCTTCGCTGCCCAGCTTGTTTACCGCGTCCGGACTGAGATCGGAGACTACCAGCGAATGTCCGTTGCGGATGAGCCGCCGCGTCATGTTTGCTCCCATGCGGCCCAGCCCCACCATTCCTAATTGCATGCCTTGCTCCTTGCGAGGGCAGAACTCTGCTTGAATTCTGATGCTGATTGCTGAAAAAAAGCGTGTAGCGAAACCTCCCCGCCTACATCTACTACTGCAGGAGGAGCTAGAGAGCTGTCTTCACCGCGCTCTGCAGTCTCGCCAATCCAGCTTTGAGGTCGCCCGCGACATGCACGCGCAAAGCGCGGCGCCCTCGTTCCGCCAAAACCTGGAAATCGCCGCGAGCCTGCGCTGCCTTCACGATTCCGAATGTGTACTTCTGGCCTGGCACCGGGAGTTGCACCGAATCGTCGCACGTGATCTGCAGGAAGACTCCAGTGTTGGGGCCGCCTTTATAGGCTTGACCGGTCGAATGCAGAAAACGAGGCCCAAAGCCGAGGCAGGTCGCAACGTGCTTGCTATCCCGCACGGCGTGGCGTATCTCCTGCAACGCTTTTTCGTGCTCAGCATTCATCTGCACATAGCCGAGAACTGCGAAATAATCTGCGGCTTTGATTCGAGACAGGTGAGCGTTGAGATAGCCGGCAAGGGATTTGTCACTCGCCAACTTTGCCAATTCCGCAGCGTTTTTCTCGTCACTGAATAGCTTCATTCCGGAGTCTTCGAAGAAAGGCTTTTCCGAGGGAAGCGATCCCGTCTTCTCGTATTCAGAGGTGAGAGAGCGAGTCGCAAGCTTGCTGGCTTCCACATCTGGCTGATTAAAGGCATTGATCCCGATGATCGCGCCCGCTACCGCAGTGGCGATCTCCCAGCGGAAAAACTCGGCACCCAAGTCGTAGATATCCGGCATGGTGATGCGGACTACGGGCTGGCCCGCTTTCTCCAAGGCATCTAGCTTGGCGTCCTGATCGGTGTGCGCATCGTTTTCCAGGCGCAGGTACGCGAACAGACGATCGTTACCGTAAACATCGGGAGAGCCGAGCCGTTCGCGATCCACCGGAATTATGCCCTTGCCGATTTTGCCGGTGGATTCGGCGAGCAGTTGTTCCAACCAGGCACCCAGATCAGAGATTCCCGGTGAAGTGATGATCGTGACCTTATCGCGACCGGCATTGGCCGCTGCTCCCAGGATGATTCCCAGCGCGGCTCCGGGATTCTCTTGCACGGCAGCGCTTGGTGCGCACCCGCGAACCATCTCGGCAGCGCGAGAGAGAAACTTCCTGGTATCCAGCCCAATCGCAGCAGCCGGAATCATCCCAAAGTTTGATAGGGCGGAATAACGTCCGCCAATGGAAGGACGGCCGAAGAATACATGCAGGAACTTGTCTGCCTCAGCGACCTGCTGCATTTTCGAACCCGGGTCGGTGATCGCGATGAAGTGTCCGCCCGCTTCGTGGCCACCCAGAGTTTGCTTGGTCCGCTCGAAAAAATACTGTTTGAAGATGTTCGGCTCGAGTGTGCTGCCGGACTTACTGGAGACGATGAACAGCGTCTTGGAGATGTCGATCTGGTGTTCGAACGCTTTGACCTGGGCCGGATCGGTGGAGTCGAGCACATGCAAGACGGGAAAATGGGGAATGTGGCCGAAGGTCATCCGCAGAACTTCGGGGCAGAGACTGGAACCACCCATACCAAGCAGCAGGATGTATTCGAAGCCGCGCGTCTGGACTTCTTTCGCGAATTTCTGCAGGTGCTCCCGCTGTGCGGATTGTTCCTCTACGATATCGAGCCAACCCAACCAGTTGGATTCATCGGTGCCCGTCCACAGGCTGGCATCGCGGTCCCACAGGCGCTTCATCTTGCCGCCCGATTGCCAGTCGGCGATGGTCGATTTCACCGTTGCGGCGAGCGATTCGGGCAGGGAAGTCTTCAGTCGGCTCACAGGTCGTTCCTCTTACGCTTAGGCTTTGGACTGCGTGTTCTTTTCAACGGCCGCGAGCAACTTGTCAAAGGCATCCGCGAACAGCTTTACGCCGTCCTCGGTGAGCTTGTCGGTGACTTCCTTGATGGAAATGCCCGCACGCGCAAGATCCTCCATGACTTTCTGGGCGCCAGCAACGTCTTCGGTAAGGCTGTTGCGCGGCTGTCCGTGATCGCGGAATGCATCGATAGTCGCGAGAGGCATGGTATTGACCGTGTCGGGACCGATCAATTCCTCCACGTAGATGACGTCGCGGTATTTGGGATTTTTGGTGCTGGTGCTGGCCCAGAGCACGCGCTGCGTCTGCGCCCCTTTTGCCGCGAGGGCTTCCCAGCGAGGTCCACTGAAGATACGCTGATAACGCTGGTACGTGAGCTTGCCGTTCGCAATAGCTACTTTGCCGAGCAGACTGGAAAGTAGCGCCTGCTGACTGGCATCGGTGGTCTTCTTGAGGCGATCGTTCAGCAGGGAATCGATCAGCGTATCGATGCGGCTGATGAAGAAGCTGGCGACGCTCGCCATTTTCTTAAGATTCCCGCCTCGTTTGGCAAGGTCCTCTAGTCCCGCGATGTAGGATTCGGCAACCTTCTCGTAAACTTCCTGCGCGAACAGCAATGTAATGTTGATGTTGATGCCTTCACCGATCAGCTGCCGAATTGCGGGAAGGCCTTCCGCCGTGCCCGGCACCTTGATCATGACGTTCTCGCGATTGGCTGCCTTCCAGAGGCGTCGCGCTTCATCCATGGTCTCTTGCGTCTTGCGCGCAAGATAAGGGGAAACTTCGAGGCTCACATAGCCGTCGTGAAAGTTAGATTGCTCATAGACAGGGCGGAGCACGTCGGCCGCATCCTGAATGTCGCGAATGGCGAGCTGCTCGAAACGCGCGGTGGCGTCGAGATCCCTGCGCGAGGCGAGCGTCTTCAGCATGTCATCATACAAAGAGCTGTCGGCAATGGCTTTCTCGAAGATCGAGGGATTCGAGGTCATACCCCGCAATCCGTCCTCGGCGATCATCTGCTTCAGCTTGCCGCTGGTGAACAGATCGCGACGGATGTAGTCGAGCCACATGGACTGGCCGTAATCCAGTAATTGCTGTAGCGGATTTTTCGTGGCTTTTGCTTTATCCAGAACCCCGGTGGGTTGCATAAGGCCTCCTTGCCTGTTGGATGATTCTCGTGGACGAAAGGGAGTAACTTATCTCCCCAGTACTGCGTGGGCCTCGGCGACGACGTGGTCTACCGTGAATCCGAAGTACTTCAAAAGATCTTTGATCGGTGCTGAAGCGCCAAAGCGGTGCATCCCGATATTTCGTCCTTTGGTGCCGGTGTACCGCTGCCAGCCGAACGTCGCTCCCATTTCGACTGAAACACGTGCCGTCACACTGGGCGGGAGCACAGAATCTTTATAGGTCGCTTCCTGCTTGTCGAAGAGTTCCCAGGAAGGCATGCTGACCACGCGCGCCTGAATTCCTTCGGCTGCGAGTTTCTCGTACGCGCTTACACACAGCGACAGCTCACTGCCGGTGCCAATCAGGATCACGTCTGGTTTCCCGGCGGGTGCCTCAGCCAGAACATAAGCTCCTTTGGCAACTCCGGAGGCGGGCGCGAATTTAGAGCGGTCGAGCGTGGGCATAGGCTGTCGCGACAAGACCAGGCTGGCGGGCGACTCCCGCAGCTGCAGGATCACTCTCCAGGCTTCCACCACTTCGTTGGCATCGCCCGGACGAAGGACAATCATGTTCGGCATGGCACGAAGAGATGCAAGTTGCTCGATGGGCTGATGAGTCGGGCCATCCTCTCCCAGGCCGATGGAATCGTGAGTGAATACGAAGATCGAGGGGATCTGCATCAACGCGGCCAGCCGCATGCTGGGACGCATGTAATCGCTGAAATTGAAGAAGGTCGCTCCGTAGGCGCGGATGCTGGAGACCGTCATGCCGTTCACGCTGGCACCCATCACGTGCTCGCGAACTCCGAAGTGGAGATTGCGTCCAGCATAATTGCCGGCCTTGAAGTCGCCCGCGCCTTCGAATTTCAGGGTGGTCTTGTTTGAGGTGGCGAGATCGGCCGATCCTCCGATGAGCCAAGGTATATTTTGCGCAAACGCGTTCAGGACCTTTCCTGAACTCTCGCGGGTGGCTACTCCCTTCGCATCCGCGGGAAACGTCGGGATGTTCTTATCCCAGCCTGCCGGAAGCTCATGATGCTGCATATGGCTCAGCCGCTCGGACAGTTCGGGAAACTTCTTTGAGTAATCGGCGAAGGACTGTGACCACTTCGCTCGTAATTCACGCCCGCGCTTGCCAATCGTGTCGCGGAAACGCTCGCGGACTCCGTCAGGAACCAGGAACTTGGCGTCTTCCGGCCAGCCGTAGAATTTTTTGACCAGCTTTACTTCTTCTTCTCCCAGTGGCTCGCCATGCGAGGAATTGGAATCTTGCTTGTGGGGAGATCCATAACCGATGTGGCTGTCGAGAATAATCAGCGTAGGACGATCGGTCGTTTTCTGGAACGTTTCGAAAGCGCGGGCGATCATCTCGAGATCATTGGCATCGCTCACGCGGGTCACATTCCATCCATAACCAACAAAACGAGTCGCGACATCTTCACTGAATGACCAGTTGGCGGGACCGTCAAGCGTGACGGAGTTGTGGTCGTAAATCCAGCAGAGATTCGAGAGCTTCAGATGGCCCGCAAGAGAAGCGGCTTCTCCGCCGATTCCTTCCATTAGGTCGCCATCGGAGCACATGGCATAAACGTTGAAGTTGAAAATCTCGAAGCCAGGCTGGTTGAAGTTGGCTGCCTGCCACTTGCTAGAGATGGCCATACCGACGCTGTTCCCGACGCCTTGTCCCAGCGGCCCGGTGGTGACTTCCACTCCAGTCGTGATGTGCGATTCCGGGTGGCCGGGGGTCCGGCTGCCTAGCTGGCGGAAATGCTTTATGTCATCCATGGAGACGGAGAGATCTTTTGTGAGCTTTCCGTTCTCATCTACTTGCCGAACTTCGGCGAGGTGCAGCATGGCGTAGAGCAGCATGGAAGCGTGGCCATTGGAGAGGACGAAGCGATCTCGATTGAGCCAGGTGGGATCGGCAGGGTCATAGCGCAAGAACTGCTGCCACAAGCAGTACATTGCCGGGGCCAGTCCCATGGGGGCGCCAGGATGTCCGGAGTTTGCTTGCTGCACGGCGTCGATCGCCAGAGTCCTGATGGTGTTGATGCATAGCGTGTCCAGTTGCTTTCCTGTTACCAAAACCTGATCGCTGGCGACCATGCGACGCTGCTCCTTCGACCTGAGATTTCTGCCATATGGGATGGCCTACAGATGATTAGAGTTTGCGGTCATTGAAAGGGTGCAACACGCAGAAGTGTATCAAGTTCCGTGGTTGTCTGAACTAATGAGATCGGAAAAGGGTGGGAATCGGCCAAATACTCTACTTCAGCATCTGGATGTAACTAGTTTCACTTTTGGATGCGCGGGTAGCTTCCTGCACGAACTTGAGGAATTGCCGGAGGTTTTCGCGCTCAGCGGGCGACATGCTGCCGAAACGAACTCGGACGCCAGTGGCCGGACCGCTGCGAGTGACGATGCCGTTTAAGGCGAAACCCTTGACCCAGATCTTCCCGTTGGGTAGCCACAGGCCGATTTCAACCTCTGCCCCGGGCCTTACGCCGCTCGCTGCTTCCACCAGGCAGCCTCCGGCGCTTGTGTTGGAAAGATTCCCCCAGATCGGGGCGGAGGAATTATCCACTCGAAGCTCGACGGCGACGAAGCACTTGATTCGAGGATGGCGACGCCGATCGCTGCTCCAGTTGGTGCTGAACAGATCTGGTTCATAGGGAGGTGTTGGCGATACGGGCGCTGGGAGCGGCTGATCAATCTTTTGTACCCCGGCAACTGGGGCCGGCTGCGTGGATTTAATCTCGCGCATGGCGGCGACCAGGGCTTCCTCGCGCTTTTCGGCGGGAGCTTCGCGGTAGGTCTGCAGCAGTTTGCCGACATGCCTTACGAGATCCGGGTCAGCAAGTATTTTCGTCCAGTCAGTTCCTATCGCCGCGGTCATGCACCGTTCCTAGTTGGGATAATGGCTTACTTAGCTTGAACCGCCGGTTACCAAGCATCAAGATGACCTAAGTCACCGGGAGGGGAGCGCTAGTGGGCTAGCTTCTATGTTGTTGACAACTCTGCACCGCGGTCGATCCGAGAAACCCGCAGGGCTACTCAGCATTGAATAGCAGGGCTACTCAGCATTGAATATGAGTTGGACGACTTCGGTGGTTTCGCCCTGGGAAGCTACGAATTTCCACTTTGCAACGGCATCGGCCGCGGCGTCGACCAGGACCGGATTCCCGCCCAGAACTCGCGTGTTCTTGACGCTGCCATTCGGCCGGACAATGGCTTCCACGCGAACGACGCCGTGGATGTGCATCTTTTTCGCCAATTCGGGGTACACCGGCGCGACCCGGGTTGCGACTTTGCGATCTGAGGGAGCAGAAGCAGAGTTGTCCTGAGCGCCAGCCAGACTGGCCGTTAAGATCATTGCAAGCGTAAGAAAAAGTGTTATCCCCCTGCCCATCTCATTCTCTCCGTGACTCAGGCACCAGATTAGCCAGCTCTCAGGACGTAGGCAACGCACTGAAGGCATTGAACCTCGGGTAGTTAGGCCACGGCACTCGAACGAAACGCGGATTTGTGTCGCAAGGAACTTGGTGGCGGCATTTACGATGGGACTGAGAGAATCGTTTGCATCGTAAAGTGTAGAAAATGAATCGAATCTGTCGGGTTATGCTATAGGACGGAAAGAAGGGTTCGTCGCCGCCTGCCGTTTGCTGCCGAACTCCCCCAAGAAAAAGCATGCAAGGTTCATTGAAAGTCCTTCCGACTGCCATTTGCTGTCTTTTTTTGTATTGGTCCGTTGTGCAGGCGTCAGGCCAATCGGCTGGTGGTACCACCCCGAGCATCTCCCTGCCCGGCTCACAAAGTCCATTTCAGGGGAGCGCTCCGGAAGGAAATGCGACTTCTGAGATTCTCCAGATTGATTTCAAGGATGCGATTGATCGTGGGCTGAGGAACAACTTGGGACTGCTGCTCGCGGGAGATCAGCAGGAGGCCGCGCGCGGCGAACGGTGGAAGCAACTGGCCGAACTGCTGCCGAATATCGGCGCGCGGGCCCAAGAGGCGGTTCAAACGGAGAGTCTTGCTGCACTGGGACTGAAACCCAGTGTCTTTCACGCTCCGCTTCCGCGGGTCTTAGGACCGTTCAACTACTTCGATCTGCGGGCGAGCTTGTCGCAGTCTCTGTTCAGCATGAAATCTTGGGACAATATGCGCGCCGCATCGGAGCGCTTGAAAGTCGCGCAGTTCAATCTCAAAGACGCTCGCGAACTGGTCGTGCTGGCCGTAGGCAATGCCTACCTGCAATCGATTGCCGCGGCGGCCCGGGTCGAAGCGGTAGAAGCGCAGGTTACGAGTGCTCAGGCGCTATCTAACAAGGCTTCCGATCAGCAAAAGGCTGGGCTCACTCCGGCGATCGATGCTTTGCGCGCACAAGTGGAACTGCAAGCTCGCCAGCAGCAGCTCATTCAGGCACGCAACGAGTCGGACAAATCGAATTTGAGCGTGGCGCGTGTCATCGGACTTCCGCCCGGGCAGCGCTTCGTTCTGACGGAAAAGGCGCCCTATGAAGCATTAGCTCCCCTACCGCTGGAAGCCTATCTGCAGCATGCTTACCAGGAACGGGCGGATTATCAGGGAGCTCTGGCGCAGGTCCGTGCTGCAGAACTGTCCAAAAAGGGGGCGCAGGCTGGCCATTATCCTACCGTCGATCTGAACGCCAATTATGGGGACATCGGCGTCACTCCCGCACATTCCAATGGGACCTGGCAGGTCATTGGCGGAGTGAATATCCCTATCTTCGCGGGCAACCGGGTTCATGCCGACCTTCTCGAAGCGGATGCACAACTGAAGCAAGCGCGTTCGCAACTGGGAGACCTGCGTGGCCGGATCGACTACGAGGTGAGGGCTGCGCTTCTCGATCTGAATTCAGCTGCGGAGCAGGTGGAAGTGGCACGGAGTTCGGTCGATCTGGCGGAGCAAGCGCTAGCTCAGTCGCAGGATCGATTTAGTGCCGGGGTGGCAGACAACCTGGAAGTCGTGCAGGCGCAAGAAGCGGTAGCCGCCGCCCACGATTCCTATATTCAAAGTCTCTATGCTCATAATCTCGCGAAAGTCGAACTTGCTTACTCGATCGGCGACGCCGAGCAGGGTGTGAAACGTTATCTGAAAGGCATTCGATAATATGGAGCCCACAACGCAGAGTCCTCCCGGGCAAGGCTCAGCCAACGACACGACGACTGAGAGCCAGGAGCGCAGCAGTAAGCCGTTGCCCGCGACTGAGAGGGATTACCATACCCGGCCTTCGCGCGCGAAAAGCTCCGGCTTCCGAATCGCGATCGTGATTGCCATTATCGTGTTGCTGGTGATTGGCTTCTTTGCCTATCGGTACTTTACGAGTTACGAATCGACCGACGACGCTCAGATTGACGGGCACATCAACTCCGTGAGCGCGCGCGTCTCCGGCCATGTGATCAAGCTCAACGTGCAAGACAACCAGTATGTCGCGGCGGGAACGGTGCTCGTCGAGATCGACCCCGCGGATTACCAACTCGCTTACGATAAAGCTAAAGCTGACTATGCCGATGCGGGAGCAGCAGCACTAGCCGCGGGGGTCAATGTTCCTATCACCTCGATCAGCACGAGCGGTCAGGTATCGGCGACGGAGGCCGATGTGAACAGCGCTCGTGCCGGGATCGAAGTTGCGCTTCATCAGTACCAGGCTGCCAAGGCACAGTTGCAGCAGGCCGAGGCTAACGACGTGAAAGCGCAGAATGATCTTGGACGTTACAAGCAACTCATCTCCAAGCAGGAGATCTCACAACAGCAATTCGATCAGGCCGTAGCGGCTGCCCAAGCCAGCTCCGCTGGGGTGGAAGCAGCCAGGGCGACTGTGGATGCGGCCCAACAGCAGGTGACGCAGGCGCAGGCCAAACTGGTGCAGGCGCAATCGAATTGGGCGACTGCGCGCACTGCGCCGAGGCAGATGCAGGTCACGCGAGCCCGGGCGGCCTCCGCTGTAGCGGAAGTGCAGCGAATGAAAGCCAACCTCGACCAGGCGCAACTCAACTTGCAGTACACCAAGGTCGTGGCTCCCGTGAATGGAATCGTGAGTGACAGGACCGTGGAAGTCGGGCAGAACGTTGCTCCCGGTCAGGAACTCATGAAAGTCATCAATCTCGATGACATTTGGGCGACCGCGAATTTCAAAGAAACACAGCTCCGCGAGATGAAGCCCGGCCAGCGCGTGGTTATCGATGTCGATGCAAATGGGCGCAAATATTACGGCAGAGTGGATAGCATCGCCGGCGCCAGCGGGGCTCGCTTCAGCTTGCTGCCGCCAGAGAACGCTACCGGGAATTATGTAAAAGTGGTGCAGCGCATTCCGGTAAAAATCGATCTTGATCCGGGCTCAAACAAGGATCATCAGTTGCGTCCCGGCATGTCGGTGACTCCGAAGGTTCAGATCCGCTGATGGGCGCTGCCAGCACCACGTTCGATCAGGCGAATGCCTGGCGACCGGCAGTCAATCCGTGGGTGATCGCACTGGCCGTGACGCTGGCCACGTTCATGGAAGTGCTGGACACTTCCATTGCCAATGTGGCTCTGCCGCACATAGCCGGCAGTTTGTCAGCGGGCCAAGATGAAAGCACCTGGGTACTCACTTCTTACCTGGTTTCCAACGCAATTGTCCTTCCTCTGAGCGGCTGGTTGTCGTCGATCGTGGGCCGCAAGAACTTCTATATGGGCTGTGTGGCTTTGTTCACGACCAGCTCATTTCTGTGCGGTCTGGCGCCGAATCTCACGGTTCTTATCATCTGCCGCGTTCTCCAGGGAGTAGGCGGCGGGGGCCTGCAACCCAGCGAGCAGGCGATTTTGGCGGACACTTTTCCACCCGCAAAAAGGGGAATGGCATTCGCTGTGTACGGGGTGGCAGTAGTGACGGCTCCGGCGATCGGACCCACGCTGGGCGGGTGGATCACGGACAATTTCAGCTGGCGCTGGATTTTCTTCATCAACATTCCGGTTGGCATCCTGTCGATCCTGCTTACCTCGAGGCTGATTCAGGATCCGCCCTACTTCCGCCGCCGGAAAATCCGCGAGACGCATATCGATTACGTGGGCTTGGGCTTCGTCGCTCTCGGACTGGGCACGCTGCAGGTTGTGCTTGATAAGGGGCAGCGCGAGGACTGGTTTGAATCCCACATGATTGTGGTGCTGGCAACGATCGCGGCGGCATCGCTCATCTTTGTCATCTTCTGGGAATGGAAACAGAAGGACCCCATTGTCGACCTGCATCTGTTCCGCGATCGCACCTTCGGCGTCTCGAATCTGCTGATGTTCATGCTGGGATTCGCCTTGCTGGGCAGCACGTTGCTGCTGCCGTTATTCATGCAGACGATGCTGGGGTATACGGCGCAGCAATCAGGCTTCGCCCTGATGCCGGGCGGATTCCTGATCATGCTGCTGCTGCCCCTGGTCGGCTTCTTACTATCGCGCTATCCGCCCCGATGGTTGTTGGTATTTGGACTGGTCGTCTTGTCAGCCTCGCTGTTCCACATGACACGGTTCAACCTTCAGATCGACTTCAGGACGGTTGCCATCGCACGTTCAATACAGGCGGTCGGAATGGCTTTTCTGTTCGTGCCTATCAATACCGCTGCCTATGCTTTCCTTCCTCGGGACAAGAACAATGCCGCTTCCGGCCTGATGAACCTTGCACGCAATATTGGCGGCAGTGTGGGAATCTCGGTGGTGACGACCATGCTGGACCGGCGCGCCCAGGTGCACCTTACCCATCTGGCGAGCAACCTCAGCCAGGCCAATCCGGCCCTGTCGCGG
>Ga0070681_10004147_pt1 | contig 13706 bp, 14 predicted proteins | sample KBSC83BmetaG_FD_65650 | JGI IMG/M metagenome (GOLD analysis project Ga0070681, IMG submission 65650) | Corn rhizosphere microbial communities from Kellogg Biological Station, Michigan, USA - KBS C8-3B metaG | ecosystem: Host-associated > Plants > Roots > Rhizosphere | place: USA: Michigan... | reverse complement strand
GCAGGAGGAGCGGTAATGATGAATTCGACACGCGCTCCGGGCGAGACCACGATGCTGTCCCGCCACTCGGTCGAATGCCCAGGCAGGCCCGCGCCATTGATCGGAACGCCGTCGATGGCTACGACGCCGAGCCATTCGGGCCGGAATTTCGCGCCCCGCTTGTAGAGCGCCGCAAGATTCAGATAAGTGACGGAGGACGCGTTCAGCACCCGCCACAGCTGTCGCTCCCCCGGCTTCAGCTTCAGCGAAGCGAGCGGATAGTCCGGGTAAGGCACAGGCACGTAGTTGACGGACAGGTCTTTCGCCGGCTTGCCGGTTCCCGTTCCCGTGTTCGCCGCATCTCCGTCGCGATCCATGAGCGCTTGTCGCGTCGCCTCCCCCGGCGAGGGAGGCGCGTCGGGACTGAGCAAATCCTGATCGCGAACGATGAGCACCCGGTCCGGCAGACCGGCCACTTCAGGGTTCGCTCGCTCGATCCCCTCGACGATCAGTGCGCCCGAGGCACCCCCGAGCACCTGTTTGCTGCTGAAGCCATGAATGTGCGGGTGGTACCAGTACAGCCCGGGCGGCTGATTGTCGGGAATGCGGAAGCGATACTCGAACGGCGGATCGGTGGGCTGAATGGAGGTCTTGAGGACATCGTCCTGATGGCACACCGGCGGAAGCAGCAGGCCGTGGAAATGCAGGTTCGTGGAGGTGAGCGACATCTCGCCGCTGCTGCAGGGATCGGATCTCGTGTCCGCCTCGCGGTGATGATGCTGGTGGCCGGCGACGGGTTCATCCGGCGCCTCAACCGACAGCTGGTTCCTCAAACGGAGAATCACCATATCGCCTGGCTTCACGCGCAACGTCGGGGATTGATGCCCGTCGGGAAGCAGATAGCAGTAGCGCATCGAGCCGTCCGCTTGCGCCTCGTTGTGCACACTCAGGTCGAGGCTCAGCACCCCGTTGATGCTATGCAGGTCCTCCGGCTCCTCGACCTCGCTGGCGGCGGCAGGCCGCGGACAGGGCTCGGCAGGAAGGTCATGCGCGAGCGAGCGCGTGCTCCATGCGTACAAGATTGCAAGGCCGGCCAGCACTTCGGGAGCGACGCGCATCTAATGGTTGTAGGCGTGAGTCGAAAACCCGCGCTTTTACCAAGAGTCGTGTGACGATCGCCACCTTCAGCGCCGACTCAGACCGAATCGGCGCTGCAGCTCGCGAGCCCCCACGGGAGTGATCTGCAGTATCCGCCGCCGGCGCGTGTGCTTCATCCATCCCCGCGCCAATAGTGCTTGCAGCAGAGCCGCGCCAAGCGCCCCTCCAAGGTGCGGCCGACGCTCCGTCCAGTCGATGCATTGGCGCGCGAAGGCGCGTCGTTGCCTCGCCAGCTCATCGGTTGCGATGCCCAACTCCTGCAGAAAAAACGAGCTCCCTGCCGGCGTCAGTGCGTAGTACCCCGCGGAAACACGTAGCAGTTTCCGCTGCTCGAGAGCGCAAGCGATGGAGACTGCCACTTGCCCTGCGAGATGGTCATAACACGTGCGAGCGGTGCGCCAGTCGACGAGCGCGTCGCGCCTCACGCCGTCGACGGCCGTTTCATCGGGAGCGGGCTGAAACGCGAGCAACGTCTCGACGGCGCGAGCGCCCCGCTCATCGGCAAAGGAGAAGTAACGATGACGCCCTTGCTTGTGCACGCGCAGAAGGTCGCGCTTCAACATCTGCGCAAGATGGTTGCTCGCGGTTTGCGCCGACACGTCCGCGCTCATGGCGAGCTCTCCAGCCGTGTATGCGCGACCGTCCATGAGTCGCAGAAGCATCGCCGCTCGGGCGGGCACAGCTATGCACGCGGCCGCGGCGGCAAGCTCTTCGTGAACTTCCATACTTCGATCACTCATGAAACATATGGGGCAAGCCTCTCGTTATCTTTGCACACCTGTCCTACAGGCGGGAATTGCAGAGTGTCAGCACGAGCCGATGCAAACGAGTTTCGAGCCCAGAGCGGTGTGCGCGGACTGTCTATCGCGCTACGCCGTCGCCGCGCCGGGGGCCTCCGCGCTGCGCCGCTCCACGGCCGGCACATCCGCGACGGGTCGCCTCCGGTGTTGTTCGTGCACGGGGCTACGTTTCCGTCCGCGCTTGCCGCCGATTTTCCCTTCGGGGGCGTCTCCTGGATGGAGACGCTGGCGGCGCGCGGCCACGACGTCTGGGCATTGGACTTTCTGGGTTATGGCCAGTCCGATCGATATCCAGAGATGGCCGGCCTCGACGTCGCGGGCGCCGCGCTCGGGACCTCCAGCGATGCCGTCTTGCAGATCGCGAGTGCAGTCGAGTTCATCGGCGCTGAAACTCGCGCTGCGCGCGTGGCCATTGTCGCTCACTCCTGGGGATGCACACCTGGGGGTTTGTTCGTGACGCACCATCCTGCAAGGGTCGAGAGCTTCGTGATGTTCGGCCCGATCGTCACTCGCGCGGGCACACCCCAACGCAGTCCGGAGCAACGTTTCTGGGACGTGACCCCCGAGTTCCAGAGTCACCGCTGGGCTTCTCCAGGCGGCGTGCCGCTCGTCGACCCGTCCGACCAGCAACCCTGGCTCGAGTGCTATGTGTCTTCCGATCCGACGCAGCGAACTCCGCCGGCCGTGCGTGTCCCTTATGGTCCTATGGCGGACATCGAGCGGATGTTGGGTGGCATCGATCTCTACGATCCCGCCGAGATACGCGTACCGACTCTGATCGTCTACGGCGAATGGGATGAAGTGACCACCCCAGAAGATGCGCTGCGGCTCTTCGGCCGCCTCACTCAAGCATCCGAGCGGCAGCTCACGATGCTGGACCGCGGCACTCATCTCATGCATCTCGAGTCAGGTCGCCGGCGACTGTATGCAGCTGTAGCCGCGTTCATCGAAAAGACCCCGGAGGCCTTCCCATGAAAGACGACATTGCAGGTTATGACTTCGGCGCACTGCACGTCGGCCGCTCGCCGGTGACGTTGTCAGAGCTCGACGAGTTGCAGCGTACGCTTGGGTGGACGAGTGAGGATGAGCGGTGGCTGGCGCAAGCTGCGCCGGTCCTCACGCATCACGCGCAAGATCTCGTAAACACATGGCGCGCGCAGATCGGCAAGATGCCTTTTCTTTCCCGCTGGTTCGGGGAGCCGGGAGAGGCGACGGACAGCTACCGCGCCGCCGTCAAGAAGCGCTTCGTCCAGTGGATCATCGACACCTGCACCCGCCCGAGAGACCAGGCATGGCTCGACTACGCCGAGGAGATCGGGTTACGCCACACTCCCAGGAAAAAGAACACAACGGACGCAGCGCAGGGCCCATCCCTGGTGCCGCTCCGTTACGTGATCGCGTTTGCGTGGCCCGTCCTCTCGGCAGTGCGCCCCTTGCTCGCCGCGGAAGGAATCCCCGCTGCGGACGTGGATGCCATGGAGGCGGCCTGGAGCAAAGCCGTCCTGCTACAGATCGCGCTGTGGAGCCGGGCATTCGTGCACGAGGGCTGGTGGTAGGGTCGACGAAAGGGGTTGGAGCTACACTCCCCGCCATGGCCAAACTGCAGAAAATCGCGCTCCGCAGCCTGCATCCGACCCAGCTCACCGTGGGCATGATCGTGATGCATGACAAAAAAAAGCACCTCTCTGCATTGAACGAGACACAGCGGCATGCCTTTCTCCAGGCGCACCCGATGCCCGCCGTCGTGGGCCCCAAGGCGGCGTTGTACATTACCGACCACCATCACCTGGGACGAGCCGCGCTCGAATGCGGGATCGACAGCGCCTTCGTGTGCATCGAGGAGGATTTGTCCGATCGCGAGCTCGACGGATTCTGGAAGGCGATGAACAAGAGCTTGTGGGTGCATCCGCTGGACGCCAACGGTGTGCGGCATTGCTACGCGTCGATTCCCGATCGTCTGGAGAAGCTCGTCGACGACCCGTATCGCTCCCTGGCCGGATACGTCCGCGATGCGGGCGGCTACGACAAAACTCCGACCGCCTTCGCGGAATTCATCTGGGCGGACTTCTTCCGGCGCAACGTCGCCATCGAGGATCTGCAGGCGGACTTCAAGGCCGCTGTCGAAGTCGCCGTGCCGCTCGCCCAGAGTCACCTGGCCAAGGGAATCCCCGGCTTCAACGCCAAGTAGCGCAAGAGCGCATAATCGCGCCACGCGCATCCCTTGGAGTGAACGCATGAGGACCCCTCCGGGTATCGGCCCTGCGGACTTCGCGACCGCCATCGGCCAGTTCGAGCAGGCCGTCGGCAGGCAATGGGTATTCACCAGCGACGAGGACGTCGACCTGTACAGGGACGCGTTCTCACCTTTCATTGGCGAGCCCGAAGAGCGGGTGGCCTCCGCGGCTGTCGCACCCGACACGGTCGAGCAGGTGCAAGCGATCGTGCGCATCGCCAACCAGTACCGCGTCCCTCTCTATCCGGTCTCCACCGGGCGCAACCTCGGGTACGGAGGTTCCGCACCCGCCTACTCCGGCAGCGTCGTGGTGGATCTCAAGCGCATGAACCGCGTCCTCGAAGTCGACGAGGACAACGCCTATGCGCTCGTCGAGCCGGGTGTCAGCTACTTCGATCTCTACCGCTACATCCAGGAGCGCGGCCTGCGTGTGTGGATCGATGTGCCCGATCCGGGCTGGGGGAGCCCCATCGGCAATGCGCTCGATCGCGGCGGCGGATACACCCGCGGGCAGTTTCGCAATCACTTCGACGCGCACTGCGGAATGGAAATCGTGCTACCCAACGGTGAGCTGCTGCGCACCGGCATGGGAGCGCTCCCCGGGGCGAAGACCTGGCAGCAATACAAGTCGGGCTTCGGGCCCTGGGTCGACGGCCTGTTCTCGCAATCCAACTTCGGCATCGTGACCAAGATGGGTTTCTGGCTCATGCCGGAGCCGGAGGCGTACTTCCGCGGAAGCGTCCACGCGGGCAAGCGTGAGGATCTGCATCAACTGGTGAAGACCCTCAATTTCGTGGAGAACAGCGGCATCACCAACGGCATGCCCGACATGGGCAGCCCGCTGCTCGGCATCCAGACCATCGAGGAATTCGCTCGCTCGATGGAGGCTGGCCAGGGGCCCGCACCGGAAGCGGAGCTGCTCGCCCTGCGCGACCGGGCCGAGGCCGGCGACTCCGCGCCGCTGGAGGCCTACGGTGAGCGCAAAGGACTCCCCTACTGGACGCTGCGCCTGAAATTCTATGGGCCGGCAAAAGCGATCCTGGCGCAGTGGGACTACGTGAAGGGGAAGTTCTCGGTCATTCCCGGCGTGAAGTTCGAGGACGGGGAGCCGGTGCGCCTGCCGCTGAGCGAGCAGCAACGCGAGCGGGTGCACTATCCGGAATTCGGAATCCCCTCTCTCAACATGTTCTCCATCGGCGCCCGCAGCCGCGACAACCCCAATCCCACTCACGGGCACATGTGGTTCTCGCCGATCATTCCGCGTACCGCAGCGGCCATCTTCGAAGCCAACCGGGTGTTTGCCGCCGCCGCGCGCGAATTCAACCTGCCGGCGCTGCGCTTCAGCCTTCCCTCGTGCTACTGGGAGCGGGCTTTCATCTTCATATTCGCTTTTCCCGTCACGACCGACCCGGCCACCAACCTCAAGAATCGCACCGCGTTCCAGCGACTCATCGAGATCGGCGCACAGCAGGGCTGGGGTGAGTACCGCACGGCGCCGGCGTTCCAGGACGCCATCATGAACACCTACTCGTTCAACAATCACGCCCTGAGGCGATTCCACGAGACCCTCAAGGATGCAGTGGATCCCAACGGCATTCTCTCGGCGGGCCGCTATGGAATCTGGCCGAAGCACCTGAGGAAGTCGTGATGACTCGCCGTCGCGCTGCGGTTGTTGTTTCATCCTTGGCAGTGGCGCTGCTGCCGGCGGGGCGCGCGCTGCGGGCCGCCGATCCCTCGCCGTCCTCCACAGGGCCAACAGGGCCCGCATGGACGGCGGCCACGGTTGTGCCCGCACCCGGACAGCCTGCCGGCTACCTCCAGTATCGGAAGATGTGCGCGGTGTGCCACGGCCGGGGGCCCGACAAGCCGGGTACCCGCGCGTTGAACGCAAAATACGAGGGAAAGGTGTCAGCGCTTCTGGAGGAGCGCAAGGATCTGACGGTGGACTTCGTCAAGTTCACCGTGCGTCACGGCGTCAGCGTCATGCCGCCGTTCCGCAAGACCGAGCTCAGCGACGCCGACCTGGACGCTATCGCCGGCTACCTGGCTCGCAAGCGGCGTTAGCCGCGAGCGTTACTTGCCTGCAGGAGCGTCGTCTGCCTCCGTCGGCAGCTTGAACTGGATCTCCTGGCCCTGCGCGGTGACGAAACCGCTCACGAACCCGCCGTCAGTGCCATCTTTGCGCGGCGCGAACTTCACTTTGATCTTGTCACCGACCTTGATCATGTTCGGCCGCCAGCCGGAGCGGTAGAAGTTGTTGATGCTGTGACCCTCGAAGTCGATGTCGTGCGCGCCCTTCTGATCCATCACCTCGAGAGTGAGACTCATGTGAGGGTTGATGACGCGAATCGCCTTTACCTGGCCGGACAGCTCATGCACCTGCCGGAAGTCGTACTGCGAGGCCGAGTGGTGTGCCCACGCGGGCACCGGGCCGGTCGAGAGGCCGGCCGCGAGCAGCCACGCCGCGAGTGCCACTTTGAACGCTTTCATATCCGCTACTCCGTATCCGTCTGAATCGAATCGCGCCCCGGAGCGCGCTCAATGCTGGGCGGTCGCCGCGGCGGCCGTCTTTTTCTTCCGCAACGCATCCAGGTGATCGAGCCAGGCTTCTTCGTTGCACTCGTACGGCAGCAGGATGCCTTTCGGATCGAACCGCCACTTCTTATCGATGACGACCGGCTTTGTGTAGAACACCGGATCCGTCAGCGTCATCTGTGCCACGAGCACGCGGTGGCCCTTGGCATCCGTCATGAGGTGATAACGCTCCACGATGTGAGCCTGCTCACTATGTGGATACGCCTGGTCCTCCTGCTCCTTCAGCGAGCTGGTCTCGACCACGAGCGTCTGACCTTCCCAGTGCGCAACGGAGTACCCGTTGCGGTCGGGAACGCGGTCGGACTCGGGAATGACCTTGGCGCCGAAGTACAGGCGCCGTACCTCGTTGTGCGCCTCGTAGATCACGGTGATCTGCTCGGGGCGCTGGATGATCTCCATCGGATAGGCCCCCGAGAACGTCATCGATTCGGGCAACCCGGAGCCCAGACAGTGGGTGCCGGGGTTGTCGTCAGCTCCGACCAGGGAGCGGTACTCATCGACCCGGTGCTTGCCCTCGGGCGTGAACGGAAGCGGCCCACTCATCCCGCCGTTTGGCGAGAAGGCGGGCTTGCCGGCCTCGACGTACATCGTCCAGATGCCGCTGAGATCGGGAGGTGCGGTATCCGCGGCGGCGAGCCCCGACCCAACGGACAGCAAGGCGAGCGGCAGCGGGCGCAGCCACCTGAAGACGCTTACATGGCGTGAAATCATCGCTCAGCCCCCTCACCCAGTGTCGCGGCAGGATGATACGCCTGTGCGCCCACCCTCCTCAAACGTGCCCCGTGCTTTGTATGCAAATGCGAACAGCCATGGCTGTTGTCCGCAGCGCGGCTTCCGGTCGCTACTGCGTCGTGCTCGCCTTCGTCCTGCGGTCGGCCCTGGAGCGCGGCCGTGCGTGAGCGGCGGCCGGCTTGCCCCGATTCAGAGCGTTCGCCTTCCAGAAGGCATCGACGACGCCTTCGGCAAGCCAGCCCTTTTCGACCGTCGGACCGAAAATGTGCCGATACATCATAGGCCCGAGCAGCAACGCGACGCTGAGCTCTTCGTCCAACACCACTGGAAAGATCCCGGCATCCATCCCACGGTGCAGCAGCTTCTGCACTCCCAGACGAACACGTTCTGAAACACGGGCCCGCCAAGCTCGTCCAAACGCCGGGTTGCGTGCGGAATACGCCATGAGATGCGGGGTCAGACGACGCTGGATCTCCGCTCGCGCCGACGGCGGCTCATAGGCGAGAAACGCTTTCATGTCCTCTCGCAGATTCCCCGTGTCGCGCTCGCTCAGATCCTCATCGTTCCGGTGCACATGGAGGAGCACCTCGAGACACAGCGCGTCCTTGTCGGCCCAGTGCTTGTAGACAGTGGCTTTGCTCACTCCGGCAGCCGATGCGATCGCATCCATGCTCGTCGCGTCGATGCCGCGACTCGCAAACAACTCCGTGGCCGCCGCCAGTACTTTCTGATGAGCTCGCTCGCTCAGGCCGCGGGGCACGGTGCGTCAGACCTCGATCTTGGAAAAGCGCCACGCGCCGAGAAAGATGAAGATCACGGCGAGAACTCCCAGGACCGTTGCATCGAGGGCCGAACCGAAGTGCGACTGCGTGATGAGTGCCGAACGCAGGCCATCGACGCCATATGACAACGGGTCGACGCGAGTCACGGCCGCGAACGCGCGTGGCAGGTTATCCAGCGGATAGAGCGCGCCGGAGAGAAAGAACAGCGGCATCACCAGGAAATTCATCACCATCTGAAAGCCCTGCATGTCCTTCAGCGAGGAGCCGACCGTGGTGCCGACCCCGGCGAAGACCAACGCGATCAGGGCAAGGAAAGCGAGGGCCTCCGGCAGGAGCGCGAGGCTCACAGGCCGGAAGCCGGCAATTACGCAGACGACTGCAACCAGGCATCCCTGGATCAAGGCGACGGTTGCTGCGCCGCAGGTGCGGCCCAGCATGATGAACACCCGCGGCACGGGAGCGACGAGTGTCTCCTTCAGGAAGCCGAATTGCCGGTCCCACAGCAACGCAATTCCGGAGAAGGTCGCCGAGAACAACACCGTCATGGCGATCACACCGGGGGCCATGAACTGCAGGTAGCTCCCGCGGCCAGCCTGCTGGAACACGGCGCCCATGCCGAAGCCCAGCGCCACGAGATACATCACCGGCTGTCCGAGCGAGGCGATGATCTGCACCTTCGAGCGCGTGTAACGACGCAACTCGCGCAGCCACAGAATATAAATGGCGGACATCTCAGCGCCTCCACATCCGGGCGACGTTGCGCATGCGCTCGGACGCACTCATGTTCTCGTCCCGCAGGGCCGTGCCGGTGAGAGCGAGAAACGCGTCCTCCAGGTTCTCCTTGCCCGTCTGCGCCTTCAGCTCCTTGGACGTGCCCAGTGCCACGATCTTGCCGTGATCGATGATCGCGATACGCGAGGCGGCGCGATCGGCCTCGTCCATGTAATGAGTGGTCAGGAACACCGTCACGCCCTCCTTCTGGTTCAAGTCCTTGACGTGCGACCAGAGTTGATTGCGACTCTGGGGATCCAGGCCGAGCGTGGGCTCATCGAGAAACAGGATCTTCGGCGTGTGCAACAGCCCGCGCGAGATCTCGAGGCGGCGGCGCATACCGCCGGAGAATTCCTTCACCGGACTGTCCTTGCGATCCCACAGGCCGAATAGCGTGAGCAGCGCCTCGGAGCGCTCGCGCCGCACCTTGCGCGGCACGTGATAGAGCGCGCCGTGCAAATCCATGTTCTCCCACGCCGTCAGCTCCTGATCGAGACTCGGGTCCTGGAATACGATGCCGAACCGGCGACGCACCTCGTTCTGGTGCCGTGCCGGATCGAGTCCATCGATCTCCAGCTTGCCGCTGGTGACCGCCAGCAGCGTCGTGAGCATCTTGATGGTGGTGGTCTTGCCCGCGCCGTTGGGACCGAGAAAGGCGAAGATCTCCCCGGCCCCCACCTCGAAGGACACGCAATCGACGGCGGTGAAATCCCCGAATTTGCGGGTGAGGTTCTCAGCGCGAATCATCGAGTTACTCGCTCGGGCGCCGGGCCGGCGCCGTTCAATAATAGACTAGACGGTTCAGTTTAGTTTTTCAATTCGCAGCGAGCGCTCGAGGCGGCTTTCACCCCTGCCCTGCGGGCTGGGACTTGTCGAGCGCCTGCGCGAACTCGGGCTTGGTCGCGCGCAGGATCGAGGTAATCGCCGTGCGATCCTCAGCGGACAGGCGCGCAAACTCCGTGCTCCGATCCTGGTCGCTCAGCACGGCGATGAGCCGCTCGTACACGTAGTCGCGGGCGTACGCTGGCAAGGCATCGAAAGCCTCCGAGTACACCAGATAGCTCAGAGGATATTTCAGCAGGCGCGTCTGCAAATCCAACTCGGGCAGCGAGCGCCCTTGAGGGTCGCGCGGGCCTTGTGCCTGGAACCAGCGATCGAATCCGGAAGTGCTCTGGATCTTGTCGGTGAACGGCGCGGCATCGACGAACAGCAGCGCATCGACCAGCGGCTCGACGATCTTCTGCAGGGCGGGCCGGATCTTCGCCGGCACTTCGCCCCAGCTCGCCGGCTCGGGCTGGCCCTGCGAGGTGCGGGCCACGAGGTTGCGGGCCTTGCAATTGACGCGCGTAATCTGGTTGTGGACGGTCGCCTGGTGCTCGAAGACCTCGTCCTTCGATTGGATCAGGAGGTTGCCAAGATGAACCTGGCTCCCCTGTCTTCCGCTCACGAACCAACCGCCCCAGCGGTCCCGCAGGGGAGTCTGGTCCGTCGTCGCCGCGGAGGTGTCCGGTTCCAGCAGCAGCCCGTTGATGTCCACCTTCGTCGACATGATCAGGAATAGCGGAACACTGCCCCCCCGCGAGCGAGAACTTGTCGTGACACGCGAGGCAGCGCAGCACCTCGCGGTCCACGCTCGCACTCACATCCGGGCGGTTGGCCAACGTGTAGAACACCGGCCCGAGTGAGTTGTCCATGGTGACGATCTCGATCGGCCCGCCTTGCACATACGCGACATACACGTTGTCGTTGAAGTAAATGGCGCGAGGCGTGGCGGCGCTGATGCGATCGACCTGCAGGCTCGACTTCGAGTACACGAGAGTCTGAGAGCCGGGGTCGATGCCGAGGACCTGCAGCAGGGAGTCGAGATAGCCGCGCGGCGCCTTGAACTGCAACTTCAGTTCACCGGCGATCCTCCAGCCGCGCGATCGGATTGCGCGTGGGCGTCCCTGAGTAACCGATGACGGGATAATCGCTGTCATAGCGCAGCGCCGAATAGACTGGCGTGGGCTCGGCCGCGGCGGCCGGCGTTGCCACAACCGGGCGTGCAAAGCTCAGCATCGCGGCTAACGCGACTCGGGCCCTGAATTCCAACAGGTGTGCATCATCAGACCGAAGCCTAGCCCGGCTGCGGATGGCTCAAGAAGTGCCAGGAAATGAAAGGCTCACGAAGCGCAACCTGGGTCTCGGTTGCGGCCTCGTGAGCAGACCCTCCGCTTGCTTGTCTGCGCGGCGCCTCAGCGCCGGTTAGCTACCCGGTGCTGCTCCTCCGGCAGCGCGAAGACGAACAAACTCCCGCCCAGCGTCGTGTACTTGGCGAGATCCTTGTACCCGCCGACGGCACCGAGCCCGGCAGTCGGCTCCTGCAGGCCCGCAGCCATGCCGATGCCGGCCCAGCCACCGATTCCGGAATACACGCCGACGTACTGACGTCCGTCGTACCGATAGGTGAACACGTTGCCGATGATTCCGGAGGGCAGCTTGAACTTCCACAACTCCTTGCCCGTCTTGGGATCGACGGCTTTCAGGTAGCCTTCGAGCGTGCCGTAGAACACCACATCCCCAGCGGTCGTCAGCGCGCCCGACCAGACCGAGAAGCGCTCCGGATCCGACCACATGATCTTGCCAGCCACGGGGTCCCACGCAATGAAGTTACCCATGTCACCGTGGCCGTTGGGCGCCGGAAACATGCTCAGCGTGGCGCCGACATACGGCTGACCCGCCGTGTATTCAATCTGGAAGGGCTCGTAGTTCATGCACACGTGGTTCGTCGGGACCATAAACCAGCCGAGCTTGCGGTCGTAGCTCGAAGGCTGCTCATCCTTCGATCCGAGAGCCGCGGGACAGATGTCCTTCACGTCGACGTCGGGCCCGGTGGTCTGTGGCGAATACTGCTTGTTCACCTGCGGCCGTCCCGTCTTCATGTCGACCTGCGTGGCCCAGTTCACCGCGGGGTCGTATTTCTGCGCGACCAGCAGCGCCCCGGTTTCACGATTGAGCGTGTACGCAAAGCCGTTGCGGTCGAAGTGCACCAGCGCCGGCACCTTCCTGCCCTTGATCGTCAGGTCCACCAGCGGCACTTCATTCACGCCGTCGAAATCCCACTCGTCGTGCGGGGTCATTTGATAGACCCACTTCGCCATCCCCGTGTCGAGGTCGCGGGCAAAGATACTCATGGACCACTTGTTGTCGCCGGGGCGCTGCGCGGGATTCCACGTGCCTGGGTTACCGGTGCCGTAATACAGCAGATTCAGTTTCGGATCGTACGAGTACCAGCCCCACGTGGTGCCGCCACCCAACTTCCACTGATCGCCCTGCCAGCTTTTCAAAGAAGAGTCGGCGCCTATCGGCTCGAGCTTGCCGTCCTTCCAGGTCAGCGTCTTCTGCGGATCCACGCGCAGGTCGCGGTCCGGTCCGGTGCTGTAGGCAATCCAGTCCCGCTTGCCCGTCTTGATGTCGTAGGCGATCAAGCGGCCGCGCACGCCGAACTCTCCCCCGGAGATGCCGGTGATGACTTTGTCCTTGAAGACGTGTGGCGCGTTGGTGTTGGTCTCACCGATCTTGGGATTGCCGTTCTTGACGCTCCAGACCACCTTGCCGGTCTTTGCATCCAGCGCCACCAGCGTCGTGTCCGCCTGCTGCAGGAAAATCTTCCCATCGCCGTACGCAAGGCCACGGTTGACGGTGTCGCAACACATGACGGGGACCACATCCGCATCCTGCTTCGGCTCGTATTTCCATCGGAAGGTCTGATCCTTCAGGCTCACGGCATACACGTTGTTTGGAAAGGGTGTCTGGATGTACATCGTGTCGCCGATGACCAGAGGCGAGCCTTCGTGGCCGCGCAACGTTCCGGTCGAGAGCGTCCACGCCACCGTCAACTTGCCGACATTGGCAGCGTTGATCTGCTTCAAGTCGCTGTAGCGCAGATTGGCGTCATCGCCCGCCTGCGCGGCCCAGTTGTCGGGGTTGCCCATCTTCTGATCGAGGTCGGAATCGGCCATCGCCGCCCAGGGAACGGCCATCGCCGCCAGGGTCGCGATCGCCGCTAATAACGCATGTCTGTGTACGGGTCTCATGGATCTACCTCCGGGAGGCAACGCGCGCCGCGCCGGCGGAGGTGGGTATCAGCGCCGCGACCGACAGGTCGAAGCGAGACTGCGCCGACGGCGGCGCCTGACACGCAAGGCGGTAGTTGACTACGTGAATCGACAAATCGGGGAGCAGCGCCGCTTTCATCTGGCTCAAGAGCTCACAGTCGCCGGCGTCGAGGGAGGCCGGATTGCCCGGCCGCAGCTCTACGGTTGCGGGACGGACATTCGTGCGATTGGCGTCGAAGTTGGACCAGTCCGGCTGCGCGCCCTGCACCACCAGCGGAATCTCGAAATGCAGGTGCACGCTCGGAGAGTACCCCGCGGAACCGCTGTCGGGTCCGCAGCTATAGGCGAGAGAGCGAACATCGCCCCGGGCGCCGAGCGTCGTCAGGACGTCGCGAAATTTGCGCTCGAGCGCTTCGCAGGCGTACCGCTTCGGCAGATTGTGCAGCTGGACGAGCAACTGACGCGGAACCCAGACCGCGGGCTGGACGGCGGTCGGAGAGTTTGCCCGGGCGAGGGTGCAGGCCATACACGCCATGACGGCCCCGATGGGCAGGCTCAG
>Ga0070681_10004146_pt1 | contig 13709 bp, 11 predicted proteins | sample KBSC83BmetaG_FD_65650 | JGI IMG/M metagenome (GOLD analysis project Ga0070681, IMG submission 65650) | Corn rhizosphere microbial communities from Kellogg Biological Station, Michigan, USA - KBS C8-3B metaG | ecosystem: Host-associated > Plants > Roots > Rhizosphere | place: USA: Michigan... | reverse complement strand
GTGGTACAGTCGCGTCTGGCAGGTTTCGACCAGTCCCTCGAAGAGGCGGCTATGGATCTCGGCGCGCGTCCGCTGAAGGTATTCTTGCGCATCACCTTGCCTCTGATCGCACCAGCGCTGCTGTCAGGGTGGCTGCTCGCGTTCACGCTTTCCTGGGACGACCTGGTGATCTCGCAGTTCGTGGCCGGGCCGGGCTCGAGCACCTTGCCGATGGTGATTTTCTCCAAGGTGCGCCTGGGAGTGAGCCCGGACGTGAATGCGCTGGCGACGCTCATGGTGCTCGTGGTCAGCACCGGAATCGCCGTGGCCTCGGTGTGGATGAGATTCCAGAGCCGGCGGCGGGCACGCGACCTGCAGCTCGCGGCGGCTGCCAACGTTTGAAGAGCGATCGTCTATGACTCGCAAAGTAATGGGCATCGATGTCGGCGGCTCCTCGGTGAAGGCCGGGCTGGTCGATGTCGATTCCGGCCGCCTGATCGGTGAGCTGATGTCCGCTCCAACACCCCAGCCCGCGGCGCCTGCGGGGGTGATGCAGGTCGTCGCCAGCCTCGCGGAGCAGCTCCCCGGGGCGCAGGGGCCGGTCGGCCTGGCGTTTCCCAGCGTGGTGAAATCCGGTCGCGTGCGCACGGCCGCCAATATCGATCAGGCCTGGCTGGGCCTGGACGGGGCGGCGCTGGCCGAGCGCACGCTGGGACGGCCGGCAGTCGTTCTGAACGATGCGGATGCCGCGGGTATCGCCGAGATGCGCTGGGGAGCGGGCCGCGGCTTGGCCGGCACCGCCATCATGCTGACGTTCGGCACCGGCATCGGAACGGCTTTGTTCGTCGGCGGGCGGCTGTTTCCCAACACCGAGCTGGGACATCTGGAGTTGAACGGCATGGATGCGGAGAAGTGGGCGTCCGCTCACGTCAAGACCGCTCTCAAGCTCGACTGGCCGGCGTGGACCGGCCGTGTCAACGACTATCTTGCGCGCATGCACGCGCTTTTCTGGCCCGACGTCTTCATTCTCGGGGGCGCCGTGAGCCAGGACTTCGAGCAGTTCGCTCGCTTGCTCCGCTCGGAAGCGGAGATCCGGCCGGCGTATTTCGCCGGACAAGCGGGCGTGATCGGTGCGGCGTTGGCCGCTGCAGAGTGAGCCATGTCCACATTCGCACGTAGCAAGCTGCCTGATGTCGGGACCACGATCTTCACCGTCATGTCGCGCCGCGCGCGCGAGCTGGGCGCGTACAACCTCGGGCAGGGATTCCCGGACTATGACATCGATCCGCGACTGACCGAGCTGACGACCGCGGCCATGGCGGCGGGTCACAATCAGTACGCCCCCATGGAAGGTGTCTTGGAGCTGCGCGAGCGCATCGCGCAGAAGCTGCAGGCCTCCTATCACCTGAACGTCGATCCGGAGTCGCAGATCACGGTGACGTTGGGCGCGACCGAGGCCATCTATTCCGGTATTCAGGCCGTCGTCGGACCCGGCGACGAAGCCATTGCGTTCGATCCCGCGTACGACTCGTACGAGCCGGCGGTGCGACTGGCCGGTGGCCGCTGCATCCGCCTGCCTCTGCTGCCCCCCCGGTTCCGCTTCGATTGGGACCGCGTGCGCGCCACCATTACGCCCCGCACCCGGCTGATCCTCTTCAACACTCCGCACAATCCGGCCTGCACGGTGGCCACGCGTGAGGATTTGAACGCGCTGGCAGAGCTCATCCGCGACCGGGACATCCTGGTCATGTCGGATGAGGTTTACGAGCACGTTTTATATGACGGTCACACGCACCATTCGGTCCTGAGCCATCCGGAGCTGCGGGAGAAGAGCTTTGCCGTCTTCTCCTTCGGCAAGACGCTGCACGCCACGGGAGTGCGCGTCGGCTACGGGGTCGCCACACCCATGCTGACACGCGAGCTGCGCAAGGTTCACCAGTTCAACACCTTCAGCATCGCCAACGCTCTGCAGCAGGCGATCGCCCGCTATCTGGCCGAGAAGCCGGAGGTGTGGCGCAACCTGCCGGGATTCTTCCAGGCCAAGCGCGACCGGCTGATCCGCGCGCTCGGTCCGTCGGGGCTGCAGATCCCGCCGGCGCAGGGCACGTTCTTCCAATTGCTGGATTTCAGCGCGCTGGCCCCGCCGGGTGACATCGCTTTCGCCGAGAAACTGCTCACGGATGCGGGTGTCGCGACGATTCCTCTGTCGCCCTTCTATGAGCGGCCGCCGCCGCTGCAGGTCGTGCGGGTGTGCGTGGCCAAACAGGATGCGACCCTGGATGCCGCGGCCGAGCGCATCAACGAGTTCACGGCGCAGCTTCGCAAAGCAGGTGCCCGGTGAGCTCGTTGCGCGTCACGTTGGTTCAGCAGCCGCTGACCTGGCAGAGCCCGGGTGCCAATCGCGACGCATTCGAGGCCTTGCTGGCGCCGCTGGCCGGTCAGACCGATCTCATCGTGTTGCCTGAGACTTTCACCACCGGCTTCAGCATGGACGTGAAGCGGATAGGTGAGCCGGCAGGTGGCCCGACAACCCATTGGATCCGCGCGCTCGCCGACCGCCTCGATGCGGTGATCACCGGAAGCCTCGTCACGGAGGAGGGCGGGAACTACTTCAACCGGCTGCTGTGGGCCATTCCCGGCGGCGAGCTGCGTTCGTACGACAAGCGCCATCTGTTCCGGATGGGGGGCGAAAATCAGCACTTCACACCGGGCCGCGCGGCGTGGTCGCTCGAATGGCGCGGCCTGCGGGTGTGTCCGCTGGTCTGCTATGACCTCAGATTCCCCGTATTCAGCCGCCGGCGCCCGCAGCTGGATTACGACGTGCTCGTCTATGTCGCCAACTGGCCGGCAGCCCGCTCGTACGCCTGGAGTCAGCTGCTGAAGGCCCGCGCCATCGAGAACCAGGCCTTCGTCATTGGCGTCAATCGTGTCGGCGTCGACGGCGTGGGGGTGCCTCATTCCGGCGGGAGCGTTGCCCATGACTTTCTGGGGATGCCGCTGGCTTCGCTCGGCGATACCGCCGGGGTGACGACGGTGACGCTCGAAGGCGCCGCGCTGCGTTCCTTCAGGGAGAAGTTCCCCGCGCAGCTCGACGCGGACCCCTTCACTCTGGATGACTGATGAAAAAGCCGACGCGAGTCAACCACCCGCCGGGCATAGCGCTGCCCCCCGACAATCATTCGGTGGTCGCGCCGATCTATCAGACCGTCAAGTTCGAATTCGACAGCGTCGCGGAAACCGAGCGCTTTCTGCGGGGCGAGCGTTCGGGTTTTTTCTACACGCGCGCTTCCAATCCGACGACCCGCCAGCTGGAGCTGCTGCTCGCCGAGCTGCAGGGCCGCGAGGAATGCCTGGTCACCGCCTCCGGCGTCGGAGCCATCGCGCAGGCGCTGCTGGCGCTCACCAAGCAGGCAGACCACATCCTCTGCTTCATCGAGACCTACAACCCGACACGATATCTCGTGCGGCGCTTGCTCAGCCGCTTCGGTGTCAAGCACACGATGCTTTCCATCGAGGACATGGCGGGCGTGGAGCGTGTGCTCGCCTCGACCCCGACGCGGCTGGTGATCTTCGAGAGCCCCACCAACCCGGTCACGAAGATCGCCGACCTCGCCGCACTGACCCGCCTGGCCAAGAGCGCCGGAGCGCTGACCTTGCTGGACAACACGTTTGCCGGATTCCACCAGCATGGCGAATACGACATCGACCTGTATATCCACAGCCTGACCAAGTACGCCTCCGGCGCCGGGGACGTCATGGGTGGCGCCGTCATCGGGCGAGGCGAGCTGATTCGCGGCTTGCGCACCGACTTCGGTGTAATCGGCGGCACGCTCGACCCGCACGCGGCGTTCCTCATTCTGCGCGGCCTGAAGACCTACTTCGTGCGCTATCAGGCGCAGTGCGCCAGCGCACAACGCATTGCCGAATTCCTGGCCGCTCACCCTGCCGTTGCCCGCGTGCACTACCCGGGGCTGCCGACTCACCCGCAGCATGCGCTTGCGCGAGCGCAGATGAAGGACTTCGGCACCATCGTGACATTCGATCTCGAGGGGGGAGCCGTGGCGGGCGAGCGCTTTGCGGATGCCCTCGAGCTGTTTGCGCTGGCAGCCAGCCTCGGCGCCACCGAGTCCCTGGTCGTGGCGCCGCAGATGATGCGCGGCAGGGATCTGACGCCTGAGCAGCTGGCCGTATCGGCGGTGACCGAAAGCACCGTACGGCTGTCCATCGGCCTGGAGGATCCGCAGGACCTGCTGGAGGATGTGGAGCGAGCGCTGCAGGCCGCGGCGCGACCTTGATCCGGGTCCTGCGCCTACCGCGGCCCCTAATCGAAATCGGTCGGCAGCTCTCGCTGGCGGTGGTGCTCGAACATCCTCTCGATCTGTGCACGGGTGACGCGGCCGGGGGACAGCTCCGGAAGCGAGTCCACACCAAAGAACTCGACCGCGTCCGTCTCGTTGCTGATCCTTGCTGCGCCTCCAGTGAGCTCGCAGAGAAACAGCAGCTTGTAGATGTGATACATCGAGGGCGGATGAGGGTGGCGCTGGCGGTCGAACAGCGCGGCGAGCTTCACCGGACGGGCGTGGAAACCGCTCTCCTCGTAGATCTCCCGGGCGACGGCCTCGGAAGGGGAGTCGTTGACGTCGACCCAACCCCCGGGCAACGACCACTTGCCATCCGAGCGCTCACGCACCAGCAGGATCCTGTCAGCCTCGAAAACGGCGCCGCGCACGTCGACCTTCGGGGTGACATAGCCGGGATCGTACTGCCAGAGTGACTTGACCTGCTCGACGGGCAGGCCCAGCTCGTCCGAGACGATGGAGTCGGCCAGCGCCTGCAGCTTCTCATAGCGCTCGCGGTCGAACTCGTCGTGCGTGAACATGAGCCCATTCTGTGCGATCGCCCGCACCTTGCGGGCCCAATCCAGGACGTTCATTGCGGTCGCAACCGGCGCTGCTGCAGGGTATTGCGGTCATGCTAGCATGCGGCGGACCTGATCTTTGGCTGAACGCATATGTCCGATGTCGCCAACAACAGTGCTAGCGCCAAGCGCTCGCTGCTGCGCAATCTGCTCGCCGTGCGTCCCCCGGACCCGCCTGGGAAGGCGGAGGCTGGCCGGCTGAGGCAGGTGCTGACCGCGAGGTCGCTCACGGCAATCGGGTTGGGCGCAACCATCGGGACGGGCATTTTCGTCCTGACGGGGCAGGTTGCTGCGCAGCACTCCGGGCCCGCGGTGACGATCTCTCTGCTGATCGCAGCTTTTGGGAGCGGTCTTGCCGCGCTGTGTTACGCGGAGTTCGCGACCTTTCTGCCCGTTCCCGGGAGTGCCTACAGCTATGCGTACGCGACGCTCGGCGAAGCCATAGCGTGGTTCATCGGGTGGAACCTGTTGCTGGAGTATGCGCTGTCGGCCTCGGCGGTGGCCGTCAGTTGGTCGGGTTACGTGATGAATCTGCTCGGGGACGCGCACATCCATTTCTGGGGCGCCCTGGTAAACGCACCCCTCGAGAAAATGCCCGACGGGCATCTGGCAGTCAGCGGCGCGATCATCAATTTCCCCGCCGTGCTCATCGTCGCGGCCATGAGTTGGGTCTGTTACGTAGGCGTGCGCGAGTCTGCCGGCGCGAACAGCATCATGGTGACCCTCAAGGTCGGCATTATCGTGGTGGTCATCCTCGCGGGCCTGCAGTTCGTCAATCCCGGCAACTGGCATCCCTACGTGCCCCCCAACACGGGCAAGTTCGGGGAATTTGGCTGGAGTGGCGTGTTGCGCGGCGCGGCCATCATCTTCTTCTCGTACGTCGGCTTCGATACAGCCTCCACGACTGCCCTCGAGGCGCGCAATCCGCAAAGGGATCTGCCCCGCGGCATCATCGGAGCCCTGGTGATCTCGGCGATTCTGTACGTGGGCATGTCGGCGGTCATGACGGGCATGGCCTCCTACACCAAGCTCAATGTGGATGCGCCGGTGGCGGTGGCACTGGATCAGCATCCCGCGCTGGGATGGCTCGCCATTCCGGTGAAGATCGGGATCATTGCCGGCATGAGCTCGGTGATTCTCACCTCCCTGCTCGGCCAACCGCGCATCCTGTTGGCGATGGCCGATGATGGCCTGCTGCCCCCGTCGGTCAGGACGTGCCATCCGCGCTACAAGACGCCCAGCGTGGCAACGATCTGGACGGGAATCATCGCCGCGTTTTTTGCCGGCATTTTTCCGCTGGATGTGCTCGGGGAGCTGATCTCGATCGGGATTCTGCTGGCATTCGCAGTCGTGTGCATCGGCGTGCTGGTACTGCGTCACACGCGTCCGGATGCGCACCGTCCGTTCCGCGTTCCGTGGGCGCCGGTGACGTGCGTGCTCGGGACGGTTGTGTGCCTGGGGACGGCACTTTTTCTGCCGGTCGACACCTGGTGGAGACTGTTGATCTGGACCATCGTCGGCTTCTCGATCTATGGCCTGTACGGCTACCGCCACAGCCGCCTGCGACGATGACTCGAGCCCTGACCACCACACCCGCCGCGGACGGCTTCTGGATGCCCGGCGAGTTCGAGCTGCATGCGGGCTGCTGGATGCTCTGGCCGGAGCGCGCCGACAACTGGCGAGAGGTTGCCTGGCCGGCGCAGCAGGCATTCGTCCGCGTCGCCGCGGCAATCGCGGAATTCGAGCCCGTCAGCGTCGGTGTCTCGCGCAAGCACTTCGAGGATGCGCGAGCGTTGCTTCCGGAGCAGATCCGCGTCGTCGAGATGTCGCACGACGACTGCTGGATGCGCGACGTCGGACCGACCTTCGTGGTCAACTCGCGCGGCGCGGTCCGGGGTGTCGATTGGCAGTTCAACGCCTGGGGCGGCCTGGAGGGGGGACTGTACTTCCCGTGGGACCAGGACGATCTGGTCGCACGCAAGGTGCTGGAGATCGAAGCGCGTGATCGCTATCGCGCGACGATGGTCAACGAGGGCGGCGCGATTCATACCGACGGCGCGGGCACGGCGCTGGTGACCGAGCAATGCCTGCTGAATCGTAATCGCAATCCGGCGCTGGATCAGAGCGAGATCGAGGCGCGATTGCGGGCGTACCTCGGCGTCGAGCGCGTCATCTGGCTCGGCAAGGGTGTGGTCAACGATGAAACGGACGGCCACATCGACAACCTCGCGTGCTTCGTTCGTCCGGGCGAGATTGCCCTGACCTGGACGGACAACAGGCGCGATCCGCAACACGCGATCTCCCTGGATGCATGGGAGCGGCTCAATGACGAGCGTGACGCGCGTGGCCGGCGGCTGAAGGTGCACAAACTGCCGTCGCCGCGACCGTTGTTCATATCCGAGCGTGAGGCCGCCGGGGTCGTCACGCGCGAGGCAACCAAGCCACGCAGAGCTGGCGAGCGCCTCGCCGCAAGCTACATCAACTTCTACATTGCCAATGGCGGCATCGTCATGCCCTTGCTCGATGCGCGCAGCGACCGCGTTGCTGCCTCCAGGCTCAAACGGTTGTTTCCGCATCGTCGGGTCGTCGGTGTACCGGCGCGCGAGATCCTGCTGGGCGGAGGCAACATCCACTGTATAACGCAGCAGGTGCCGGCCGCCGGGCTGCGCCGGCGGCGCGAAAAAATGGTCGCTGCTTGAGGTTCCTCGCGTGAAATCCGTGGCCGGAGTCACAGTCCCGGCACGATCCTGTCGCCTCTCTGGCACGCAGATTGTTAACTGTCGGTAATCGCAGCCGTCGTGCTGTGCCGACAGGAATGCCGGCCTTGCGGGCACGGTAGGTTACGGTCCCCGATCTGCGCATTTTCCCGCGAGAGCTCATACCGTGGATACGCTTCGTTCCTCCCTGGTTGGAATCCTCGCCGCGTTCTTCTTCTTCGCGTCGACGAGCGCAGGCGCCGTCAGCAACGAGACGAATCCGGTGCTGCGGCAGCCCGTTGCCACCTCTGCGAGCCCACTGCACCGGGTATTGGTGAAATTGCGCGCGAGCGCGCAGTCTGCGTCCAGCCGCACGCAGGTCAAGCTCGCTGCGGGGGCTAGTCGCGATGCGCAGGTTCAGGCGCAGGAGCTCGCCCAGGCGCAGGCACTCGCAGCCAGGGTGAATCTGACTCTGAAGCAATCACGGGAGATCACGACAGGCCTGCATGCGATGCAGGTGCAGCCGGCGCCCGGTGAGTCCATCGCCGATACCCTGGCCCGCCTGCAGGCCGATCCGTCCGTCGAATACGCGGTGGCCGACGAGCGCCGGTATCCGCTTGCGTTGCCCAGCGATCCGTTGTTCACCGGCCAGTGGTACCTGCAGAACACGCAGCCCGCGGCCATCGATGCACAGACGGCCTGGGATACGACGACCGGGCGCAACGACCTGGTGATCGCGGATGTCGACACCGGCATCCGCTACGACCACCCGGACCTGAAATCCTCGACGCTCAGTCGGCTGCTGCCGGGCTACGACTTCATTTCCGATCCGGCGGTCGCCAACGACGGCGACGGGCGCGATTCCGATGCTTCAGACCCGGGCGACTGGGTCTCCTCGAGCGATCTGCAGAATTCCACTTTCGCCAACTGCACCGTCAGCAACAGCTCGTGGCACGGGACGCGCGTGGTGGGCATCCTGGGAGCCATTACGAACAACGCCACGGGCATCGCCGGAATCACCTGGCAAGGGAAGATTCTTCCGGTGCGGGCGCTCGGCAAATGCGGAGGTCTCGACTCGGACATTCTGGATGCGATGCGCTGGGCGGCAGGGCTGCACGTCAACGGCGTACCCGACAACCCGAGTCCCGCGCAGATCATCAACCTGAGCCTCGGTAGCACCGGCTCGTGCACCGCGGCGCAGCAACAGGTCATCAACGAGCTCCTCGCCGATGGCGTACTCATCGTTGCGTCCGCGGGCAACGAGGGCGGCCCGGTCGACGCGCCGGCCAACTGCAATGGAGTGGCCGGCGTCGCCGGTCTGCGCAACGTCGGCACGAAAGTGGGCTTCAGCAGCCTGGGCCCGCAGGTCGCCCTCAGCGCTCCCGGCGGCAACTGCGTGAACACCAGCGGCGCCTGCCTGTTCTCCCTCGATACCACCAGCAACACCGGCACGACGGTGCCGGCGGCAAGCACCTACACCGACCAGATCAACCCCAATCTGGGCACCAGCTTCTCCGCCCCGATGGTGTCGGCGATTGCCGGGCTGATGATGAGCGTCAATGGCAACTTGATGCCTGCGCAGCTCATCGCGCGGCTGCGCGAGGGCACCAAGCCTTTCCCGGTATCCTCGGACTCGACCGTGCCGACTTGCCACGTGCCGGCGGGGCCCTCGGATCTCCAGACCGCCGAGTGCAACTGCACCACCCAGACCTGCGGCGCCGGCATGGCCAACGCCCCTGGGGCGGTCAACGCTGCCCTGCGGCCGATCGCCGCCGTCGCCGTACCTGCCAGCGTTTCAGCGGGCCAGAACGTAGTGCTGCGCGCTTCGGGCAGCGCCGCCGCCTGCGGGCACTCGATCTCGAGCTATTCGTGGACGAACCTGACGACGCAGGACCCGATTCAGGGAGCCAACACGTCGACCGCTACCGTAGTCGCGTCGGGAAACTTCACCGTGCGTCTCACCGTGACCGATGATGCCGGTCGTCAGGACACGGCCGACGTAGTCATTTCGACCAGCTCCGCGACGACCAGCGCTCCTGCCATTGCCACCAATGCGCTGGGGTGTCCCAAGCCCGTTGTCGTCACCGTGAATCCGACCAGCGCGAGCGTGGAAGCGAACGCCGGTACGCAGGCGTTCTCGGCTACCGTGACCAACTCGCTGGACTCGACCGTCACCTGGGAGGTGAACGGGGTTGCGGGTGGTAGTGCGACGACTGGTACGGTTTCCGTTGGAGGTGTTTATACGGCGCCGTCCACCGTGCCGTCGCCGGCGACTGTAACAGTCACCGCGGTGTCCAATGCCGATACGACCAGGAGCGCTTCGGCCCAGGTCACCGTGACGCCGATGATCACGGTCGCGGTCAGTCCGACGAGTGCGAACGTCCCCGTGTCCGCTGCTGAGGCCTTTTCGGCAACTGTCATGAATTCAGCCAACACCACCGTCACATGGGAAGTGAACGGCGTTGCCGGCGGTAACACCACCCTGGGCACGATCTCCAGCACCGGCATGTACACTGCTCCGACGGCCGTTCCTACGCCGGCTACGGTCACCGTGACCGCCGTGTCGGCTGCAGATACGGCGCGCTCAGGATCGACGCAAGTCACCATTACGCCCGCGGCGAGCGCCGCGACCTCGGCTGGCACCAGCGGCGCTTCAGGCGGGAGCTCCGGCGGTGGCGGTTCCGGCGGCGGTGACATGGACGCCTTGACTTTGTTTGGGGTTGCTTTGGCGGCGGGCGCTGCGATGTGGCGCAGGAGGCGGGTTGTTGATGGGCTCGCAACGGGTGACTCTCGCTGAGGTGGCCTCGCTGTTGGGGCGATGGGCGGCGCTTGTTCTCCTGGTTTCATTGGTCGGGTGCGCGGCACGCTCGGCCCCGGCTGCTGTGCCGGACGAGGATGGCGCGGATTGCAGCCTACGCATCCTTGCATCGTTCTCTCCGAGCAATGCGCTGAACGCGCCCGATGCGGCCTTCCTGCAGAAGCTTTCCCACGACACGGGCGTCGAGCTGACGTACGTGCGCTCGTTGACTCCTTCTCTTCACGTCCTGGTGCTCAGCGCAGATGACGCAGACGACCCGGATTGCCAGCGGGCGCTGGGGAGACTCAGATCGGACCCGCGCGTGCGCTCAGCTGATATCGACCAGCGGCGGCAGCCGCAACGGTGACGGGAGGGTGCGGGGCTCCCTACGCGCGACGATGGCGGCGGTAGGCGGTGTCCCGCCGGCGGGCTGATACGTGGTGCCTTCGTGCGACCATCGGCCGCGGTTGAGCAGACGCGTCAGACGAGGCGCGCGGCGGCATCCAGCCAGACTCTCTGGGCCCTGCGGTAGTGACCGGGAGCGATTCGCGCCTGCTCGAGCAGCTCGCGGGCCACTTTCTGCGCCTCCTCGCGGCGCCCCTTCGCGAGCAGCAGCTGAGCGTACCTGACGGCGGCTTCGGCTCCCGGGTAGGCTGGCGCCAGCACGCGGTATTCTTCCAGCGCCTTGTCCGTGTTGCCTTCCTCTTCCAAAGCGCGTGCATAGAGCAGATGCCCCTCGGGAGACCTGAAGTCCGGGTTCAGCCGGATCAGCTCGTCGAGCGTCGCGCGTGCGCCCGCCGCATCGCCCTTGCCGAACTGCGCGCGCGCGAGTCCAAGCATGAGGTTGGGGTCGTGCTCGTACAGACCAGTAAGCGCGCTGCGGTACTGAGCGATGGCTTCATCGTACCTGCCGTGACGTGTGAGTTCCTCGGCATAGCGCTGGCGGCTTGCGACGTTGCCGGCGACGCGAGCTTCGTTCTCGTAGCGGCGCAGATCAGCACCCGGGTCGATCGCCTTTTTGAAGCCCCGTGCGGTCCGCTGCGCCGTGCGGCTACGGAAGAGGTCCGGAATGATCTCCACGGCCACGTAGGCGAGCGGGCCGGCGCCGGGCAGCAGCAGCAGTACCCAGATCCATAGAAAATTCCGGCCCGTCTTGATGCAATGGACGATCAGCGCAGCCTGGATGAGATAGGACAGAATCAAATAGAGCATTGAGTCATCTCGTCAAGCCCGGCAAGGCAAAGGCGATAACGTAGTCACCACGCGGCGTGCCGAGGCCGCCATGGCCACCGGCGCTGATGACCACGTACTGGCGCTGATTGCGTCCCGCGCGATAGGTCATCGGCGTTGCCTGGCCGCCGGCCGGAAGATGATATTTCCACAGCTCGCGGCCAGTTTCGAGGTCGAATGCCCGAAAGTAGCTGTCCATCGCTGCCCCGACGAATACCAGATCGCCGGCCGTCGCGATCGGGCCTCCCATGTTCGGCGTACCGAAATCGCGTGTGGGCGCGAACCACGGGCCCAGTCCTTCGGTCGATCCGAGGGGCACCTGCCAGACGATACGGTTACGCCGCAGGTCGACACTGACCAGAGTTCCCCACGGCGGGGCTATACAGGGCAGGCCCCAGGGGGACAACAGTGGCTCACGACGCATCGCGTACGGTGTGCCTGCCTGGCGGGCGAATTCCGAGCTTCGATAGTCGCTGGACGCGGCTTGCTTGCCCAGCTCTCCTGGGGGAATGAGTGTGACCACCATCGGTAAGTGATTCACCGCCGCGAATACGCGCTGGCGGCGGGCGTCGAAGGCAATGCCGCCCCAATCGACGCCGCCGATGTAGCCGGGAGACATGATCGTGCCGCGAGTGTCAGGCGGAGTGAAGATGCCGTCGCTGCGGTGAGACGCGATTGCATCGCGACACTTGCCGCGGTCCCAGAACGTAATACCCCAAGCATCCTGCGGACGTATGGGCGCCTGCGAGACGAGCCTCGGGAGTGAGGAAAACGGTTGCGTAGGGGCAGCCTGCTCGCCGGGCACCAGGCTCCGGGGTACCGGGCGCTCAGTGATCGGGAACAGGGGACTGCCCTTGGTGCGTTCGAACACGTAGAGCATTCCCGACTTGGTGGCCTCGATCACGGCAGGGACGGGGATTCCCTGCATTTCCACGTCGACGAGCGCAGGCTGTGCCGCGAGGTCGAAATCCCAGAGATCGTGGTGCACCAGCTGCTGTTGCCACGCCACCTTGCCGGTCGCCGCATCGAGCGCGAGCAAACTGTCGGCGAAACGATTACTCCCGAGGCGCGTGCCGCCATAGAAGTCCACGCTGGCGGAGCCGGTCGGGACGTACACCAGTCCGTGGTCTTTATCGACCGACATGACTCCCCATGCATTACCACCCCCGGTCCCCGCTGCCTGGGAGAGATTCCATTGCGCTGCGGCGGGATGCGAAGGGGAGTCGGGAATCGGATCGAAGCTCCAGCGAAGCGCTCCCGTATGCGCATCGAACGCGCGCACGACGCCCCGCTCGACGTCAACCGCCCGGTTGTCTCCGATCGCGGACCCCACGACCAGGACGTCGCCCAGGACGGCAGGCGGGGAGGTCACCTCGTAGAAATCCCTGTCACGGATGCGCAGACCCTTTGTCAGGTCGACCTGGCCGTTGGCTCCGAAGTCGCTGCACGGCTTGCCTGTCTGAGCATCGATGGCGATCAGGCGCGCGTCCAGAGTTCCTGTGAATACGCGACGCGCACACGCGGCTGACTGCCGCTTGGCGTCGGACTCCTCCCATACCGACACACCGCGGGAGGAGGCCTCACCATAGCGCCGCGAGCGGTCGATGTGAGGGTCGTAACGCCAGCGCTCCCGGCCCGTTGCCGGGTCGAGCGCGATGACGATGTTCGTCGGCGTCTCCACGAACAGAGAGCCGAACGCAAGCACCGGTGTCGCTTCGAACGAGAGGTGACCGGCCGCGGCGAATCCCGCACCGAGCTCGCCGGTGCGGTAGGTCCATGCCACCTGCAGGTGCGCTACGTTCTGGCGGTTGATTTCATCGAGGCTGGAGTAGTGGTCGCCGAATGCGTCGCCGCCGTAGTACCCCCAATCACTTGCATCCGGGGACTGTGCGTAGAGGGCGCCCGACAGCACGCCGCAGGCCGCCCCCAGCACGGCCACCATCGCGTGCCACCGCGTTCGCTGGGCTCCGTGGTTCTTGACCTGGCTCATCCGCCCATTATCGGGCAACGGAGGGGTTTCCGGTGCAGCATGCTGGTATTCTTCCCGCCGTGATTTCAGCACGGGCGGTCCGGGTCTTCACTTTTCTCA
>Ga0070681_10004145_pt1 | contig 13714 bp, 12 predicted proteins | sample KBSC83BmetaG_FD_65650 | JGI IMG/M metagenome (GOLD analysis project Ga0070681, IMG submission 65650) | Corn rhizosphere microbial communities from Kellogg Biological Station, Michigan, USA - KBS C8-3B metaG | ecosystem: Host-associated > Plants > Roots > Rhizosphere | place: USA: Michigan... | reverse complement strand
GCTCACGAAGCGCTGGGGATTCCGGCGCGCCCCCGTGATCGCGGGCGGCGCGGGCGACAATGCCGCCGGTGCCGTGGGCCTCGGCGCCGTGCACGCGGGCGATGCCTTCGTCTCGCTCGGCACCTCGGGCGTGCTGTGGGCGACGACGGCGTCCTTCGCACCGGCGCCGCAGCGCGGCGTCCATGCGTTCTGCCACGCGGTGCCGGACACGTGGCACCAGATGGGCGTGCTGCTGTCGGCGGCGGCGAGCCTCGCGTGGTGGGCGACGGTGGCGGGCGCCGACGAGGCGACCCTGCTGCGCCAGGTCGATCCCGCGAAGCCGTGCTCGCCGGCCTGGTTCGCGCCCTATCTCAACGGCGAGCGCACGCCGCACAACGACGCGTGGGTGCGCGGCGCCTTCGCCGGCCTGGATGGCGGCTGCTCGCGCGCGGACCTCACCCTCGCCGTGCTGGAAGGCGTGGCCTATGCCATGCGCGATGCCCAGGAGGCGCTGGCGAGCGCGGGCACGGAGCTGAAGGAGGCCGACGTCATCGGGGGCGGCGCGCGTTCGGCGCTCTGGTCGCAGGTGATGGCGGACGTGCTGGGCATCCCGCTGCACCGCGTGGCCGAAAGCGAGATCGGCTGCGCCCTGGGCGCGGCGCGCCTCGCGCGGCTCGCCGCCGGCGCGCCGCTCGCGAGCCTCACGCGGCCCGCGCGCGCGGGGACCTTCGAGCCGCGCGCCGACCGGGCAGCGCTCCACGCGGAGCGGCATCGCCACTGGCAGGCGCTCTATCGGCCGCTGGGCGCCTTCGCGCGCGCGACGGGAGCGTCGTCGCCATGAAGATGACCGCCTCCTGGTTCGGGCGCGCCGACCCGGTCGACTACCGCTGGTACCGGCCGGAGCGCAAGGTGCTGGGCAAGCCGATGGCCGAGCACCTGCGCTTCGCGGTCTGCTACTGGAACACGCTGGTCTGGACCGGCGCGGACCCCTTCGGCGGCGAGACCTTCCTCAGGCCCTGGCATGCTGCGGGCGGCGACCCCATGAAGCAGGCGCGGCTCAAGGCCGACGTGGCGTTCGACCTCCTGCGCCTCGTGCGCGCGCCGTTCTTCACCTTCCACGACCTCGACATCGCGCCGGAGGGCGCGACGCTGCGCGAGACCATCCTCAACGTGCGCCGCATGGGCGAGGTGATCGCGCGCAAGATGTCCGACTCGGGCGTGAAGGCGCTCTGGGGCATGGCCAACCTCACCGCGAACCGGCGCTACATGGCGGGTGCGGCCACCAATCCGGATCCCGAGGTCTTCGCCTACGCCGCGGCACAGGTGAAGAACGCGCTCGAGCTGACTCACGAGCTGGGTGGGGCGAGCTATGCGCTGTGGGGCGGGCGCGAAGGCTACGAGACGCTGCTCAACACGGACGTGCGGCGCGAGCTGGACCAGCTCGGACGCTTCGTGTCGCTGGTGGTCGAGCACAAGCACCGGATCGGCTTCCGCGGCCCGATCCTGATCGAGACCAAGCCCGCCGAGCCCAACAAGCACCACTACGACGCCGATGTCGCCACCGTCTACGGGTTCCTCGAGCGCCATGGGCTCACCGCCGACGTGAAGGTCAACATCGAGCAGAACCACGCGTTGCTGGCCGGCCACGCGTTCGAGCACGAGATCGCCCTCGCGCAGGCCCTCGGCATCTTCGGCTCCATCGACATGAACCGCGGCGACGAGCTGCTCGGCTGGGACACCGTGCTCTTCCCCAACAACCTGCCGCAGGTCACGCTCGCGCTCTACCACGTGCTGCGCGGCGGCGGCTTCACGGCGGGCGGCATCAACTTCGACGCCAAGGTGCGCCGCCAGTCGATCGATCCGGAAGACCTCGTGACCGCGCACGCCGGGGCGATCGATCTCTGCGCCCGCGCGCTGCTCGCCGCCGCGAAGATGGTCGAGGACGAATCGCTCGGCCATCACGTCGACCGGCGCTATGCCGGCTGGAACGGCAAGCTCGGGCGCGACATCCTCGCCGGCAGGGCGTCCCTCGCGTCGCTCGCGCGCCACGTCGAGAAGGAAGGCCTCGAGCCGCAGCCGCGCTCCGGGAAGCAGGAATACCTCGAAGCGCTCGTCAACCGCTATCTCTGACATCACACCACGCAACGAAAGCCTCGCCATGAAAAGACCCGCCCCCTTCTTCGAGACCCGTGAGCCCGTGAAGTACCGCTGGTACAAGCCCGACCGCAAGGTGCTGGGCAAGCGCATGGAAGACCAGCTGCGCTTCGCCGTCTGCTACTGGCACAGCTTCGTGTGGCCGGGGCTCGATCCGTTCGGCGGCGATACCTTCCGCCGCCCGTGGCACGAGGCCGGCGGGGACCCGATGAAGCAGGCCGCGCACAAGGCCGACGTGGCTTTCGAGCTCTTCCGGCTGCTGGGCGTGCCGTTCTTCACCTTCCACGACCGCGACATCGCCCCCGAGGGCGCGACGCTCGCCGAGTCCAACGCCAACGTGCGCAGGGTGGGCGAGGTGCTCGCCAAGAAGATGGCGAAGGGCGGCGTGAAGCTGCTCTGGGGCACCGCGAACCTCTTCACCAACCGGCGCTACATGGCGGGGGCGGCGACCAATCCCGATCCCGAGGTGTTCGCGTACGCGGCCGCGCAGGTGAAGAACGTCCTCGAGCTCACCCACGAGCTGAAGGGCGCCAACTACGTGCTGTGGGGCGGGCGCGAGGGCTACGAGACGCTGCTCAACACCGACGTGAAGCGCGAGCTGGACCAGCTCGGCCGGTTCCTTTCCCTCGTGGTCGAGCACAAGCACAAGATCGGCTTCAAGGGCATGATCCTCATCGAGCCCAAGCCCGCCGAGCCCACCAAGCACCAGTACGACTACGACGTGGCCACCGTGTACGGCTTCCTCAAGCGCTACGGGCTCGAGAAGGAGGTCCGGGTGAACATCGAGCAGAACCACGCCCTCCTCGCCGGCCACACCTTCGAGCACGAGATCGCCATGGCGAAGGCACTGGGCATCTTCGGCTCCATCGACATGAACCGCGGCGACGAGCAGTCGGGCTGGGACACCGACCAGTTCCCCAACAACCTGCCGCAGATGGCGCTCGCCCTCTATCACATCCTCAAGGGCGGCGGCTTCACCTCGGGCGGCCTCAACTTCGACGCCAAGGTGCGCCGCCAGTCGATCGACGCCGACGACCTGGTGATCGCGCATTCCGAGGCGATGGACCTCTGCGCGCGCGCGCTGCTGGTGGCCGAGAAGATGGTGGGCGACGACCAGCTGGGCAAGCACGTGGACGCGCGCTACGCGGGTTGGAAGGGCAAGCTGGGGCGCGACATCCTGGCCGGCAAGATGTCGCTCGACAAGCTGGCCAAGCTGGTCGACAAGGAGGCGCTCGACCCGCAGCCGCGCTCGGGCAAGCAGGAGCACCTCGAAGCCCTCGTGAACCGCTACATCTGAACCGGCCGACGCGGAGGACGCACGTGAAGAGCCATACGAAGCAGTTCGCGGCGGCGCTCATCGCGCTGGCCGCCGCCGCATTCCCGCCGGCGGCGCTCGCCTGGGGCGAGATCGTCGGCGTGTCGTGGTCGAATTTCCAGGAGGAGCGCTGGAAGCGCGACGAGGTCGCCATGCGCGCGGCGCTGGGTGCCGCGGGCGCGCGCTACATCGCGGCCGACGCGCAGGGCTCCAACGAGAAGCAGCTCGCCGACGTCGAGGCGCTGATCACGAAGGGGGCGAAGGCGCTCATCATCCTCGCCCAGGACGCGAACGCCGTGCGGCCCGCGGTGGCGCGCGCCAAGGAGGCCGGCATCCCCGTGATCGCCTACGACCGGCTGATCGAGGACCCGGACGTGCTCTACCTCACCTTCGACAACGTCGAGGTGGGGCGCCTGCAGGCGCGCGCCGTGCTGGCCGTGAAGCCCAGGGGCAACTACGTCTTCATCAAGGGCTCGCCCACGGATCCCAACGCGGATTTGCTCAACGCCGGCCAGCGCGAGGTGTTGAAGCCCGCGCTGGACCGCGGCGACATCCGGATCGTCGGCGAGCAGTACACTGAGGGCTGGGCTCCCGAGGTCGCGCAGCGCAACATGGAGCAGATCCTCACCAAGAACGGCAACAAGGTGGACGCGGTGATCGCCTCCAACGATGGCACCGCGGGCGGGGTCGTGGCGGCGCTGCGCGCGCAGAACATGGCCGGCATCCCGGTCTCGGGCCAGGACGGCGACATCGCGGCGTTGAAGCGCATCGCCAAGGGCGAGCAGACGGTGACGGTGTGGAAGGACGCCCGCGCCCTGGGCCGGGCCGCGGGCGGCTTCGCGGCGAAGCTCGCGGAGGGAGCGAAAGTCGCCGACATCAAGGATGCGAAGCCGTGGTCGGGCGGGCCGAAGAAGGTGACGATGCGCTCGGTGTTCCTCACGCCGATCGCGGTCACCCGGGACAACCTCGACGTGGTCATCGATGCCGGATGGGCGTCCCGGGCGCAGATCTGCTCGGGCGTGGACCGCGCGAAGGCGCCCGCCGCGTGCAAGTGAGGCGCTAGGGTCATGCGAGGCTGGCTGGAGGAGGCGGGCTTCGATCCGCGCTTCACCTCGCTCGTGGTGGCGCTGGCCCTGATCTGGGCCGCGCTCGCCTTCGCGACCGACGGCATCTTCCTCACGCCGCGCAACCTCTACAACCTCTCGATCCAGACCTGCGTCACGGCGATCATGTCGTGCGGCATGGTCTACCTCATCGTCGCGCGCCAGATCGACCTTTCGGTGGGCTCGCAGATCGCCTTCACCGGGATGGTGATCGCCTTCGTGCAGACCGAGTGGCTGGGCGCGGAGGCGCCGTTCGCCTGGGTCGCCTCCATCGCCATCGGAATCGCGGCGGGCATGGTGCTGGGCGCGTTCCAGGGCTGGTGGACCGCCTACCGCGGGCTGCCGGCGTTCCTGGTGACGCTGGCGGGCTATCTCATGTTCCGCGGCGCGGCTTTCCTGGTGGCGGACGGCCAGACGCTCGCCCCGCTGTCCACCGCGTACCAGCGCATCGGCGGCGGCATCGGCGGATCGATCGGCACCGCGTGGAGCTGGGCGCTCGGGGCGCTCGCGTGCGCGGGCGTGATCGCGCAGGCCGTGTATGCGCGCCGCTCGCGGGCGCGCTACAACGCCGCCATGGCACCGGTGTGGGCCGACGCGCTGAAAGCCGGCGTGACCTGCGCCGCGCTGCTCGCGTTCGTCGCCGTCGTCTGCGCCTATCCCGAGCCGGGTGCCGCGGGCGGAGCGCCGGAAGGCAAGGGCATCGGCATCCCGGTGCTGATCCTCGCCGCCGTCGCGGTGGTGCTCGCCATCGTCGCGCGGCGCACGCGCTTCGGGCGCCACGTGTTCGCGTACGGCGGCAATCCCGAGGCGGCGTTCCTCTCGGGGCTGCGCACCAAGCGCGTGGTGCTGGCGCTCTTCGTGCTGATGGGCGCGCTCTCGGCGCTCGCGGCGGTGATCACCACCTCGCGCCTCAACTCCGGCACCCATTCCATCGGCCAGATGGCCGAGCTCTACGTGATCGCCGCGACCGTGATCGGCGGGACGTCGTTCGCGGGCGGCATCGGGACGATCCCCGGAGCCCTGGTGGGCGCGCTCATGATCCAGAGCCTCGACAACGGCATGGTGCTGATGGACGTGTCGAGCGCCTACCGCCAGATCTTCATCGGGCTGATCCTGATCGCCGCGGTGTGGCTCGATGCGATCTACACGCGGAGGATCGCGCGGTGACGCCGTTGGTCGAGTTCCGCGCGGTGAGCAAGCATTTCGGCGGCATCCACGCCGTCGACGGCGTGAGCTGCTCCCTCCACGAAGGCGAGGTGGTGGGGCTTCTCGGCCACAACGGCGCCGGGAAGAGCACGCTCATCAAGGTGCTCGCGGGCGTGTTCCCGCCCGATGCGGGCGAGATCGTCGTGCGCGGCGAGGCGCGCTCGTTCGAAAGCCCCGCGGAGGCGCGCGAGGCGGGCATCGAGACCATCTACCAGACGCTGGCGCTCGCCGAGAACCTCGACGCGCCCGCCAACCTCTTCCTCGGCCGCGAGCTCCTCACGCCGTGGCGCACGCTCGATGCCGACCGCATGGAGCACGAGGCGCTCGGCGTGATCTCGCGCTTGAACCCGGTGTTCCGCGACATGAAGAAGCCCGTGCGTGCCATGTCGGGCGGGCAGCGGCAGACCGTCGCGATCGCGCGGGCGCTCTACTTCAACGCGCGCATCCTCATCATGGACGAGCCGTGCGCGGCGCTGGGCCCCGCGGAATCGCGCATGGTGCTCGACACGATCCGGCGCCTCAAGGCGGAAGGCATCGGCATCTTCCTCATCAGCCACGACATGGGCGACGTCTTCGAGGTCTGCGACCGCGTGACGGTGATGAAGAACGGCGCCGTGGTGGACACGGTGCGCGTGGCCGACGTCACCGAGGAGGACGTCCTTGCGATGATCATCCTGGGCGAGAAGCGCCGGAAGTGAGCGACGTGCCGTTCGGCTGGGGCCTCGTGGGTCCCGGAAAGATCGCGCACCGCTTCGCCGAGGCGGTGCAGGGCACGTCCGGCATGCGCCTCGTGAGCGTGCAGGGACGCGACCGCGGCCGCTCCGGCGACTTCGCGCACCGGTGGTCGCGCGACGGCAAGCCCGTGGGTGTCGCGGGCGATATCGCCGAGCTGATCGACGACGATCGCGTCGACGCCGTGTACGTCGCCACGCCCCATGCCTTCCACGCGAGCGCCGTCCGCCGCTGCCTGGAGGGGCGCAAGCCCGTGCTCTGCGAGAAGCCGCTGGTGCCGGATCTCGCCTCGGGGCTCGAGCTCGCCGCCACCGCGAAAAGGCGCCGCGCGATGCTCATGGAAGCGGTGTGGACGCGCTTCCTTCCGGTGTATGCGGACGTCGCCGAATGGCTCCACCAGGGCGCCATCGGGGAGCTGCGCGCGATCCAGTCGAGCTTCTGCTTCAACCTGCCGTTCGACGCCGGCCACCGCGCCTTCGATCCCGCCCAGGCGGGCGGCGCGCTGCTCGACATCGGCGTCTACAACCTCACCATGACGCGCTGGGCGCTGCGCGCGGGCACCGGCGCCTGCCCGCCGCTGCGCGAGCTCCACGCGAGCGCGCTCCTGGGACCCAGCGGCGTAGACCATCGCCTCGCCGCCACGCTGGAGTTTCCCGACGGCATCTACTCGCAGCTCCTGTGCGGGTTCGAGATGAGCGCGGACAACGCGCTGCGCATCATCGGCGAGCACGGCACGATCGTGGTGCCGCGCTTCTGGCAGGCGACCGAGGCGCAGCTCCGCCGCGCGGGCGAGGAGGCGGTCACCGTGCACCGGCCCTTCCGGGTCAACGGATTCGAATACGAGATCGAGGAGGCGGTGCGCGTGATCCGCCGCGGCGGCATCGAGAGCCCGGGCATCACCCACGCCGAGACGATCGAGACGCTGCGCTGGATGGAGCGCATCCGCGGCATCGTCGGCGTGCGCTACCCGTTCGAGGCGCGGGTGGCCGCCGGCTAGCGCGGCGCGTAGTCGAAGTAGCGGAAGTCCGCGGGCAGGGCGGCGCCGGAGGTGTCGAAGGCGAGCATGCCGATGAAGGCGCCGGTGAAGGATCCGTGCGCGCCGCGGCCGCCCTCGTCGGAGATCACGCTCGCGTCGAGCACCGGGCCCGCGTCGCGCCAGCCGTCGCCGGCATCGAACGAGAACTGGAGCTTCGCGTAGTCCACGGCGGCGGCGAGCTTCACGGGTCCGGTGACGGGAAGCTTCACCGGCTGGGCGAGCGGGAAGCTCATGCGCCCGTCGGGATAGTCGCCCTCGCACGACATCAGCGTCAGCACGCGCCCCATCGTCTCGTGCCACGTCACCGCGATGAAGTGGAACTTGAAGCGGTTGTAGTAGTAGGTGAGGCCCGCGACCTGCTGGTACGTGGCGGGATCGAACGCGACCGCGGTCTCGGCGCGGAAGGCGAAGTCCTCCTGGCGGCGCGCGACGAGGCTCTGCTCGAACCAGCTGCCGACCGACTCGCGCCCGTGCAGGCGCAGCGCCGCGCCGGTGAGCGTGAAGAGCCGCTCGGGATGCGGCGTGCGCAGCCACTGGAACTCCATGGGCAGCTCGCGGCACTGCGCGAAATCGCGGCGGATGCGCGGGTGCGGGGCGGGATCGATCGCGTTGCCGGGCGCGTCGACCTCGACGTACGGCACGTTGCCGCCGCGCTCGAGGTAGAGCCAGCCGTCCTCCTTCCACACGCACTTCTGGATCGCGGTCTCGCGCCCGAGCGGCGAGCGCCGGGTTCCCGGGAGCGGGCGGCCGCAGAGATGCGTGTGGTACGTGAGGCCTTCCGGCGTCTCGACGACCTGGCCGTGGCCCGCGCGCTGCAGCGGCGCATCGGGCGTGTCCTTCGACGTGATCGGGTGCACGAGCGGATGCAGCTCGTAGGGGCCCTCGATCGCGCGGGAACGCGCCATGGTCACGGCGTGGTTGTACGACGTGCCCCCCTCCGCGGTCGTGAGGTAGTACCAGCCGTTGCGCTTGTGCAGGTGCGGGCCCTCGACGAGCCCCAACGGCGTGCCGCGAAAGATGTTGCGCACCGGTCCGACGAGCTTGCCCGCCCTCGCGTCCCACTCCTGAAGCAGGATCCCGTCGAACGCGGGCGAGCGCGGGTTGCCGCCGATCGACGCGGTCCGGTAGTTCCACACCATGTTCACGAACCACTTGCGCCCGTCGTCGTCGTGGAAGAGCGAGGGATCGAATCCCGAGGAGTTCACGTAGACCGGATCGCTCCACGGCCCCTCGATGGACGGCGCGGTGACGATGTAGTTGTGCGTGTCCTTGAAGTTGCCGTCGTAGCGCTTGACGTCGGTGTAGACCAGCCAGAAGCGCCCGTCGGCGTGGGAGAGGCAAGGCGCCCAGATGCCGCACGAGTCCGGGTTGCCGCGCATGTCGAGCTGCGCCGCGCGGGTGAGGGGACGCGAGACGAGCGTCCAGTTCACCAGGTCGCGGGAATGGTGGACCTGCACGCCCGGGTACCACTCGAAGGTCGAGGTCGCGATGTAGTAGTCGCCGCCCACGCGGCAGATGGACGGGTCGGGATTGAAGCCGGGGAGGATCGGATTGCGGATCATGGATCTCGGGGTGGCGCCGTGCGCTCAGCGCGCGAGGCTCGGTTGCTTGGGATCGAACTTCCAGCCGGGGACGAGGTATTGCATGGCCATCGCGTCGTCGCGCGCGCCCGCGCCGACGCGCTTGTAGAGCTCGTGCGCCGCCGCGATGCGCTCCATGTCGGGCGCCACGCCGAGGCCCGGCCCCTCGGGCACCGCGACCTCGCCGCCGACGATGGCGGGGGGCTCGCGCGTGAGGCGCTCGCGTCCCTCCTGCCAGATCCAGTGCGTGTCGATCGCGGTGATGCGGCCGGGGGCGGCCGCCGCGCAATGCGTGAACATCGCGAGGGAGATGTCGAAGTGGTTGTTGGAGTGCGAGCCCCAGGTGAGGCCCCAGGCGTCGCAGAGCTGGGCCAGGCGCACCGAGCCGTTCATGGTCCAGAAGTGCGGATCGGCGAGCGGGATGTCGACGGCGCCGAGCAGGTGCGAGTGGGCCATCTGGCGCCAGTCGGTGGCCACCATGTTGGTGGCGGTCGGCACGCCGGTCGCGCGCCGGAATTCCGCCATGATCTCGCGCCCCGAATATCCCTGCTCGGGGCCGACCGGATCCTCGGCGTAGGCGAGGATGTCGGTGCGGCCGCGGCAGAGCGCGATCGCTTGGTCGAGCGGCCAGGCGCCGTTGGGGTCGATGGTCGCGCGCGAGTCGGGAAAGCGCGCCTTCACCGCGGCCACGGCTTCCAGCTCGTCTTCCGCGCGCATCACGCCGCCCTTGAGCTTGAAGTCGCGGAATCCATAGCGGTCCACGGCCGCGGCGGCCTGCTCGGCGATCGCCTGGGGCGTGAGCGCGGGCTCGTCGCGCAGGCGGTACCAGCCTTGCGCGCTCGCCTCGGAGGCGTAGTCGAGATCGGTGCGCTTGCGCTCGCCGATGTAGAAGAGGTAGGCCAGCATGCGCACGCGGTCGCGCTGCCGCCCTGCGCCCAGGAGCTCGCAGACCGGCACGCCCAGGTGCTGGCCGAGCAGGTCGAGCAGGGCGGTCTCGACCGCGGTGATCACGTTGTCGAGGCGCAGGTTGATCTCGTGCGGCTGCTTCAGCACCGCGGCTTCGGCGGCGGAGGTCACCTGGTGCTGCATGCCGCGCCCGCCGTGCCCGGCGATCGCTTCGCGCACCGCCTCGAGCGTCGCGTTGTAGCGTCCGATCTGCGTGCCCGTCACGAGCGCGACCGTTTTTTCGAGCGCGCGCAGGATGCCGGCGCCGCCCGGCACTTCGCCCACGCCCGTGTGGCCCGCGGAATCGGTGAGGATGACGACGTTGCGGATGAAGTAGGGCGCGTGAGCCCCGGCCAGGTTGAGCAGCATGCTGTCGCGCCCGGCGACCGGGATCACGCGCATCTGCGTCACCTTGGGGCTCGCGCCCATCTTCCCTCCTCGGTTGTTGTTACCACCGGCGCCGTCTAAAATACGGTAGCGCTACCATTTGCACGATTCTGGGGGAGACGTGAGGCTCGGTCAACACGGCACGGCACTGTTCCTGGCGGCATTCCTCGGCGCGGGCTGCGCCGGCTTCGCGAACGATGCCGGCCCCGGCGCGACCCACTGGGTCGCCACGTGGGGCACGGCCAACATGGTGCCCAACGAGGGCAACGTGCTCGATGCGGCACAGCTTACGGATACCACCTTGCGCCAGCTGGTGCACGTCTCGCTGGGCGGCGAGCGCCTGCGGGTGCGCCTGTCCAACGTCTACGGGACGATGCCGCTCGCGATCGACTCGGTAACGGTGGCGCGCGCAGTGGCGCCGGGCACGGCGGACGTCGACGCCGCGACGATGCGCCGCGTCACGTTCTCGGGCCACGAGAGCTTCTGGATCCCCGCGGCGGGCGAGTACTACTCGGATGCGGTGGCGTTCGACCTCGCTCCCGGCGCCGACCTCGCGATCTCCATCCATTACCGGGAGCCGCCGGCGCGCCAGACCGGGCATCCCGGCTCGCGCACGACGTCCTTCATCGCGCGCGGCAACCGTGCGCTCGACGCGACGTGGCGGGACGGGGAGCGCGTCGTACGCTGGTACCAGGTCGCCGACGTGGAGGTCGAGGCGCCAAGTGCGGTCGGGGCGGTCTCCGCCATCGGCGACTCGATCACCGACGGCCATGGCGCCACCACGGACCGGAACGACCGCTGGCCCGATGCGCTCGCCGCGCGCCTGCGTGGAGCGGGCCTCGCGATGGGCGTGGTCAACACGGGCATCGGCGGCAACCGGTTGATCCGCGACGGCCTCGGGCCCAACGTCGTCTCGCGCTTCGATCGCGACGTGGTGGCGCGCGCCGGCGTCACGCACGCGATCGTGCTGATCGGCGTGAACGACCTCGGCATCCAGCACCGCAACAAGCTGGATACGCCCGCGGCGCGCGCCGAGCTGGTCCGCGACCTCGAGAGCGGCTACCGGCAGATCGTCGCTCGCGCCCACGTGCACGGCATCTGCGTGATCGGCGGGACCATCACGCCCTACGGCGGGAGCGACTACTACCTGCCGGGCGCCGAGAACGAGAAGGACCGCCTGGAGGTGAATCGCTGGATCCGCACCTCGGGGCTCTTCGATGCGGTCGCGGACTTCGACGCCGCGATCCGGGATCCCGAGCATCCCGAGCGCATGCGGGCCGTGGACGACATCGGCGACCATCTGCACCCGTCGCCGCAGGGCTTCCGCGACATGGCCGCGGCGGTGCCGCTCGAGGCGCTGCGGCGCTGCCCGCGCGCGCTGCGCTAGGCGGCGCGGCTCACCAGCAGCACGCCGAGGGTCTGGCTCATCACGCGCTGCAGCGCGTCGATGATGTCCTTGCGCGTGGACGCCGCGCGCACGACGCCGACATCGAGCCGTCCGGGATCGGGATAGCCGCGTCCGAGGATGTGCATCCCGGCCGTGACCGACGAGAGCGGCACGATCGACACGCCCAGTCCCGCCATCACCGCGGCCTGCACGCTCGCCATGCTGGATCCGGTGAAAGCGACCTTCCACGGCCGGCGCTGGCGGGTCATGGACGCGATGGCGTGCTCGCGCAGCACGCAGGGTTGCGGGAGGAGGGCGAGCGGCACGGTCGCGCCGCGCTCGGGCGCCGTGCCCTCGCGGCACACCCACACCTGCGCCTCGCTCCAGATCGCCTTGTCGCGCTCGCTCGCGGCGAGCCGCACGATCGCCGCGTCCAGCTCGCCCGCGGCGAGCGCCTGGCGCAGGTCGCGCGAGAGGCCCATGCGCACCTCGAGCTGCACGCCGGGATAGGCGGCGGCGAAGCGCGCGAGGATGCGCGGCAGCTCCGTGGGGACGAAGTATTCCGTGATGCCGAGGCGGATCACGCCGGTGACCGGCGGCTCGGCGATGCGGCGCACCGACTCGTCGTTCAGGTCGAGGATGCGGCGCGCGTAGTCGAGGAGCGTGCGGCCGGCGGGCGTGAGCTCGATGGAGCGGCTGGTGCGTTCGAACACGCGCTGGCCCACGATCTCCTCGAGCCGCTTGATCTGCAGGCTCACCGCCGACTGCGTGCGCGCGACGAGCTCCGCGGCCGCCGTGAAGCTGCCGGTGTCGGCCACGGCGACGAAGGTGCGCAGGAGGTCGATCTCGAGGTTCGGGTTCACGGGGCTTCCGGGTAATGATAAGCAGAGCTCATGGATTGGATTGGCATAATTCAATTCACAAATACATTGTCCGCGCCCACCATGGTGCCGTCAACCACCTGGAGGGAGATCGCCATGCATGTCCGGATCGAGCGTCGCCACGCGGAGAACGCGCGCCGCCTGCGCGACATGTACCTGGAGGACGCGATGGTGCGCGCCGTGAGCGGCCTGGATCTCGCGATCCGCCGCGCGGCAGCCCATGTCGCGGCGCTCGCGGCGGGACGCGCCGGCCAATCGCGCGCGCGGGGGACGTCATGCCGCTCGTGACCGTGACCGTCCGCCGCCCCAAGAGCGAAGCGTTCAAGACCGCCGTGCTGGACGCGGTGCACGCGGCGCTCGCCGCCTCGGGGGTGCCCGCCACCGACCGCTTCCAGCGCGTGATCGAGCTCGACGCGGCCGATTTCCGCTTCGACCCGCGCTATCCGGACATGCAGGTGGACCGGGACGCGGACTTCGTCCTGATCGAGATCCTCTGGTCCGTCGGGCGCAGCGTGAAGGTGAAGAAGAAGCTCCTCGAGGACCTGATGGCGCGCCTGAAGGCCGGCGGGCGCGATCCCGAGGACGTGATGGTGGTGTTCAAGGAGACGGCCTGGGAGAACTGGGCGTTTTCGGGCGGCCGGCTCATCCACGCGGCGTGATCCACGCAAGTCGCTGATTTGCAATGGCTGCGGTGCGCTCCCGGCCGCCGGGCCGCGCTCCGGATTGACGCAGGAGGGCCCGTCTGCGATAATCTTTCCTCTCGACGGGTGCTTTTTTCGTCGACCTGGCGCGGGGTGGAGCAGTCTGGCAGCTCGTCGGGCTCATAACCCGAAGGTCGTAGGTTCAAATCCTACCCCCGCAACCAATCCCTTCCTTCTGCACGGCAAGGGACAGCCATCGCTCTTTAACAAGTTACAGCCGATAGAGGTGGGTGCTGGGTGGCGCTCGGCCGGGGAACCGATGATTGGGGATCAATCTGATCAGAGAGGGCTCCGGCGAAGCGATACTG
>Ga0070681_10004143_pt1 | contig 13717 bp, 9 predicted proteins | sample KBSC83BmetaG_FD_65650 | JGI IMG/M metagenome (GOLD analysis project Ga0070681, IMG submission 65650) | Corn rhizosphere microbial communities from Kellogg Biological Station, Michigan, USA - KBS C8-3B metaG | ecosystem: Host-associated > Plants > Roots > Rhizosphere | place: USA: Michigan... | reverse complement strand
GAGCGCTCCGCCGCCCACAATCCAGAACATGATGAACCCGCGGAATGCATCGAGCGACACCAACCGTTCGGCAGATTTCGTGGTCCTTGACTCTGCCGCCTGTGCCTCAACGGCCCGCACCGTTACGCTTTGCATGGCTAGCCGATTCTATCGCGTTCGATCACCGAACAAAACCGGTCTGCTGGGTGAAATCGCCGGGTCGCGCACCGAGCCAGCGGACCCTGCTTGCTGGACTTCCTCGGCGTCTCTCGCCTCCGCGTTGAAAAGTTTATCGACGAATTACGGACCGAACACCCGCTCGAACGCCCCTATCGTCGCCTCAATATCCTGATCCGTATGTGCCGCCGAGATATACAACCGTCCATCGGGCAGCAGATGCAAACCTTCGTCGAGAGCACGCCGCAACATCCTCTTGAGACTGGCACTATCGTCGTCGAGCGTATCCCGATAGTCGAGCAGCTCCTCACGCGTCGTGAAGTGCAGCGAAAAGGCCGCGCCGAACCCGGTTACCGCCAGCGCTACACCCTGGCGGCCCGCCGCGGCACGAATGCCATCCATCAGCTTTCGCCCGTGTTCGTTCGCTTGGGTGAGCGCTCTACCCGCATCGCGCGCGAGTTCCGTCAATGTCGCATGAGCCGCCGCCAGCGAAACCGGATTGCCATTGAACGTTCCGCCGAACGCCACACCTCCGCCAAACATCTGCTCCATAATCTCCCGCCGCCCAGCTACTACGCTCAGCGGCAACCCTCCCGCAACAGCTTTGCCAAACGTGGCGAGGTCCGGAGTCACTTTGTAGAAACCTTGCGCCCCGGAGAGCCCCATGCGGAAACCCGTAATCACTTCGTCAAGAATCAGCAGCGCGCCGTTGCGTTTGGAGATGTCGCTTGCGGCTTGGAGATAACCACTTGCCGGCAAGAGGCAGCCACTGTTGCATAACACCGGCTCCATGATGACCGCGGCGATTTTCTTTCCGTGCTCTTTGAAAATCGCTTCCAGAATCTCCGGCCTGTTCCACGGCGCGACAATGACGTTCTCCGCCGCGCTCTCCACCTGGCCCAAGGAGCCGAGTACCGCATGCGGACGCTCGAGCGGCCCAACCGTCTCACGCGCCGGATGATGGCTGATTAGCACTCCATCCATCCACCCGTGATAGTGGCCTTCGAACTTGAGAATCAAATTGCGTTTGGTGTAGGCGCGCGCTAACCGCAGCGCAAGCTGCACGGCTTCACTGCCGCTCGATGTAAAGGCAACGCGCTCGGCACACGGCACGAGTTGCTGGATCTTTTCCGCAACCTGTATCTCCAGTTCGTGCTCCTCGCCCACGCAGTGCGGCCGCCCCGCGGAGCTCTGGATCGCTTCGACCAGGGCCGGATGGCCATAACCCAGGATCATGGGCCCCCAAGCGAGGGCGTAATCGATATATTCGTTGCCGTCCACATCCCAAAGCCGCGCGCCCCGGCCATCGGCGAAATAGAGCGGGACTGGAAAACTGGCCCGGAACGGACTGCTGACCCCGCCCGCCAAAGACCGTCGCGCACGTTCCAACATCTCTCGGGATCTAGTAAAGCTCCGTGTCGCAACGGGTACCAAATCAGCCTCCGATCTCTGTAACGCTACCAAATCCCAAATCCTAAATCCCAAATCCGCCTTTGTACTTCAGATCCTCAGCAGCACGCCATTCCCCGTCTGACTCGTATTCCGCACAAACACGAACACCACAATCGCCGCCAGTACCGGAGCCGCACTGGCACCCAGCAGGATGGGAGCGAACGAGTATTTGTCCGTTACCGCGCCAATCGTGTAAGTGACCGCAATCGTCACTAATCCCGTCACCATTCCCGCCAAGCCGCTCACCGTCGCCACCGATCCACTCTCGAACAAATCCGAAGGCAGTGTCAGAAAAATCGTCGCGCAAGCCGCGTAGCCAAGCGTCGCCAGACCAAATTCGGCGATCAGCAGCCAAAGCCGGGTCGTGTAAACCGCCGGAATGAGCATCAGCATCAGCGGCCCGCAGATCAGAAAAATCACTCTGCGCGCCCGTCCCACGCTCCAGCCTCGATGAATGAAAAAACTAGATAGCCCGCCGCCTACGAAATTACCAAGGTCCGCGCACACAAATGGAATCCAGAATCCGATCAGCGTGTCCTCCAGTTTGAAACCGCGGCTCACCAGGAAGATCGCGAACCAGTCGGCTACCAGGTACCAGTAAGGATCCAGAATCGCCTTCGGCAGCACAACACCCCAGGTCTGGCGGAATCCGATGAGCTTGGTAACGGGCGTGCGTTTCGCTGGCGCCTTTTCGTCCGCTCCCGCGCGCGTAGCCAGAATCATCGCGAGCTCCGATTCGCTGATCCGCGGATGCTCCTCCGGCCGGTGGTAAGTCAATATCCACGCCAGCAGCCACAGAAAACCAAGGGTTCCCGTGATCAGAAACGCGGGACGCCACGTCCCGAAGACATGATACAGCCACACAACCAGTGACGGCGCAACCGCGCCACCGACAGCCGAGCCGCTATCAAACAGCGCCACCGCAATGCCGCGCTCCTTCGCCGGAAACCACTCCGACACCGCCTTCGTCGCACCCGGCCAGTTTGCCGCCTCGCCTGCTCCCAGCAGGAACCGAAACGCACGGAAGCTCCATAATCCGCCCGCGAGCGACGTCAACATGGCCATTACCGAGTACCATGCCACCGCAATGCTCAGCCCAAGCCGCGTGCCCAGCACATCCACGAACCGTCCGCCCACAAACTGTACGACGGCATAGGAAATCCGAAACGCGATCACGATGCTCGCGAAATCCGAGTTGGTCCAGTGATGTTCGGCTTTTAGGTAGGGAGCCAGAACGCTCAGCGTCTGGCGGTCGATATAGTTGATGACGGTGGATGCAAAAAGTAATCCGCCGATCCACCAGCGGAGATGAGATACGGCACGCGGACGCCCGCGACCGGCGCGCATTACCGGCTCACGAGCTCAGGTTCAACTACTTTCTTGAATTTGCACTCGCGGTTCGGACACTGCAGACTTCCGCCGGATTTCAGCCATTTCTCCAGCAGGTAGGGGCTGCCGCAGTCCGGGCATTTCTCGGCTACGGGCTTTGCCCAGGTCACGAAATCGCAATCCGGATAGCGGCTGCAACCATAGAACGTTTTGCCGCGCTTTGATCGCCGTTCCACTACTTCGCCTTCGGAACAGTTGGGGCATTTCACGCCGATGGTCTTCTGCTTGACGAACTTGCAAGTCGGATAATTGCTGCAGGCCGTGAACTCGCCGTATCGCCCGTACTTCATCACCAGATTATTGCCGCAGTTCGGACACTTCTCCTCGAGCGCGACATCGGCCTTCTTCTGCGTCCCGCCGATCGGCCGCGTCGTTTTGCAGTCCGGATAACCCGTACACGCATAGAACTGGCCGAACCGGCCTTTCTTCAACACCATGGTGCGGCCGCAGTTCTGGCAATATTCCTCGTCGCTTTGGTCCGTGAGATCGGCTTTATCGGTGTCGGCCGGATCTATCGGAACCTCGCGCGTGTTGGTGCATTCCGGATATCCCGTGCATGCGATGAATTTGCCGTGTTTGCCCCACTTGATTACCAGCGGTTTGCCGCACTTCTCGCACTTGAGATCCGTGGGCTCTTCCATGCGTTTGATATCGGTCATGTGTTCTTCGGCAGATTTGAGATCCTTTTCAAAACGTCCGTAGAACTCCGCCATAGCGTCGCGCCAGTCGAGCTTACCTTCTTCGATCTCGTCCAGCTCCTCTTCCATGCGAGCTGTGTACTTCACTTCGAAGATATCGTTGAAGCTCTCGAGCAGCAGATCCGTGACCACCATCCCCAGCTCGGTGGGCTTGAACTTGCCGCCCTCCTTCGTCACGTACTCGCGTTCCTGAATGGTTGAGAGAATGGAAGCGTACGTGGACGGCCGGCCCACACCGTCTGATTCAAGTTTCTTGACCAGGGTGGCTTCGTTGTATCGCGGCGGCGGCTCGGTGAAATGCTGCTCCGGCTTGATGCCCTTGAATTTCAGCTTCTCGCCTTCTTCCACCTGAGGCAGTTTATGCCGCAGCTCCTCGTCCTCTTCGTCCTTCTGATCCTTGCCCTCTTCGTAAACTCTCAGATACCCGTCGAATTTCGGCACCGATCCCGTCGCCCGAAACGTGTACTCGGCATCGGAACCCTTGGCGGTGACGTCGATCGTGGTCTGGTCGAAAACCGCCGGCGTCATTTGCGACGCCACGAATCGCATCCAGATCAGCCGGTATAGTTTCAGCTCGTCATCCGACAGGTGTCGCTCGATCTCATCGGGCGTCCGGAGCACCGAAGACGGACGGATCGCCTCGTGCGCGTCCTGCGCTTCTTTCTTGGATTTGTAGACGTTGGGCGTTTGTGGCAAATACTGCGGGCCGAACTTCTCCCCCACGAACCCACGCACCTCATCGATGGCTTCGCCCGCAATGCGGGTCGAATCCGTGCGCATATAAGTGATGAGGCCGACCGAGCCCTCTTTGCCCAGCTCGATGCCTTCATACAAGCGCTGTGCCAGCATCATCGTGCGTTTGACGCTGAACCGGAGCTTCCTCGCCGCTTCCTGCTGCACCGTTGAAGTAATGAATGGCGCCACCGGGTTGCGCCGCTTTTCGCGCGTGGCAACCGATTTGACCACGTATTCAGCGCCGGTCAGCGCGCTCACCAGCCCGTCGGCCGTCAGCTCGTTCGAGATCTCCGGAGTTAGCGCTTCCCCGCCCTCCACCGTGCGCCGGATCAGCCGGGCATCAAACGCTGGCGGCTTCTTGGCCCCCAACTGGACATCGATGGTCCAGTACTCTTTCTTCTGGAAGGCGCGGACCTCGCGCTCCCGCTCGACAATCAGTCGTAATGCGACGGTCTGCACACGGCCCGCCGAAAGGCCGCGCCGCACTTTATCCCATAGCAGCGGCGAGATTTTATATCCGACTAGCCGGTCCAGTACTCGCCGCGCTTGTTGCGCTTCGACCAGGTGAAGATCTACTTGTCCCGGCTTTTCGAAAGCTTTCTTGATGCCCCGCGACGTGATCTCGTTAAACATCACGCGGAAGATCTCGGGGCCCTTCTTTTTGCCTTTGCCGTTCGGGACGTGCAGTTCTTCCTGCAGGTGATAGCAGATGGCTTCGCCTTCGCGGTCCGGATCGGCCGCCAGGTAGATCTGGTCAACCTTCTTCGCCGCGGCCTTCAGCTCCTGAATCAGTTTCTTTTTGCCTTCGATTACCTCGTAGCGAGGCTCGAAGCCGTGCTCCACATCAACCGCCAGATCCCTCTTCGGAAGGTCCTTGATGTGGCCGAGCGAGGCCTTAACGAGATAGTTTTTGCCGAGATACTTGTTGATGGTTTTCGCCTTAGCAGGCGATTCGACAATGACGAGAGCCTTGGCCATATTTAACGAACGTTCATTCTAAACGCGCTACCACACTTTAACAAAGTTCTTGCCTGGAAGTTGTTTTACCAGACCTGTCATTTCCAGTTCAAATAGCGCGGCTATCAATTCAGAGGGGGAAAAGTCTTCCAGAGTCTCGACCAGATTGTCGAGGTGAGTGCCGACGTCGGGCCTGATCAAATTCAGCAGCTTACGGCAGATTTCGCTCTGGCTACTCAATAAAGATGCCCGAATCCCCTCGGAAGTTGCATCTGTGGCTCTAATCCCTTGAAACAAAAGGCGATTTTTCCCGGCCTCGATCAACTTCCGCTGCACTTCCGGCGGCAGATCTACCACCACATCGTTCCAATCCTGAACCAGCTTGGCGCCCTGTTTAATCAGCAGATTGGGTCCCCAACTCATTTTAGAAGTGATATTTCCGGGTACGGCAAACACCTCCCGGCCCTGGTCGAGCGCCAGCCGCGCCGTAATCGCCGAACCACTATATTGTGCACCCTCAACCACCAGCAGCCCGACACTCGCCCCACTAATGATACGGTTGCGAATGGGAAAGTTCTGCGGGAAGGCTGTGAACGCCATCGGGAATTCGGAAATAATCAGGCCCTTGGTGGCCAGTCGATCGGCAAGGCCTCTATTTTCAGTGGGATATACAACGTCAACCCCGCAGCCGAGTACCGCCACCGTATCTCCTTCACCCGCCAGCGCGGCTTTGTGTGCAGCCGTATCGACGCCGCGCGCCATGCCGCTCACGATCGTCAAACCAGCCCGTGCCAGATCGCCGGCCAATCGCTCGGTAGCCGCCAAGCCGTAAGGCGTTGGCCGCCGGGTACCGACCACTCCGAAAAGGGTGGACTGTAGCAGTTCCAATCGTCCGCGCGCAAACAGCAGGATAGGCGGATCGAAGATTTCCCGCAGCAGCGGAGGGTAGCGGGCGTCGCTGATCGGAACGGCCACGGTCGCGGTCGCGAGCATTTTCTCTTGCTGGATAACGGCGTCCTCGAACGAGCAGCCGCTGGTGATGCTCTGCGCCAGCGCCCCGCTGAGTCCCGCGGCTTCGAGTTCCGTGCGGGAGGCGCGAAAGACGGCTTCGGGGCTCCGGAACCTGGCGATGAGCTTGCCCGCCTTTCGCGTCCCTAACCCGGGCAGCAGCCTCAGAGCGATCCAGTGCAGCTCTTCCTCTCGACTCACGGTTTCAACAGGCATGTGGGCAGCTAAGATGATTCTGTGGCCGTGATCGGTCCGGATTCTCAACGCAAATGAAGCGCGACGCCTCCTACTTCGAACAGCACCAACCGGAGCTTATCTATATTGCCAAGAAGTTGAACGACGCTCTGCGTCTGGAATCCATCTTCACCGAGGCCGGCTTGGATTACGGGGTGGAGGCCGACAAGTACAAGGGCGGTATCGTCTTCCAGACGGAGCGCGTAGGCGCGTTCTTCTATGTGCTGCCTGAGGCCGTACAAGCAGCCCAACGAATCATGCGCGAACACGGATACCGGCCGCGCGAACCCGATCGTGAAGCCGGCCAATAACCGCTAGGGGGAAACTTCTACCGTCACGGTGACATTCGCCCGTACCTCGATAGTGCCGGATTCAACGGGCGTCGGCGGGGCAGCGGCGCGCGCGAAGGTCTGCATCTCGCCTGCCAGCGGCCGGATCACGTTGGTTCCGGCCTCCTCGGCTGAAAGCACTCGGACGATGCGAAGTCCCAGCGCCTGAGCCATAGCTTCGGTCTTGGCCCTGGCGTTTGCGGCTGCCTCCCGCAGAGCGCGCGTCCTGACGGCGGATTCATCCTTCAGGGTAAAACGCAACCCGGTAACCGTGTTCGCGCCCGACTGCGTGGCCACATCGATCACCTTCCCCGCTAATGAAACGTCGTTGAGCGTCACCTCGAGAACATTGGTGGCGGTGTATCCGGTGATTTTCGGCTGGCCGCCGCTTTGCGGATAACGGTACTCGGGGTGCACCGAATAGCCGACGGTTTTCAATTCCGCCGCTCCACCCATGGCGCTGCGGATCTCCCGGATGGCGGCATCCAATTGAGTTGCATTCTGTGCGCTGGCAGTTTGCGCCGTCTGCGCCTGCGTGACCACTCCGATATCCAGCACGGCCCGGTCGGGTTTGGCGGTTGCGATCGCTTCGGCCGCGGCGCGCACAAAAGACGGTCCCGGCCTGGAGGGCTGATCCTGAGCCAAAAGCGCGAGCGGCCAGAGACATAGTGCCGCCGCTTTGCAATCGATCCTCATCAGTTCCTTTCGCCGCGTTGTCTTACCCGCGCGGCTCGGTTTCGCGTAATTCGCGCGCCTTCTCCTCGGCTACCGTGTCGTTGAGAAAAGTTCCCGCGCCGCTTTCCACTCCAGCCAGATATTTCAACTTCGTAGCAGTGCGCTGGATGGGATAGAAGTCAATATGAAAATGGAAGTACGGATGTTCTCCCCTGACAGGTTTCTGCCGCAATAACATCATCAGCGGCATCGGAGACCCATATAAATTGTCGTATTTCATGCGAACTTTCTTAAGAATGGCCGCCAGGTTGTCTGCCTCCGTCGCGGTGAGCTCCGTAATATCCGCAAAATGGCGCTTGGCGCAGAGTTGGACTTCGTTCGGCCATCGCGCGAAAAAAGGAACGAACGCTACGAAATCGGAGTTCTCCGTCACAATCCTCTCTCCCGCGGCTAATTCCTCACGCAGGATGCGGCAATAGATGCATTGACCGTGCTCGCGAAAATAATCGGACGCAGAAGAAAGTTCGCGCTCCACTAACGGCGGGATAAACGGAAAGGCGTAGATCTGGCCGTGTGGGTGCGGCATGGTGACTCCAATGGCTACGCCGGTGTTCTCGAAAATGTAAACGTAATGGATATCCGGTACGGCAGCCAACTCCCGGTACCGCTGCCCCCACAGACCCACGACTTTGCGCCAGTGTTCCGCCGAAAGTTGTGACGGCAGCATATTATGTTGCGGGCTATAAATAACTACGTCGCAACTGCCGCGCGCGCCGGTTTTGCAGTAGAGCCCTGTTTCCGGGGAGAATGGCGGGCTATCGAGGCTTAGGGCGGGAAAGTCATTGGGATAGATCAGGACGTCGAAATGATCCGGCACACGGCCCGATCCCGGGTCGAACGGACACCAGTCCTTGGGCAACTGGGGTCGATCCTGCCGCTGCGCCGCTACGCCCACCCACTCGCGCAGCAACGGATGCCATCGAAGTTCGCTCACGATTCGATTTTGGCACGGACTCTGTACGGTGGGAAACAGTGAAAAAATCCCCCGGATGAACAGATAGGACCTGCGTAGCGCAGGGCTGCCGCCCGGGTTGCGGAAGACCTGCGGCACTTTTCTCATGATGATCAAAAAGCCGCGGGTCCCCGCACAACCCGCGTGGCCCCGCGCTACAAATTAGAAAGCATTTGATCGCAAGCAGGCTAACCGAGCCGTGACCGTTTAAGCGAGCGGTCCCCATTTACGGCCGGTCAGAATCAGGGTATAGAAAAGATAGGCGAAACGCTTCCTCACCGCCGCTCAGTAACTGACGCGCTCTATATGAAAGATCAGCCTGCTCCTCCCCTGTTAAGCAACGCCGAGATCGCAGACCGGCTGACGAGCCTGGCGCAGCTGCTGTCCACGCAGAAGGAGAATCCATTCAAGGTCAAGGCATACCGTCGCGCGGCGGAGACCATCAGGGCGCTGCCCGATAGCGTCGAAGATCTCGTGCGCCGGGACGTGGATCTTACGGAGTACTCCCGCATCGGTAAGGGCATCAGCAACGCCATTCGGGAGATCGTGCTGAGCGGATCGCTACGGAAGCTAGAATCCCTCCGCTCGCAGGTAACTCCCGAAGTGGCTGCCATTAATGAATACCCGCGGCTCGATCCCAAGCGCGTGCTGCGCATTTACAAAAAGCTGAAGATCTCCTCCATAGAAGCGCTCAAAGAAAAGCTCGAGACGGGTGAGATCGCCCGGACACTTGGCGTACGGATGGATCAACACGTCCGGCAGGCGCTGATCGAAAGGCGTGAAATGCCGCTGTACGACGCGGAGGACGTGGTCAGCGCGGTCGAGGAATATCTGCTGAACCGGTGCGGCGTAAGCCGTGCCGAAGCCACCGGCGATTACCGGCGGCGCGTAGAGATCATCCCGGAAATTTCCTTCCTCATCGAAACCGGCGATTTTCCGGCAGTAATCGCAAAGCTCGAGCGCTACGGGGGAAAGTCCGAGCTCTTAGATTCCGGCGACAGCCGCGCAATTTTCAGGCTTTCTTCCGGGACAAAACTAACGGTTGAAGCCGCGCGTAAGGAGAAATGGGGCGTGGCGTTAATTGCCTGCACCGGCTCGGAAAATCACTTGCGAAAGTTGGCGGATGCCGGCCGGAACCTGAAGGACCTGGCGAAATCGAAGCAGAGCTTTCCGGATGAGACGGCGGCGTATACGAAACTCGGCCTCAGCTTTATCGAGCCTGAGCTTCGCGAAGGGCGGGACGAAGTGGAACTCGCGGCGCGCAGCAGCCTTCCTGTATTGGTAAGGGCAACGGACATCCGCGGCGAGCTTCACGCGCACTCTACTTCGAGCGATGGGTCGCACACCATCGAGCAGATGGCCGCCGGGGCACGAGAGAAGGGTTACGAATATCTCGGGATCAGCGATCATTCTCAGAGTTTGAAGATCGCGCGCGGTGTTCCGGTAAAGGATCTCTGGCTGCAAATTCGCTTCATCGACAAGCTGAACCAGAAGATCAGTGGTATCCGGATATTAAAATCCGCGGAGGTCGATATTCTGGCTGACGGGTCGCTCGATTATCCGGACGAGCGGTTGCGAGAGCTCGACTACACCGTGTGCTCCATTCATTCACGCTTCGCTCTCGGAAAAACAGAACAGACCGAGCGCATTCTCCGCGCCATGGACAACCGCTACTTCACGATTCTCGGTCACCCTACCGGACGTTTGCTGCTGAAGCGCCCAGGTTACGAAATCGACATGCAGCGGGTTATCGAGCACGCAAGAAAAAACGGCTGCTTCTTTGAGATCAACTCGAGTCCGGACAGGCTCGATCTTTCCGCCGAAAATGCCCGCCTGTCGCGCGACGCCGGCGTCAAGATCGCCATCTCGACCGACGCCCACAGCATCCGCGAACTGGATTACATCAACTGGGGCATCGACCAGGCGCGGCGAGCGGGGTTGGCGGGAGGAGAGGTACTGAACTGCCTGGCCTGGCCAGAACTGCAGCGGATTATCAAACGGTAGGACCCTCAAATATCCTATGCCTCCCCACAAAAGTTGGTGATATTCCATGCCAACAGTGACGTTATAAAGTAATCTACCTCACCTAAATTAACCCGGAGAAGGAGATATTCGTGACCGCTAGATGTCTCACAGCCCTCGTGTGCCTATGATCGCCCGTTCTCGCTCAACATCGGGTCGACCCTCGAAACATGTATGAACGGGTTCTATGTGTTGTGCCCTTTGTCGGCGCAGGAACGCCGGACGACCCACGGCGGCCGGCCTATGTACCTCTGCCGCCAAGCCCAGGGGTTCTGCCTTCCCGGGACGGCATCGTTGCATTCTCTTTCCAGGAAAGCGACGACGGCAAGCTCGCTTTGGTAGAGCTCGTCGCTTATAACCGGGAGGCATTCAACGACTTACTGGCGGACACGCGTCCCGACGTGAAAGTGTTCATCAAAGGCAAGCATAAACGCGACGACATCGAGAAGGAGTTCAAAAAGCACAAGAAGGACCTGAACCTGGACAGCTTCGCGACGGTGGCGCCATGAAATTGCGACTCTTGCCGCTGCTCCTCGCCGCGCCCGGCTCCCTGTTCGCCAGCTACATCTACTATTACACCGACACCCTGACAACCATCAACACTGCGAACTGGTATCAAAACGGTTCGCTGACGGCCACCACCGGCGGGCTGACGGCGCCCACGGCTAGTGGCGGCGCTTTGATTTCCAAGGTTGCCGTGCCCGGCGGTGGCAGTGACTATGAAATCAACAGCACGCTGACAATCCCCGCGTCCGGGGGGACCTATGTACAGCTGATCCGGGGAACCACGAATGCCATATCCGGGCCGGCAGCGGGAGGCACTTATTATTCAATTGAAGTCCAAAATCCAACATGGGCAAATGGATATTGCTCGGCGACCCTCGCAGTGTACAAGCGAGTGAGCAACACCGTCACGTTGCTTACCAGCACGTCGATCAATTGCTATGACGGAATGGTAGTACGGACGGTAGTCCGTGGGGGAAACCTCATGGCTATCCGCACCTCCCCGTATTCGGGCACTATCTACGGTTGGCCGGCCGCGGTTACGATCAACGATTCTTCTATAACGGTCGGCGCAGCCGGGGTCGGCGCTTATAACACGCCCTCGGGTAATACCATTAAAAAAGTAGAGTTAGGACCCATTGACACTATCGCACCCTCGGCTGTGGCGGCTCAATCGGTGGCGATGTACAGCCTCCCGAACCGAGTGGAGATGCAATGGCAGGGCGTGGCGGATGACGCCAACGGGATCGGACTCTGGGATTACCAGGTCTATCGCAACGGCACGTATATCGGGCAGACGTTTACCCCCGAGTTCGACGATGATGCTGTGGCTCCGGCGACGACCTACACCTATACTATTCAGGCCGAGGATGCTCACCAAAACTTATCGACGAATACCACGTTTATCGTTGTGACTCCGCCCGCGGGAGCCATTGACGCCAGACGAATCGGTATACGCCCCCTCGGCTCGTATTGGGGCGCGGCGGGTGAGCAGATAGATATGCTTTCCGGCAACGTCAATTTCACGTACCCGATGTTGACCGCCATGGGGCGAAACGGCTGGAGCGCCACGTTTGCCCTTAACTACAACTCCCAGCTCTGGCGGCAAGACGCGGGCGGAACATGGAAGCTGGGACGCGATGAGGGCTACGGTTTTGGCTGGCGGCTGATGGCCGGTTCCATCACGCCCATTTGGACGACTACATGGACTCTCGATCACTTTATCTACACCGACTCCACTGGCGCCGAGTACCGTTTGGATCAATACAATGCACCAAATTGCATGTGGACATCCACCGAAGGCGTTCGCGTGGGGTATAACCCGTGTGTCAATCGGCTTTACTTCCCCGACGGCAGCTTCTGGTCCATGGGCGCTACCTCCGGGGGCATCGAGCAGGATGCCGGCGTGCTCTATCCGACACTGATGGAGGACCCCAACGGGAACCAGGTGACAATTCTCTACCAAAACGGCATCTCGTCACCAACGTCCAATTCCAGCGCGCGTATCACGTCAATTCAGGACGTGCGGGGCGGAGGAGGGCCAACATACACATTTACATACAGCACCGACCCCATCCCGCATCTGACCAATATCGACAGCCCGTTCTCTGGCATCGGCAGTTGGGGACTGACCTATCTCACCAATCAACCCTTGAACTCACCGTTTTCTCCACCTGTGGCGTTTGGAACCACGACGCTGCTAAGCACAGCCAACAAGGCGTCCGATGGTCTACCGCCTTTTCAGTTTCAATACGGTTCCAACGGATCGGGCGAGTTGACACAAGTAACCACAACGCGCGGCGGCATTCTTGCTTGGGGATACAGGAACTTCACGTACACCGGATCACGAACTTTCCGCGAGGTGCAGAATCGCTATCTCACCATGCAGAGCGGCGGCACACAGTACACCTATCCTTTTACTCGAAATGATGCGGCGGACGCAGGCCTGTCCATACATTCTGGTATTACGCTCGACGACGCCGGCGGCATCGGTGAAAAGGCGTGGACATTTGCAACCACTGGATCGACTTGGCAGCTGGGCCTGCCAACCCGTTACGAAGACCGACCCTCTGCAGCGCAAGCAAGCCACCCGCTCCAGCGTAAGGATTACACCTGGGTTCAGGATGGTGCACTGACACCATACATCGGAACGGCGCTAACTACGCTTGACCCAGCCGGCACCAACGTGCAGACCAAAACCACGCAAACAATGGACGCGCATGGGAATGTGACCCAAACTAATATCTACGACTTTAACAACCTCGCGACCGCTGCTCGTACGTATAATTACTTGTATAATTATTCTTTCACGGGTAATGGCTTCACTTCGTACCGGCTGACGTCGGCCAAAGTCACCAGCGGGTCCCAAACCGTTACTTTAGTATCCAACGGCTATGACACGACCGCTTTAACCAATGTGACGCCGATCCAGGAGCATGATGCCACCTACGGCACCAGCGTCACGGCACGAGGTAATCTTACAGTTACTACACCGGTGGGCGGACCGACGACAACCATCAACCGAGACATTGCCGGAAACGTAGTCT
>Ga0070681_10004141_pt1 | contig 13717 bp, 6 predicted proteins | sample KBSC83BmetaG_FD_65650 | JGI IMG/M metagenome (GOLD analysis project Ga0070681, IMG submission 65650) | Corn rhizosphere microbial communities from Kellogg Biological Station, Michigan, USA - KBS C8-3B metaG | ecosystem: Host-associated > Plants > Roots > Rhizosphere | place: USA: Michigan... | reverse complement strand
TTCCATTTCCGAAACGCTCCTCGACAAACTCGTGAGCGGCGATTGTCGCAGTTTCCCGGCTTGCGATCCCTGGAGCGCAACCGTCGGAGGATCAGTCGCACCGGGATTGACACGCGGTGCTGGCGCCACGCAGAATCGCGCGTTCCGAATTTCCCAGGGAGCCGTACTTGAGACATTTTGCGCTTCGAATCTGCACTGCGCTGGTCGGCACGGCTTTGCTATGCACCGCGCATGCCGAGCCTGCCAAGCCGAACATCGTTCACATCGTTGCCGACGATCTCGGCCGGAAAGATGTGGGCTTCCACGGGTCTGACATCAAGACACCCAGCCTCGACCAGCTCGCTGCGGGAGGCGCGCGCCTCGAGCAGTTCTACGCTCAGCCGATGTGCACGCCGACGCGTGCAGCGCTGATGACCGGACGCTATCCGTTCCGATACGGCCTGCAGACTGCGGTCATTCTCTCGGCGCACACCTACGGCCTGCCGACCGACGAATGGCTGCTGCCGCAAGCGCTCAAGGCCGCCGGCTACGAAACCGCGATCATCGGCAAATGGCATCTCGGCCACGCCGACCGCAAGTACTGGCCGCGGCAGCGCGGGTTCGACTATCAGTACGGTCCGCTGATCGGCGAGATCGACTATTTCACGCACAAGCAGCACGGCGTGCTCGACTGGTTCCGGAACAATCGGCCGCTCAAGGAGCAAGGCTATTCGACGACGTTGATCGGCAACGACGCCGTCCGCCTGGTCGAGCGGCACGATGCCGGGAAGCCGCTCTACCTGTATCTGACGTTCAACGCGCCGCACACGCCCTATCAGGCGCCGCGTGAGTATCTCGATCGCTACAAGGACATCGCAGACCCGAGCCGGCGCGCGTACGCGGCGATGATTACGGCCATGGACGAGCAGATCGGCCGGGTGCTCGCGGCGCTCGAGCGCAAACACATGCGCGACAACACCCTCGTGATCTTCCAGAGTGACAACGGCGGCACGCGCAACGCGATGTTTGCAGGCGAAGGCGACATGTCGCAAGTGAAGATTCCATGCGACAACGGCTCGTATCGCGACGGCAAAGGCTCGCTCTACGAGGGCGGCACGCGCGTAGTTGCGCTCGCCAACTGGCCGGGGCACATCGCGCCCGGCACGGTCGACGGCATCATCCACGTGGTAGACCTCTATCCCACTCTCGCGGGGCTGGCCGGAGCACCGCTCGGCAAGAACAAGCCGCTCGACGGTATCGACGTCTGGCCGACGATCAGCACAGGCCAGCCGTCGCCGCGCACCGAGGTCGTGTACAACATCGAGCCGTTTCGCGCCGGGCTTCGTGAAGGGGACTGGAAGCTGATCTGGCGAACGCCGCTGCCTGCGTCCATCGAGCTGTACGACATCGCGCACGATCCGTCGGAGCAGACCAATGTCGCCGGCGCGCACCCGGACAAGGTGGCGGCATTGCAGCGTCGTGTAGACGAGCTTGCCGCAACGATGGCCAAGTCGATGCTGCTGCAGACCGAGTTCGCCGCGGTACGCGAGCGCCTGCACATGCCCCCGGCGTTGCCGAACGAAGACAACGCGTTCAACGAAGAGTAGACGCGGTGGACCGGCCAAAGGTGCGCCGCGCTATGACAACATCACATACCGGCATGCACCGCTGATCGATGAAGCTGCAGCGCGCGTTCAGCGCGACGCGGGTCGTGCTCATCTTGCTGTGCCTGATGTACTTCATCACGTACATCGACCGCGTCAACGTCAGCACCGCCGCGACCGCTTTCAAGCAGGACTTCGGTTTGTCCAACACGCAGGTCGGCTTCGTGTTCTCGGCCTTCGCTTATCCGTATCTGGTGTTCCAGATCATCGGCGGCTGGCTCGGCGACCGCTTCGGCGCACGCCGCACGCTGACGATCTGCGGCTTGATCTGGGCGGCCGCCACGGTGCTGACCGGACTCGCGCAAGGACTCGTGACGCTCGTGCTCGCCCGCGTGATGCTGGGCTTCGGCGAAGGGGCGACGTTTCCCGCGGCGACGCGCGCGATGTCGAGCTGGACCGCGCCGTCCTTGCGCGGCTTCGTACAGGGGATCACCCACTCGTGCGCCCGACTCGGAAACTTCGTCACGCCGCCGCTGGTTGCCGCGCTGATGATCGCTGTGTCATGGCGCGGCTCCTTCGTGATCCTCGGCGTTGCGAGTTTCTTCTGGGTGATCGCCTGGGCGCTGTACTACCGTGACGACCCGCGCGATCATCCGCAGATCACACCGACGGAGCTCGACGCATTGCCGTCACACGTGGACGGACGACAAGGGCCCAAGGTGCCGTGGGGTCCGCTCGTACAGCGCATGTGGCCGGTCACGCTGGTCTACTTTTGCTACGGCTGGACGCTGTGGCTTTACTTGGGGTGGATCCCGTCCTTCTTCGCGCAAAGCCACCACCTCGACCTCAAGAGCTCGGCCTTGTTCTCCGCAGGCGTCTTCTTCGCCGGCGTGGTCGGCGACACGCTGGGCGGCATGGTCAGCGACTGGCTCCTGCGCCGGACTTCGGATCTGAGGATCGCGCGACGCAATATGGTCATCGGCGGTCTGCTCGGCGCTGCGTTGTCGTTGGTGCCGTTGCTGCTGACGCGCGATCTCGTCGTCGTCGCGCTGTGCCTGAGCCTCGGATTCTTCTTCGCGGAGCTCACGATCGGCCCGATGTGGGCAATCCCGATGGATATTGCGCCTGCCTATTCGGGCACTGCGAGCGGGTTGATGAACGCAGGCTCGGCGCTCGCCGCCATCGTGTCGCCGGTCGTAGGCGGCTGGATCATCGACCTCACCGGAAATTGGACGCTGCCGTTCATCGGCTCGATGGCGTTGATGGTGATCGGCGCCGCTTGCGCGCCGCTGATGCGGCCAGAGAAGCCGTTTGCTAGGGGCGAGGGATGAGGGACGAGGGACGAGGGATGAAGGGCGAAGGGGTGAGGGGAAGGAAAGATCCGTTCGCCCTGAGCGTCGGATGCGAAGCATCCAGAGTCGAAGGGTCCGCGGGCTGGGAGTGCTTCGACTCGGTGGCTCACGCCACACGCTCAGCACGAACGGACTTCGGCAGTGTCGTGCTTTTCCAACTTACCCCCCTCGCCCCTCGTCCCTAATCCCTCGCCCCTAAAGCGCCAGATACCCGCCGTCGACCACGAGCTCGGTTCCGGTAATGTACGACGCTTCGTCGGAGGCTAGGAAGAGCACCGCATACGCCGCCTCCTCCGGGCGACCTGCGCGGCCTAGCGGGACCGTCGCCGCGATGGCCTTCTCGCGCGCCGACGGATCGGCGCCGGCCTTGCCCGACAGCATCGGCGGCATCATGCCGGGATGCACCGAGTTCACGCGCACACCGTCTTTCGCGAACTGCACGGCAGCCGCTTTCGTCATCACGCGAATCGCGGCCTTGGCGCCGTTGTAACCCATGTGAATGTTGCTCTGGCCGATGAAGCCCGAGATCGACGACAAGTTCACGATCGAGCCGCCGCCGGTCTTGCGCATCTGCGCAACGGCGCTCTGCATGCCGAGAAACGTGCCGCGCGCGTTGATCGCCATGAGCCGATCGAACTCGGCGACGCTGTTCAGATCGGGCAGCGCACCGCTGACGCCCGCATTGTTCACCAGAATGTCGAGCCGCGCGTAACGATCGAGCGTTGCACGAATCGCTGCTGCCCAGTCGTCTTCACGCGAGACATCGAGACGCTGGAACAGGGCGTCGCCGCGCTCGCGCACGATCCCGCTTGCGACCTTTCTTGCGTCTTCCTCGAGGATGTCGGCGACGACGACCTTGGCGCCTTCACGCGCGAAGATTCGCGCCGTGCTCTCACCCATGCCATGTGCCGCACCCGTTACGATCGCAACCTTGCCAGCCAGTCTCATGCTCCTCCCTTCGCTGCCGGTGACTCGACGTGGAAGAAAGAGTAGCACCGTGACCGCACGGCGTCTCACGACCGAATCCTCCCCCTTCAAGGGAGAGGTTGGGAGGGGGATGGGAGGGGGATGGGGCAAGTTAGAGAGAATCGAGCGCGCTACCCCATCCCTACCTCAATCCTCCCCTCGAAGGGGAGGAGCGTTTTGGCTGCTGTACGAAAGTCTGAAAAACGAGAAGCTCACAGCGAACGCAGGAAGTTCAGCAGATTCTGCCGATCCGTCTGCGACAGGCGATTGTAGTTGGCGACCACCGCGTTGGCTTCGGACGCATCTTGTGTTCTCGTGCCGCCGCTCGCGTGCTGCTGAATCGCAACTACGAGGTCAGACGTCCTTCCGTCATGCAGGAAGAAGATGCGCTGGCCAAGACCCCACAACGGCGCGGTCCGGAACTCGCTCGGCCCCGCCTGGCCCTGACTGATCCCGTCCGCGAGTCCCGGGCCCATGTCGTGGATCATGAGGTCGGAGTAGAGGTTGACCGGTTTCTGGCTGAGTGCCGCGACCGACGACCATCCCGTGGTCAGCGTCGGCGTGTGGCATGCCGCGCAACCGATCGCAGTGAACAGGCTCTTGCCGCGCGAGATCGACCACTGTCCGCCGGGGAAGTTCGGCGACGGCGTGGGCGGCGCCAGGAAGCGCATGAAGATCGCAAACTTCTCGATGCCGCTCAGCATGTCGGACGCAACTTTTGAATCGAGGTTGGGCACGTCGTTCGGCGTCGACGCGTATTGGCAGCCAGGCGCCTCATCGCGCTCGGTTTGAAACAGCTCGTTGGTGATTCCCATCTCGACGTTGTAAGCTTCGCCCGCGAACAGCAGCAGCGATTTGTTCTGCGCCTTCCAGCCGAATCGTGCCGCCGTCCCGTCGTTGCCGTTGAGGTTCGGCTGGCCCGACATCGTGCTGCCTGCGAGCACAATGTTGACTCTGCCGCGGATCCCGAACGCCTGCCGGGTCGGGGCGCTAGCCGCCTGGCTCGCGATGATGGCCGAATCCGGAATCTGTTCGATTAGGCCGGCACCGAACAACGGCGTAGGTATGCGGAAGATCGCATTGCCGTTGGCAAACTCTCCGGCAAAGTCCGGTTGCGGCATCGTGCAACCTACTGCATCCGTGCGCCCCTGGAGAGTGAACAGCGAGTGCACACCGCCGTCCGGGCTTCCGTCGGGCGCCTTTACGAATCGCACTTCACGCACCGGCCCATTGCTCATGATGAACGACGGAAGCGTATCGGTGCTGCCAAGCTTTTTCGCGTTGTTTGCGAACTTTACTTGCGGATTGCTTGCCGGGCTCGATCCGCCGCTCGCGGGATACGCGTGACAGCCTTGGCATGAGTCGAGGTTCATTCTTGGTCCGAGACCCTCATCGACTTCCTCGGGCGCATTGAACTCCGCCTGGGCGATCCCGAACAGCCTGAGCTGACCTGGCGTAAGGTCCGGCAGCGGCTTGCCGGCGGAGGCTCCGGTTCGGACACCCGGGTCCCTTGCTCCCGACGAGGATGTGGCAGTTGCAGTGGTTTGCGGATAACAGGACAAAGGATTAGCGATCGATGCTGCGAGCAGCACCGTAACGATGCGACGACGTCTCATTTGCTCTTGACTCCCCGAAGAGGACTTCTGGTTTGCGCCGCGCAAACCACGCATGCGCAGGGCGTGGGAATGGTTGTATGCCCGCGCGCCCTGCGTGCCAGAACCGTGCCGATCAATTTAGTGCTCGAAATCAATGAGGTCGAGCCAACGTGGGAGCTTGATATGTCTGGCTCGCCCGACCATCGCAGCGCGCGAATCTTTCAACCAACTGAACGCGTTGGAGATTTGCATGTCGGCCGCGTGCGACTCGAAAGCGCGTGTAGCCGATCGTTTTAAGCAACGACGTCAACAGGATAAGACGTCGGCATAGAGCACGATGACGGGCTCGAACGGTCCATTCAGCAGGGTTCGGGATGTGCCGCCGTCAGCCGAGAATCGGAGAGTCGTAGTCGGGCCTGCGCGCATCCTGCGAATCGGATGCGAAGAGAGAATCAGAACGAGTCGCGACTCGAAGCGCCGATGCGTTGCCGGTCAGCGACCCGACCCGATCATGGCAGGCCGCAGAGAAACGGAAGATGCACTGCATGGAATCGCCGATCGTGCCCTCCCATACCGGCCCGACGTGCGCTCCATCGACGATGCGCAGCTTGTTCCTACGTAGCAACTCGTACAGCTGCACCACTTCGGCTCGATGAAGAAGTCATCGTCATCGCCCGAATTGATGTACATCGGCACCGGCGTCTTCTTGGCGAGATAGACGTCCCACAGTGCCGGATGCGCATCGTCGTGCACCGTCCGAGCAGACTGTCCGCGTTGCTCATCATCATTGCGGCTTCGCGTTCGCAGCCGGAACTTGAGCAGCGTCGGCCCGCTTCGACAGATCCTTGTCGGACGCCAGATCGTCGTTCGAAGGCAAATCGCTCGCCATCCATCCACCGCCGAGCGCCTTGACCAGCAGCACGCTCGCGGTGATGCGCCGCCCCTGGATGTCCACCGCGGTCCTTTCGTTCGAGAGCGCAGCGGCCTGCGCCACGACGACATCGAGGTAGCTGACCGTGCCGGCCTTGTACTGATTCGTGATCAGGACCACGGATTGCCGCGCGGCTTGCACGGCCGCGTCCTGCACTTCCGCTTCGCGTTCGAGAATTCGCAACGCTGCGAGGTTGTCTTCGACTTCCTGGAACCCGGTCAGCACGGTTTGACGGTACGAGGCGACGCTTGCATCGTAGGCTGCACGCGTGGAGTCGGTCTGCGCGCGGCGCAAGCCTGCATCGAACAGCGTTTGCGAGAGCGACGGCCCGATCGACCAGAAGCGGCTCGGGTACGAGATCCAGCGCGAGATATCGGTCGTTTCGAATCCGACCGACGCGCCCAATGTGAGCGTCGGATAATAAGCTGCCTTGGCGACACCGATCTGCGCGTTGGCCGAGGCGATGCGACGCTCCGCCCCGGCGACATCGGGCCGGCGCTCGAGCAGCTCCGACGGAATTCCCGCGGGCACCGAGGGCGGAAGCGCAGTGAGCGGCGCCGCGGGAATCGAGAAGATCGCCGGCGGTTTGCCCATCAGAATCGCGATCGCGTGCTCGAGCTGGGCTCGGGCGACGCCGACGTCGATCGCTTGCGCCTGTGTGCTGCGCAGTTGGGTTTCGGCGAGCGCGATGTCAGAGCGAGAAGCGACGCCGCTCGCATAGCGATTCTTGGTGAGGGTCAGCGTTTTTTCGTAAGCGGCAGCGGACTCTTCGAGCAGTTTCTTGTCCGCATCGAGCGCACGCAATTGAAAGTAGTCCTGCGCAAGCTCCGCTTGCGCGCTCAGTCGGACGCCTTCTAGATCCGCCGCGCTCGCCTGCGCTGTCGCCTGAGCGGATTCGAGGCCGCGGCGCAGCTTCCCCCAAAGATCGAGCTCCCACGTCAAATCTAGCGGCAGCGAGTAATCCGTCTGCACGCCACGCTGGACCGGCCGCGTGCCGAGCGTCGAGGAAGGGCTCGAGCGCTGAACCGATGCGCCCACCGATACGATCGGGAAATACGCGGACCTTGCCGCCTGAACCAGCGAGCGCGCCTGGCGGAACTGCGCTTCGGCAACGGCCACATTCTGATTCGATATCTCGACCTGCTCGACGTAATTGTCGAGCTGTGGATCGCCAAAGATCTCCCACCACTTCCCGCGTGGCAGGTGATCCTGCGGCTCGGCCACTTTCCAGTCGGCGTTCTCTTTGTAAGAGTCGGGCGCCTCGGGCTTCGGCTTTACGTAGTCGGGCCCGACCATGCAGCCGCTCGACAAAGCGGCCGCACCGGCGAGCACGGCCAGACCGAGCTGCCTGCGAATCACCCGTTTCCGGACTGTTATACCCATGCACGTTCTCCAGATCTCCATCAGCTTCCCCTCACCAAGAGCTTCCCCCTTTGCACACTTCCCTCGCCGCGATCAACTGCGAATCCCCCCAGCCCCTTTGTCAAAGGAGGGAATGATCGCGCGACGTTGGCCGCAATTATCCTCATCAACGCTCTGCACATGTGTGACCCGCGGCTCGACCCGCTTCTCCCTTTTGAAAAAAAGCACCGAGGGGAGATTTTCGCCTTGCGCGACTCACTGCCAATCTCCCCTGCCCCCCTTTGTCAATGGGGGGAACGTATCGCCTGCTCCAACACTCGATCCCTTCCGTTTGCCGCGGACACGTGCCACCCACAGTCTGAATCGGTCCAGATACAGATACACCACCGGCGTCGTGTACAGCGTGAGCATCTGGCTCACGAGCAACCCGCCGACGATCGCGATACCGAGCGGCCGCCGCAGCTCCGAGCCTACACCGCCGCCGACCGCAAGCGGCAGCGCGCCGAGCATCGCCGCCATCGTCGTCATCATGATCGGCCGGAAGCGCTTCAAACACGCATCGTAAATCGCATCACGCGAGCTCTTGTGCTGCGTGCGCTCCACGACCAGCGCGAAGTCGATCATCATGATGGCATTCTTCTTCACGATCCCGATCAGCAGGATGATGCCGATGATCGCGATGACAGTGAGCTCGGTCTGGAACAGCAGCAGCGCCGCAATCGCTCCCACTCCGGCCGACGGCAAGGTCGAGAGGATCGTGATCGGATGCACGTAGCTCTCGTACAGAATGCCGAGCACGATGTAGACCGTGACCAGCGCCGCGAGAATCAGTAGCGGCTGGCTCGACAGCGAAGCCTGGAACGCCTGCGCCGTACCCTGAAACTTGCCGTGCACGCTCGAGGGAACGCTCATCTCGCGCATCGAACCTTCGATTGCGGTCACCGCCTCTCCGAGCGAGGCGCCGGGCGCGAGGTTGAAAGAGAGCGTAACGGCCGGGAACTGCCCCTGATGGTTGACCGCCAGCGTATCGCTGCTGGGCTGGAAGCGAGCGAAGGTGCTGAGCGGCACCTGCACGCCGTTCGACGAGCGCACGTAGATGTCCTGCAAGGTCTGCGGCCGCTGCCAGTATTGCGGCGCGACCTCCATCACCACGTGGTACTGATTGAGCTCCGTGTACATCGTCGACACCTGGCGCTGGCCGAATGCATCGTAGAGAGTGTCGTCGATCATCTGCGGCGTGACGCCCAGGCGAGACGCGGTGCTGCGGTCGATGACGACCGCTGCCTTCATCCCCTTGTCCAGCTGGTCACTGCTGAGATCGACCAGCTGCGGCAAGGAGCGGAACTGCTGCAGCACACGCGGCGCCCACGACGTGAGCTCGCGCAGGCTCTCGCTCTGCAGCGTGTACTGATACTGCGCATTGCTCGACCGGCCGCCCATGCGGATATCCTGCACCGCCTGCAGGTACAGCGTAGCCCCAGGCACCTTGGCGAGCTTGCCGCGGAGCCGGCCGATGACTTGATCGACGTTGAGCTTGCGCTCCTCGAGAGGAACCAGCGAGGCGAACACGCGCCCGGTGTTGCGCGTGCCCGCGAAGCCTTGTCCGGTGAAGCCGAGCACGCTCTCGACCGCAGGATCGCTCTGGACGATCGCAACCATGTCCGCGAGCTTCTGCCGCATCGCCTGGAACGAGATGTCCTGCGCACCCTGCATCGAGCCGGCCAGGCGCCCGGTATCCTGCTGCGGGAAGAAGCCCTTCGGGATCACACCGAACAGGTAGACGTTCAGCGCGATCGTGCCGAGCGTGATCACGATCATGATCAGCGAATGACGCAGCGCCCAGCTGAGGCTGGCCTCGTAGCGGGCCAGAACCCAGTTGAAGGCGCGCTCGCTCGCGTGGTAGATGCGCCCATGCGAGCGCCCTTTCTCAGCCTTAAGAACGCGCGCGCACATCATCGGCGTCGTGGTGAGCGAGATCACCAGCGAGACCAGGACCGCGACCGACAGCACCACCGCGAACTCGCGGAACAGCCTCCCGATCATGCCGCCCATCAGCAGGATCGGAAGGAACACGGCGACCAGTGACGTGCTCATCGACAGGACCGTGAAGCCGACTTCGGCTGCGCCTCGCATCGCCGCCTTCATGGCCGGCATGCCCTCGTCCATGTGGCGCGAAACGTTCTCGAGCACGACGATCGCGTCGTCGACGACGAAGCCGGTCGCGATCGTCAGCGCCATCAGCGACAGATTGTCCAGGCTGTAGCCGCACACGTACATGACCCCGAATGTGCCTATCAACGACACCGGCACCGCCACGCTCGGTATCAAGGTGGCGCGCCAATCGCGTAGAAAGACGAAGACCACCAGGATCACCAGGACGATCGAGATCATCAGCGTGATCTCGACGTCGCGCAGCGATGCGCGAATCGTGGTCGTGCGGTCGAGCACGGGGCTCAGGTTGACCGCCGCCGGGATCGAGGCCTGCAGCTGCGGCATGACGTCGCGCACGCGGTCGACCGTCTCGATGATGTTGGCCGCCGGCTGGCGATAGATGATGATCAATACCGCCGGTTTGCCGTTGGTCAATCCGGCGTTGCGCAGGTCCTCGACGGAATCCTGCACGTCGGCGACGTCGGCGAGCTGCACGGCGGCGCCGTTCCGGTATGCAACGATGAGATTGCGATAGTCATCCGCTTTCAGCAGCTGATCGTTGGCGTAGATCTCCCAGGTCTTGTCGCCCGCGGTCAGGTGTCCTTTCGCCCGATTCGCATTGGCGCTCGACAGCATGCTGCGCACGTCTTCGAGCCCGATGCCGTACTTGTTCAGCGCAGTCGGATTCAGATCGACGCGCACGGCCGGCAGCGAGCTGCCACCGACCTGCACCTGGCCGACGCCTTCGATCTGCGACAGCTTCTGCTGTAGAACAGTCGAGGCTACGTCGTACATCTGCCCTTGCGTCAGCACATCGGACGTGAGTGCCAGGATCAGGACCGGCGAGTCCGCGGGATTGACCTTGCGATAGAAGGGATTGCTCGGCAGCGTCGTCGGCAGCTGGCTGCGCGAGGCGTTGATCGCCGCCTGCACGTCGCGCGCCGCGCCGTCGATGTTCCGGTTCAGATCGAACTGCAGAATGATGTTGGTCGACCCCATCGTGCTGGTCGACGTCATCTCGGTCACGCCTGCGATGCGCCCGAGCTGGCGCTCGAGCGGCGTCGCCACCGACGTCGCCATGTTCTCGGGGCTCGCGCCGGGCAGATTGGCGGTGACGCTGATGGTTGGAAAGTCGACCTGCGGCAGCGGCGCGACCGGCAGCAGCCGGAACGCGATCACGCCGCTCAGCGCTAGGCCGATCGTCAGGAGTGTCGTCGCGACCGGCCGGTCGATGAACGGCGCCGAAATGTTCATGTGCCGTTCGCCCTGAGCGTCGCGGCGCCAGCCGCCGAGTCGAAGGGCCAACAGAACTTCGCCCCTTTGACAAAGGGGGACCAGGGGGGATTTGCGCGCGATGGCCACGAAGAATCAAATCCCCCTCGATCCCCCTTTTTCAAAGGGGGAAGCAGCGTTTCGCGCCGAGCGTCGCGCCCGCTGCCGAGTCGAGTGGCAGGCAGAATCCGCCGTTCGCCCTGAGCGTCGCAGCGCGAGCTGCAGAGGCGAAGGAATAGGACGACGCAGACCATGCTATCCCTCACCCTGGCCCGCTCCGGCCAGAGAAGACGAGACGCTACTGCGGTCCACGCGCCGCGCGAGCCGGTCGAACGCGAGATAGATCACGGGCGTGGTATACAGCGTAAGCAGCTGGCTCACGATCAGACCGCCGACGATCGCGATCCCAAGCGGCCGCCGCAACTCCGACCCGACGCCGGCGCCGAGCGCGAGCGGCAAGGCGCCGAGCAGCGCGGCGAGCGTGGTCATCAGGATCGGACGGAAGCGCAGCAGACACGCCTGATAGATCGCTTCGGTCGCGGGTTTCCCTTCGCGGCGCTCGGCTTCGAGTGCGAAGTCGATCATCATGATGGCGTTCTTCATCACGATGCCGATCAGCAGAATGATGCCGATGATCGCGATGACGCCGAGATCGGTGCGCGTCAGCATCAGCGCGAGCAGAGCGCCCATGCCGGCCGACGGCAAGGTCGACAGGATCGTGATCGGATGGATGTAGCTCTCGTACAACACGCCGAGCACGATGTACACGGTGACGATCGCCGCCAGAATCAGTAGCAGCTCATTCGATACCGATGCGCGGAACGCCTGCGCGGCGCCCTGGAACCCGGCCTGGATGCTGGGCGGCAAGCCGAGATCCTGTTTCGCGGTGTCGATGGCTTTGACCGCGTCGCCGAGCGAAGCGCCCGGGGCGAGATTGAACGAGATCGTGACAGCGGGGAACTGCGCCTGATGGTTGATCACGAGCGGCCCGGCGCCTTCGGCGTACTGCGTGAACGCGCTCAACGGAACCTGCGTGCCGCCGCTCGAGCGCACGTAGATGTCTTTGAGCGCAGCGGGACCGCGCTGGAAGTCGGGCTTGACCTCGAGGATCACGCGGTATTGATTCAACTGCGTGAACATCGTCGACACCTGGCGCTGACCGAATGCATCGTAGAGCGTGTCGTCGAACAGCTGCGGCGTGATGCCGAGCCGCGTCGCCGTGCTGCGGTCGATCGTGAGATTGGCGCGCAGGCCCTGCTCCTGCTGATCGCTCGCCACGTCGCGCAGTACGGGAGCCGCGCGCAAGCGGTCGACGAGCTTCGCGGACCACTCGCTCAGCTCGCGCGGGTCGGCGTCTTCGAGCGTGTACTGATACTGCGTGCGGCTCACCCGGTCTTCGATCGACAGATCCTGCACCGGCTGCATGTAGAGTGTGATGCCCTCGACCTGCGCCAACCTGGGCTGCAGGCGCCGGATCACGTCGATCGCGCTGCCGTCGCGCTGCTCGAGCGGCTTCAGATTGACGAGAATGCGTCCGCTGTTGAGAGTAGCGTTAGTGCCGTCGATCCCGATGAACGAGGACAAGCTCTCGACGGCCGGATCATCGAGCAGCGTCCGTGCAAGCGCGCGCTGGCGCTCTCCCATGGCCTCGAACGACACGGATTGCGGTGCTTCGGAGATGCCGAGAATCACGCCCGTGTCCTGCAGCGGGAAGAAGCCTTTCGGAATGAAGATGTAGAGCAGCGCCGTGATGGCGAAAGTGACGACCGCAACGATCAGCGTAGCGGTCTGGCGCGCGAGCACCCACCGCAGCGTGCGCGCATAGAAATCGATCGTGCGGTCGATCACGCGACCCATGAACAGATAGAACCGGCCCTGCTCGGAGTCGGGCTTGTGCTTGAGCAGGCGCGCGCACATGGTCGGCGTCAGCGTCAACGACACCGCTGCAGAGATCAGGATCGTGACGCTCAACGTGATCGCGAACTCGCGGAACAAGCGGCCGACCACGTCGCCCATGAACAGCAGCGGAATCAGCACCGCGATCAGCGAGACGGTCAGCGACAGAATCGTGAAGCCGATCTGGCGCGCGCCCTTCAGCGCCGCTTCGAGCGGCGTCTCGCCGGCCTCGACGTAGCGCGCAATGTTCTCGATCATCACGATAGCGTCGTCGACCACGAAGCCGGTCGCGATGGTCAGGGCCATCAAGGACAAGTTATCTAGGCTGAAGCCGAGCAGATACATGACGCCGAAGGTGCCCACCAGGGACAGCGGAACGGACACGCTCGGAATCGCCGTGGCGGCCAGATTGCGCAGGAACAGAAAGATCACCATGACGACCAGCGCGACAGACAGCATCAAGGCGAACTGCACGTCCCGCACGGAAGCGCGAATCGTCGTCGTGCGGTCGGTCAGAATGGAGACCTGTACGGCCGCCGGCAGCGCCGCCTGGAGCTGCGGCAGCAGCTTCTTGATGCGATCGACCACCTCGATGACGTTGGCGCCCGG
>Ga0070681_10004135_pt1 | contig 13724 bp, 15 predicted proteins | sample KBSC83BmetaG_FD_65650 | JGI IMG/M metagenome (GOLD analysis project Ga0070681, IMG submission 65650) | Corn rhizosphere microbial communities from Kellogg Biological Station, Michigan, USA - KBS C8-3B metaG | ecosystem: Host-associated > Plants > Roots > Rhizosphere | place: USA: Michigan... | reverse complement strand
GGCATCTTCGTGGACCGGGTCGTCAAGCGGGCGGAACCGCTGACGCCGCTGTGGCGGATCCCCCGCGAGGCCGCGGAGGCGCGCACCTACCTCGGGCGGCCCGGCCGCACCGCGACCGAGCTGACCCAGCGCATCGCCGACCTGCTGCCCGACGGGAGCTACGTCAACCTCGGTGTCGGCCTGCCGACCATGGTGTCCGATCACCTCGAAGGCCGCGACGTAGTGCTGCACGCCGAGAACGGCGTCCTCGGCTACGGGACGCGGCTCACGTCGGAGCACGCCGACCCGGACTACTACAACGCCGGCGCCGAGCCCGTCTCGCTGCGGCCCGGCGCGTCGGTCTTCGACTCGACCGAGGCGTTCGAGATCGCGCGGTCCGGCCGGCTGACCGCGGTGATCCTCGGCGCGTTCCAGGTCGACAAGCGGGGCTCGTTCGCGAACTGGACGACGCCGCAGATGGGCGGCGGGGCGATCGGCGGCGCGATGGACCTGCTCGTCAAGCCGGGCAAGCTCATCGTCGCGATGTGGCACTGCGAGCGCTCCGGCCAGCCGAAGATCGTCAACGAGTGCCAGTACGACGTGACCGGCGCCGACTGCGTCGACCTCGTCGTCACCGACCTCGCGGTGATCGAGCGCGACGAACGCGGGCTCGTCCTGCGCGAGTGCGCGCCCGGCTTCGAGCCCGCGGACATCGTGAAGCTCACCGAGGCACCGCTGGTCATCGACCGGTGGCCGACGCCGCCGCCCGTGTTGAGACCGGCGCCAGGGCCGCGGGCCGACGGGTAGCCGGCCCGGCCGGCGATGACACCTGGGTCGGCAGCGCGGTCGGCGTCGCGGTCGGCGAACCGGACGGGAACGGCGAGGGGTTCGCTCCCGAGGTCGCCGGGGTCGCGGTCGCGGGCGGGCCGGTGGTCGCCGCGATAACCGGGGCCGGTGCGCGGTGCCGCGTAGGCACCGGCCGCGGCGGCAAGTGCCCGGACGGCGAGCTCTGGGCCGGCCGGTGCCGGGCCGGCCCGTGCTGGGCGGGGCCGACCGGCTGGCCTGGCGCCGGCGGCGCCGCGGTCAGGCTGGCGATCGCGGTGGCCGTGCCGGCCAGCACGGCCACCGCGCCGAGCCCGCCCGCGACCGCGGCGAGGCGGCGGCGCGTGCGGAGCTTGCGGCCGCGGGACACGATCTGGGTCACGTCGACCGGGTCGGCTGGGTCGCCCGGCGCCCTGAGCGCCTGGCGCAGCGCCGCGGTGTCTAGGTCGGTCATGGCCGGTCACTTCCGATCGGCTCGGCGGGGATCGCGTCGTCGGCGCGGACGCGCAGCTTGGCGAGCGCGCGGGAACTGGTGGACTTGACGGTGCCGACGGTGATGCCCAGGTCCCTGGCCACCGCCGCTTCTGGCAGGTCGAAGAGGTAGCGCATGACGATCACGGCGCGCTCCTTCACGGTGAGCGCGGCGAGGGCGCCGGCCACCCAGTGGCGCAGCGCCACCTCGTCGGCCAGATCGGGGGTGCCGCCGCCTTCCGGCAGGTCGCCGACCGGGTACTCGCGGAGCTTGCGGCGCCAGCGGTCGGTGACGTGGTTGACGAGCACCTTGCGCGCGTACGCGTAGGCGTCGTCGCGGCGGACGCGCGACCAGGCGGCGTAGGTGCGGACGAGCGCGGTCTGCGCGGCGTCCTCGGCGGTGTGCCGGTCGCCGGTCAGCAGGTACGCGGCGTGCCTGAGTCCCCCGTAGCTAGCCCGCGCGAATTCGGCGAAATCCTCGTCTGCGCCTGCCATTCCGTCCTTTCACGTTCCGCCGGGCCGGCCGGCCACTGTGCTTCGGCGCCAGTGCTTCGGTGACAGTGCTTCGGTGACAGTGCCCCGGCCGGGTCACGGCCGGGAAAGCGGCTTGCCCGCTTGTTCTTATACGGGCGGAGCGCGGGAAAGGTTGCTGTACCGCGTGGACAACTTTTCGCTGGCCGCGACGTATTTCCCGGTGTTCGCGTCATTGCCGGAACTACGTCAAGGAGCAAGCAGGTGCGGATTAACGAGAAGTCTTCCCCGGTATCGAACGGATTCGTGCGTCGCGTCCCGGTGTTCGGGAATCCAGCGCTGTGGATCGCCGGGGTCGGGGTCGCCGCGGGGCTGGCGCTCACGGGGTGCTCCGGTGCCGCCACCGCCGCCGGGGGCAGTCACGCGTCGGCAAGCGCGTCGCACACCGCCGGCGCGCCCGCCACGCCTGGCACTGGCCTGGTGGACTCGGCCTCGGCGGCGCCGTCCGCCGCGCCCACGGGCGCGGCAACGCCCGCGCCGGCCACCGCGGGCCGGAGCCCGGCCCCGGCCCCGGTCCCGAGCACGGCAACCCCGCGACCGAGCGGGATCGGAACGGCCGCGCCGGTGCCCGCGCCATCCGGCCGTCCGACGGTCGTGGCGCCGTGCCCGGCCTCTCCGGCGCCGGTCCCGCCGTCCGCCACGCCGGCCCGGACCTGCGACTCCCCCACCCCCGTCCCGACGCGGGCCGCCACGCCGGTCCCGTCACCGACCAGGGACGCCAGGACGACGGCGCCGAGTCCCGTGCCCTCGCGTTAGGCCGGGTCAAGGAGAAGGCGGGCGGATGCGGGAGTAGGCCGATTTCGTTCGGATGACTCGCCCCTAATCCGGGGCGCACCCGCACCCGCGGGACCTAGCGCGGCGGCTGCTCGGGCGCGGGGCGGTTGCCCCACTCGGCGACCAGCACGACGATCGCGGTGAACAGCGGCCAGAGCGCCAGGGCGCTCTTCGCGCCCAGGGCGAGGGAGGCGGAGAAGACCGTGCCGTTCGGGCTGGACGCCAGGTGCTGGTTGTAGGCGGACAGGCCGATCCGCTCGCCGACCCACAGCATGACAAGCGCGCCCGCGAGCGCGCCGACGATCAGTGCCCCGGTCACCGCGGCCCTGGCCGCCCCCTCGCGGCGGACGACCGCGAACCGGTACCCGAGCACGCCGGTGAGCAGGCCCGCGACCACGGCGATCGCGCAGAACCAGACGTCCGCGCCGAAGAACGCGCGGGTCTCCGCGTTGATCACCTCGGCGGTCCCGCTGCCAATCTCCCGAAGCGTCGCCCGGGGAGCGAGCTCGCCCCAGATCAGGCCACCGAGCAGCCCGGTGACCACGCTGCCCACGAGCGCCGCCGCGACCCACGCGGCGGCCGAACGAGCCGTGGAGCGCGTTTCCCGCAGGCCGTGCGAACCGGGCACCTCTGGCACCTCTGGCACCATCGCCATCCCCGACATCCCACCTCGCTTTCCTCTCGTGATCGTACGCGGGAATGCCCGCCGGGCGGGCATCGCGCCGGCCTTGGCGTGGTTTGGGCGCCGTTCCGGCGGGCAGTCGAGGGCGGCAGCCGACGTTACGGAGGTCACAATGTCAGCCGGCACCATTATCTTGATCGTGGTCATCCTGGTCATCGTGGCGGCTGCGGCGGCCGTCGTGAGCATGCGGATGCGGCGCGGCGCGGACGAGCGAAACCTCGGCGGTCCGGAGTACGACCGCCTGGTGGACGAGATCGGCCCGCGCCGGGCGAAGGCGGAGTTCGACAAGCGCCGCCAGCGCGTCGACGGGCTTGGCGTTCGGCCGCTGAGCGCCGAGCGGCGCACCGCCTACACCGGCCAGTGGGACGCCGCACAGGAGCAGTTCGTCGAGAACCCGGCGCAGACGGTCAGCGCGGCGGGATCGCTTGTCACCGCCGTCGCGGCGGACCGCGGGTACGAGGTGTCCGAGCACGACCAGCTGCTGACGGACCTTTCCGTCTACCACGGGCGGCACCTCGACGGTTACCGGCAGGCGCGGCAGACGACCGAGCGGGCCGGCGAGGCCACGACCGAGGCGCTGCGGCGGGCGCTGCTTGATTACCGCGGCCTGTTCTTCGACTTGGTCGAGTCGTCGGAAGGCGACGGGGTGGCGCCCGCGCGGGCGCCGGAGACGGCGGCGGACTCGGTGCCTGCCCAGCGGCCGTGGAAGCAGGTCACCCAGGGGCGGCACTGGAAGAGCAGGCCGCAGGAGACCAGCGACGACGTGACCGCTACCAGGCAGTAGCGACGAGACCCGGACGAGAGGAACCAGGCGATGAGCCCGCGATACAGCCAGCCAGCCGGGAATGCCCGGCCGGGCGACGGTCAGCCGGCCGAGGACGGTCAGCCGGCCGAGGAAGACGGCCGGTCGTTCACAACGGGAATCGGCAGCATGGTCGGCCCGGCGGACGAGGAGACCGCTCCCCCTCCGCCGGCCCAGCCGACGTTCACCGCCCAGCCGGGCGGGCCGGCGGCCGGGGTGCCTGAGCCGGCCCTCGCGCCGGACGACGCCGCGGAGGCGGACAGTACCCGCCCTGACACGCCGGCCATCGGGCCGGACGACGGCGCCCCCGCCGAGGCGGAGGACGCGCCCGCGGCCGGCCCAGTGCCACCGGCCGGCCCACTGCCCGCTGGTGACGCGGTGCCTGGTACTGGCCCCTCGCCGGCCGCCGTCCCGGCCGCCGGGCTTGACGAGCCGCTGCTCAGCGACGCCGACGGGCTGCGCACGCGGTGGCAGCGGGTGCAGGCCGGGTTCGTCGACGACCCGCAGGAAGCCGTGGGCGAGGCCGCCGACCTGATCGAGCAGACGGCGCAGGCCATGGTCGGCGCGCTGCGTCAGCGGCAGCGGCAGCTGCGGGTGATGTGGGAAAGCGGCCCGGCGAGCGGGCCCGTACCTGGGGACGGCGAGGTCGGGGACGGCGAGTCCGCGGCCCGCGGCGGCCAGGACACCGAGCACCTGCGGCAGATGATCCGGCACTACCGGGCGCTGTTCGACCAGCTCTGCAAGCCGTAGCCCGCTGTCCCCGGCCCGGCGCCACGCACCCGGGCCGGGTAACGTCCTGGGGCTCGGGGATCACCCAATCGCGCCTCGCATTCCTATGCATCTAATCAAGTCTCAGCGGACGCATTTACACAGCTAGTCTTGTTGCGCGGGTTTCGTATTTTAATACCCCAATAAGTAACAAGGTTCGCTTGACTTGTATTTGTAAGCATTTGTGAAGGCAGGTCATGACTGGTTCCCCGAGCCCAGTTCCGTCACCGCGGCCCCGGCTGTCTGCCGCGGCCGCCATCCTCACCTGCTGCCTGGCCGGCTATGCCATCGCTGTCTCGCTGCTCCGCCGGCCGGGCCCGGCCGGCGTGCGGATCGCGGCAGCCGATGGCGCGGCGGTCGCCGCCGCGGTCGCGGTGCTCGCCCTGCTCTGGCTGGCCTGGCGCGCGGCTGTCCGCCTGCACGGCGAGCTGACCCGGCTGCAGCTGCGGGCGGTCCAGCAAGAAGCCGGTCTGAAGCAACAGGCGGAACGCATCGATGACCTGGCGAGTCAACTCGCCAGCCATGAGGAACGCCTTGCCCAGGCGCGCGAACGCGAGCACAGCCTGATCGACGAGCAGGGCACGCTGCGCGCCCGCCTTGATCAGAGCCGGGCGGCCCAGCAGTCCCTGACATTCCAGGAGGCCGCGCTCCGCCAGGCCCTCGAGCATACGGTCACGCTCCGCATGCCCGCCGCTTTCGAGGGGCGGGAGGTGCCGTCGGCGGAATTTCCCGACGCGTTCGACGCGGAGCTGGCCAAGCTGCTCGACCAACTGGTGACAGAAGCCGCCCGGACGGGAGACCGGGACGAGTCGATCCGTTCGGCGCTCGTCGCCCTCTCCCGCCGGGTACAGACCGCGGCGCACCGCATCCAGGAAGAGGCGACGCTGATGGCGGAGCGCCGCCCGGGCGATCCGGACGTACTGGACGTGTCCATGCGGGTGGACCACGCGGCGGCGCAGCAGGCCAGGCATGCGCAGTCGATGGCGGTGCTCTGCGGCGAATGGCCCGGCCAGCAGTGGCCCGAGCCACTGCCACTGGTCGACGTGGTCCGGGCCGCGGCCGGCCGGATCATCGCCTACCGGCGGATCGAGGTGGCCGGCGATCCGGACATAGCGGCGGCGGCGCCGGTTGTCGAGCCGCTCATCCACTTGGTCGCCGAACTGCTCGCCAACGCCACTCAGTCCTCGCCGCCGGCGACGTCCGTGCCGGTGACCATCCGGTCGGTGCAGCGCGGCGCGGTTATCGAGGTGCACGACTGCGGCGTCGGGCTCGACGACCACCGGCTGACCCAGGCCCGCGAGATCGCCTCAGGCGCCCGTCTCGTCGGGCTCGACGAACTCGGCGAGTTCCCGCAGACGGGCCTCGCGGTGGTCGGCCAGTACGCGCGGCGCCACGGGTTCCGCGTCGATGTGTCGGAGTCCGTGTACGGCGGGGTACGCGCGGTCGTCGGCGTACCGAACGAACTGGTGGAGACCGTGGCACCCGCGGAAGCGCTGATCGTGCCGTCCCCGGCGGTGCCCGCGGCGGGCGACGAGCCGGCCGCGGCCGGCGAGGACGGCCGACGGCCGCTGGCGCGCCGACGTTCCCCCAGGCACGAGACCGCCGGCGCGGGGCCGACCGCCGCCGGCCCGGCGGAGCCCGCCCCCGCGCCGGACCCGGCCGCGCTTGGCGGCGCCGCGGCAGACGGTACCGGCCCGTCCGGGCCGGTGTCTCCGGAGCAGGCCGGGGCGTGGATGAACGCGTTCCTGAGCGGGGACCCGGGCGCCGATGACCGCACGGGCGAGCGGGACAACTCAGCAGAGCAGGAGCTGTGATGACTGTCGACCAGAACTGGATGCTGGCCGAGGTGACTGTGGTGCGCGGCGTGCGGCACGCGGTGGTGCTCTCCGCCGACGGCCTGGTGCGGACGCACTCGGCGCAAACGAGCAAGGACGACGCTGAGCGGCTGGCGGCGGCATGCGCCGGACTCAAGTCAATCGGGCAGAGTCTGGCCAGGGAGTTCGGCACCGGCGTGGCCAACTCCCGGCAGGTCATGGTGGAGTTCGACGGGTACGGCGGCTACCTGTTCGTGCGCGGGGCCGGCGACGGTTCGCACCTGGCGGTCGTCACCGATCAGGGCGTGGATCCGGCACTGATCGCCCAGCAGATGCAGGCGCAGGTGCTCAAGATCGGTGAGGCCAACTTCGGCACGCCGAACCGCGAGGATTGACGGGACCGGCACATGAGCAGCACGGACGAATACCGTGACCGTCCGGTCCGGCCCTATGTCCTGACCGGCGGCCGCGCTGTCCCCTCCAGGAATACGATCAGGCCGGAAACGCTCGTGGTCGCCGCGTTGCCGAGCAAACCGCTCCCGGTCTCGGCGGGCCGGACGGAACGGGCGCTGTTCGGCATGTGCCGGCGCCTGCTCTCGCTCGCCGAGGCGGCCGTCTACCTGGAGCTGCCGGTGAGTGTGGTGGTGATTGTCGCCTCCGACCTAGTCGACTCCGGTCATCTGTCGGTACGCACCCCGGCCGGCGCGCCAGTCAGCCGCGAAGTTCTCGAGGAGCTGCTCCATGGCCTACGCAAGCTCGCCTGACAACGCCACGGACACGGGCCCGTCAAGCACGGGCGGCCGTTACCTGGCCGAGACGGTTCAGCGGTCGGCGAAGATCCTGGTGGTCGGCGCGTTCGGGGTCGGCAAGACCACGCTGATCGGCTCGGTCAGCGAGATCACCCCGCTGCGCACCGAGGAAACGATGACGACCGCGAGCGTGGGCGTGGACGACCTGGCCGGCCTGGGTGAGAAGAAGGCCACCACGGTAGCGCTGGACTTCGGCCGGATCACGGTTTCGCCGCGGCTCGTGCTTTACCTGTTCGGGATGCCCGGACAGCGAAGATTCTGGGATCTGTGGGAAGGGCTGGCGGAGGGCGCCGTCGGTGCCCTCGTGCTCGTCGATACCCGGCGGATCGAGCAGAGCTTCGAGGTGCTCGACCAACTGGAGACACACACCGCCGGGCTGCCGTTCGCGGTCGCGGTCAACCAGTTCCCCGACAGCCCGTGGCACGGCGAGGACGAACTCGCCGACGCCCTCGACCTGCCGCCGCGCACCCCGGTCACCAGCTGCGACGCACGTGACCCGGCGGGGTCGGTCAAGGCTCTCATCACCCTTGTCGAGCACGCGCTCGCCAACCAGAAGGTGCCATCATGACCTCCGCAGTCCCCGCGCCGACTCGGGTCTCCGGCCGGCTCTCCGACCTCGACGACCTCACCCCGCTCACCGCGACAACGGCTACCGCCGATCCACAGGCCGCCTACCAGCGCCTGCGCGACCAGTGGGGGACGGTGGCCCCTATTCAGCTCGAGCCAGGGGTCAACGCCTGGCTGGTCATGGGGTACGACGAGCTCTGCCAGGTCGTCAAGCACGAGCGGGTGTTCTCCCACGACCCGCATCACTGGCGCGACTTCGCGGAAGGGCGCGTGCCACCCGAGTCTAAGCTCGGCCCGATGATGTTCCCGAGAGAGCACGCCTACTTCAAGGACGGCGACGTGCACCGCAGGCTGCGCGCTCCGCTTGACGAGTCGGTCAGCGGGCTGCCGTTGCGACAGGTCAGCCGGGAGAATAAGCAGCTCTGCGCGAACCTGATCGACGGGTTCGCCGGCAGCGGGCGGGCAGACCTGGTATCCGAGTACGCCGCGCTGATCCCGATGCTCGCCATCGGGAAGATAATCGGCCTGGACATCGCGCTCGGCCGTGAGGCGCTGGCGTGCCTGCACGCGCTATTCGGCTCGACCGAGGAGGCCCAGGCGGCGAACCAGCGGTACGAGGAGATCCTGACCAACCTGATGCGGAACCGTCAGAAGACACCGGGCACCGACCTGACCAGCGTGTTCGTCGGTCACACCAACCTGCACGGCGACGTCGAGATCCTGCAGACGATCGTGCTGATGCTGTCCGCCGGCCTGGAGAGCACGATGGCCTGGATCGCGCAGACACTCCGGCTGATGCTCACCGATCCCCGGTTCGCGGGCCGGGTTCGCGGCGGGCGGCTCGGCGTGGACGACGCGCTTGACGAGGTGCTGTGGCGGGATCCCCCGCAGGCCAACCTGCCGGCCAGGTTCGCGCTCCGCGATGTGGAACTGGCCGGCCAGCCGGTGGCCGAGGGCGACGCGCTCATCCTGGGACTGGCGGCCGCGAACGCCGACCCGCGGGTGCACAGCGATGACCTGTGGAACGAGATCGGCAACCGGTCGCACCTCTCGTGGTCGGCCGGGCCGCACGCGTGCCCCGCCCATGTCCCGGCCCGGATCATCGCCAAGAGCGCGGTCGAGAGCGCGCTGCACCTGCTTCCGGATATCCGGCTGGCCATTCCGGCCGAGGAAATCGTCCTCATCCCGTCACCGTGGAATCGCTGTCCCGCCTCTCTTCCTGTCATATTCACCCCCACCTCCGCACGGTAACGACAGTCCCGAAATTCATAATTCATCACGTCAGTATTTCTAATCACAACAGACCCAAAAGCCGCGAAAGCATCGCAGTATTCCTGGCGTCACCCTGATAGATTTCGCCGACGATAAATACGGCGACCTGGGCGCGCTCGGCCCGCTCAACGTCCTGCTACGGCGCGGGGCGACGGAAATGCCGCATAGCGAGTGGAAGCGCTCGCGAAAAGGAAAAAGAAATTCTTTCGCGAAGTGGGAAATCGTCCAGGGGTTGACAAGGCCGATCACGGTTGCGATGTTGACCGTAGCAAAAGCCCGGGACGACAGAGGGTCTGATAAACAAATGAAGATTGACCTCTTCAATGAGATTCAGGATCAGCAGCCGTGGGTCGAGGGTCACGAGCACGTGCGCTTCCTGCAGGCGATCGAACAAGCGGAACTGGCCGACAAACTCGGCTACGGTTGCTGGTGGCAGGTGGAGCACCACGGCGGGGAGGAGTTCAGCCTGTCGTCGGCGCCGGAGATCGTGCTGGCGGCGATATCCCAGCGCACGCGCCGCATCCGCCTCGGTCACTCCGCCGTGCTCGCGCCCGGCGCGATCAATCACCCGGTGCGGGCCGCGGAGCGAGCGGCGACCCTGGATCACCTGTCCGCCGGCCGCCTCGAAGTGGGCCTCACCAAGTCCACAGCGGCGGAATGGCGCCTGTTCGGCATCGATCCCGCCGAGGTTCCGGAGCAGACCGAAGAGGCATTCCGGCTGATCCCGAAACTCTGGACGGAACCCCGGGTCACCCACGACGGGCGCTTCTACCACCTCAGCGACATCCCGGTGGTGCCCAGGCCGTACCAGCGGCCGCACCCGCCGCTGTGGCAGGCCGCGTCCAGCCCGTCGTCGTTCGGAGACGCGGGGCGACGCGGGGTCGGCGTGCTCGGCACCACCTTGTGGGAGCCGCTTGACTACGTCGCGCGGATGGTCCGGTTCTATCGCGAGGCGGTCGCGCAATGCGACAAGCCGGCCGGCGCGTACGTCAACAACCAGGTCGCTTACTTCACCTTTGTGCACTGCGCCGACACCGACGAGCAGGCCATGGCCGACGGGGCCGCCGCGGCCGCCGCCTGGTACACGGTCACGGCGCTGACCTTCTTCGAGGCCGCCGCGGCCTACGCCGAGCGGTTCACGGCTGAAGCCGCGCTCATGCGAGACCCCTCGGGCGGCGGGCTGACCGGGGAGTTCCTGCGCAACGAGGCCGCCGCGTTCACCGGTCCGAACGACGCCCAGCTCGCCATCGCCAGCATCCTGCAAGGCCAGCCGGTACCCGATGAGAAATTGTTCGACGCGCTCTATGCGCAGGGTTCCCTGATCGTCGGCTCGCCGCAAACCTGCCGCGAGAAGATCAAGGCCTACGCTGATCTCGGCATCGACCGGCTGATGACCTTCCAGCAGGTGGGCGGCCTCCCGCACGAAAGCGTCATGCGCAGTATCCAGCTCATCGGCGAGCTGATTCCCGAATTCGACGTCGCCTGAGCATCGTGAGCCTGGTGTTCCGCCGGGGGGTGCCGGCGGAACACGGGGCGCGCGGCCTCTTAACTGGCGAGCGCGCGGACCTCCGGCAGGACCGCGGCGACCGCGTCGATCGCCGCCTCGGTCCAGGGGCCGCGGGGCGTCAGCGTCACGTGGCCGAAGCCGAGCGCGGACAACTCGTGCAGCCGGGCGAGCAGCGCGGCCACGTCCGGCTTGCCCTCGCCGAGGTCAAGGCCGGTGCCGACGGTCTTCTCGATCAGCGCGTAGTCGCGTCCCGCGTCGTCGCAGTGCCGGCGCAGGACGTCGAGCTTGCGCTTGAAGTCCACCTCGTAGGGGGTGCCGGGCAGGTCGGGAAAGTGACAGGCGTCCCCGTACCTGGCGACGTAGCGCAGCGTCTTGCCTTCGCCGCCGCCGGCGATGAGGATCGGCGGGCGGGGACGCTGCACCGAGTTCGGTGAGTTGAGCGGGCGGGCGAGCCGGTAGTGCCGGCCGGTGAACGGGGTCTCGTCGCCGTTCCACATCTGGTGGGCCACCTGGAGCAGTTCCTCCAGCATCGCGAAGCGGTCGGCCAGCGGCGGGAACGGGATGCCGAGCCCCTCGGCCTCCCAGGAAGTGCCCGGTCCCTGCGGCTGGTGGTTGAACGGCGCGCCCGCGCCGATGCCGAGGTACATCCGCCCGCCGCTGAGCACGTCCAGGGTCGTGACCGTCTTGAGCAGCACGCCGGGGTGCCGGTAGGCGACGCTGGTCACGAGGGTGCCGAGCCTGATGTGCCGCGTCTGGCCCGCCAGCACGCCGAGCGTCGCGTACGCCTCCGGCATCGGCGACTCCGGCGGCAGGCCGCCGGACAGGCGGATCTGGAAGAAGTGATCCATGACCCACAGCGAGTCGAAGCCCGCGTCGTCGGCCTGGCGCGCGAGCTTGATGATCATCGGTCCGAGTTCGCCGGCCGGGACCGGCCAGGAGAAGTCGCCGAACGCGATTCCGAGCTTCATCGACTAGACTCCTTAATCGTTAGCCGGACAATGACACAATATTAGCCGGCTAACGATCGATCTGGCCAGCGTTGCGGTGAACTCGCGGGCGTACGCTTGGCGTGTCATGCCTGAGACATCCAGCCAGCAAGCCCCCCTACCGAGTCGTGAGGGGCCAAGTCGCGAGGGGCCAGGTCGCGAGCGGCCCGGCCGCGACGCGCTCGACCGCGGCGGGGACCAGCTAGCCGACTTCGAGGAAGCCTTCCGGCTGGCCAAGCACGCGCTGGCGCACGCGTCGGTCAGCCTGTTCGCCCGGCACGGCGTGTACGAAGGCCAGCAGTTCGTGCTGCGCCGCCTGTGGCGGGAGGACGGCCTCACCCCCGGGCAGATCGCCAGGAAGCTGGGGCTGGCGACGCCCACGGTAACCAGGGCCGCCACCCGGATGGAGGTGGCCGGACTGCTGCGCAGGGAGCCGCACCCGACCGACGGCCGGCTGGTGCGCCTCGTGCTCACGGACCGCGGCCGGGAGCTTGAGCGGGTCATCGTCCCCGAGATGCGCGCGCTTGCCGAGCAAACCCTCACGGGCTTCAGCACCGAGGAGCGCGCGGAGCTGATCGAGGCACTGCGCCGGGTGCACCGTAACCTGGCGGACGGCTGATCCCGCCGGGGTACGGCGATTCAGACGCGGTCGAACGGCTCGGGATAGGCGAAGTCGCCGCGGACGGCCGGGTCGTACGCGGTCAGCGTGCGGACCTGGAAGTGCTCTGCCCACTGCGGGGGCTTCGGCGTGATCCCGTACTCGCTGGCCGGCCGGAACCCGAACCGCGGGTAATACGCGGTCGACCCGAGCAGCGCCACGAGCGGCTCCCCGAGCGCGTCGCCCGCGCCGAGCACCGCGTGCATGAGCGCCTTGCCGACCCCGCGCCGCTGCCAGTCGGGCCGCACCGACAACGGCCCGAGCGCCAGCACCGGAGCGGGTCCGACGCTCCCGCGCGTGCAGACGACATGCCCGACCACGTCACCGCCCGGCCCGAGGGCCACGAGCGAGAGCTCAGGAATCCACGCCGGGCTGGCCCGCAGCCAGCCAACCAGCGGCGCCTCTACTGGAACGTCCTCCCCTGGCCGCGCGAACGCGGCAGCGGTAACGGAGCGAATAATCTCAGCATCCCCAGGCACCTCACGTCGTATGAACACGGAGACACCATGCGCGGCGCCCACGGGGACTCGCAACTGATTTACGAGATGGTTCGTAGCTCGGGACTCCGCGGCAGCATCGGTGCGGCAGTACCACGGAGAATATTTTTATCGCGGAGGATAACTACGCGTATGGCGTGAAGATACTCCGTACTGAACAGAGTCTCCGCGGTGATGGTCTCGCAGGCGGCGGCATTGAGCCGCCGCCGCCCGCGGTGAACAAATCGGGCCGGGACACGGGCGCGGGCGGGCGGTCTCGGGCATGATGGGCGGTGACCCAGGAGGGAGTGCCCGATGATCGGCACGTTGCGCGCGGTGGCGCTCGACACAAGCGACCCCCGGCGGCTCGCCGCGTTCTACACCGCCCTCGGCGGGTGGACCGAGCGGGACGCGGACGACGAGTGGATCACGATGGAGACCGCGGACGGGTGGCGCATCGCCGCCCAGCTCAGCCCCGACCACGAACCGCCGCGGTGGCCCGACCCGGCGTACCCGCAGCAGGCGCACCTCGACCTGCGCGTGCCGGACCTCGAGGCCGGCTCGGCGAAGGCGGTCGAACTGGGTGCCGAACTGCTGCGCAAGAACGAGAACTGGTACACGCTGGCCGACCCGGCCGGGCACCCGTTCGACCTGTGCCGGTTCCCGGCGAAGCAGGAGACCACGGTCATGGGCGTGATGCTCGACTGCCCGGACGCCAAGCAGCTGAGCACGTTCTACGCGGAACTCCTCGGCAAGCCCGTCACGTACGAGGGCGAAGGCGTGGCGATGATCGGCGAGGACGGGGC
>Ga0070681_10004134_pt1 | contig 13725 bp, 8 predicted proteins | sample KBSC83BmetaG_FD_65650 | JGI IMG/M metagenome (GOLD analysis project Ga0070681, IMG submission 65650) | Corn rhizosphere microbial communities from Kellogg Biological Station, Michigan, USA - KBS C8-3B metaG | ecosystem: Host-associated > Plants > Roots > Rhizosphere | place: USA: Michigan... | reverse complement strand
GGGTCGCTCCCCGTCCTGCGCGCATGCCCGCCGTGCACGGTCACCGCGCGTCGCCCGGGCGAGCCCGGTGCCCCGCAGGCAGCGCCGCCGCACCGCCCGACGGCCGTCCCCCCGCGCCGCCCGGCGGCCGGTCGACGGCGGTCACCGAATGCGGCATCCTTGCGCGATTCGCCGCGCGCCGCGTGGTCGATGGCGGGCACGTGCGGGCGACGTTACGGGAGAAACCGACATGACGAAGCGCGTTCCGCCGGCGGCGTGGATCCTGGTGGCGATGGTGATCGGGGTCATCCTCGGTTACATGGTGTTCGTGCAGTTTCCCGACAAGAAGACCGCTGCCGAGATCGCCGGGTACATCTCGATCATATCGGATGTGTTCCTGCGGCTGATCAAGATGCTGATCGGCCCGCTGGTGTTCTCGACGCTCGTCGTCGGCATCGCGCACATGGGCGACGCGTCCGCGGTGGGCCGCGTCTTCGCCAAGTCGCTCGGCTGGTTCGTCACCGCCTCGCTCGTCTCGCTGATCCTCGGGCTCGTGCTCGCCAACGTGCTGCAGCCCGGGCACAACCTCGGGCTGCCGCTGCCCGACATCGGCGCGTCGGCGAACCTCGCCACGTCGAAGTTCACGTTCAAGGACTTCATCGCGCACATGGTGCCGCGCTCGTTCGCCGAGGCGATGGCCAACAACGAGATCCTGCAGATCGTCGTGTTCTCGATGTTCTTCGGCGTCGCGCTCGCGGCGCTGGGCGAGAAGGGCAAGACGCTGGTCGCGGTCGTCGACGAGGTGTCGCACGTGATGCTCAAGATCACCGGCTACGTGATGAAGCTCGCGCCGCTCGCCGTGCTGGCGGCGATGGCGGCGACCGTCGCGGTCAACGGCATCGAGATCCTGCTGCGGTTCGCCGTGTTCATGGCGGACTTCTACTTCGGCCTCCTCATCCTCTGGGGGATCCTGGTCGCGGTCGGCTTCTTGATTCTCGGCCCGCGCGTGATGAAGCTCCTCGGCCTCATCAAGGAGCCGTTCATGCTGTCGTTCGCGACGGCCAGCTCGGAGGCCGCCTATCCGAAGATCCTCGACGCGCTCGACCGCTTCGGCGTCAAGCGCAAGATCTCGAGCTTCGTGCTGCCGATGGGCTACTCGTTCAACCTCGACGGCTCGATGATGTACTGCACGTTCGCGACGCTGTTCATCGCGCAGGCCTACAACATCCACCTGTCGTTCGCGACGCAGGTGACGATGCTGCTCGTGCTGATGCTGACGTCCAAGGGCATGGCCGGCGTGCCGCGCGCGTCGCTGGTGGTGATCGCGGCCACGCTCAACCAGTTCGGCATCCCCGAGGCCGGCCTCCTGCTGATCCTCGGCGTCGACACGTTCCTCGACATGGGCCGTTCGGCGACCAACGCGATCGGCAACTCGCTCGCCGCCACCGTCGTCGCGAAGTGGGAAGGCGAGCTCCTGCCCGAATCGGCGGCCGAGGCCAACGCGCGCGCGCTCGACGCCGAAAGCGCGACGACGCTCGCCCATCCGGCGGCGGCATGACGCGAGCGGCGCGCACGCTCGGCGGCCGCGGGCTTTTCGCCGTCGCGCTGCTCGCGCTGGCGGCGCTCGCGCGTGCGGAGGCGCCCGACGCGCTGCCGGCTTCGGCGCCCGTCGTCGACGCGCCGCTCGCGCTCGCCGGCACGCTCGCCAAGGCGCGCAACTCGGGCCGCATCGCGATCGGCTACCGCCAGGCCTCGCTGCCGTTCTCATATGCCGCGGCGGGCAAGGAGCCCGTCGGCTACTCGATCGACATCTGCCGCGCGCTGGCTGCCGCGATCGGCACCGCCGTCAACCGGGCGCTCGCGCTGCAATGGGTGCCGGTGACGCCCGAAACGCGCGTCGACGCGGTCGTCGACGGCCGCATCGACCTCGAATGCGGCTCGACGACCAACAATGTGGAGCGCCGCCGGCGCGTCGCGTTCTCGCCGACGATCTTCGTCGCCGGCACGAAGCTGATGGTGAAGAAGGGCTCGCCGATCCGCTCGTTCCGCGACCTCGCGGGCCGCACGGTCGTGGTCACCCGCGGCACGACCAACGAAAAGGCAATGCGCGACCTGATGCAGCGCTTCGGGCTCGCGTTCCAGTTGACCGAGATGCCCGACCACGACGAATCGTTCGCGGCGCTTGCGAGCGGCCGTGCCGACGCGTTCGCCACCGACGACGTGCTGCTGTACGGGCTCATCGCCGAGCGCGGGGGCCGTGGCGCGTACGACGTGGTCGGCGACTTCCTGTCGTACGACCCGTACGGCATCATGTTCCGCCGCGACGACCCGGCGCTCGCCCGGGTGGTCAACGACACGCTGCACCGGATGGCGGCCGCGGGCGACATCGAGCGCCTGTACGAGCGCTGGTTCCTGCGCAAGCTGCCGTCGGGCGCGAGCCTCGACCTGCCGATGAGCGCGCAGCTCGCGACGATCCTGGAAACGATGGCCAACACGGCCGAATGAACGGCATCACGGAGGATTCACGATGAAACGTCTTGCGATTCCGCTCCTCGCCGTCGCGCTCGCCTGCGCGGCCGGCGAGCCCGGCGCCGTCACGTTGCGCTGGGCCGGCCGCGGCGACATCAACACCACCGACCCGTACTCGCAGAACGAGAACCTCACCAACAACGTCAACGCGCTCGTGTACGAGTTTTTGGTGACGCGCGATCACAACATGAAGATCGTGCCGGCGCTGGCGACGTCATGGACGCAGGTCGACGCGACGACGTGGCGCTTCAAGCTGCGCCCCGGCGTGCGCTTCCACGACGGCACGCCGTTCACCGCCGACGACGTCGTGTTCAGCTTCGAGCGCGCCAAGGCGCCGTCGTCGCAGCTCCGCGCGTACGCCAACCAGGCGGGCGTCGCGAAGAAGATCGACGACCTGACCGTCGAGTTCACGACGCCGGGCCCGAATCCCGCGATGCTCGAGCATGTCATCACGATCAACATCATGTCGAAGGCCTGGTGCGAGAAGAACCGCGCCGCGGTGCCGCAGAACTTCACGCAGAAGGAGGACATGATCACCGCGCACGAGGCCAACGGCACCGGTCCGTACATGCTGGTGACGCGACAGCCCGACGTGAAGACCGTGCTCAAGAAGAACCCGGACTGGTGGGGCATCAAGGAAGGCCGCTTCGAGGGCAACGTCGACGAGGTCGACTACCTGCCGATCACCTCCGACGCGACGCGCGTCGCGGCGCTCATCTCCGGCGAGGTCGACCTTGTCAACGACCCGCCGCCGCAGGACGTGCCGCGGCTTGGCGAGACCGCCGGCGTCAAGGTGATCGAGGGCGCCGAGAACCGGATCGTGTTCATCGGCATGGACCAGAAGCGCGACGAGCTCCTGTACTCCGGCGTCAAGGGCAAGAACCCGTTCAAGGACCTGCGCGTGCGCAAGGCGCTGTATGAGTCGATCGACATCGAGGCGATCCGCCGCACGACGATGCGCGGCCTGTCGAAGCCGACCGGCGCGCTGGCACCGGGACCCGAGCAGACCACGCCCGAGATCGAGAAGCGCCTGCCGTTCGACCGCGCCGCGGCGAAGAAGCTCCTCGCCGACGCGGGCTACCCGCAGGGCTTCGACGTCACGCTCGACTGCCCGAACAACCGCTACGTCAACGACGAGAAGATCTGCCAGGCGCTCGCCGCGATGTGGGCGCAGATCGGCGTCACCGTGCGCGTCAACGCGATGCCACGCGCCGTCTATTTCCCCAAGCTCGAGAAGCTCGACACGAGCCTGTACATGCTGGGCTGGGGCGGCGCCGCCACCGACGCGATCTTCGTGCTGCAGCCCGTGCTGTCGAGCTACAGCGGCAAGGGCGACGGCGACTTCAACTACGGCCGCTACACTAACGCCAAGCTCGACGCGCTGACGGCGAAGATCAAGGTGGACATGAACCCCGCCGATCGGCTCGAGCTCATCCACCAGGCGTTTCTAGCGCACAACGCCGAGATCAACACGCTGCCGCTGCACCGCCAGGTGATCCCGTGGGCGTCGCGAGCCAACGTCACCGTGCAGCACCGGCCCGACAACTGGGTCATCCCGTACTGGGCGACGGTCAAGTAGCACGACCGGCGCAACCGTCATCCGCACAAAGGATTGCCACACCGCATTTGTCATCCCCGCGAAAGCGGGGATCCAGGTTTGACACCTCGATTGGTCGACCGCGCGCGCTGTTGACGAGCTACGGCTGGATTCCCGCCTGCGCGGGAATGACAGTCGGGGCGAGTGGCCGCACGATCCAGCGCGTGACCGCGATCGCGATCAGCACGGTGACGGCGGTCGACAGCGCGAACCACAGCCACGCGATCGCAAGTCCCGTGCGCGCGGCCGCGGTGGCGGCGCCGATGATCGCCGTCGCCGCGACGTAGGCCGGCAGCACGCGCGCGTCGTAGCGCAGGAGCCACAGCACGAACGCCGTGGCGATCAGCGCCGCGGCAAGCCCCGACGCCAGCGCCGGGCCGATCTCGCGCGCGCCGAGCGCCGGAATGGCGAACAGCACGATCAGGATCAGCACGACGAGCCACACGCGCCGTGTCCATCCGCCGGTGACCCGCTGCAACACGAACAGCGCGAACATCGCCACGACCACCTGGCGCAGGTAGCCCACGCCGTGCAGCAGCGCGCCGATCGCCGGCACCGCGCCGTCCTCGATGCCGAGCGACGGCCAGATCGGCGTCGACTGGGGCGCGGCCGCCGTCAGCAGCGCGTCGAAGCCCGCGATGACGAGCGCGACGGCGACACCGGCCTGCCACGCGGGAAGCCCGTGCGCGATCGGCTGCGGCGCGTGCGCGCGCAGCGCCTGGCTCGCCACCGCGGCGAACATGCCGGTGAATAGCGCGGCGATGATCGCCGCCACCATGACGCCGGCGACGTGCAGCGCCACCTGCGTCAGCACCGGATCGGTGGTGGAAAGGCCGTACGCGAACGACGGCCACGCGTTGGCCGCGCCGACGAGCATGGCGACGAACGACACGGCGCCGACCACGAGGCCGGCGCGCGTGTCCGTCGCCGCCGCGGTGAAGCTGCGGATGCCGACGAAAAGCGCGCCGATGCCGACGCAGGCGATGAGGATCGCCACCGCGACCTTGGCGGCGGCCCACTGGCTGTCGCGGGCCTGCTCGGCGCGCTGCCACGCCTCGGGAATGAACACCGCGCGGCCCGAGCCGACGACCTCGTCGCCGGCGATCGACACTTGCACGCGCGCCTCGCCCCCCTTGCCGACGTCGATGCCGGGCTCGTTCCAGAGGAACGTCCAGTCGGTGCGCGCCGGTCGCGCGCGATCGGCGGCGCCGACCAGCTTGAGCGTCGCCGGATCGAGCCCGAAGCGCGTGCGCAGCTCCGCATCGGCGAGCCGCGCCGCGTCGTCGCGCGCGAGCCGCGCTCCCGCGCGTGCCTCGGGCAGGTCGTGCACGACCTGGCGCACGCTGCCGTCGGGATTGACCGTCACGCGCCAGCTCTCGGCGCGGTCGGCGACGTCGCCGCCGAAGCGCGCGTAGCGAACGCTCCACAATGGCGGCGGCAGCGTGTGGCCGATCGCCGCGTGATACGCCGCGGCGCTGCCCTCCTGCCAGACGAAGCGATGCGACGTCCATTGCGACCCCTCGTCGGTGGCGAGGCGGATCGTCGACGCGCGCGTCCAGTCGCCCGGCAGCGCGACGCCGCGCGCGGCGAGCGCCGCGTCGGCTGCGGCAACCGCTTGCCCGCGCGTGAGCGCGAGCGCCGGCACGTCGGCGTGGAACGGCTCGAGCGCGAGCCACGCGACGAGCCCCGCGAGGCCGAGCCACGGCAGGACTCGCGCGAAGCGCTCGGCGCGCCGCGTCGGACCCGCGGCGATGGGCGCCTGCGCGACGGGCTCGGGGCGGTCCGCCGCACGCTGCCACGCGAAGTTGCGCAGCGCCGCCGGCAGCTCGCGGAAGGCGCCAGCCTGCACGCGCCGCCACAGCACGACCCCGACCGGCACGAGGCCCGCGATCACGACCAGCGCGCGCTGCAGCCACGCGCCGGGCGCGTCGACCAGGAACACGGGGATCGACATCAGCGCGAGGTCGAAGGTCGCGTGCAGGATGATCGTCGGCAAGAGGCCGAAGCGCAGGAAGATCGCCGCCCAGATCATCGCCGGCACGACGAGCTCGGTGAGGCGCGAGTAGGACGGGAAGCCGGGATAATTGGCGTGCGCGGCGCCGAACACCACCGCCTGCAGCACGAACGCGATGGCGATGCCGGCGTTGCGCGCGCCGAAGCGCGCGCCGATCAGCGCGCCGAGCGACAACGGCACCGCGCGGAACAGGCACTCCTCCATGAATCCCGCCTGCAGCGCCATCGCGATCGGCGCGAGCGCGGGCACCGCGGAGGCGAGCACGTTCGGGTCGGTCATCTCCTCCGACGGCTGCCACCACCCCAGGTAGCGGTTGGTGACGTAGTAGAACAGCGACACGATCGCGAGCTGCAGCGGCACGTACAGGTAGCCGCCGGCGGTGCGTCCCGCCGTCTGCAGCGACGCGCCGCCCTCGCGCGACCACAGCTTCCACAGCTGCGGATGCGTGCCGAACGCGGTGCGCGACAGCCCTTCCGCCGCCATGAACACGATGCCGTAGCCGAGCGCGCCGCCCAGCATCACGGCGATCGCGCCGCCGATCTGCCGCGCCCAGAACGTGCTCTCCTGGTCGGCGGTGTCGAACGTGAACCAGGCGCCGGTCGTCGCCGCGAGGAGCATCAGCCCCATCAACCCGCCGACGATCGCGCCGGCGACGAACGCCGGCTTGGGCGAAAGCAGGCGCCGGCGCGCGAGCCACGCGGTGGCGACGATGCAGCCGCCGATTCCGTAAAGGAGCGCCGCCACCAGCGACGCCGTGTTGGCGATCGTGTTGTTGGCGCTGCGCAGCTCCGCGAAGCGGCGCGAGAACGCGTCGGGAATGAAAACGTAGCGCGTGAGGTCGGTGAGCTCGTCGCCGGCGGTGGCGAGGCGCAGCCGCACGCGCGCCGCGCCGATGGCCTCGTCGCGCTGGTAGACGAACGCATGGTCGACGCGACCCGACGGCTGGCGGATCTCCGAATGCTCGAGGAACTTCCAGGCGCCGAAGTCGACGCCCCAGTCGTCGCGCGCATGCGTTTCGGCGATCCGCCGCGCGACCTCGATGGACGGCGCCTTGGTTGCCGCGTCGCGCACGTACGTCTCGGCGACGCGATGCGAAAAGCCGTACGGCGCGCCGGTCGGCGTGAAGCGGATCGTCGTCTCGCCGATCTCGCCGACCTTGAAGAGCCGCACGTCCCACGCGTACGGCGAGTACAGCGTGCCCTTGACGAGCTCGGCGAAGCGCGCCTTGCCGCCGCCCTCCAGCTCGACGTAGTTCTGCGCGGCGCCGTCGGTGCGAAACTGGACGGCCGCGCGCGCGTCGGGCGGCGCGAGTGCCAGCTTCGCGGCGAGCGCGCGCGCGGCGTCGATCGCGTCGTTGCGCGACATCGCGATGTCGACGTTGACGAACGGCATCGCCGCCGGGAAGAGCTTCAGCGCGAGGACGAGCGACGCGATCGACAGCGCCGCGTACGCGATCCAGAACCACGGGCGGCGCACGAGGCGTCCCGCGGGCAGTGCCTGATCGATCATCGGATGTCCCGGCGCGTGCGACGCATCATCGGCGCACTTGTATCACACCGCGCCGCGCGAGATCGTCGATCGCGGCGGCCGCGAGGCCGAGGCGCTCGCCGAGAACGTCTGCCGTGTCGGCGGCGAGGAGCGGCGGCGCGCGATCGTACGCCGGCGCCGCCGCCGACATCGCGAACGGCAGCCCGACCTGCGGCACATGGCCGGCGAGCGGATGCGGCAGGTCGAGGCGAAGGCCGCGCGCGAGGATCTGCGGGTCGTCGAACACCCGGTCGAGGCGGTTGATCGGCCCGGCCGGCACCTGCGCCGCCTCGAGCGCCGCGAGCCAGTCGGCTTGGCCGCGCTCGCGCACGACCGCCGCGATCAACGGCACCAGCGTGTCGCGATGCCGGACGCGCGCGGCGTTGGTGGCGAAGCGCGGATCGCTCGCCCATTCCGGGTGCGCGGCGATCGCGCAGAGCTTGCCGAACTGCAGGTCGTTGCCGACCGCGATGATCAGGTGACCGTCGGCGCAGGCGAACACCTGGTACGGGACGATGTTGGGATGCGCATTGCCCGCGCGTCCCGGCGCGACGCCGGTCGCGAGGTAGTTCATGGCCATCGACGACATCATCGCCACCGCCGAGTCGAGGAGGCTCGCATCGATCCACTGGCCTTCGCCGGTGCGCTCGCGCTGCGCGAGCGCGGCGAGGATTGCCACCGCGGTGTACATGCCGGTCATGAGGTCGGTGACGGCGACGCCGGCCTTCTGCGGACCGCCGCCGGGCAGGTCGTCACGCTCGCCGGTGACGCTCATGAAGCCGCTCATCCCCTGCACGATGAAGTCGTAGCCGGCGCGCGCGGCGTACGGGCCTTGCTGGCCGAAGCCGGTGATCGACGCATAGACGAGCCGCGGGTTGATGGGACGCACGCTCGCGTAGTCGAGGCCGTAGGCGGCGAGGCCGCCGACCTTGAAGTTCTCGACGAGCACGTCGGCGTCGCGCGCGAGGCCGCGCACGAGATCGCCGCCTTCCGGCGTCGTGAAGTCGATCGCGACCGAGCGCTTGCCGCGGTTGCAGGCGAGGAAGTACGCGGACTCGCTCGTGTCGCGGCCGTCGCCGTCCTTGAGCCACGGCGGGCCCCACGCGCGCGTGTCGTCGCCGCTGCCTGGACGCTCGACCTTGATGACGGTGGCACCGAGATCCGCAAGGAGCTGCGTGCACCAGGGTCCCGCGAGGACGCGGGACAGGTCGAGCACCGTGAGGTGGGCGAGCGGCGCGGTCGCCATGCCCCGGCTCGGCGCGTCAGGCCTTGAGCGCCGCGAGCACCTCGTCGAGCATCTTCTTGGCGTCGCCGAACAGCATCCGGTTGTTGTCCTTGTAGAACAGCGGATTGTCGACGCCCGCGTAGCCCGACGCCATGCTGCGCTTCATCACGATCGAGTGCTTGGCCTTCCACACCTCGAGCACGGGCATGCCGGCGATCGGGCTGGTCGGATCGTCCTGCGCGGCGGGGTTCACGATGTCGTTGGCGCCGATCACCATCGCCACGTCGGCGGCCGGGAAGTCGGGATTGATCTCGTCCATCTCGAACACGATGTCGTACGGCACCTTGGCCTCGGCGAGCAGCACGTTCATGTGGCCGGGCATGCGGCCCGCGACCGGGTGGATCGCGAAACGGACTTTCGTGCCGCGCTCGCGCAGCGCCTTGGTGATCTCGTAGACCGTGTGTTGCGCCTGTGCGACCGCCATGCCGTAGCCCGGCACGATGATGACGTCCTTCGCCTCCTTCAGGAGCGCCGCCGTCTCGGTCGCGGTGATCGGCTGCACCTCGCCCGCCGGCGCGGCGGCCGTGCCACCCTTCGCGGCGGTGCCGCTGTCGGTGCCGAAGCCGCCCGCGATCACCGCGAGGAAGTGGCGATTCATCGCCTTGCACATGATGTACGACAGGATCGCGCCCGACGAGCCGACCAGCGCGCCGACGACGATCAGGAGGTCGTTCGAGAGCATGAAGCCGGTGGCGGCGGCCGCCCAGCCCGAGTAGCTGTTCAGCATCGACACGACGACCGGCATGTCGGCGCCGCCGATCGCCATCACCATGTGGATGCCGAACAAAAGCGCGACGATCGTCATCACGATCATCGCCGTCGTCGCCGCCCCCGCGTCGTGCACGGCCACGAAGCGCCAGCCGAACACGATCACGATGACGAGGCCGGCGAGGTTGATCCAGTGGCGCCCCGGCAGCAGCATCGGCTTGCCGCCGATCTTGCCGGACAGCTTGCCGAACGCGATCAGCGAGCCCGAGAACGTGATGGCGCCGATCAGCACGCCGACGTACATCTCGATCTCGTGGATCCCCTTCTCGGCGGGCGTCATCGTCGCCGCCACCGCCGGATCGACGAAGTTCGCGTAGCCGACCAGCACCGCGGCGAGACCGACGAGGCTGTGCATCAGCGCGACGAGCTCCGGCATCTGCGTCATCTGCACGATGCGCGCCGCGTAGAGGCCGATGACCGCGCCGACGGCCATCGCGCCGGCGATCCACGGCCAGCCCGCGGGCGTCACCTGCGTGCCGAACACCGTGGCCAGCACCGCGATCGCCATGCCGACGATGCCGTAGGCGTTGCCGCGCCGCGAGGTCTCCTGGTTGGAGAGCCCGCCGAGGCAGAGAATGAAGAGGATCGTCGCGCCGAGGTAGGCGACGGTGGCGAGGCTCGTGCCGATGGTCATGGCGCGCGCCTCACTTGCGGAACATGCCGAGCATGCGCCGCGTGACCGCGAAGCCGCCGAACATGTTGATCGTGGCGAGTGCGATCGCCGCCACCGAGAGCCAGCGGATCAGCACGTCGGGCCGCGCGACGCCGGGCGCCACGTGCGCGAGATCCGGCGCGACCTGCACCAGCGCGCCGATCGCGATGATCGACGACACCGCGTTGGTCACGCTCATCAGCGGCGTGTGCAGCGCCGGCTTGACGTTCCATACCACCATGTAGCCGACGAAGCAGGCGAGCACGAACACGGTGAAGTGCGCGAGGAACGACGGCGGCGCATAGCGGCCGGCGAGGATGAACAGGATCGCGCCGGCGCCGAAGAACACCAGCGCCTTCGCCGGCGACATCGGGCCGCTCGCCTCGCCGTGACCCTTCGGCTTCGCCGCCGCCGGCGCCGGTGCCGCCGGCTTCGCCGCCGCCGGCGGCGCCACGGAGAGCTTGGGTGGCGGCGGCGGCCATGTGACGACCCCCTTGTCGATCACCGTCGTGCCGCGCAGCACCTCGTCGTTCATGTCGATGGCGATCGTCGCGCCGTCGATGCTCTTCGTCTTGACGAGGTCGTCGACGAGCCGCAGCAGGTTGGTCGCGTACAGCGTCGACGCCTGCTTGGCGAGGCGGCTCGGCAGGTCCGTGTAGCCGATGATCGTCACGCCGTGGCGCACGACCACCTGCCCCGGCACGGTGAGCTCGCAGTTGCCGCCCTGCTCGGCCGCCATGTCGACGATGACGCTGCCCTGCTTCATCGACGCGACCATGTCCGCGCTGATGAGGCGCGGCGCCGGCTTGCCGGGAATGAGCGCGGTGGTGATGATGATGTCGGCATCCTTCGCCTCGCGCGCGAACACCGCGGCCTGCGCCTTGAGGAAACCCTCGCTCATCACCTTGGCGTAGCCGCCGCTGCCGCTGCCCTCCTCGACGTAGTCGACCGGCACGAACTCGCCGCCCAGCGAGCGGATCTGGTCGGCGACCTCGGGTCGCGTGTCGTTGGCTCGCACGATCGCGCCGAGCCCCGACGCCGCGCCGATCGCGGCGAGCCCCGCGACGCCGGCGCCGATGACGAACACCTTCGCCGGCGGTACCTTGCCCGCCGCCGTGATCGAGCCGGTGAAAAAGCGGCCGAACGCGTGCGCCGCCTCGATCACCGCGCGGTAACCGCCGATGTTCGCCATCGACGACAGCGCATCGAGCTTTTGCGCGCGCGAGATCCGCGGCACGCTGTCCATCGCCAGCACCGTCGCCTTGCGCGCCGCGAGCCTCTGCATCAGCGCGGGGTTCTGCGCGGGCCAGACGAACGACACCAGCATCGCGCCTTCGCGCAGGAGCCCGATCTCCTCGTCGTCGGGCGCGCGGACCTTGAACACGATGTCGGCGCGCGACCACAGCGCCGCGCGATCCGCGACGACCTCGGCGCCCGCGGCGCGGTAGGCGGCGTCGTCGATCTGCGAGCCCTCGCCGGCGCCGGCCTCGACGGCGACGCGGAAGCCCTGCTTGAGGAGCTTCTCGACGACGTCGGGCACGGTGGCGACGCGCTTCTCGCCGGGATAGACCTCGCGGGGTACTGCGATCAGCAAGGACATGCGGTTTCCTCGTGCGTTTTGTCGCCACCGGCGCGCGCCATCGGCGCGCGTCGACTGGCCGCGTCACCGGCGCGCGCCATCGGCGCGCGTCGACTCGCGGCGTTTATATCAGATCAGCGCGGCGATCGCCTTGCCGACCTCGGCCGTGCCGGCGCGGCCGCCGAGGTCGCGCGTGCGCGGCGCCGCCGGATCGGCGAGCACGCGCTCGATCGCGGCGACGACCGCCGCGGCGGCGTCGCGATGACCGAGGAAGTCGAGCATCAGCGCGGCCGACCAGACCTGGCCGATCGGATTGGCGACGCCCTGGCCCGCGATGTCGGGCGCCGAGCCATGCACCGGCTCGAACAGCGACGGAAAGACACGCTCGGGATTGAGGTTGGCGGACGGCGCGATGCCGATCGTGCCGCAGACCGCGGGCCCGAGGTCCGACAGGATGTCGCCGAAGAGGTTGGAGCCGACGACGACGTCGAAGATCCCGGGACGGCGCACGAAGTGCGCGCACAGGATGTCGATGTGGAACTGGTCGGTGGCCACGTCCGGGTACTGCGCCGCCATCGCGCGGAAGCGCTCGTCCCAGTACGGCATCGTGATCGCGATGCCGTTCGACTTGGTGGCCGAGGTCACCTTGCGGCGCGGCCGCGTGCGCGCGAGCTCGAAGGCGAACTTCTGCACGCGGTCGACGCCGCGGCGCGTGAACACCGACTCCTGGAACACCATCTCCTGCGGCGTGCCCTCGAACATGCGCCCGCCGACCGACGAGTACTCCCCCTCGGTGTTCTCGCGCACGACGACGAAGTCGATGCTGCCGGCGTCGTGCGACGCGAGCGGCGACGGCACGCCGGGCATCAGCCGGCATGGCCGCAGGTTGACGTACTGGTCGAAGCGGCGGCGGAACTGGATCAGCGACCCCCACAGCGACACGTGATCGGGCACCGTCGCCGGCCAGCCGACGGCGCCGTAGAAGATCGCCTCGAAGCCCTTCAGCGTGTCGAACCAGTCCTCCGGCATCATCCGGCCGTGGCGCGCGAAGTAATCGCAATTCCAGTCGAGGTGCGCGAACTGCCAGTCGATGCCGAAGCGGCGCCCGGCCGCTTCCAGCACGCGCTGGCCCTCCGGCACGACTTCCTTGCCGATGCCGTCGCCGGCGATGACCGCGATGCGATGCGTCTTCATGGCATTGCCTCCGAAGCGCCGATTCTACCGGCGGCGGATCGGCCATCCGGACGATGGCAGTCGCACCGGCGACGCCGATTTCACGCGCATCGCGACTGCCCTGGGTGCTGCCCGGGGCGCCCGCCGGCGTGGCGAATGGATAGAATGCGCGCCGCGGCCCGCCCCGCCCTGTTTGCGGGCGACCGCGCTCTGCACTACGATGCCCGCCAAGGCGCCGCGCGCGATCCGCCGGGCCGCCCCCGCAAGCGATGAAACAGACCTTCCTCGACTTCGAACAGCCGATCGCCGAGCTCCAGGCGAAGATCGACGAGCTGCGCTTCGTGCACGAGGACTCGGCCGTGGACATCTCGGACGAGATCGCGCGGCTCTCGAAGAAGAGCCAGCAGCTCACCAAGGACATCTACGGCAAGCTGTCGGCCTGGCAGATCGCGCAGGTCGCGCGACATCCGCAGCGGCCCTACACGCTCGACTACATCGCCGGCCTGTTCAGCGACTTCCGCGAGCTCGCCGGCGATCGCGCGTATGCCGACGATCCCGCGATCGTCGGCGGCCTCGCGCGTTTCAACGGCACGCCGTGCATGGTGATCGGCCACCAGAAGGG